>Ga0153915_10002766_pt1 | contig 15983 bp, 21 predicted proteins | sample Opewatmetagenome_2_FD_107003 | JGI IMG/M metagenome (GOLD analysis project Ga0153915, IMG submission 107003) | Freshwater wetland microbial communities from Ohio, USA - Open water 3 Core 3 Depth 3 metaG | ecosystem: Environmental > Aquatic > Freshwater > Wetlands | place: USA: Ohio, Lake Erie...
GAGCACGTCTTCGAGGGTCAAGTCAGCGCCATAAGGCGTCGATGGATTATTTAAGGCATTCCGCCGGTTTTTGACCACCACGGCTGCGCATTGCTCGATCGTGGTGCCAGTTTCGTATAGGTAACGATTCATTTCCATACCGGCGACGAAATGGGTGTTCAATTTCAATGGACGATTGAGCACCGGGTCCTGCGCATATGCAGTGACTTCTGGGAGGGTCAGGATATTCGAGGCCTTGCTATGCCCCTCAACGGCAACCAGGTCGAACATACCCGTACGGATGAGCATGTACGCGGTTGCCAGGCCATGTATCCCATCGCCGGTAACCGTTTGCATAGGTTTGAGCGCAGCTCCGAGCTGGTCAGGCGTGTATTCATCGAAGATGCTGGTGCCTTCGTGGAAATCTTCTGCCACAGTGACGAAGCTCTGCACGTCACGCCGAGGGTCCACGCCTGCATCGGCGTAGGCACGCACCGCTGCCTGATATATCAATTCCTTATACGAAAACTCAGGGGTAACCGGGCGGAATCCCACCCAGCCTACACCTACGATTGCCACTCGATCATTCATATGAAGCCCTCCTGTCTATATCTTTCCTGCGGCGCGTGCCCGTTCCAGGACGCGCTGAGCAGCTTTGATAATGGGAGCATCAACCATCTTGCCATCCAACGCAAAGGCGCCTCGTCCGGACTGTTGGTGAGCCTCAAAAGCCTCCATCAAGCTCAAGGCATGCGCAATGGCTTCGTCATTAGGAGTGAAGGAGGTTTGAACGGGGACTACCTGGTTGGGATGGATAATTTGTTTTCCGGAATAGCCTAATTGTACGCCGAACTGGCATTCTTGAATTAAACCCTCGGTATCCTGGAAATTGAGATACACCTGATCAATCGCCTGTAAGTCGAATGCAGCAGCATGGGTGACCACCGCACTGCGGGCATAAAATACTTCCCAGCCTTCACGAGTTCTTATGGCTCCGATATCGCCCGCCAGGTCTTCTGAGCCAAAAATGAGCGCTTGAAGCCGGCTGTCTGCCCCGGCGATCTGCGCCAGATTGATCATCGCTCGAGCGGTCTCTACGATGACAATCAGGCTGATCCCTCCTGGGGACCAGCCGTTTTTCTTCTCCGCCGAAGCGATTGTCTGGCTGGCCCAACTTATCTGGTCTTGTGTTTCCACTTTGGGAACGACGATGCCGTCGGGATGTCCGCCCAGGGCTGCCTGAATATCCTCTATTTCGAGCCCTGAACCAACGGGATTGATACGCACCAGACGCTCTGCCCGGCCAAAATCGAGCGTGCGTAAGGCCTCGACAATTGTGTCTCTTGCAACGCCTTTACGATTGACAGCGACGCCATCTTCCATATCCATGCAAATGCAATCCACGCCCAAGGTGGTGGCTTTACGGATTTTGGTCATCTCATCACCGGGCATGTAGAGAAGAGCGCGGCGGGCGCGCATGCTCACCTCCGTTGTCTGGCTATATACGCCAGGCCAATACTGATGAAATATAGGACGATCATGGGCGCCATAACCAGTGACATGTTGACAGGGTCAACCGTGGGAGTGATGGCGGCAGCCAATACGGCGATAATCACTACGGCAAAGCGCCATTGATCGATTAGCATTTTATGATTGACAAATCCAATTGCGGCTAATACATAGATTACCAGAGGGAATTCAAAAGCTACCCCGATCCAGAACATCAAGCCCGTCACGAAGGTAATATAAGAGGAGGGGCGTATCTGAGGATTCATGCCCAAGAAATTCAACAAGAAGGGTAGCGCGGTCGGCAGCATGGCAAAGTAGGCGAAAGCCATTCCAGCTAAAAAAAATAAAACGACGAGCGGGATAGCAAGTAGGCCTGTAAAACGCGACCGCCTGTGTAAGCCAGGAGCAGCAAACAGCCAAAGTTCAAAAGCGATGTAAGGCAATGCCAAGGCGAAGCCCATGAGCAATGCAACCCGCATGAATACACCGACGGGTTCGGTGACCTCAATCGGCGTCAGCTTACCAATACCGCCGATCGGGCGTGCCAGGTAATCAATGGCTTGCCGGGTGTACGTAAAGGCGAACGCGGTGGTAATAGCCATAAAGATCACCGCGCGGGTTAAGTGTTTGCGCAGGGCATCCAGATGTTCCAGCAAGCCTGCTGGATTCTCCATCGTTTTGGCAAGTGTATCTGGGAGCGCTTCGTCTTCAACATCTTCGGTGATTAATGAGCGGATCTCACCAGAAATGACTGCCAGCCAACGCGCGAATGTGCGCGCAATCCAGGTGATGAAACGGAAAGGGGCGGTCAGGAGGCGCCAAATTGCGCGCAGGGAATTGCGCATAGTCAATCTTGGTTGGCTTCGTTTTCGTTTTGGGTGGACGGCGGCTGCTCAGCAGGTTGGTCGGGCGCAGTATTTGGACGGATGGTGGGCGGCGGCGTGGTCCAATCGGACAGCTCTTCACTTGCGTCTGACAAATTTTTCTTCATTTCATCTAAGCCTAGCTCGTGACCAATGTCTTCCGGCTTTGGCATATTCTTTTGTAACTCTTCCAGCCCGGCTTCGCGGATCAAACGGTTGGGTAATTGGCGTAGCTCGCGTGAGGTCTGCTGAATGGCGCGCCAGTTAGGTGAGGTGACGATTTTGCGTAAGGTCCGGCCAATGGTTTTGCCAGCCCTAACCATATCTTTTGGTCCCAATACGATCAGGGCGATGATCACGACAAAAAGCAGTTCGAGTGGTCCGATTCCGAGAAATTCCATACCAGTTAACTCGACTCCTCGGGCGCATCTCCCCCTGGTGGTGTATTCTTGGCCAGCTTGCTGAGCGACTGCTGAATTTCTGGTAGCTGGTTCACCAGGCTGCCCAACACACCATTCACAAAGCGGGGAGTGCTGTCTGATCCATAGACTTTGCTCAGCTCAACAGCTTCGTTAATCGCTACCTTTATAGGGGTTTTGCCGTAAACGGCGATTTCCCACAGGGCGATACGCAGGATATTACGGTCGATAATTGCAACCTGGTCGAGAGGCCACTCTGGAGCATGTTTAGCGATGTACTCATCCAATGCAACCATCAGAGGATGAACTCCAAAGATGATTTGACGGGTGAACTCCGACAACGTCTCATTGAGATCCTCTTCGGCAACCCGTTGCTCCCATACGCTTCCGGGTGAATGGCCAGCAACGTCAATCTCGTAAAGTGCTTGCAGGGCTACACTGCGCGCCCTGGTGCGCGGTTTCATAATATCTCAGGCCTCATTCTCCCTTATATAGTCGATATCTTCGATGTGCACATTGACACCCCCCACATTCATACCCACCATTTCAGAGATGGCTCGGGAAACGAGCTGTTGTATCGTGCGGCTGACTTCGCGCATGTTTACATCATTTTTCAATACTACGTAGATATCCGTATAGACCGTGCCTTCCTTGACTTCCGCACGAACGCCCTCGTGGAAATTACGTCTAAAGAACCGGTTCACTTTGGGAGGATCAAGGCATAAGCGGCTGACACCAGGCACACTCAGAGTCGTCAAGCGGGCAATGGTTATGAGCACTTCAGGAGCGATTGTCGTTTTTCCTTCGTTCATGGCTTTTCCATTGAGGTTACATCATCGCCATCCCGCCGTCAATACCCAGTATTTGACCAGTGATGTATGCAGCCTGATCAGACGCCAAAAAAGCGACAGCGAATGCAATTTCCTCGGGCTCGCCTTTTCGTCCAAGCGGGATGAGGGATAGCGCTGCCTGGCGAGCTTCTTCTGGGACAGAAGCCCAGATTTCGGTGTCAATGTATCCGGCAGCGATGGCATTGACCGTGATGTTGCGGGCAGCAACCTCTCGGGCCAATGCTTTGGTGAAGCCGATTTGCCCGGCTTTGGACGCAGAGTAGTTGGTCTGTCCAGGATTACCCATTTGACCCGCTACGGAGGTGATGTTGATAATGCGACCATAGCGCTTGCGTATCATGTGGCGCACAGCGGCCTTGGAACAGTTGAAAGTGCTCTTCAGATTCGTAGCCAGGACGCGATCCCAATCATCTTCGCTCATCATCATAATCAACGTATCGCGGGTGATGCCAGCGTTATTGATTAATATATCCAGCCCTTCGAATGTATCGATGGCAGACTTGACCAGATCTTGAGCTTGATGGAAATCAGCCACATTGGCTTTTATAGCCTTGGCGCGTCCCCCTTCAGCCTGGATGCGCTGGACAACCTCTTCGGCAGCTTGTTCTGACGCATTGTAGTTGACGATGACCGCTGCTTCGCGTCGGGCAAGCTCCAATGCAACCGCCCGTCCGATCCCTCGTGACGCACCAGTAACAATAGCCACGCGACCAGCCAACGAGAGGCGGGCTGCCTGATCCATGAGACCTCCTGAGGCTAAATATTATTACAAGCGGCGTTATTATACCGTGAAAGACTTAGGCACTTAAGAGTTTTTCAAAGTCTTCGTGCGTCCCGAGCGACAGGGTATTAACCTCCCGATCGATACGCTTGATCAAGCCGGTAAGGACGCTGCCGCTACCTATTTCGATAAACGTTTTCACGCCCTGGGAGACCATATATTGAATTGATTCAGTCCAGCGGACGCGCGAGGTGAGCTGCGCCTGCAAGTCGGCCCTGATTTGGGCTGCACTGGTCATCGGTCTGGCATTCACGTTCCCGATGATAGGGCGGGTAGGATCCTGTATCTGGGCTGAATCGACTGCCTGGTTGAAATCTGCCTGCGCGTGGTTCATCAACGGCGAGTGGGCGGCGATGCTGATGGGGAGAGGTACCACCCTTCGGGCTTGAGCATCTCGAGCCAGGGGTAAGGCTCGTTCGAGGGCGGCGCTTGCGCCGGATATCACTACCTGCCCTGGGCAGTTATCGTTAGCTACCTGGACAACTTCGCCAGGTGCGCTGGCTTGTACACAGATCTTATCGAGCGTTGGGATATCCAACCCCATTATGGCTGCCATCCCCCCAGGAGATAGCGTGCCGGCGCGCTTCATCAGCTCGCCACGCCTGCGCACGAGGCTCAAGGCATCCTGGAAAGGCAATGCCGCGGCAGCTACCAGAGCGCTGAGCTCGCCCATAGAATGACCCGCGACAAAGTTGGGCTGGAACCCAGGGATAAGCTCCTGTAAGACGCGTAACGCAGCCACCGAATGGACCATCAAAGCTGGCTGCGTGTTAATCGTATCGTTCAAAGCCTCTTCAGGGCCTGTCCACGCCAGGCCCGACAACGAAAAGCCGAGCAATTCGTCAGCCTGAGCAAAAACCTCTTGGGCAGCAGGGTATTTCTCAGCCAGGGATTTACCCATCCCGATGAATTGCGATCCTTGTCCAGGAAAGACAAAAGCCGTGTTTTCGGGGAGCATGATATGCCTCTTAATATAGCGAAATTGGGATTTATGGCGGCGCAGCTACGCCTGCATAAACCCCAATTTCGCTCTCAACTGGGTAGATTATTTCTTTTTCTCTTCCACGCTGATGACTTCGCGACCCTTGTAATGCCCGCAATTTGGACATACGGTATGTGGAAGGCGCATCTCGCCGCAATTGCTGCACGGCACCAGGTTGAGTGCTTCCAGGGCGTCGTGGGCGCGCCTGCGGTCGCGGCGGCCTTTGGATAATTTCCGCTTTGGTTGTGGGGGCATGGTCTTACTCCTGTTCTTGTCTTGCGATAAGTGCAATTCCAGACGAATGCCTGCCCATTGGGCAGGCAGGGGGATTATACGGTTATGTTCGGAGAATGTCAAGACGGATTTCGAACCCCACAAAATTATTAACACAAGATCGACACGTGTAATATATAATATGGATGCCGGTCCTGCCGATCATTGGAGGAGGAAATTTATGATTTCTCGTATTCGAAAAAACGCAATTGTCTTGCTGGCCATCATGTTGGGCGCCACAGCCTGTAACCTTCCTGCCAGCGTCGCTCCGAGCGGAGCACCCTCTACACCTGACTTGACGATTACTGCTCTATTTGAATTTATCACCACCGCAGAGTCGGCACAGACTGCCACTCCATTGCCACCGACACAACCAGCGGCGGCGCAAGCTACTACCACGCCAAGTGTTACGCCACCCCCGACGGCGACCACTGCTCCAACCGTGCAACCAACGGCCACCGAGGAGCCAACTCAAGCCGAGGAATCGACCTCGGGGTCATCGGGGGGAGGCACAAGCGAGCGTGTCTCCGAACTGGTGGCTCATTATTTCCAGGAGGAACCCAACATCGATGGCGATTTTGACGAAGATGTCTGGGACCAGAACCGCTATGATGTCGATCATGTCGTCTATGGCGATGACCACGTAGGCGGGTCGAATGACCTCTCGGGGACGGTCATGGTGGGCTGGGATGACTACTTCCTCTACATCGCCGCACGCGTGAAAGATGACCGCTACGTGCAGAACGCCAGTGGCAAGAACCTTTTCAAGGGTGATAGCATCGAGATTATGCTGGATGCCAATCTGTCGAGGGATCTTTTCCGGCGTAGCCTGGATAGCGATGATTACCAGCTTGGGATATCTCCGGGGAAGTCAGAACCGAGCGCGGATACTGAGGCCTATTTATGGTATCCGAAGTCTAAGGACGGAACCTATGATGACGTGGAAGCCGCAGCTGTACCTACAGACGATGGCTACCGCATTGAGGCGAAGATTCCCTGGAGCATATTTGGCGTCAATCCCGATATCGGTAAGCATTACGGCTTCGCTTTTTCCATATCGGATAACGATAAGAGCGGCGAAAACGTCCAGCAGTCTATGGTTTCTACTGCCCCCAACCGGCATCTCACCGACCCTACCACCTGGGGTGAGCTAACTCTGGAGGGACATCAATAGAATCGTTATTCCTCTGAGTCTGGGTCGACCGTACCCGGCTGGACGACTTCCAGCACCTCGCCGTGGATATTGATGCGCACTTTAAAGCCCATCATACCCATGTAAGCGCGTACTTCTTCGGGAATCCCCGTGTCCAGGCGATTATCGAACTGCTGGTCGATGTTCTTTAGCTGGTTTGCGATCATGGCGACGGAGAAGATATCCTCCTGCCCGAGCATTTTTGCTGTTTCCTCGCTGATCAGATCTTCGTGACCATGGATGCTCTCGCTCAAGGCGGTCAACACCTGCCGGTCCACCTGTTCTGAAGGGATGTGGCGCAAGAATCCGCCGTCATTCACCGCGTAGCAAGGTTCTTCACCCACATATCGGACCTCCACGGGCTGGTCTTGCTCGTCCACTATTAATCCCGCGAACATGGCTTGACGAGTCATTGTGTTACCCGGATTCCTGTCGCCCTTCGATAATGCCCAGCAGGATGGCCGCGGCAATTCCCAATCTGTGGTCGAGCTTTCGGACCGTATCCATGCTAAAGTCCAGGTCCAATTCATAGCGAAACAGGTTAAAGCGCTGCCGCAAGTCTGCCACGCGGGTTTCGCCTATGACGATGTCATAGTCCTGGGGGAGCAACGCGCCGAGCAGGAGTCGCCTGAGCAGGGCGCGGGTGAGATTATCTTCACGCAAAACGCCGATCATGTTATCCTGGGAATCAAGTATTTCCCATTCATCCTGCAACAAAGATCGGAACCCCTTGCGGCGTAGAACACCAACTTTTTCGCTCGAGGTGCTGTCGATCACGTCATATGCGGCTGCAAAATCGATGATGTTGCGCGCCTGGATCGTGAGCAATTCCTGGCTCATCTCTTCGTCAGCGTAGACGCGGATATCCTCTTTAAGCCGGAACATTTTCTGCTGGCAATATAGGACAAGTCTTTCCTCGGGCGTGTACAGGCGGAGCTTGCCAGTCAGCGCAAAAACCTGGCGCTTCATAAGGTATTGGTTATATTGGAATGAAGAGTGCATATTTTTAAATCACATCGACAATCGTGCCAGATTCTTCATGGATGAATTGTTCGTGGGGCGGCACCGCGGGAAGCGTCCATAAATAGACCCATTTTGCAGCTTTTGGAGCCAGATTGATGCATCCATGACTGCGCGGTCGCCCAAAATTGTTGTGCCAGTAAGTGCCATGGAAGGAGATTCCGCTCTCGGTAATATAGCTGATCCAGGGCACACCGGGCAGGTCGTATCCATTGTATGCCAGGTTACCCGCGGCCATATGTCGTGAGGCTCGTTTGTGAGCGGTAATATGACGACCTGGGGGCGTAGAAAAATTGCCATTACTAAAAATTGCCCCGGTGGCTGTCTTAGCCATGAAAACGGGCTGGTCCCATTCATAAGCGATAATGACTTGCTCTGATGTAAGCACTTCCATACGTTTGGCATAGGGGGGAAGCTCTGGCGAGGTGGGTGCCAGCTCTTCCTTGGGAATGATGCGGAAGTGCGTGGCTGGTGCATAGTACCTTAATTTCCATTTATCTTCAGCAATGCGATACCAGGGCTGGCCGGATTTGTCGTGGACCAACCCAGTTACCCAATGGGTGGTCTCGTAGTACAGGCGATATGCAACTGCGTATTTCTTGTCAGCCCGCCAGTGGGCGTCCGTAAATGGAACAGTGACTTCAGCCAGGGCACCATTCTCGGGAAAGTCCGAGATGGGCGTGTTGAGCTGGGTTTTTACCGGCTGTACACTGCCTGAGTGTATAAATCCCTCGCCGTTCACCGAATACCAAACTCGATTAAAGGACGGCTCCCCGTCTCCCACGATTACCTCGGAGATGGGGATGATCATATCTTTCCAGAATTTTTTCAGCTCCTTTCCCTGGAACGAGGGTGTGTCGTATAAAAAGACATCCTTCTCAAGGATTCGACCCTGTTCCACCGAAGATGTCCCCTGGTTTACTGCTTGCAGCGGCAGGAAGCAGCTTAGAAGTCCCGTCCCACTGATCTTTAAAAATTCACGGCGGGAAAGTGTGTTAGATCCGAGAGGAATCGGGGTTTTCCGCGCAGCGTTCATGCAGCCTATTGATGAATATTGACCACTGTGCCAACCGAGGCTAGATTAAACAGCCAGCCAGCATCATTAGTCTTCAGGTTGATGCAGCCATGGCTCATAGGCGTCCCGAAATTATGGTGCCAATAGGTACCGTGCAGGCCATAATCCTTGTAGAAGTACATCACGTAAGGCACCCTTGGCAGGTAATAACCCGGTCCAGACATAGTTGCAGAGCGATATTTGACATAGATTTTGTATGTTCCTGTGACCGTTGGGTGATACCTGGTACCGGTTGAAACCAGGAAATTGTTAAGTTCCTGGTCGCCCTGGTAAACATAGGCACGTTGTAGGCTCAGGTCGACGTCAACCCATAGCTCGTTCCCGTCCACGCTGGCTGGTCGTCCCGGGTATGAATAACTCCCACGATTGACTTTGTTCTTTTTCGCTTTTTTTGTGGGCTCAGGCGTGTTTGTGGATGTGGGTGTGGGAGTATCCGTTGGCGTTGGCGAAGGTGTGATCGTGGGTGTGGAAGTTGGCGTTGCGGTCGGCGTCGACGTAGCGGTCGGGGTTGGCGTGCGGGTTTGTTTTGCCATCTGGACCTGGGCGACTGAGAGCTGCTTGCCATTGTTAAAAGCCAGAGAGAAGGAAGGTGATCCAAACCAGATGACAAATCCCAATATCAGCATTACAGACGCGATTGCCAATGGCGCAAGGACAGGGCGCCTGCGCACCATGGCATCGGAGCTGATCACATGAGCAACTCGCGGGCGAGGCGGCGCAATTGGATGGGGAGCAGGGATTGGACTGAGTCGCAATCGTTGAATCGCCCAGTGCATGCCCTGGCGGGCGCGCCTGGAGGCTGGATTGATTTCCATGGCACGCTTGAGGTAGGAGATGCTGGTCTTTGGAGTGGAGAGAGCCGCAAGAAGGAGCCAGCCTTCTTCGCGTTCGGGCGCAATCGCCACGCAATGGTGTGCGTAGAGACGTGCTTCTCGCCGGTTTCCCTGTTGTAGGGCTTGCTGTGAGGCAACCAGGAGAGAAGCAAATGGATCAACGCTTGAGGTCATGGTGCGGCTGATGGTGTAGTTAATGGCGTTGGCGTAGCGCTAACGAAAAGGTCTTCGTTATTGATATAGCACAATATACCGTCGGTAATTCCCTTGGCAACCACATCTGACTTCTGCGTGAGCATTTCACGGTCCAGGTTTAGGAAGCCGATCTCGATGATAGCAGCAGTCGTATTCTCGTTGATCTCAGCAAAAGCGTGGTAGCTGGTCATATCGATCGTGATGCTGTTGTGAAGTTGCAGCCCGGTATCTATAGCATAACGGTTTTTCAAACAGGCAGTCAGGCGAGCTGCACGATCGGGGTGAGGATTGGCCAGTGCCGATGAGACCTTAAATCCGGTTGCCTGGTCGTTGATATAATCGCACGAGTCGGAGTGAATTGATATCAGTACGTCTGCCTGATAACCGGTCAACCTATCATCAAATTCATTCAGGACATCGACAGCGAAGCCCCTATCCACTAGGTCTTTCTGCACGAGATAGGCCACTTTCTCGTTAACGCTTTGTTCGGTCAGGCCATCAGCGCAGGTTGAGCCGGAATCGTTCCCCTTATGCCCGGCGACGACACCAATCAGAGGCTTGCCTCGCGGGGTGGAAGTGGGGAGGTTGCCAGGAGTCCCGGTTATTGCCGGCATCTGTGCAACACTGAAGTTTTCTACCAGGTTTTCTGGCAACATGCCGGGGTTGGTCCAGAGAGTGAAGAGCGTAGCCAACAAGAAGGCAATGCCGACCACTAACTGAATATAATAAAAAGTCCCCTTATTGGTTTTCCTTGGGGCGACAGGTTGGGAAGGGCTTGGCGCTGTACTCATTGGTCTCCATACTACCGTAATCGTGCGTAGATTGCAAGGGTTGTATTGTGAAGAGCAAGAATTATGCCAATTTAAATGCGAAAATGAGCCTATAGGAGCGATCAATTTGCTTCTACAGGCTCATTTCTACATCTCGACGGAGTTGATTAATAGAATCCCCAGGCAGCGCCTGCACCCTCTTCCATCATGGAGAAATCCCACATCTCCATCCCCATTTCGATCGTCGTGGGCCGTTGAAGGGCTTTTTCTGCTTTCTGCCGGGAGATATCCAGCAATGCTGGACCATATGGGCAGAAGGGCGTCGTGAGGATCATGGTCACGATAGCCTTATCATCTTCGACTGCCACATCCCGCACGAGTCCCAATTCGATAATATTCAGACCGATTTCCGGATCGACAACTTCTTTTAAGGCCTCCCTCAACGCTCCGGTCAGCTCAGGGTGGGTGCTATCAGCTTGCCAGATCGTTTTTGGAGCGGTTTCTTCTGTCATTGACTGTTCTCCACTGGTGCCATATTGCTCACAACATATGTGCAATAGGTATCTCCATTCAGGACGCACTTTACCTTCGCAGCGGGCACAGAGAGCATGGTGGAGATAAGCGTCTGGTCTACGGAGCAAACTTCTGGATGGCTTTGTCCGATATGGTAATAGGGGCAACTAATCTCGCGAATGTGATACTCGTTTCCTTTTTGCTCCCATTCGACCGTGAAGCCCTCGCTACTGAGCAGCTGGGCGACCAGGTTTAAGCGCTCCTCCATATTTAAGCCGCTTATCTTCGCTTCGTATTCCGAGGCGACATCTTCAGCCATCTGGCGGAACAGTAAACTAACCATCGCTTCTGGCATGGTACCTTTCAGTTGCTCGAGCAACCGGATGGTGAAGCGTAAATAACGCGAAGGGAAGCGCTCCTGACCATCTTCGGTGAGAAAATACAGACGACGCGGCCTACCCACGCCATGGCGTTCCTCTTCCGAATTTACCAATCCCTCAGCCTCAAGCCGGGTGATGTGGTGGCGTACTGAGATGGGGTTAATGTTTACCGCTTCGGCGAGCTCATTGATCGTGCAGCGTTGTTTGCTCAGCAGAGTTTGGAGCACGCGCTGGCGGGTGCTTTTCGAGTGTGCGTCGAGTGCAACTTTCATTTCCATGATAAAAAAGTATAGCACTGCGGTCTAATTTTGTCAATATATAAGATTATTATGCTAAATATTATTGACTTCTGAGCGCTCCCCTGCTATAATACTGAATATACTAGATTTTTATCCTAAATATTGACGGTTTGGATGCGATCTGCTATAATGCCACTTTTGGACACAAGCGCCTGTTTGTGGAGAATTTCACGAGTTTCATTGCTCGATGATCAATTTTGATAAAGGAGTCCATTTTTATGTCTGAGCTTTCCATCCGTGACTTGCACGTTAGCATCGCTGGTAAGGAGATCTTGAAGGGGGTTGACCTCACGATACGCCAGGGGGAGGTGCATGCCCTGATGGGGCCTAACGGCACTGGGAAATCCACTCTGGCATACGCTCTCATGGGACACCCTTCGTACGAAGTGACCGGAGGCGAAGCATTGTTTAAAGGGGTAAACATCCTTGAGCTTAAGCCTGACCAGCGCTCTCACCTCGGCATTTTTTTGGCTTTTCAATATCCTGTTGCTATCCCGGGTGTATCCGTGGCTAACTTCTTGCGTACGGCTTTAAATTCGCAGCGCAAAGTCAAGGATCCCGAGGATAAGGGTATCCCTATACCTGAGTTCAGAAAGCTGATGAGAGAACGGATGGACTTGCTCAAAATGGACCAGAATTTTGCCGGGCGCTACCTCAATGATGGTTTCTCCGGTGGCGAGAAGAAACGCGCCGAGATCTTACAACTGGCGACTTTACGCCCGGAGATTGCTATCCTGGATGAGACCGATTCAGGCCTGGATATCGATGCCCTGCGCATCGTATCCGAAGGTGTAAACGCCTTACGCGGACCGGATTTGGGCGTGCTTGTGATCACTCATTACCAGCGTATCTTAAACTACATCAAGCCAGATGTTGTGCATATCATGATGGGCGGTCGCGTCGTCGAATCGGGCGGCGCTGAGCTGGCTTTACACTTAGAGGAACACGGTTACGATTGGCTGAGGGAGAAGTTTGAATCTGAGCCGGTGTAATGGAGGCTTTTAATGAGTACCGATGCTGTAATGTTAGAAGGTATTGGCGAGTATAAGTATGGGTTTAAAGACCCTGAGAACTACGTATTTAAGTCTGGTAGAGGTCTGAATCGCGAAATAGTTGAACAGATCTCGTATATGAAGGGTGAGCCACAGTGGATGCTGGAGTTCCGTCTGAAAGCGTTGGACCACTTTCTTAAGCGACCGATGCCCACCTGGGGTGGTGACCTCTCCAAACTTGATCTTGACAATATTTTCTTCTACGTCAAGCCGACTGAGTTGGAGTCGAAGTCCTGGGACGACGTTCCTGATACGATCAAGAATACCTTCGATAAGTTAGGCATCCCAGAAGCTGAACGCAAGTTTCTGGCAGGTGTGGGAGCCCAATACGAGTCGGAGATGGTATACCACAAAATCCAGGAGAACCTGGAAAAGCAAGGCGTGATCTTTTTGAGCATCGAAGACGGCCTGCGCAAGCATCCCGATTTGTTCCGGGAGTATTTCGGCACAGCGATACCGATTGAGGATAATAAGTTTGCCGCACTTAACAGCGCGGTCTGGTCCGGTGGTTCCTTCATCTACGTGCCAAAAGGTGTCAAAGTGGACCTGCCGCTTCAGGCGTATTTCCGGCTCAACGTAGCAAATATCGGGCAATTCGAGCGCACCATGATCATCGCTGATGAGGGCGCTCAGGTCCATTACGTTGAAGGATGTACGGCGCCCATTTATACAACCGATTCCTTCCACAGCGGAGTGATCGAGATTTTTGTCAAGCGCGGCGCCCGCGTACGCTATACGACGATCCAGAACTGGTCCACTAACGTGTATAACCTGGTCACGCAGCGTGCCCTGGTGTACGAGGGCGGGACCATGGAATGGGTGGATGCAAACCTGGGCTCCAAACTGACTATGAAATACCCTTCCACCTATCTATTAGGCGAGGGAGCGCATGGTGAGGTACTCTCGATGGCTTTTGCGGGTAAAGGACAGCACCAGGATGCTGGCGGCAAGGCGATCCACTTCGCCCCCAACACCAGCAGCAAGATCACATCGAAATCTATCAGCAAAAGCGGTGGGCGTACTTCCTATCGCGGCTTGCTTAAAGTGTATAAAGAAGCAGAAGGCTCACGCTCCAACGTAGTTTGCGATGCACTGCTATTGGATGACACCTCACGTTCTGACACCTATCCGTATATCGAAATTGACGCCGAAGATGTCACGGTCGGTCACGAGGCATCTGTCTCGAAAGTTGGCGAGGAGCAGCTGTTTTATCTGATGAGTCGCGGATTGAGCGAAGAGGAAGCCACAACGATGGTGGTATCTGGGTTCATCGAGCCGCTGGTCAAAGAATTGCCTATGGAATACGCCATAGAGATGAACCGCTTGATCAAGCTACAAATGGAAGGGTCCATCGGTTAATATGACGACGCGCACTGTTGTATCCCGGACACGACGGGTAGAGAGACCGGTTTCCAGAGAATTTGCATTTACCCGTGATATGGTCCCCGCTTTGGGGACAGGGGATGGATATCCGGAGTTTTTGAAAGCATATCGTTCCAAGGCATGGGAGGCGTTCGAAAGCTCGCCTATGCCGACGACAACGGATGAAGCCTGGCGACGCACCGATATTCGCGGTCTTGAGGCAGGCTCCTTCAGCTTGCCGGATAAAGATTCAGCGCAAGACGCACCGATCGAGTTACTACAACCGGTCGCCGGCGAGCAGCATGGTGGGCAGTTGATATTGACCCCAGGAAGACCGACCCGGATCGAATTGGACCCTGCTCTTGTTTCGCAGGGAGTCGTGCTAACCGATCTGGCAACTGCTGAGCGCGAGCACCCGCAGCTCTTAGAGAAGGTGCTTGGAAAGATCGTTCGTCCAGATGAAGGCAAGTTCGGCGCACTGGCCGCGGCCATGGCGAATACTGGCGTGGTAGTGTACGTGCCTCGCGGCGTCCAGGTAGAGCAGCCATTGCAGAGTCTGTTATGGGGTCCAGGAACGGGCAAAGCCTATTTCTCGCATATCCTGGTGTGGGTTGAGGAAGGCGCGGCTCTCACCTACGTACATGAATCCGCATCGCATAACGAGCCCTCCGGGCAAACCTTGCATGCGGGGATTGTCGAAATTCACGTTGGCGATGGCGCCAATTTGCGTTTCGTCGAATTGCAGTCCTGGGGCGAGCACGTTTGGAACTTTTCCCACGAGCGCGCCCAGGTGAGCCGAGATGCCAGTCTGGATTGGATCTTTGGCGCTATCGGCAGCCACCTGACCAAGAATTTCTCTGACCTGGACCTGATTGGCGAAGGTTCCACCGGACGAATGTCTGGCTTTTATTTTACCGATGGCGTCCAGCACCTGGATCACGACACCCAACAAAACCATCTTGCGCCGCATACCACCAGCGACCTGCTTTTCAAGGGCGCTTTGAGAGACCGCAGTCGCTCGGTCTGGCAGGGTATGATCTACGTTGCCCCCGGGGCGCAGAAAACGGATGGTTACCAGGCAAACCGGAACCTCATCCTGAGCAAGCACGCTCGCGCCGACTCTATCCCTGGGCTGGAGATTTTGGCGGACGACGTCCGCTGCACGCATGGAGCCACCGTCGGCAAGATTGATCCTGAGCAGCTCTTCTATTTGCGCAGCCGTGGTATTCCATATAGCGAAGCTGAGCGATTGATCGTTGAGGGTTTCTTTGATCCGATTATGCAACGTATCCCGTTCGAAGGTGTACGAACGCGCTTCCAGGATGCTATTCGGGAGAAAATGTTATAAAATAGTGAAAGAAAGCCAAGGTGGTGGGAGACTTTGTAACCGATATGGCGAGCCAGAGATTAATGGCTCGCCTCTGGCATTTCATTGAAGGTTGATTGGGAGGCGGAATTGGCAGAGCTTCACTTTAAATCAGCTCCGAACGGAGTTGAGATGTACAATGTTGGCGATCACGTTGAAGTATTGTGTGATCACGATAAGAATGGCAATCGTATACGCGACTGGCTAGTGGGTACGGTTGTTCAGGTTGATTTGAAAATGATCGCCATTCAATTTCAGGAAAATGTTTA
>Ga0153915_10002767_pt1 | contig 15981 bp, 15 predicted proteins | sample Opewatmetagenome_2_FD_107003 | JGI IMG/M metagenome (GOLD analysis project Ga0153915, IMG submission 107003) | Freshwater wetland microbial communities from Ohio, USA - Open water 3 Core 3 Depth 3 metaG | ecosystem: Environmental > Aquatic > Freshwater > Wetlands | place: USA: Ohio, Lake Erie...
CGACCGCCGGCGTGCGCAGCGCGGCGCGAAACAGCGGCACCGCCTCGCGATACTTGCCCGCCGCCTCGAGATCGAGCGCCTTGTAGAACATCATCGTGTCGGCCGGCGCTTGCGCACCGATCTCCGCGGGCGCCGCAACTCGCAGCGCGGCGCCGAGCAGCAATGCACCACACGTCCGAATTACGCCACCCGCGCGCCGTGCCTCGCTCGCTGCATTACGGATTCTGTGCATTGATGCGCTTGAAGTACTCCAGGATGGCGCGCCGTTCATCGGCACTCAATCCGCGTAGCTCTTCCCAAGTCGGCTCGCGGAACTTCGTTCCTGCGCGGCCGCTCGCGCTCACGTTGTCGGGCCTAAACTCGTTGCCACCCTTCGCCGACGTCGCCTCGCGCTTGTTGGTGTCCTCACGTTCATCTTTTTGCAGCGAGCGGCCGGCGTCGAGCAAGCGACGGAAGAGCTGTTGCTGGCGGGCAACCGTCGTTGCGTCGAGACGTCCACCCTCGAGCGCATCGGCGAGTGCCTTGGCTTCCTTCGCCAACTGCGCGGCGCGATCGCCGCCCGCCGCCTCGCCCAATTCGTCGAGCTGCTGCGAGACCTGCCGCTGCTCGCGCGCCAGAGCTCGCGCCGTCGCCTGCATTTGCGACGACATCGGTTGTCCCATGCCCGGCATCAGGCCCTGCGCCTGCGCGTTGATCGAGCCCTGCTTCCTTGCCATCTCCTGCATTTGCTGGAGCATCTCGGCGAAGCCTGTCGCGGACGTCGCGGTGTTCGCCTTTTCGCGATCGCGCGCCAGCGACGCAGCGGCGCGATTCAGCGCATCGGCGGCGTCACCAAGCGCGCTCGCCGCCTGCTGGGCGCCGCGAGAATCGGTCATCGACTGCGTCGCCTCGCCGACCTTCTGCTGCGCTTCCGACATCGAACGCTGCGAGCGACCGGAGAGCAGCGACGTCTTTTGTCCTTCCTGTTGGAGCTTTTGTGCCGCGTTGTCGACGCCCTGCTTCACCGCGCTCTGTTCGCTGCGCAACTGCTCCGGCTTCGATTGCCCGGAGCGCGCGTCTTGCTCGAGCTTCTGCTCCTGACGCGCCATCTGCAACATCTCCTGCACCGCTTGATCGAGCGCGTTGGTCAGCTCGGACTTCCACTGGTTCACTTGCGACTGCCGCGCGTCCTTCATCGCGTCCGACGCACGCTGCATCTGCGCCGACGCGTCGCGCGCGTTCTGTTCCATGCTGCCGCTTTGCTGCCCATTCTGTTGACCACTCTGCGCTCGCTGCTGCTGCGACCCTTGCGCGCCGCTTTGGGCATTTTGGGCTTGCGACTGCCCGCTTTGACTCTGCTGTGGTTTGCTCTGCGCCTGCGTGCCGGCGCTGTCGCGCTTCGCCGCGTTGTTCTGCGCGGAGTCGCGCTGCGCGTTCTTCTGCTGATCTCCGCTCTGCGACTGCTTCTGCTGGCCCGCGGCCTGACGCATCGACTCCTCGGAGGCATTCGCGTGCTTGCGCGCCTCTTCCGTGCCCGACGCGCCCGCGTCCGCTTTGTCCTTCTCGAGCCGGTCCTGCAGCTTCTTCAGCTCATCGTCGAACCGCCGTGAGCGGTCGGCCAACTGCTTTGCTTGGTTCTTCTGCGCGTCGCTTGCCTGCTTGGCCGCTGAATCCGCGAGAGCCTTGTCGCGGTCGGCGATCTCCTTCGCTTCATCCTTGAGCGTTTGCATCGCGCCCTCGAGCGCGGCGCGCTTGAGCATCTCGGCGCTCTTCTCGAGCTGCTCGCGCAACTTTTCCTGCATTGCTTGCAGATCCTTGAGCGTCTGCTGCGACTGCTCGTGCGAGAGCTGCTGCGTCGCATTGTCCAACTTTTGCATTTGCGCGAGGAGCTCCGGCGTGAGCGCGTCACGCAACATCGCCTGCGCTTCCTGAAGTTGGCGCGCGAGGCTGCTGTCCAACGCGCCGGCTTGCTTGAGCTGTTGCTCGAGCGCGGCCGCCGTTTGCTGGAGACTCTTCACCTGATCGGCGAGCGCGCGCTGATCCTTCGCGACAGCCTTTGCTTTCTCGGCGGCCTCGTACGTCATCGAGCCTTGCTTGCCACTCGCACCGCTCGGCGCGTCCTGGCCCGTATTGCGCGCGCTGCGATCGCGGGTCGCGTCGCTCGTTCGTTGTTGCAGCGACTTCTCGGCCTGCGCCGCAGAACGAACCTGACTGACCGCCGAATCCATCGACGCACGCGCAATGGCGCGGCGCTCCTCCATCGTGGGAATCTTGAGCAAGAGCTCGCGACTTTCGCCGCGCTGCGCCCACGGCGAGTTGTCGGTCGCCACGATCTTGACGTGCAGCGCGTCACCGGGTTTCAGACCGCGCGGCGCGAGATCGAGCACGGCGCTGCCATCCCATACCGTCGCCGTGGCGTCGGCGATGCGTTGCGCGGACGGCGTTTGCGACAGCCCGGTCGATCCCTGTTTCCAGGTGACCATTTCAACCCGTGCGATGCCGTGATCGTCGCTCGCCGTCGCGCGCAGCGTGATGCGGTCGTCGCTGGCGACGATCGTGTCCGTCGCCGGACTCACGAGCTCGACGTGCGGTGCCGAATCGGCAACGACCTCGAGCTCGAGCGGCAGTGGGAGATCGGCGATGGGCCCGGCGGCGCCGGCCGCGATCCACGCGTATTTACCGCTTCGGCGCGGCTCGAAGCGTCCGGCGAACGCGCGATCGTTCACACGCAGCGCGATCGTATCGTTGACGCTTCCGAGACGCACGTCGCGCAGCGCGGTCGACGCACGACCGGCAACATCGATGATCGTTCCTTGCGGCACTCGCGCCGGATCGCCGACCGGCAGACCCTCAGCCGGCCGACCGAGATACGCGGGGTACGTCGCGCGCATCGACACCGCGCCGACGAACGGACGATCGGTAACTCGAACGACGCCCGTGTCGCTCGCCGAGCGCCCGTCGGTAGCGACGATCGTCAGATCGCCGCGCAGCGGACCGACGTCGAGCGTTGCGATGCCGGAGCGGCGATCGACGGCGACGGTTTGCGTCGCCCATACTTCGCCGGGGATGCGCTGAGCGAGCGTCACCGTGCCGCGCTGTGGCGCGGCGATGCGCAGACGCAGCGTCTCGCCGCGCAGCACCGCCGGCGGAAGATTCTCGAAGCTGAGCCGCGGCAAGAGCGTTCCCTGCCACGCGCGCACCGGCTTGAGGATCGCCAGCAATCCGTCGTTGAAGCTCGGAACGGCGAATGCGAGCGCAGCCACGGCGACGGTCGCAACCCCCGTCGCCTGTCCTGCATGACGGCGCACCGACCGCTCCGCACGCGGCACGAGTCGCGCGCCACCGGGAGCAAGCTGCGCACTCACCGCCGCCGCCGCGCGCCGACCCAGCGCGCCCGAGTCGGCGACCTCGAGTGCGCCGCGCAGCGCGCCGGCGCGCAACGTCTGCTCCTGCTCGATCGCTGCCGCGACGCTGCTGCGCGTCGTCCGGCGCTCGAGTTGTCGCATCGTCCACCAGATCACCGCGACGTCGGCCGCGAGCACGAGCAGCCACACCAGGAACGGGACGCCTCGAGGCAACGCCATCCATCGCGCGCCGCCGAGCGCCGAAGCGCCCGCGGCGAGCAAGAGACACGTCGCTCCGACCGCGAGCGCGATGCCGGCCATCAGGTGCATTCGCCGCAAGCGGGCACGCTCGCGGTCAACTAGTTCGAGGACAGTCATGGCGTCGGCCGACTGGTGACAGCGTAGACGAACAGATTCACGCCCATGCGGAGCGCAGCCTCGTGCAGTTCGGGCGGATCGTGATAGACCTCGGGATCTTCCCAGCCGTTCCCGAGATCGCTGGAGAAGCTGTAGTACACCGCGAGCCGATCGCCAAGGAAGATGCCGAATCCGCGCGCCGGCAAGCCGTCGTGCTCGTGAATCTTCGGAATCCCCTTGGGAAACTCATACACGATGTGATAGATCGGATGCGACAGCGGCACGTCGATGAGCGGCCGGTCGGGAAAGACGCGCTTGATCTCGCGACGGAAACTCTCGTCGAGCCCGTAGTTGTCGTCGACGTGCAGGAATCCGCCGCGAGTCAGGTAATCGCGCAGGCGCGTGACTTCGGCGTCGCTGAAGTGAATGTTGCCGTGCCCGGTGACGTGGATGAACGGATAGTCCCAGAGCTTGTCGTCCATCAAGGTCACGCGCGCTTCGGTCTTGTCGACTTGCAGCGACGTGCGCTGACGAATCGCCGCCAGGAGGTTGGGCAGGCTCGATGGATTCGCGTACCAATCACCGCCGCCGTCATACTGGAGCCGCGCCACGGTGAGAGTCGGCGGAGCGGGACGCGCGCCGACGAGCGGCATGAGTGCAGCCGCGGCAAGAACCCGCGCACGACGCCAACTAGAACCGGTCATTCCTCTTCTCCCGCCTTGGTCGCCCGCTGCGCGAGACGGTACGCCACCCGCTTCGACACACCGAGCTCCGCGGCGACGGCCGTCGCCGCGTCGCGCGCGCTCATCCCCGAGGCGCGAAGCGCATTGACGCGCGTCTGCACGACTTCGTCGGTCGGTGCCAGCTCGACCGCCGCAGCAATCACCAGCACGACCTCGCCCCGTGGAGGCTTGTCCTCATAGTACGCTTTGAGCTCGCTGACCGTTCCCCTTTTTACCTCCTCGAACTGCTTTGTCATTTCGCGGGCCACAACGGCGGGCCGCGCCCCACCTCCCCGTCGCTCGAGCTCGCCCAGCGTCGCCACCAGCCGATTCGGCGCCTCGTAGAGCACGGCCGTGTGCTTCATGCTCGAAATCTCGTCGAGCGCGGCGCGACGATCACTTCCAGTCCGTGTAAGGAAACCGAAAAACGTGAACCGATCGGCATCCAGCCCAGAGACGACGAGCGCCGAGAGCAACGCCGACGGTCCCGGGATCGCCACGACGTCGATCCCCGCCGCGATCGCCGCCCGTACGAGCCGGGCCCCAGGATCGGAGATGAGTGGCGTCCCGGCGTCGGACACCAGAGCAAGCGACTCGCCACGCTGCAGCCGCGTAACGAGCGATGGCGTCGTCTTCGCCTCGTTGTGCTCGTGGTAGGATGTCGCGGCGGTCTTGATCTCGTACCGGTCGAGCAGGTTCCTCGTGTGCCGCGTGTCCTCGGCGAGGATCAGATTCACCGACTTCAAGACGTCGACGGCGCGGAAAGAAAAATCCCCCATGTTGCCAATGGGGGTGCTGACCACGTAGAGCGTTCCCGCACCTTCCACGCCGGTCACATCACCTTCCAGGGAATCTGATCGAACAAACCGGCCGACTGAAAGATGTGCCGGCGGTCCCACGTGAGCTCGCGCAAGAATTCGTCGGGCGACAGCGCGTCCGGGTCGACCGCGGCAAACATCACGTCGCGAAGCCACGCGGCCACCGCCGATGTGAGCTCGGCGGTGTCGGCGAGCGGCTCCTTGGTCGGATGCCCGGCGTACGAGAATCCGGCGAGCACCGGGTGCGCGGCGAGGAGATTCTGTCGCGCATGCTCGGCGATCGCCGGCGCGCTCTCTCGCCCCTGATCGACCAGCCGCTGCACTAGCGTTGCAGTGAGATCGCGATACGCCTGCACAAGGGCCGAGGGCGCTTGAACCGGAAGAGGTTCCGGCACGCCCCAGCGCAACACCCGCAGGTCACCGACACGCCCCTCACGCGCAAATAGTTTGGAAACGCGATCCACGACCGTTCCGTGATGCGAGCTCGCGAGGAATGTGCGAGCGACGCCGCCGTTCTTGAACACGAGATAGTTCACGAACTCGTTGGCAATGATCTCGACGACGCCGTCGAAGGTCGTCGACATGAGATACGGAAACAGCGCTGCGGGATCCTGCGCGGTCAATCCTTCGGGCCAGGGCTCCGGCGCCGTCGCCTCGGCGGCGAACATGCACGCCAGCTGCTCGAGGTCGGCCTCGTGAAAATAGATCTCGCCGTATTCCGGCTCGAGCGGAACCTTGTCGATCGCGCTGGCGATCGCGATTGCGTGAGACCCGCGCGCGTCGCGCACCGTCGCGTTGGCGACTTCGCCCCGGAGCAAGTAGAGGATGACCAGCTCGTCCGGAAGCGAGATCGCGACGTACCCGGAGATACGAGCCGCGCGATCGCGCTTGGCGTCGGTCAGCAGATTGCGAAGATGGATGTACGCCAGGCGCGTGCGCGGAAGAAGGACGCGGCTAAACGGGAAACGCAGAGCGGTGGCGGAGGGCATGAAGCCCTAAAATGCAACGATGCGCAGCCATGCGCGAGACGCGATGTGGCCGTGGGCCGCACCGTGCCGCGCACACGGCCGGTGACTACGCACTGTGCTTCTGTAGCTTCGCTTCGATGTTCGTTCGTGGAACCGCGCCAATGATCTGGTCGACGACCTTGCCGTCCTTGAAGAACAGCAGGGTCGGAATCGAGCGCACGTTGAAACGCGAACCCGTCTTGATGTTGGCATCGACGTCGAGCTTGGTGACCTTCACTTTGCCTTGGTACTCGGTGGCCAGCTGATCGAGAATTGGCGCCACCATGCGACACGGCCCGCACCACGTGGCCCAAAAGTCCACGATGGCAAGCCCGTCGTGCTTTTCAACTTCGTCCTCGAAGTTGGCGTCGGTGACCGCAATGATATTCGACATGAAAATGCTCCTCTCATCGTTGAGCCGTTGACCCGCCGCTGGCGGCAGCCAACCGCCACGGGCCAACAGACAACTAAACTTATCACATGCGAAAACCCTCCCCCTCCCAACCAGGCACCCGGATCGCCCACATCGGCATCGCCGTGCAGGGGCTCAGCGAAGGCGTTTCCTTCTACCGCGACGTCCTCGGCTTATCCGACGTGCCGCTCGACGACGCGGACGGCGCCAAGATCGTGGGGTTGGCGGCGGGCCCGTCCCTCGTCGAGCTCTTGGAGCCCGATCGTCCCGACTCGCCGATCGCGAAGTTCATCGCGAAGCGCGGGCCCGGGATTCATCACGTCTGTTTCGCCGTCGACGATCTCGACGCGACGCTCGAACGCTGCCGCGGGGCCGGGATAAGGCTCATCGATCAGACCCCGCGCGTTGGCGCCGATGGCAAGCGCATCGCGTTCCTGCATCCGTCATCGACATCCGGCGCGCTCGTCGAGCTCACCGAACACTGATCGCTCAGCTGCGTCGAGCGCAGAACTCCTGGAGCGGCTTGACGTCGACGTTCTGGACGAACCACCGGGACTCGGGGCCGCGGATAACGTCGAAGGTCGTCGATTTCGTCAAGTCGCCGAGAGAAAGGCTGACGATGACGGCGCGCGTGCCACCGGGATTCGGCGCATCACCCAACACGTCATAGCGATCGTGTTTGAGGTAGCACATCATGACGAGCTCGCGCTTCTCGAGCTCGTCGCGCGGCCATTGGTCGCGCGCCGGTCCCTGCGCGTTACCCCACAGGGCGCCCATCGCCTGGAGGTCAGTTTGCTTTGCGGCAGCGAGGAATCCGCGGATCGCGCTCACCGCGTCCGCCGCGCCGGCTTGGTTTCCGCGGAGCACCGGAGACGAATTCGTCGTCGGAACGGGCGACGCTGAGTGACAGGCCGCCAGAAGCACAAAGCTCGTGATTAGTTTCTTCACTCGATCCTCAGCATCAACGTGGATTCAACGTGGTCGTCTCGTTTCTACCGCCATAACGGTGAACAGGTCCGCCCGTGAAACGACAGCGTCTCTACATCAACATTGATCACATCGCGACGCTCCGCCAAGCGCGGCGTGGCGCGAAACCCGATCCCGTCGAGGGCGCCATGGTGTGCGAGCGAGCGGGTGCGGACGGTATCACCGCGCACCTGCGCGAGGATCGACGGCACATTCAGGACGACGACGTAGAGCGGCTCGCCACATCTCTGACAACCGACTTCAACCTCGAGATGGCGTGTACCGACGAGATGCTGGCGATCGCCGAGCGGCTCCGCCCGCTCGAGGTCACGCTCGTTCCGGAGCGCCGCGAGGAGATCACGACGGAAGGAGGACTCGACGTCTCGCGCGATCCGGGCCGGTTGGCCGACGGCGTCCGCCGATTGAACGCCGCGGGGATCCGAACGAGCCTGTTCATTTCGCCCGATTTGGACACAGTCAGCAGCGCCCGCGAGCTGGGCGCGGTGGCGATCGAGCTGCACACGGGGGCCTACGCCCACGCACCCGCCGACCCGGCCACGCTGCGCGCCCTTCGTGACGCATCGCGCCACGGCGCGTCGATTGGACTAGCGGTACATGCGGGTCACGGACTCACGGTCGACAATGTGGGTCCGGTCGCCGCGATTCCCGAGATCGAGGAGCTGAACATCGGTCACTCGGTCATCAGCCGCGCGATCTTCGTCGGGCTTGCCGATGCCGTGCGTGAGCTTCGCAAAGCCATGGACGACGCTCGCACGTCTTCCTAACTTCGTGTCGCGCATACTAATGGAGCGTGCATGACCGGAGCGCCGGGATTCCTGGACTTCTTCATCCTCGAGGCCAGCGAGTACGTCGAGCAGATCGACGGCGTACTACTCGGCGCCGGCTCCGGCGGGCCCGACGCCGAGGCAATGCAGCGGCTCGCTCGCGCTCTGCGCGGTACGGCGACGATGGCCAAGATGCCGTCGTTCGCCGATCTTGCCGCCGGCGTCGAGCGCGTGGGTCGCGCGCTTCAAGAAGGCTCGCTCCGTTGGGACCCGTCGCTCGGCGGCGCGCTCGTCGCCGCGATCGACGATCTCAAGACGCTGTTGCGCTCGGCGCGCGGCTGGTCGGCCGCCGATGACGACCGCGCCAACGCGCGTGCGGGTGAGCTGTCGCGATTCGCCCCACGACGCCCACGCTCGACGCCCGGCGAGCCGAACACACCTGGCACGGCCACTCCACCACCGACGTTTCTGGCCACCGAAGCCGCGAACATCGCCGCGGGGCTCGAGCTGCTGACGACGCGCTCCGGCGACGCGGAGACGGCGACGAACGTGCTGAATCGCGTGCGCGCGCTGCGCGGCGTCGCGGGCGTGAAAGAAGTCGCACCGCTCGCGGAGGTTCTCGAGGCGACTGAGGATGCCGCGCGCGGGCTCGAGTCGGGACACGAGCACATGAGCCCTGAGGCTCGTCAGCTCCTCGAGGCGGCGGCGACGTATCTTCGGACGCTGTCGTCGGCGCTTCGCGGCGCGAGCGACGTGAACGCTGCGAGTCCGGAGCGTGACGCCTTCTTCGCCGCACAGGACGCGTGGGCGAACCACGCTGGTGAGCGCGAGCGAGTCGTTCCGATCGCCGAGCTGTTCTACGAGGATGGAAGTCCGGGTATCGTCGAATCGTCGCCGAATCCGCCGACGTCGGCGTCCGAGCGGTTTCGCCTCGAGCTCGTCAGCCTCGGCGAGCATCTTCGGCAGGTTGTCGACGCCGCTCGCGGTGTGAGTGACACCGCGTCGGTGAACCGCGCGCGGCGCGATCTTCGCGGCGCGCTTCGCGCGCTTCAGGCCGCCGCGGCGAGCTTCGGCGAGCGAGAGGTCGCGGAGTTCGTCGCCGGTCACGCGGCGGCCGCGGACGATCTCGACTTCCACGGCTTGGCGACGCTCGACGACCTCGCATCGCTGCTCGCCGATCCCGGCATCCGCGGCGACCGTTTGAGAACGCGGCTCCGCGATGTGGCACATGAGCACGAGCACGAGCTCACGACCGCTATTGGCACTGGCCTCGGCGACGAGCCTGGCCTCGAGTTGCCGCCACGTCTCACGCCACGCGCCAGTACGCGACAGGCGCCGCCGGCGGCGCCCATCTCGACACCGCCAGCGCCACCCATTCCGCTGCCGACTGCGCCGCCCATTCCGCCGCCGCCTGCGACGACGGCCGCTGCCGTGACACCTCCTGTCGCCACGCCTGCCGCGCCCGAGCCGATTCCATCTCGGTCGAGAATGATTCGGGAAGCGGCGCCGCTTTCCACAAACGGCGCCGCGGCGTCCCTCATCGACTCGAGCATCGCCGCGCTCGACGCGCTCGGGGCGAACCCGTTCATCGAGCCAGTTCCGATCCCCGAGGACACGGTCGTGCCGATCCAATCGCTGTTGTATCGGGGGCGGGCGGCGCTCGACCGAGCTCTCGAGATTCGCGACGAGATTCGTCGCGCAGGCACGCAGGTCGATCCGGTTGCGCTCGAGGAGCTGTTTGATCTGCTCGAGCTGGCGCGAGCGGAGTAGCGCGAGATGAAGTTCGGATGGCGCGGCGCGCTGGGCATCGTCATCAGCGTCGCGGCGTTGATCTATGCGTTCCACGACGTGCAGTGGGCCGACGCGATCGATCACGCGCGTCACGCCAATTACTGGTTGCTCCTCCTCGGCGCCGCGGCGGCGACCGGCATGTTCCCGCTCCGCGCGCGCCGCTGGCGTACGATTCTCGACCCGATCGCGCCGCGCCTGCCATTCGGTCCGCTGTGGCGCTCGACGGCGATCGGAATGATGGTGAACAACGTCGTGCCGTTGCGGGCCGGAGAATTCGCGCGCGCCTACGGGCTGACGCGCGAGCTCCCGCAGATCACGTTCTCGACGGCGCTCGCGTCGCTCGTGGTCGATCGTGTGTTCGATGCGGTCGTGGTCCTCCTGCTCATGGCGATCGCGATGGTCGCCCCCGGCTTCCCGAACGGCGCGGTGATCCAGGGTCATTCGATCTCGCAGATCGCGACCGGCTTTGCGCTCATCCCCTTGGCGCTGCTGGTCGTGCTCTACGCGCTGGTGTTCTTTCCAGGAACCCTCATCAGGCTTTTTGAATTGCTCGCGCGACGGGTGTCGCCGACGATCGAGGAGCGCGGCCGCGACATGCTCAAGCGGTTCGCCGAAGGCCTGAGTGTGCTGCGGACGCCGACGCACTTCATCGCGGTCTTCTCGTGGACGCTGCTTCATTGGCTGCTCCAACCGCTCGCGTTCTGGCTCGGGTTCAGAGCATTGGGTATCGACGTGTCCTGGTCGGCGACGCTGTTCGTTCAAGGACTGATCGTCGTCGGCGTCTCGCTGCCGTCGGCGCCCGGATACTTCGGGCTCTTCGAGAGCGCGGCCGTCGTCTCGCTCGGCTTGTATGGCATCGACGAGTCGGCCGCCATCGCCTGGGCGCTCGTGTTCCACGTCGTCACGTTCATTCCGATCACGCTCATCGGCGCGTACTACTTCGCAAAGCTCGGGTTGACGATGGGCGAGATCGGCTCGGCTGGCGGCGAGCCCCCGTGACGCTGTCCGCCCGCGTCACCGCGCAGGCGAAGATCAATTTGCTTCTCCGCGTTCTCGCTCGCGAAAGCAGCGGATACCACTCGATCGAGACGTTGTTCATGCGACTCGACCTAGGCGATGACGTCCGCCTCCGTGTCGCGCCCGATCGCTCGCTCGAATGCGCGGGTCCGGCAATTCCCCCGTCGGGACTAGGCCCTGCGGAACGCAATCTCGCCTACCGCGCCGCTGTCGCCTACGCCGACGCAACGGGGTGGCCGACGGGCTTCGCCATCGAGATCGACAAACAGATCCCTGTCGGTGCCGGACTCGGTGGCGGAAGCTCAGACGCAGGCGCGGTGCTGCGTATCCTCGATGCCCTCTCGCCCCGGCCGCTCGGCGCGCGGCTGATCGAGCTCGCGGCGCCCCTCGGCGCCGACGTGGCGTTCATGACGATCGAAAGCCCGATGGCTCTTGCGTGGGGCCGCGGAGAGCGACTCCTTCCGATTCGCACCCTCGATCGGCGTCATGTCGCGCTGCTCGTTCCGGATTTCGCGATCGCCACCGCCGACGCGTATGCGTGGCTGGCGTCGGATCGCGGGCCCTACGAGCCGTCGGCCCAAGTCATCGCGCCGGACTCGCTCGCCACATGGGAGTCGCTCGCGCTGGTCGCGACCAACGATTTCGAGCGCGTCGTTTCCGCTCGGCATCCGATCATCGCCGAGCTGGTCGACGAGCTGAGCTCGGTCGATGCCGTGCTGGCGATGCTCAGCGGTTCCGGTTCGGCGGTCTATGGCGTGTTCGACGAGCGGCCGGACGCCGCGGCCATCACGCGACGCCCGGGACTCACGACAATCGTCACGAGAACAAGCGACCGAGTTGTAAGAGTGGAGCCCGAACAGTAGCTTTCATGGTTTGCTGCCCCCTCGTCCAATGGCAGGACATCGGACTTTGGATCCGAGAATGGTGGTTCGAATCCACCGGGGGCAATCGTTGAGCTGCTGTTGATCATCGTGAGTGTGTTGTTTCTGCTCTGGCCGCCGGGCTGTCACGGGCGAACGGGCGAAGTCGATGAGTTGGCGGCGCACCTCCGCAGCTTCCCCAAGTCTTTCCCCCGCATTACTTTATAAGGTTCCGCCATGGACGGACTAGCAGTACCGAGTCACGGCCTCAAGCTGTTGTCCGGCACCGCAAACCGAGTTCTCGCGGAGGAGATCGCCCGGCACCTCGGCATCGAGCTGTGCCGGGTCAATCTCGGCCGGTTCGCCGACGGAGAGATCTCGGTTCGCATCGACGAGAACGTGCGCGGCAACGATGTCTTCATCTTGCAGCCCACGAACCCGCCAGCCGAAAACATCATGGAGCTTCTGCTCCTGATCGACGCGGCGCGGCGCGCGTCGGCGGCGCGAATCACCTGTGTGATGCCGTACTACGGTTACGCGAGGCAGGACCGCAAGGACCAGCCGCGCGTTCCGATCGGTGCCAAGCTCATGGCGAACATGATCATGGCGGCCGGTGTGGATCGGGTGCTGGGCGTCGATTTCCACCAGCATCAGCTCCAGGGATTCTTCGATGTACCCGTGGACCATTTGTACGCCATGCCCGTCTTCACGGCACACTACCGGAAAATGCAGCTCCATGATCCGGTGGTCGTCGCACCAGACGTCGGCTCGGCGAAGATGGCCCGCGGATTTGCAAAGCGGCTCAACGCGTCGCTGGCGATCATCGACAAGCGTCGTCCGCAGCCCAACGTGTCGGAAGTCGTGAACGTCGTCGGCGAGGTCGAGGGACGCGATTGTATTCTCGTCGACGACATGATCGATACGGCCGGCACGGTGACGGAAGCATCACGCGCGCTCAAGACGCTCGGCGCGCAGGACATTTACATTTGCGCAACGCACGCGCTGTTGTCGGGACCGGCGAAGTCTCGGATCAACGATTCGCCGATCAAGGAAGTCGCGGTGACGGACACGATCGCGATGCCGGAAGAGCGCCGGCCGCGTCAGTTGGTCGTGTTGTCGGTCGGAGAGCTGCTGTCGAAGGCGATCCGGTTCACGCACGCGGAGCAGTCGGTGAGCTCGCTGTTTGATTGAGAGCGTTGCTAGCAACTAGCAACTGGCAACTAGCAACCAGCAACTAGTACCACCTCGCCCGATTCGGATATGGTAGGGAGGACGCAGCCTCCCGAGAGTAGACACGAATCGCCGCGAGCAGGCTGCGAAGCGTTCATGTTCATACTGGTATCATAGAAATGGCAACAGCAACACTCAGCGCGACTCCGCGCAATGATCGCGGCACGGGCGTCGCCCGCAAGCTTCGTCAGATCGGTCAGGTCCCGGCCGTCATCTACGGTCACGGACGCGAGCCGCAATCGCTCGCGCTCAACACGCGAGAGGTCGATCGTCTCCTGTCCACGGTGTCCGCGGCGAGCACGGTCATCGAGCTCACCTTCGATGGACGCACGGCCCGCACGTTGATCCGCGAGATCCAGCGCCACCCGGTCAAGCGCAACGTCTTGCATCTCGACTTTCAGGAGTTGGTCGCTGGTGAGAAGGTCACGGTCAGCGTGCCGCTTCGGTTCACGGGCGTCGCCGACGGTGTCCGCAACGGCGGCGGTATCCTCGAGGAAACGATGCACCAGTTGCACCTGCGCCTCGATCCGTCATCGATCCCCGACCACATCGATGTCGACGTCACACCGCTCACGATCGGGCACAGCATCCACGTCCGCGAGCTCACGCTGCCCCAAGGCATCACCGTGCTCGACGACGAGAACGCGACCGTCTGCGTTTGCACGGCGCCGAAGGCGGTGGTCGAGGAAGTGGTGGCGCCAGAAGCTGAGGCGGGCGTCGTGGCTGAGCCCGAGCTCATTCGCAAGGCCAAGCCCGAGGAAGAGGAAGAGTCCAAGTAATCAGCCTCGTGCTCCGATTCTTGTTCGGGCGTCGCCGAGCAACGCCGGCAGCGCGCGACGACGAACCAATGAAAGTCATCGTCGGCCTCGGCAATCCGGGCAAGGAGTACGAACGAACGCGTCACAACGTCGGCTGGTGGGTCGTCGACCACCTCGCCGACGTTTGGCGTTTCGATGGGTGGAAGAAGGACAACGAAGCGCGCGTCGCGACGGGCATGGTCGGCAACGCGAAAGTGCGGCTCATCAAGCCGCTCACGTTCATGAACTTGAGCGGCGCCGTGTTGCGACCGTACCTGCGACGACCGTTCTGGTCGGCGGCGACCGATCTCATGATCGTCGTCGATGAAGCCGCGTTGCCCCTGGGTCGATATCGCTTTCGCGCCAAAGGGAGCGCGGGCGGGCACAATGGGCTCAAGAGCATCGAGTCCGCGGTCAATTCGCAAGAGTACCCGCGGCTCCGCATCGGCATCGCGCCGGAAGAACCGCGAGAACGGGGACAGCTCAAGGACTTCGTGCTCGACGAGTTCGGCAAGCGTGAGACGGCGGTGATCCGCGATTTGATGCCGACGTTCACCGAAGCACTCGAGCTGTGGATCAAGAGCGGCATCACGCCCGTCATGAATCGGTTCACCGGCGACGCGACATAGCGGCGCCTTCAACTTTATTTCTTTTCGATGCTCAAACTCGGAATCGTCGGGCTGCCGAACGTCGGCAAGTCGACGCTGTTCAACGCGCTGACCTCGGCGAACGTGCTGGCGGCGAACTATCCGTTCGCCACCAAGGATCCCAACATCGGTCGCGTGAACGTCCCCGACGCCAGGCTCGCCGTGCTCGAGCGAATCGTCCGGCCGCAGCGCGTCGTGCCGGCGGCCGTCGAGTTCGTCGACATCGCGGGACTGGTCAAAGGCGCGTCGCAGGGCGAAGGGTTGGGCAATCAGTTCCTCGCCACCATTCGCGAGACGGACGCGATCGTGCACGTCGTGCGCGCGTTCGACGACGCTGACGTGCTGCACGTCATGGGCACCGTCGACCCCGTCCGTGACCGCGAGGTCATCGAGTTCGAGCTCGCGCTCGCCGATCTCTCGGTCGTCGAGAAGCGGCTCGATCGAGTGAAGCGTGCGTCAAAGACTGGAGACAAAGAGGCGCTCGCTGAATTGGGCGCGCTCGAGCGCGCGTACGCGCCGCTGTCGGAGGGGCGCGCGCTCTGGCACGCCGGTCTATCGGCCGAGGATCGCGCGACCATCGCGCCGCTGTCGCTGCTCACGCTCAAGCCGATTCTCTACGCCGCCAACGTCACCGACGCCGAGCTCGCGGGACACGAGGGCAAGCATCTCAAGCGTCTGCGCGAGGCGGTGACGACCAGCGGCGAGAACGCCGAAGTCGTTCCCTTCTCCGCCAAGATCGAAGCCGAGCTGTCCGAACTCTCGGAAGACGATCGTCGCGGATTTCTCGAATCGCTCGGATTGGAATCCGCCGGGCTCGATCGCCTGATCCGCGCCGGATATCACCTGCTCGGGTTGCAGACGTATTTCACGGCCGGCGAGCCAGAGGTTCGCGCGTGGACGATTCATCGCGGCGACACGGCGCCGGTCGCCGCGGGGGTGATCCACACCGACTTCGAGCGAGGATTCATACGCGCCGAAACGGTGAGCTATGCGGACTTCGTGGCAAACGGCGGCTGGAAGGGTGCTCGCGAGAAAGGCGTGGTACGATCGGAGGGAAAAGAGTACATCGTGCAGGACGGCGACGTGATGTTGTTTCGGTTCAACGTCTGATCGGCCCTCGATGACATCCTGCGTTCCCTTGGGCAGGGAACTAAACGCTATCTCGATGAGCGTGTTAACCGCGGGGAGCGCGAGCGCATACAGCCTGTTCGCATCGTTCAGCGCATGGCGCTCGATGTAAATGAGATGC
>Ga0153915_10002768_pt1 | contig 15981 bp, 15 predicted proteins | sample Opewatmetagenome_2_FD_107003 | JGI IMG/M metagenome (GOLD analysis project Ga0153915, IMG submission 107003) | Freshwater wetland microbial communities from Ohio, USA - Open water 3 Core 3 Depth 3 metaG | ecosystem: Environmental > Aquatic > Freshwater > Wetlands | place: USA: Ohio, Lake Erie...
AGCCAATTTAGATCAATACCGTAACAAACTTGTTATCCCACGTTCAGCTGTACTCTGGACCGGCACCCGTTCTATTGTTTATATAAAACAACCAGATATTGATGAACCTGTTTTTAAGATGAGAGAAATTGAACTGGGACCTTCCCTTGGGAACAGCTATGTTGTAGTAAATGGTTTGAATGAGGGGGAAGAGATCGTCACCAATGGCACATTCAGTGTTGATGCTGCTGCACAGCTTGAGGGTAAGCGAAGCATGATGAATCCCCAGGGTGGAAAAACTTCTTCAATGCCGGGAATGATAATGCCCGGTGACGCCAAACCTGATAATTCCAAACCTGCCAATGACACAAGTATGGCTGGAATGGATATGTCGGGAGACAATTCTAAAGAAATACCGAAAAAAATGAATGTAAGCATGGATTTTACAATGCAGCTGAATTCTGTCTTTGACCAGTATATAGTGTTAAAAAATTCTTTTGTGCAAGGTGATATTAAGAAAGTTATTCAAGCTGGTAATGAAGTTCAGAATGCACTTTCAAAAGTTGATATGAAACTGTTAACTGGAGATGCCCATATGAAATGGATGGATTTATCAGGAAAGCTTGAAAAACAGTTAAAACTAATTATTTCATCTACTAAAATAGAAGATCAGCTTATAGCTTTTTCGGAATTTAGCAACCAGTTTTACATAACGATAAAAACCTTTGGTTTAATGGAAAAAACAGCTTACTACCAGTTTTGTTCCATGGCATTCGATGGCAAGGGTGCTTATTGGTTGAGTGAAATAAAAGATATCAGGAATCCTTATTTTGGAAAGAAAATGAATGATTGTGGAGAAACTAAAGAAACGTTGAATTATTAAAAGTGAAAAAGGTACCTGGTTATATACATTTTTTATGCAACTTCTTAATATTATTTACCTTAAATCATAAAATATGTGAATCATATAACACTTTAAATGAATTATGTAATGATTCCAAACTATAAAGAACTCACCTTTATTCCATTGAAATTTAATTACAATTTTAACTAAAAATCGAAAGGAAAATGGAATATTATTTCAGTAAAACAATTGACGAAAGTTTCGACAATGCAATTCAAAAAGTAACAGAAGCTCTCAAAGCAGAAGGTTTTGGGATATTGACAGAAATTGACGTAAAAGCAACATTAAAGAAAAAAATTGATGTAGACTTTTATAACTATAAAATTCTGGGCGCATGCAATCCTCCATTTGCCTACAAAGCGCTTCTGGCAGAGGATAAAATCGGAACTATGCTGCCTTGTAATGTCATTGTTCAGGAAAAAGCAGCTGGCCAGGTGGAGGTTTCTGCTGTGGATCCAATAGCTTCCATGCTATCGATTGGAAATAAAGATTTACAGGGTATCGCGAATGTAATAAGGACAAAGTTGAAAAAAGTAATTGAGCTTTTATAGATTTTTATTTGGAAGGAATAAAGTATTAATTATAAAATAAATTATGAAAAATTTAATTTTCGGATTAGCAATAGCTGCCACAACTTTAGTTGTCGGCATGAGAACAGCCAATTCGGCAGAAAATCTGCGCCTGAGTATTAAAGATCTACCAATATTTGGTGGTTCATCAGTTGTGGTTTCAAAAAATGCTATTTCAATTAAAGAAATCCTAAATGCCTACTTACAACTGAAAAATGCCCTCACTGAAGACAATTCCACAGGTGCTGCAACTGCCGGGAAAAATCTGGAAGCAGCATTTAAAAATTTTGATAAATCCGCTCTGACCTCAACTCAAAAGAAAACGTATGAAGATGTGGAAGCCGATGCAAGTGAACATGCCGAACACATAAGCGCTAACGGTGGGAATATTGAACATCAAAGGGAGCATTTTGAATTATTAAGCAAAGACATATACGATTTGGTCAAAGCATTCGGAGGTGGGCAGGTTTTATATAAAGATTTTGATCCAATGTTTAATAAGGGGAAAGGCGCTTTTTGGTTAAGCGAAACAAAGGAAATTAAAAATCCATATATGGGAAAGGCAATGCTCACCAGCGGTTCAGTTATAGAAGAAATAAAATAGCCTTGAGCCTTGCGATAAATATGTTAGAAATCGGCATTAAGTCCTGCTGCCGGTGCTGTTCTAATGACAGCAAGTACAGTTGTTGTTGCTATCAATGCAAGTTTATTAAAAGTGAAAAATTAAATACTTATTATTATGATGAGCGGATTATATAATGATTGGGGAGGTGGGGTAGATTATTTAAATTGATTATATCATCAATGGAAGAAAAGCTGAATATTTTAAAAAATCGTCTTAAAGAATATAAAAGTTCTGTTATTGCATTTTCTGGCGGAGTCGACAGTACTTTTCTTGCCCGAATCGCAAAAGATGTTTATGGAGACAACCTGCTGTTGATTACTGCCACATCAAGTACCTACCCTTTTTATGAGCTTGACGAGGCTAAATCGCTTGCGGAATTGCTTGGAATTAAACACAGGATAATAGTATCAGAAGAAATAGACATTCCTGGTTATGCAGATAATCCTCCTGACAGATGTTATTACTGTAAGAACGAACTGTTCGGGAAAATAAAATATATAGCTCAAAAAGAAGGATTTGAAGTTGTATTTGACGGAAGCAACGCTGATGATCTTAAAGACTTCAGACCGGGTATGAAAGCAAAGAAGGAGAAAGGAGTCATCTCCCCACTTGCTGAGATTGGATTTACTAAGAATGATATTCGTCACTTCTCGGCAGAATTAAATCTACCGACAGCGACAAAACAGTCATATGCATGCCTTGCCTCAAGGTTCCCTTATGGTGAAAAGATAACAAAAGAAAAACTTGACCGGGTTGGCGGTGCGGAGTTCGAAGTCAGAAAACTTGGATTCACTCAATTCAGGATCAGGAGCCATGAAAACCTTGCGCGATTTGAATTTATTCCTTCTGAAATGGATAAAGCGTGGGAAATTAGGAGTAAACTTACAGAAATCTGTAAAAAATATGGATTCACCTACATCACAATTGATTTAACTGGATACAGAACCGGTTCAATGAATGAAGTCCTGTCTGATTTAGAAAAGAAAGATAAAAAGGAAAACCACTGAATAACTGATAAAAACTTCTTAAATATGCTCTGTAATACTACTTTAACGAAAGATGAGATTGCATGATACAGCAGACAGATCTGACTGGCCTAAATTGGAAAAGAAGGCCAGTTAAAGATAAAGTCATCCTCCGTTCTTATTATAGGTGCAGTTGCATCAGGTACATAAACTGGATAATTTATACAGCCTGGTAATTTAGAATTTCTAATTTTGGCTGAGCGAAACAAAGGAAATCAGGAATCCATATTATGGTAAAGAAATGCCAACTTGCGGTACAATTAAAGAAGAATTAAAATAACCATGAAAGCAATAAAAATAGTATTACTCGGATTGCTGGCTGCCCTGGTAATCATTCAGTTTATCAGGCCGGCACGGAACAAAAGTGAATCAGCATCGGCCAATGAGATTACAAAAGTACTTGTTGTCCCGGACAGTGTCAGAACTATACTGCATAATGCATGTTACGACTGCCACAGCAATAACACCAGTTATCCATGGTATTCGAATATTCAGCCTGTTGCATGGTATCTTGCCAATGACATAAAGAAAGCCAAAGAGCAGTTGAATTTTGATGATTTTGCCGGATATCCCGTCCGGAGGCAGAGAGGCAAGCTTAGCGCCATTGCAGACGAAGTAGACGGTAATGGTATGCCGTTGCCATCGTACAGATTAATGCATAAAAATGCCAGACTGAGTCAGGATGAGAAAGCTCATTTGATTAATTGGGCTCAGCATTCGCAAGACATCCTCCCCGGGGAGCAGTGACGGGATCCGGCAAAAGGATCATGAAGATAACAGCTTTGCCTACTCATCGAATAAAAAGAGCTGGCGGTCCCCGGTATCGTCCGATTCGAAGTTTGAGATGCTGATTCCCAGTAATCTTATCGGATTACCTTCAAGCTCAAGTGATCTTCTGATTTCTGTTACCTCTTTGTGAAGTGTTTCAAAATCGCGTATATAATTCTGGACAGTTCTGCTCCTCGTAATCTGCCGGAAATCGGCGAATTTGATTTTTATCGTGACAGTCCTTCCGGCGGAGCCGGTATGTTTAAGCCGTTCCATCAATTCCTGCTCAAGCTTATAAAGCTCTGCAATTATTTCAAACCGGGTTGTAAGATCTTTCTCATAGGTAATCTCCGTCCCTGTTGATTTACGTTCCGATTCAGTTTCAACAGGACGGTCATCAATGCCTCGCACAATATCAAAATAAAACTTGCCGATTTTCCCGAAATTCCTGATAAGTGAAAGAAGGTCAAGCTGTTTAAGGTCAAAGCCATTATGAATGCCAAGCTTATGCATCTTTTCTGCTGTTACCCTGCCTATTCCGTAAAACTTCTCGACCGGAAGCTTTTCAATGAATTTCTCAGCATCTTCGGGGGGTATCAGGAAAATGCCATCAGGTTTATTTATGTCAGATGCAATTTTTGCCAGAAACTTATTATACGAAATACCCGCTGAGGCCGTCAGCCCTGTTCTCTTCCTGATCTCCTTCTTAATGGCCCTGGCAATAAGTGTTGCGGATCCTATATTCTTCCTGTCTGATGTTACATCAAGGAATGCTTCATCAATCGACAGCGGTTCAACTTTATCGGTGTACTCCCTGAATATCTCAAAAACCTGTTCCGAAATCTCGTTATACCTCTCAAACCTGTGTCTTACAAAAATAAGGTCAGGACACAGTTTTTTCGCAGTGACGGAAGGCATTGCTGACCGGACTCCGAATTTCCTGGCTTCATAACTGGCAGCCGCTACAACATGGCGTTGCCCGCTGCCGCCAACTGCTACGGGTTTACCTCTCAATTCAGGATTATCAAGCTGTTCAACTGATGCAAAAAATGCATCCATATCAATATGGATTATTTTTCGGATTCCGGACATAATGCATATTCTGCAACAGTTTTCTAATATCGTTGACTAATTCTTTCCAAAATCAGGAAGATGCAGCCGCATGTTCGGCGGATCTCTGCTTCAGAAAATTTCGTATAAAAAATCCGGACAGGATCAAAACTTCATCATCAGTATAAGTGTCAATTATGCCCTTAAAACCCCGGGAATGATATCTGATAATAGGTCCGTTTTCGTTTCCGAGGCTCCATTTCGTCCTTAAAAAGTTATCAAATTGCCACTTGTACTCCCTCCCCATATAGCTAATTGTCGATTTGGTCTTCCATGAACTGTAAATTATAGTACCCAGGGTTGAAATCTCATCGAAATCCATAATACTGGTTTCGTGCCTGAAGAAGCCTTTTGTCACGAATATTACTTTTTTTACATTGAGCTCGCCGTTAATTTTTCTCAACCAGCCTGCTTTTGCAAGGTCCCCTATCATGTTTTCCTGCCTGTAAATCTCATATCTCTTGCTGAAAAGCTTTGTTTTCCAGGTTAAATGTGCCTCCATGGTGTTATGTTTATTTTATTGTTTTCCTGATGTCTGTGACCTTTCTTTTACATCCCCCTATCCCCCTTCAAAGGGGGAACTCTTACGTCTTATGTGTATATTATTGTTTTCCTGACGCCTGTGACCTTTCTTTTACATCCCCCTATCCCCCTTCAAAGGGGGAACTCTTACGTCTTATGTGTATTTTATTGTTTTCCTGATGCCTGTGACCTTTCTTTAAAAGACCCACCCCTATCCCCTCCCGGGAGGGGAGCTTAAATAGTTAACCTTTACCCCTTGTGTTACCTGATAACCATGCTACATTCTGCACTGATTTATGGTCTTTACCGATGATGTCACGGTACAGTTCCGGACGCCTTGCCATTGTGTACCTGTAACCACCCGACTCCGTTAGTTTTTCCGGGGTCAGTGTGGCAGTAACAATCTCATTGCCAAGCGATCTGCATTCTGCCATTATTTCTCCGAATGGATCGATTATCATTGAACAGCCGTTCTTGAGCTGGTCATCATCCATACCTATCGGATTTGAGAATACTGCATATATCCCATTGTCACAAGCTCTTGACGGAAGCCATCTCATCAGCCACTCCCTTCCTTTCGGACCATCAAATTCAGACCTCAGTGTAACCGGATCCGTTTCTCTTCTTTTCCAGAGTTCTGCATCAACAAATCCTGATCCCGGCCGTGGCGAAGGAGTACACATTGTAACATGAGGCATAAAGATAATTTGTGCTCCCAGGAGAGCAGTTGCCCTCACATTTTCAATCACATTGTTATCGTAGCATATCAGAATTCCGCATTTCCATCCATTAATGGTAAAAATTGTGTACTGGTCACCGGGAAGAATGCGCGGATTTATAAAGGGATGCAGTTTCCTGTGGTTTGCAACTAAACCTTTTTCATCTACACAAACGTATGCCTTGAATATTTTATCATCCTTATCTTTCTCAAAAAGACCCGCAAGGATCCGGATCTTATTCCTGTATGCGATTTCCATGAGTTTGCTGGTACTTTCCCCATCCGGAATTAATTCGGCCAGATCGAGAAGCTGTTCCTCTGAAAGTTCTCTGGCAAATGAATATCCGGTAACAGAACATTCATGGAAAGCAATTGTATGGCTGCCTTCTGCTGCTGCTCTTTCTGCAAGTGTTTCAATAACAGACAAGTTATAAGCCTTGTCGCCACATTTGTGTTCAAACTGAGCGGTTGAGATTACAATTTCATCCATATTTAGTAAAATAAAAAGGCCGGTACTGAAATATACCGGCCATCAAGTTAATCAATAAATTTTTAATAACTATCCCGTTCAATATAGTGGGTATGCAGGAGTTCGTGCGATTTATGGCTGTTTGGTTTTTCAAGGAACTCCTTATATATTGTCATTACATCGGGATTCTCGTGCGATTTGCGAAGGACCATATGCTCATCTTCAGAATATATTGCTTTCATACGGTTTTCCCGTATTTCCATACTTGTTGGTATTGGCTGACCGCCACCACCGATACATCCACCAGGACATGCCATGACCTCTACAAAATGATAGGGAGCTTTACCTTGTTTAACAAGCCTCATCATTTTATTGGCATTTGCCAATCCATGTGTAATGGCAACCTTAAGTTCAACGCCTTCAAGAAATTTCCAGTCTTCAGTACATCCTTCAATCTTAATTGAGGCTTCCTTTACTCCGTCCATTCCCCGGACAGGAGTAATATTCAGGTTACTGAACGGAACCTCCCTACCTGTAACTATTTCATAAGCTGTACGTAAGGCAGCCTCCATAACTCCTCCGGTTGCCCCGAAAATTACTCCGGCACCTGTCGAATCACCCATAATCGAGTCGTAATTAGATGGCTTAAGAATTCTAAAATCTATACCGGCTTGTTTTATCATCACTGCAAGTTCCCGTGTTGTAAGTACAAAATCAATATCCTTATACCCGCTGGCTCTCATCTCGGGCCTGTCAGCTTCAAATTTCTTTGCAGTACAAGGCATTACAGAGACGGACACTATTTTGGAGGGATCAAGTTTGCGTTTAGCAGCAAAATACGTTTTTGCCAGAGCACCAAACATTTGCTGAGGCGATTTACATGTTGACAGGTTCGGTAGATACTCAGGATACTTATGTTCAATAAACTTTATCCATCCTGGGGAACAGGAAGTAAACATGGGAATTCGGGTTTTTTTATCCCCTTCGACGAGTACTTTTTTCAGCCTCGTAAGCAATTCTGTTCCCTCTTCCATGATCGTAAGGTCAGCACTAAAATCTGTGTCAAGAACAGAATCAAAGCCGACCTGTTTAAGAGCTGTTATCATTTTTCCCGTTACTCTTTCACCAGGATCATAGCCAAGATCTTCACCAAGTGCAACCCTCACAGCTGGTGCAGTCTGCACGACAACATGTTTATCAGGGTCATAGATAGCATCCCAAACCTGATCGATATAGGTTTTTTCTACCAGAGCTCCTGTAGGACACCGGTTAACACACTGTCCGCAATTTGTACATACGACATGGCTCATTGGCCTGTCGTGAAAGGAGGAGATCTTCTGATGAGCTCCTTTATTAGCCACGGCAATTGCAGAAATATACTGAAGTTCAGCACACGTTCTTACACAACGCTGGCAATGGATACATTTGCTGTCGTCTTTTATGAATGATGGAGATGACCGGTCGATGCTATAGGAATGATCTTCGACAAGGTCAAGAAATATGGTATCTCCGAAGGCAAATTCGTTTGCCAGAGCCTGTAGTTCACATTTCTGGTTCTTATAGCATTTTGTGCAATCAGATCTGTGTTCAGTAAGAAGCAGCTCAACAATATGCTTCCGGGCATTTCGTACCTTAAGTGTATTCGTATGGATATCCATTCCTTCCGATACAGGTGTGGCACATGAAGCTATCAGGGTCCGTGCTCCTCTTTGTTCAACAACACAAACACGACAGGTTCCCGCAACGCACAGATCAGGGTGATTGCATAATGTGGGTATATTGATTTTAAGCTTCTGGGCAGCAGCAAGAACGGTTGTTCCCGCAGGAACAGAAACAAATTGGTCGTTTATATTAAGATTTACCATAGTTTTCCTTTTTTTCATAATATTAATAAATGATTTCCTCCCTGAAGTTTTCAACTATTGTTCTGAAGGCATTGCCAACAGATTGGCCAAGACCACATTTAGAAGCAATTTTCATAGTATCCGCAAGCTTTACCAACTCATTGAGATAGGTTGATTTTGCTTCTCCTTTCTTGACTTTTTCAACTCCTTTAAGCAGTTGCTGGCATCCGACACGGCAGGGAGTACATTGTCCGCATGATTCTTCAGCGAAGAAATCGAGGTAGTTATGGAGAACATTATACATTGACCTGGAACTGTTGAAAAGCTTCATTGAACCACCTGTGGGTACACCTTCAAAACCGATTATAGTATCAGTGAATTTTTTTCTTGGAACACAAAAGCCAGATGCACCTCCAACCTGAACAGCTTTGGTATCACCATCACCAAATTCATTAACGAACTGCAGAACAGACATACCCAATTCAAGTTCAAATATACCAGGTGTTGGTGTGTCACCTGAAACTGAAAATACTTTTGAACCCCTGGAGTCCTTGGTCCCCAGCTGGTTGTAAGCCTCAGCTCCATGTTTAATGATCATCATGACAGTCACCAGTGTCTCAACATTGTTGATTGAAGTGGGTTTATAAAACACACCTGATGTAGTTGGATAGGGTGGCTTGTTGCGCGGTTCGCCACGATCACCCTGGATAGATTCAAAAAGTGCGCTCTCTTCACCGCAAATGTAAGCGCCACTCCCCAGACAATACCTTATTCTGAAATTGTAACCTATTTCATCAATGGTTTTGTGAAACGATTCAAGCTCTTTCATCAGCTGGGGAAGGAGAAAACGGTATTCCCCGCGCAGATAAACAATACCATGCTTTGCCCCAATGGCTTTACTGGCAATAGCCATCCCGCCATAAACCTTATAGGATACCCTGTCAAGGATTTCACGATCCTTAAATGTACCTGGTTCACCTTCATCTGCATTACAAACAATATATTTCTCTGGCTCCTTTTCTGCAGCAGTGTATTTCCATTTTAGTCCGGTCGGGAATCCGGCACCACCTCGTCCTTTAAGTCCCGATTCAAGAACCTGCTGAATAATCTCATCATTGCTCATTTTAAAAGCCTTGGTCAGAACCTGTTTGAGATCGACTTTCTCGAATATAAGATCAACCTTATTTAATCCTTTGTTTTTCATAATATAGCCGGATATTTTATCTTTGGATATAACTTTTAATTATTTCGACAACCTTTTCAGGAGTAAGCTCTGTGTAAGGCATCTCATTTATCAGAATTGCAGGTGCTTTATGGCACCAGCCGATGCAGTTTGTTTCGATCAGACTGAATTGCCTGTCCGAAGTTGTTTCACCAACTTTTATTTTGAGCATATCTTCAATTGTCTGAATTATCTCATTTTTCCCCTTCATCGCACATGTGATCGTTTTGCAGATCCTGATTACGTACTTACCTCTTGTTTTGGTATCGAGAAAGGTATAAAAAGAGGCTGTTCCGTAAACTTCAGCTGCTGAAATTTCAAGCTCCTTGGCAACCTCAACCATTACCTCATCAGTCAGGTAGTTGTGCTTCTCAACTATACCCTGCAAAATAGGCATCAGACTTTGTCTTGACCGGCCATGTTTCTCGGATAATTTTTTTACCAGATTTCCTGCTTGATACATATCTTATTGTTTTTTAAATACTTATGAATTAATTTTATATAAAATGCTGTAAGAAAAAAGTGCTGATAAAATAATAACAATCCTTTTAAAAAAAACTTACATAAGAGAAAGTTAAGAAGTTATATAAAAACATCAGCTATAAAATACATGAATTTTGCGTGGCCGAATTTAATAATATTTAGCTCTTCTGCAAACAGCATTTGTCATATTGGAATATTTTCCTGATATATGCGTACAGGAAAACGTAAAAGGGGTCCCGGAAGTATCGACAGCAGGCAATTATCCATCGACGATCGTCCCTGAGTAAAGGTAAACGACCCTCCAACAGGTTGTGCAGGTTTGAACTTATAACTGCAAAACTGGCAAAGATTGTTTAACCGACGTAACTACTTTACTGTTTTTTCTTGACTTCGATCTTACTGAGTAAGGTGATATTCTGGATATTTGAGTAACTGTACTGATAAAGTCCGTTATCTCCAATCATTACTAAAATATCACCTATAGGGATCACATCGTAGGCGTTAATAGAAGGATAGGAATAAAGTAATTTATTACCCAGGGTCCTTGGATCAGATGCATCAAAGATCTTCAATCCTGCATTTCCGTCACAAATGAAGAGCAGATCTCCGTCCTTGCCAAGGCCGTGGGGATTAGTCATCGCAAAGGTAACCAGCAATGAAGGCTGGGTTATATTTTTAATGTTAACTATGTCAAGACAATTTGCACTCCCTCCACAGGTCGTCCCGGTACGAAGTGTAACGTAGGCAAGGGTATCATCAACAATCACGGGATCACAGCTTCTCGCATGTGTAAAGAAAGTTCTTGAAGTCGGTACTAAGGGATTGGAAATATCGTAAATCACCATTCCGGTTGTAGTTCCCAGGAACATATTGTTGCCCGACAGGAACATTGTTTCTATGTTCCACCCGGGATAGAAGTCGCCTGCTTTTACAGGGCCTGTCTTATTAGTAATATCAAAAATCTTCAGGCTGTTCACATCAACAATATACAGGACGTTACCTTTTATCCCAAACCTGGCCATTGACCCTCCAAAGCCAACGCCACTGCCGCTTACTCCTGATGATGCACCGGAGGCATTTGCATCTGAGAGAAACGCTATACCGCCTTTGTACCAGAATATCGGCCAGGGATTAGTGTATTCATGGACTTTTTCCCTGATAGTCTTTACTTCCCATTCGATTACAACCCCTTTCTTGCTATCAACATAAGCAGTTGGCAGTTCATTACCTGTTGCAGGAACCGTATAAGGAAGAGCATCCTTAACCCTGCCAGTTTCATGGATGGCATTAATATCCTGGACATCAAGTATAACCAGATCGACGAAACTGTCAGCATACAATGTGTTTCCTGAGATTGAAATGTCGACTACGCCCGGGACATTTACAAATGATTTCTTTACCGGCGCTGCAGGATCTGTGTTGTCGTAAACATGTATCCCTTTTAACTCCTCGACAATGAATATGTAATTATCCTTGTAATAGATCTTGCCAGGATTTTCAAGTTCGACATTTTGCTGGTTTTTAACAGCTGCCCTAAGATCAGGGTATGTCATATAGACCGGGGCGTTGCCTTCGTACTCCCTGAAGGTTTCATCATCACAGGAGTAAAAGAATATTGTTGCAGCTGACAATATTGCAATAAATGGAATGATTTTTGCTTTCATTAGTGTTAGGTTTAGTCATAATTTATTAAACAAAAATCATGCTAAACTGATAACTTTTTAACCTGAATACATATGAAAAAACTTTTATTCTTACTAATCCTCCTGGCTATCATTACATTTCAGTTATCAGCACAGAGGACAAAAGATGCACTTTACCTGAAAAATGGAAGCATTATTTACGGCAAGCTGCTTGAGATATCTGATAATAATTATAAAATCCAGACTTCTGATGGCAGTCTTTTTAACTTCAAAAGTGATGAAGTTGATAAGTTCCTTAAAGAAAATCCAAGATTTGAAGGAAGGAAGATAAGCGGCGTCGGCTTTTCACTTGAAGCCGGATTACTGGTCGGAGCCCAGAGCAGCCAGTATTCTGCACCATTCAGTTTCAATATATTGGTTAATTATACGAACGGAGCCAAAAATATCCTTAGCCTGGGATCGGGAGTTGAATTTCTTGGTTCAACTTATTCTCCTGTTTTTTTTGAATATAAAAGGCTGATAAATGACAAAAGGGTTACACCATTTATATTCTTCAGAGCAGGTGCAATGATTCATACAGGCGGCGATGAGGAGGAAGATCCCATTAATCCGTACAATTACTATCCGAAGGATTATAAAGGAGGCACTTCTCTTGGTTTAGGAACTGGAATCTCATGGGCAAAGCAGGACATTGAGACTTACCTGACATTCAGTTACAGGTACGCACAGACAAGTTATAAGCAGGGAGGTTATAATGAAGTAACTTATACTTACAAGAATAACTATAACCGGCTTGAGGTAAAATTCGGATTTAAATTCTGAAAATAAGTATTAATCATACAGCTTCTTTTCTGCTTGCCCCCTTGAGGCTGTCTAAAAGTTCCTCCCTTACTTTTCACCCCTAAATCCCCTAAAGGGGACTTATTGGTTTTCAGGCACTTAATAAACCCTCTTTAGGGTGAAGGGGATAAAAAAGGACTGAATTTTACAGAAATATTGACTTTTTGAACACCTCCTTTTGCTACTGACTTGAAATAAATAAGTCCCCTTTAGGGGATTTAGGGGCAGATTTTTTCCATTATCCACTGAAACCATTCTTCAAGTCCGTCACCTCTTGTACAGGAAATCTCAAATAGCGGAAGCTGTCCGTTAATATTTCTCAGATCGTTTTTGAAATGCTCAAGGTTGAAATTAGTATAGGGGATCAGGTCGATCTTATTGAGAAGCGCTGCAGCAGCCTCTCGGAATAACATGGGGTATTTGGCCGGTTTGTCATCGCCTTCCGCTGTACTCACGACGGCCAGCTTGAAGGTCTCACCAAGGTCAAACTGCGAAGGGCATATCAGATTACCTACATTCTCAACAAACAGGATATCAAGATTGTCAAGGTCAAAATAACCAAGGACTTTGGAGATGCTATGAGAATCGAGATGGCATCCACCTTCAGTATTTATCACTACAATAGGTATATCGTATTTCTTTAGCCGCTGCGCATCGCGGTCAGTTGTGACATCGCCCTCAATTACCCCTATCCTGTAACTTTTCATCAGCCTTTCGCAGGTCCTTTCCAGCAATGTTGTCTTTCCGGCACCTGGAGAACTTATCAGGTTGATCATATTTACATTCTTCGACTTAAGCAGGCTCCTTACTTCATCAGCTTTGTTCTGATTCCGGTCAAGGATATTTTTCATTATTCTTATTTCCATATTACTCTCCTTCTATACTTTTAACAAACATCTCTTTGCCCTTAATGATCTCCAGATCTGTTGATCCGCAATGTTTGCATTCAAAGATGTTTCCCCTGATCCGGAATTCTTTACCGCAATTTGCGCATTTCATTCTGACCTTTACGATCTCAATGTTCAATTCACTCCCTTCTGCAATTGTTCCTCTTACGGATTCCGTGAAAGCGGTACCGAAAATTTCAGGAACAATCTGAACCAGCTGACCAAATGTGATATTTACTCTCGTCACCTTTACGAGTTTTTCATTACTGGCCGCTTCGAGCACAATTCCTGAAAGATCCTCTGCTATTCTTAATTCATGCATGGTTAAATGATTAACAGATTCTTGGCAGCATTGTCCCTGAAGGCATTTCTAGGATTCGTTTGCCTCCGCTGAATGTATTTAAAACCACAGTACCTTTATGTTCATCAACAATTTCACCGATGACCGCTGATTTTTTCCCTAACGGATTATATTGCAGGATCTTAAGAGCTTTTTCGAAATCATCTTCCCCTGTCACGATCAAAGCCTTGCCTTCATTGGCAAGGGAAAACGGATCAAAACCAAGGATCTCGCACAATCCCTTCACCGGATCATCAATTGGAACTGACAACTCATCAATACTTATTCCTTTCCCGGTCATCCGTGCAAGCTCATTAAGCACAGCTGCCAGTCCTCCCCTTGTGAGATCTCTCATAAAGTGTATTTCCCCGCATCCCTGGAGAAGATCCCTGATCATATGATTCATTGACGCACAATCTGAAATAACAGATGAGCTGAAGTTCAGGTTATTGCGTGCTCCGAGAACAGCAACGGCATGATTTCCGATGGTGCCATTAATTATAAGCTTATCTCCTGACTTAATTCTCTTCCCCTTTGCAATATGATCTGAACCCGGTTTTATAACACCGATGCCGGCTGTTGTGATAAACAGACAGTCACATTTGCCTTTTTCAACAACTTTGGTGTCTCCCGTTACAATTTTCACTTTGGCATTTAAAGCTTCTTCTGCCATCGAATCTGCAATTATCTCAAGGTCATACAAAGTGAATCCTTCTTCTATTATAAAAGAGGCAGATAAATATATTGGTATTGCTCCTGAAACAGCAAGATCATTCACCGTTCCGCACACAGCAAGCTTGCCTATATTACCACCAGGGAAAAATAAGGGATCGATTACATATGAATCAGTGGTAAATGCCAGCGTTAATCCTGATTCGTCAAGAGTTGCTGAGTCGGTCAGAGGTTCAGTCATCCCGAATCTCTTTGCAAACACCCCGCTAATGAGTTCATGGGTCTGCTTTCCCCCGCTACCCTGATTCAGTGCGATGAACTTATTCATTTATAGAATATTTATAATAGGAATTGCATGCTCCCTCTGCTGAAACCATACATGCCCCAACGGGATTTTCAGGAAAGCATGCCAGGTTGAAAAGCGAGCACTCAGGTGGATTTTTAACACCCCTCAATATATCGCCGCAAATACATGCCGGATTGTCTTTTTGCTGCCCGATTGAAACTGGGACCATCTTTTCAGCATCAAATTTTTCAAACTCAATTTTCAGTTTCAATCCGCTGCCAGGGATGATTCCCAATCCACGCCAGTTTGTATCCGCCTTTTCAAATACGTCAAACAAGTTTCTTTGAGCAATTTTATTCCCTTCCCTGGTTACTGCACGACTGTATTGTATCTCTGTAGCGGGCAGTCTGTTGTTTACCTGGCGTACAAGCATCAATACTGACATGAGTATGTCGGCGGGTTCAAAACCGGAAATAACACAACCCAGATTATATGTTTCTGGAATGAAATTGAAGTATTCTGACCCGGTAATTACTGCCACATGCCCTGGACAAATAAAGCCATCCAGACGAATGCCATCCCTGATTATTGCCTCCATGGCAGGCGGCATTATTTTATGAGCACTTAAAAGAAGAAAATTTTGAGGACCAAATTCTTTTGCCTGCTTGATTGTTATTGCGGTCCCGGGAGCTGTGGTTTCAAATCCGATTCCGAGGAAAATGACTTTTTTATCAGGATTTGCCTTTGCGATATTAAGTGCTTCCAGACCTGAGAATACTAACCGGATATCAGCGCCTTCGGATTTTTCCTTTTCCAGTGATGAGGATGATCCCGGGACCCTGATAAGATCACCAAATGTTGTAATGATCACTCCATACATTCTTGAATATGCAATGGCTTTGTCAATGAATTCAGTTCCTGTTACGCATACCGGACATCCAGGGCCTGATATTAACCTGATATTCGGCGGAAGAAGCGAACGAATGCCAAAGCGGTGAATTGCAGAGGTATGGCCGCCACACACTTCCATAAAAGTGTATCTTCCGGCTGCATGTTTTTTTATATGATCTGTCAG
>Ga0153915_10002769_pt1 | contig 15978 bp, 22 predicted proteins | sample Opewatmetagenome_2_FD_107003 | JGI IMG/M metagenome (GOLD analysis project Ga0153915, IMG submission 107003) | Freshwater wetland microbial communities from Ohio, USA - Open water 3 Core 3 Depth 3 metaG | ecosystem: Environmental > Aquatic > Freshwater > Wetlands | place: USA: Ohio, Lake Erie...
CCGAATACGCCGCGTATGCGCAACGGACTGCGCGTGTCATTCCCTACGTGTACTGACGCGATGTGCGTGGGCCATGCGCTACCCGCGATAGGGACGCTGCGATTACGCCGGAGCGGTAGAGCTACGCGCGCGCCGACAAGGCGCGACGTCGACATCGAGCAGCATATGCGGCGCGCCATAGTCACGCATGATCTGCGCGGGATCGCGGCTCACCTCGTGGCCCTGACGTTCAGCCGGCGGCTTGGTCTGACCTTCTAGATACGCTCCGAGATAGCGGGACTGCGCGACAAGGCTGTGGCCGAAATCCCGTCGAGCGCGATCGTAGTGCTCGAGTGCAGCGGTAACCGAGCCATCAGCCGCGGCGAGGGAATCGGCGAGCGCATCGGCCAGGCATTGCGCGTCGAGCGCGGCTTTGGTGACGCCGCCTGCAGTGTGTGGCCGCGCGACGAACGCGGCATCCCCCATGAGCGCGACGCGTCCGAACGTGAGCTTCGGCGATTCCATGTCGGTCACCGCTTGCAGTAGCGGTTGGGCCGTACGCATGACCACCGCTGCAATCTGGGACGGTAAGGCGTCACGCGCCGCGGCCTTCATGGCAGCGACTAGCTCGGTGCGGATTAGCGGCGGTGGGATCGAGACGCCGTGGTGGCGACCGGTGGCATCGGTGAAGAGATCTGCTATCGCATGCGGTGTGACCGGCCTGTACCAGATGAAATAGACCCGACGATGGCCGGGGCGCATGTCTTCGCCCGCACCGGGCACCGGCATCGAGAGCAACATCTCCCCATCAGGAAAGCAGAACACGATGCGCCCCGCGACGGATTGCAGCGTATCGGGCTGCAAATCGCTCTCCTCCACGAGGCCGCGCCACGCCACATACCCGGCGTAGCGGGGCTCGACCTCCGGCGCGAATTGCTGGCGCACGGTCGAGAATACGCCGTCGGCAGCGACGAGCAGATCGCCCGTGACACGCGTGCCGTCGGCGAAAATTCCGGTGACCGAGCGCGCATCCTGTTCGACGCGTGTTAAGGTCATGCCCTGGCGGTAGACGTCAGCCGGCACGATATCCCGCAGCGGGCGGTAGACCCGTGACCAGGTGGAGCCTGCGGTAGGGCGCGGCAAGTCATAGACGACGCGGCCATGCGCATCGATCCAGACATACGAGTCGTGGACTACCGCCATCGAGGGATCGAACGGTGCGCCGATGCGGCGGAATACCTGCATCAGCTCCTCAGTCATGCCGAGTCCGGCGCCGCGCCCCGTAAGGTCGCCCTCGGTACGTTCGAAAACTGTGACGGCCCAGCCGATCTGCCGCAACAAGCTGCACGCCAGCAAGCCACCGACGGAGCCGCCTATGATCAGAGCGTGGGGACGTGTGGTCATACGATGGGGGCGATCATGAAACGTATGAATGTTACCCGATCATTCAAAATGATGCCGTGCGATTCTGCATGCTTCCGGGCGTGGTAGCGGCATTGGAAGCGCTAGGCTAGACTCGCGAGAAGTGCTATCGGGCGCCGCACAACCGCGCGCAGGTACAACGCATGTCTGACAAGCCGCTCCGTGCCATTGAAGTGCCGATTTCGCCCGGCGAGTTGATCGACAAGCTCGGCATTCTCGAAATCAAATTCGAACGAATTGCGGATCCACAAAGCCGCGCGAACATTGTCCGCGAGCTCGACGCACTGGCGAAGGTGCGCGACCGCGCGGCGCTCGTAACGCCGGCGCTGGCCGAGTTGGCCCGCGAGCTAAAGGCAGTCAATGCCGAGCTTTGGCAGATCGAGGACGAACTGCGAGATTGTGAGCGGCGTTCCGATTTCGGTGCGCGCTTTATAGCGCTTGCCCGCGGGGTCTATCATCAGAACGACCGCCGCGCGGCACTGAAGCGTCAGATCAACACCTTGCTCGGCTCCGATCTGATTGAGGAAAAATCATACTCACATTACTGAGGTGCGGTTGGACGTGCTTACGGCCGCGCCGCCAGCGCATCATCAACCGCAGCGATTACCGCCTCGACCGGGATCGCTGCCATCGCTTCTCCGCCGAACGATTGCGCGCGCAGGACGGTAAGCCGCTTTGCGGTAGGTGCGAACTTCTCCGGTGACGTCGGTCCGAATAGCGACACCAGTGGAATGCCGGCCGCCGCGATCATATGGCCCGCCCCCGCATCATTCGCCACACCAACGGCGAGGCGCGCGGCCAAAGCGACGGTGAGCACTGGCGAATCACAGACACCCGCAGCAACGCCGTTCTGCGAGGCGGGGAACAGCGCTTGCGGCACCGCGTTCATCAATGGCTCAAGCAGCGCAGATTCCTGCGGGCCGAGCAGAAAAACCGGCATGCGACCGCGCACGACCTGGGCCTGGGCGAGCGCGATGAAACTTTCGAGCGGCCAACATTTGTGCCGTCCGCCCGCGCCGGGCGCGAGGCCGACATAGGTTGGCCCAAGTGGCAAGCGCGCCGCTGCAGCGGCGGCAAGCGATGAATCCAGCGGTCGCACGGGAATAGATTCCGCTGGACGTCCCGTCGCCAGCACCAATAGGTCGAGCATCTGCGCGACCATGGCTTTTGGCCGCTGATAGCCGCTCTTTGGCCGTATGTCCGACAGGAGGAAATCGGCCGCGCCGGAAATCACATAACGGTGGCGGATGCGCCGCACTAACAGCGATGTCAGCACCGCGCGCTGCGTATCGATGATCAGATCGAACCGTCGTCCGTTCATCGGCCGTCGTGCGACCCAGCGATACGGATGATCGGCACCCGCCTCCTCGATCACCTCATCGATGAGGCCCTGCACCAGTGGTGCGAGCTGATGCGCGTACGCGCTTTTCCAAATTCCCGCGAGCCATGTAATGCGTGCCGCAGGGAATGAGTGGCGCAGTGCCCGGACGAATGGCAGCTTCATAACGCCGTCACCGACCAGATCGCCGTTGACGTAGACGAGGACGCTCGCCGGGGCTGCGATTGTGCGCGTGGCCACGCCTCGGCCTCGAGTCCGGACTATCGTTTATTCCGCAGCCTGGGCTTTGTCGCGCCGCGGCTGCTTGTTGAGCCATGTGCCGGTCAGCTTCAGCGATTTCTCGTGCATCATCCGGAGACGCGAGGGCTCTGGCTGGTGACGCTCGACCAGAACGCCGTCTTTGTAGACAGCGGTAATCCGCTCCGGGTCGCTCAGAATGCCGATGTCCGCGAGTGGATTTCCGTCGACGATGATGAGATCAGCGCGTCGTCCAGTTTCCAGCGTGCCGACATCGTCCCAACCGAATGCAGTCGCGTTGGTGCGTGTCGCGGCGACGATCGCCTCCATCGGCGAAAGACCGACGAGCGTTACCAGGAGCGTGAGCTCGTGCGCGTGCCATTCGCCGAACGGCGTCACCGAGAATCCCGATTCCGAGCCGGCCATGATCGGTACGCCGGCCTCGTACGCAAGGCGGTGACTTTCCGCCGCAGCTTCGGTATCCCGCTTTTTGGCATCGACATAGCCGGCATCGGCGCCAAGCTCTTTACCCCATGCGGCCATGTTCGCGTTCATGGCGAGCGTCGGACAAATTGGGATGCCGGCGTCGCGGATGAAGCCGATATCCTCGCGCCGAATATGGGTGGCGTGAAGCAACCAGTCGACCTTGGCGCGGATCGCGGCCAGCATGGTTGGCGAAAACCGCGCATGTGCCGTCACCTTGCGACCGAGCTGATGCGCAATCTGCACGATTGCGTGGAATTCATCGTCGGTGAAGCACGATCCAGCGCTCGGCATCTTCTCTTGCACTTGGCTGTCAGCGCTGACCTTGATCAAATCGACTCGGTTTTTTACCTGCCGTCGGACCTCGCTGACCATTTCGGCGGGCGTCGAGCAAAGCACCCCCTGCGCGGAAACCGGCCCGGAGAGCCAACTTGGATAAAAATCATCGAACGCGCCCTCTGTGCAAATGTGGCGGCCGGCGGCGAAAATCCTGGGCCCGGTAAACATGCCGCTGTGGATTGCATCTCGCACTGCGACCGCGACGTTCCAGGTGGATCCAGGATCGGAGATGCTTGTGACACCGGAGCGAAGCACCTTGCCCGCGTCCCATACCGCGCGCAGCGCACCCCATTCTGGGCCGCCATAGAAATCGATTTCTTCCGCCGACCGGCCTTCGCCATAAGAGATGTGACAATGCGCATCGATCAGGCCGGGCATGACGGTTTTGCCGCCTGCGTTGACTGTTGTCGTCACAGGTTCAGCATCGCGCGGGCGCTGGCCGTCCGGCCAAATCGCAGTGATTCGGCCGTTCTTGATGCGCAGCGTGGTGCGAGGCCTGGGCTTCACGCCCGTGCCGTCGATCAGTGTCGCGCCGGTGATGTCGAGCGTTCCCGTCTGCATGGTGCACCTGCCTTGAAGCTGCTCCATGTTAGACGCGAGCGCGTATATTGTCTTCCGCCCGAACGCTTGAATACGAACGACAGGATCGTCGACCGAGCGTTGCGGCGGTATTTGCGATTTTTATGCGGCTGCGCTCGGGTCGACCAATCGCTGCGGCCGCAGCCGAACGGCAAGCAAGCCGCATCCAGGACGCCTCGCGCATTGCCCTCAAAGCGGATATTGGTTCATTTCGCAACAAGCCCTAACCTCGGAGGCTCGATGCCCACCTCTCGCACAGCAATTGTTCATCTCGTGGTTGTTGCCGCAGTGGCGTTTGCAAACGTGGTCACCGCGCGGCCTGCACCGGCGCAGAGTCCGCAACCGTCCCCGACGCAGGCGGCCACAGCAAAGCCAATCCCCAACCCCAAATCCTGGGCCACGGAGTTCTATACCAAGTTCCTACAGAACAACGACGAAGCATTCGAAATGATTCGGGCTGCGGGAATACCACCGGCCGGCATGGATAGTCTGCGGCAGACCACGGCACGATTAAGCGCTGTCGTTGGTGCCCCACAGTCGGCTGTCCTGCTAGATGATCAGCACGCTGGCGCATCCGTTTGGCGTCTGACTTTCGTTGTGCAGCACCAGCGCGGGCCGGTCGCGCACAATTTCATCTTCTATCAGCCGCCTCAGGCCAAGGATTGGCTTCTGGTCGGCATGGAAATCATCGGCGAGCCGGCGCGATTCCCGTTCAAGCCCGCGAAATAAAAAGGCCTTCGCGGGCCGGACCCGATCCGAAAACCGCGATGCCGGCGGGACTTTTCGAGGCCGCCAAGATGGCAAATCCGATGCCTGAGACCGTCGCGACGCAACCCCCCAGTGGCTGCAGGGAATCAGCCGTTCGGCATTGCAGGTTCCTGCGTGACGGGCGCCTTGATCGGGGCCGGTGGCAGCTTCGCGGCGTTCGGCTTGAACTCGCCAACGCGGCGCTCAATTGCCGCGCGGGCATCGGGCGAAACCTCGGACTCCGCATCTTTCATCATCTGCGCGACCTCATCGCGCTTGGTCCCTGGCTCGTAGAACCGATACGCCAGTGCGGCGAGGTAATACGATTCGCTCGGATCGCGGGGTACGCCATCGCCCTGAAGATAACGTCCGGCCAGCGTGTGCAGCGCGTTTGGCTGGCCGAACTCGGCCGCCTGTCGATACCACTTGAGGGCTTGCTGGCTGTCGGCCGTCACGCCGAGGCCCTGCTCGTAAGAGGTCGCGAGCTCATTCATGGCACGCGGGTTGCCTTGATCGGCCGATAGCCGCAGCAGCCGGACCCCTTCCTCCGGGTTTTTGGCAATGCCTTGCCCGTCGCGATTCATAAGCCCGACCAGACATTGCGCGTCGGAATCGCCGGCGGCGGCAGGGCGTTTCAGGATGCGATAGGCGTACGCATAGTCGCCACGCCGATAGGCAGCGTCCCCTGCGGTGACAATAGTTGATGGCTTGCCGTCTTCACCACGCGCCGCGGGGCTGGGTCGCATCATCACGTCAACCAGGTTCGGCATCGTCGACCTGTCGCAAGCGGTGACGAGGACCGATCCGACAAGGAGCAAAACGAGCCGACATGACACGCGTGACCAAGCGCCGCTCAGCACGTGGACACCACTCATGCCGCTCATATGACTATGGAGGATTGCGCGCCCACCGACCGCATTGCACTGCCCTCTGTTTCTTCTTCTATCGCCTGATGGCGGAAGCCGTTCCGAGTCTCGGCAAATCTACTGTCGTGGTCCCACGGTCACAACATGCGTCGCAACGGCGCAGACGTGTGCGTCGAAGGGCTTTCGCCTGTCTCACGAGACCGGGAATGATCTGCTTTGCGCGTTGACCCTCTACAGCGTTTCTGGCGTCAGGGATATTTCTGCGGTGCGAGACCAACCATGGTGATGGCGCGATTCAGCATCTACACACCTTCTTCCATTCTGAAGTAGGTGTTCGTATAGCAGGCTTCCTCGCCGCTGCGTCGCAAAGCAAGAGCCTCCGCGTTGGTGGACTTGGCCGAGTCGAATTGCCCCATCAGCGTATTACAGTGGGTATGGAGGTATTGGAGATAGCCCAGTTTGCTCATTTCGTTCCGCCCACCGTTACTGCTGGCGGCCGACGCCGGCGCGCCGAGGCCGACAAATGCGATGGTGCCTGAGAGGACGACGGTTAGCCAAATCTTCGACTGGGCCATGACTTGCTCCTCGAACAAATTTGCCCTCGGTATCGTCGGACTACTTGAACATGGATGCCAGACGACGCCACGACAAGAAAACATACCTAAGTCCACTGCTGCCGAATTATAACCGCATTGCTCCTCAACGTTGCGGCGCTTTAGGCGGAATAATCGTTTCGAATCAGAAATTTCTATGATTTTACGACATCTCGTCGATCTGCGACACAGCTTACAGAGGTCTGACTGGATCATTACACCAAGCTAACTGCTCCGTTCGTGGCATTGCGCGGCACATTCCTCCTGCCGTGTCCACGCGATCAAGCAGACGCCGGCCGGTCGTCACTTTCTGGAAACCAGAGTTAGATACAGTCCACCCCGGAATCGCCAGTTAAGTTCCTTTCATCCCCTGCGAGAAGGCGCCCAGATTTTCCGGTTCTGTTGATGTGAGGCGCTCGTGGTTACGGGCGACCTCCGCCTTCATGCGTTCGACGTCGTCGTTGGCCTTCGCAAACGCTGGCATCCTATCTCGACACCATGCGAGCTGTAGAGGCGTGAGATCGTTCGTTTGCTTGTTCATCATCGGAATCTCCATCCGAGAAATACCGTGATCGCACCGGCTATCAGCACGTCACACAGTGTGACCGCTAACATGCCGCGCCAAAAGCCGATGTCAGGATGGGGCCGACACGTGCTCAAGCGAGTCTGCGGGGAGTCCGTCGCGCGGGCGGTCTCGACATGCGGCGGCGCGTCGTTGTGAACGGCCATCGCTATTCCGCTGCCACCGTTTGTGAGTCGGCACCGCGCATGGCATCGACGAAAACCATTGCTCGGTCGAACTGGTCCGACGCGCGGTTGAGCAGCGCCAGCCCGCATGTGAGATTGCCGCCGGCAACACGGAGTTCGGTGCCGTTATCGAGGAGCGCGCGGCCGACATCACGGTGTAGCGCTGCAGCGAACGAAAGACGCCTCAGCCGGTCAGGATCACGTCGCGATGCGGCAAGCACGTCGGCGATCAGCTGCTCGAGCGCGCGCGCCTTGTGCGCTGCCAGCATGCTGTTGGAGTCGAACTCGGCGTGGGCGAGCGTGCTGCAAAGATGCGCTATGGGATCGACGCAGCGGGCATAGGTGGCGTTGGCTCGAGTTTCGCATCGGCCGCCGCCTGTCCGTAACGCTGCGGCGACTGCGGCGTGCCGGACGGCGATTCATTGACGTCGAACTGGCTGCAGCCCACAAGACTAAGAGCGATCACCGTCGCGAAGATCGCTTTCCGACCCGCGCTCATCCCCATTCTCCGCGTAACAACACCTGTGTCATAAACGGCTACATAACGACCCTACGCGCTCACGGACGGTCGCGATATTAAGGTAATTGAAAACATCGAAAAACTGGTGCCGCCGGACAGAATCGAACTGTCGACCCCGCCCTTACCAAGGGCGTGCTCTACCTCTGAGCTACGGCGGCTCATGAAGCAATGAAGGCCGGGACAATGCCACAGGCCCGTTAACGCATGCAATCCAAGACCCGCAAACCCGTGAAAGAAGGCGCGGAACGCCGCAACCGCGTGGCCGAGCGCCTCCGAGCCAACCTGCATCGGCGCAAGGAGCAGATGCGTGCCCGCGTCGATGCGCAGGAAATCCTCGATACCCCTATCACTACGTCAAATCCCTCCCGTGCGCCGACGCGCAAATCCCCCGGTTAAGGCATTTTCCACGTAATCCACCCGCCAAAACGGCGGTAGGCATCCCCGCGACCCTTCCGGGTCTCGGGAACGACATTATCCCTGGCTCCCCGAAAGGGATCAGCCGGCACCTTGCCGAACAGGCCGGAATTCCCCGCCTCACCCCCGCCCAAATCCCCCGACTAAGTAGCGCTACGTGCGTTCCACCACTATATAGACGATGCGGCAGCCGTTGCCGCACCAGACCTCGACTGAACCATGGACCGTATTCGCATCCGCGGCGGCGCTCCGCTGAAAGGGTCAATCCGCATCTCCGGCGCGAAGAACGCCGCGTTGCCGCTTATGGCCGCTAGCCTCCTTACCGAGGACACGCTGACGCTCGTAAACGTACCGCAAGTCGTTGATATCGCGACAATGGCTAACCTATTGGCACAACACGGTGTCGCGCTGAGTATGGACGCGAGCATGCCGGGGGGCGGCCACACCGGCCACGCGCTTGAGCTCACCGCCCGTGAGATCACGAACACGATAGCGCCGTACGATTTGGTGCGTCGCATGCGGGCCTCTGTTCTGGTGCTAGGGCCGATCGTCTCGCGGGTAGGGGAAGCACGGGTGTCTTTGCCCGGTGGCTGCGCCATCGGGACGCGGCCGGTCGATCTGCACCTAAAGGCACTCAGCCAGCTTGGCGCCGAAATCGATCTTGCGGACGGCTACATCACGGCACGCGCACCACACGGGCTCGTCGGCGCGCACATAGTGTTTCCGTTTCCGTCGGTCGGCGCCACGGAGAATCTGATGATGGCGGCGACGCTCGCGCGGGGCGAAACCGTGCTTGTGAATGTCGCCCGTGAGCCGGAAATCGTCGATCTCGCACGCTGCCTTGGCGCAATGGGCGCGGATATCGCGGGTGCCGGCAGCGACACTATCCACGTCCGCGGCGTAAATCGGCTGCACGGCGCGAGCCACGCGGTGATTCCTGACCGAATCGAGGCCGGCACATTCGCGATGGCCGCCGCCATCACCAACGGTGACATCACGCTCGAAGGCGCGCAGCTTGAACATATCGAGGCTCTGGCCGGCAAGCTCACCGAGGCGGGGATCGAGGTCAGCGAGGCGCCGCAGGGGCTGCGGGTGCGGCGCGCGAACGGCATGCTCAAATCGGTCGACGTTACCACGGAGCCGTTCCCTGGCTTTCCCACGGATCTCCAGGCGCAGATGATGGCGCTGATGGCCACCGCAAACGGCGCGTCGCTCATTACCGAAACGATTTTCGAGAACCGCTTCATGCACGTGCCCGAGCTAATGCGCATGGGTGCTGACGTGAAGATTCAGGGTGCGACCGCGCTTGTGCGCGGCGTGGAGCGTCTTGCCGGCGCGCCTGTGATGGCGACCGATCTGCGCGCCTCCGTTTCTCTGGTGCTGGCCGGGCTCGCGGCGGAAGGTGAGACCGTGGTGAACCGCGTGTACCATCTAGACCGCGGCTACGAGCGAATCGAGGAGAGGCTCGCGGCATGCGGCGCGACGATAGAGCGACTGCGGGCCAACGGATGAGCGGCAAACTCAAACTTCGCGCCGAGGATGCAGAAGACATCGCGGTGATTGCCGCGTGTCTGCAGGATGCGCTGGTTATGGTAGCCGATATGGCGTACCTGCCGGACGATCGACGCTTTGTGATGGTAGCCAACCGGTTTCGCTGGGAAGAGGGCGTTGGCAGCGGCGACGGCCGTGCGCCTTTCTCGCGCGTGAATTGCGGCGTGCGCTTCGACGGTGTCGCGCGCGTGCGCCGGAGACACATTGATCGGATGAAGCCGGGTCGGACGCTGGAACTCCTCACCATCCGCGCTGGCGATGGTTACGTTGATCTGGTGTTTGCCGGGGGCGCCGAGATCAGGCTGGATGCCGCGGCGATATCATGTCACATCGAGGATCTAGATGAGCCTTGGCCGACCAGGGTTCGTCCGACCCACACGGACCAGGCCTGACCGGCCGCTCGAGAAGAAAATGCCGCCTTCCAACCAGCCGCTGGTATTTGCCGTGCCCAAGGGCCGGATTCTTGGCGAACTACTGCCGCTCCTGAAACGTGCGGGTGTCGAGCCGGAGCCCGCGTTTCATGACGAGGGCGATCGACGGCTCCAGTTTGCGACCAACATCCCGAATTTCTCACTCATTCAGGTGCGCAGCTTCGATGTCGCGACATTTGTCGCATTCGGTGCCGCACAGCTCGGCGTCGCGGGAAACGATGTCCTTATGGAATTCGACTATCCCGAGATCTACGCGCCTTTGGACCTCGGCATCGGGCGCTGTCGCCTCTCTGTCGCGGAGCCTGCTGACATGGTCTCAACCGACGATCCGACGCGCTGGAGCCACGTACGCGTAGCGACCAAATATCCCGAGCTCACGCGCCGTCATTTCGCAGAGCGCGGCGTTCAGGCCGAGTGTATCAAACTGAACGGCGGCATCGAGTTGGCGCCCAGCCTAGGTCTGTGCCGACGTATCGTCGATTTGGTCTCCAGCGGCGCGACGCTAAAGGCGCACGGCCTCGTCGAGGTGGAGCGTATCGCCGACATCACCTCACGCCTGATCGTCAATCGCGCCGCACTCAAGATGCGGCCCGAGGAGGTCGGTAAATGGATCGACCGCATGCGCGAGGCGGCAAATGGCGGCTAGGCTGGATGCACGCGCGACGGATTTCGCAGGCCGGTTCGCCGCGCTGGTGACGCAGCGCCGCGACGAGGCTACATCGGTCGATGCCGACGTCGCGGCGATCATTGCGGATGTACGACAGCGCGGCGATGCTGCGCTTATCCAATACACCGCGAAGTTCGACGGGCTGAACGCAGCGGCAGTGGACGCTTTGCGGGTCACGGCGCGCGACATCGATGCCGCGATGGTGTCTTGCGCGAAATCCGATGTTGCAGCGCTGGAAACCGCCGTGCGGCGGATCACGGCCTACCACGAGCGACAGCGCCCGCAGGCGATCGACTACACCGACAACGACGGCGTGCGGCTCGGGGCGCGCTGGACGCCGATTGACGCGGTTGGCATCTACGTACCCGGCGGCACGGCGGCGTATCCGAGTTCAGTGTTGATGAACGCAATTCCCGCGCGGGTGGCGGGCGTACCACGCATCGCTATGGCGGTGCCCGCACCCAAGGGCGCGCTTAGCCCGCTCGTTCTGGCGGCGGCGAAGCTAGCCGGCGTCACCGAAATCATCCGCATCGGCGGCGCGCAGGCGATTGCCGCACTCGCCTATGGTACGCACTCGATCATGCCGGTCGACAAGATCGTTGGCCCCGGCAATGCCTATGTCGCCGCAGCGAAACGGCAGGTGTTCGGCACCGTCGGCATCGACATGATCGCTGGGCCATCCGAGGTCGTGATTGTCACCGATGCGCGAAGCGATCCAACATGGATCGCGGCCGATTTGCTGGCTCAGGCCGAGCACGATCCGGAAGCGCAATCGATTCTGATAACCGATGACGCGAAATTCGGCGACCGTGTCGAGGCCGCAGTGGAAAGTATGCTTGCCACCTTGCCGCGCGCCAAGGTGGCGCGAGAAAGTTGGAAGAAGAATGGTGCCATTATCGTTGCCGCGCTTGCCGATACGCCGGCCTTGATCGATCGCCTGGCGCCTGAGCATCTTCAGCTCGCGGTCGATGAGCCAGATATACTGGCCGCACGCGTCCGTCATGCCGGCGCGATGTTCCTCGGTCGCTATGTGCCGGAGGCGCTGGGGGACTACGTCGCCGGGCCGAACCATGTGCTGCCGACCGCGCGCAGCGCACGGTTCTCCTCTGGCCTCGGCGTGCTCGATTTCATGAAGCGCACCTCGCTGGTTGCATGCGATAGCGCCGGGTTCGATCGGCTTGCGCCAGCGGCGGAAATTCTCGCGATCGCAGAGGGCTTAGATGCGCACGCGCTCTCACTCTCGGTGCGCCGCTCACGCCGCTGATCACGATGGCGGACCGGCGTCACCTCATCGACGTCACCCTGGATGCATCAGCACAGGTCAATCCATCGGCGAATGTCGCGCACGATTGTCGCGCGGCGATCTTCGATCTCCTGGAGGACAACGCCTTTGGACTCGTGGGCCATGCCGGCGGGCCATACAAACTTCGCATCGGACTCAAAGAGCGTCGATTGGTGTTCGATATTCGCGAACATGACGGTGAGCGCCTTTTGGAGCTCCGCCTCTCGCTTACTCCGTTCCGGTCGGTGATCCGAGATTATTTCAAGGTCTGCGATAGCTATTACGAAGCAATCAAAAGCGCGAGCCCGTCGCGTATTGAGGCGATCGACGTTGGTCGCCGTGCGTTGCACAACGAGGGCGCCGAGCTACTGCGCGAACGCATTAAGCATCGGATCTGGATCGATGACGACACGGCGCGGCGGTTGTTTACACTGATCTGTGCGCTACATCCGCGGACCATCTGATGACGCGGCCCCTAACGAGCGTTCTGTTCTTGTGCAGCGAGAACGCGCTGCGCTCGCCTATGGCCGAAGGGCTGCTGAAGCGGTTTTTCGGCGATCGGCTGTATGTGCAGTCCGCTGGATTACGCCGCGGCACGCTGGATCCACTAGCGGTTGCCGCGATGGCCGACCTCAAGATCGACATTTCGGGTCACGTGCCCAGACGCATCGCCGACCTCGATGACGATTCCTTCGACCTAGTCATCACATTGAGCCCGGACGCCTATGCCGCGGCGCGCGCGTTCACCAGCGCCTCGGCGGCTGAGATCCTCGATTGGGCGATCGACGACCCGTCGCAGGTCGAGGGAAGTCGCAACGCCGTGCTTGCCGCCTATGCGATGGTCCGCGACCTGCTGCTTGCGCAGATCGCGCGCGATATCGCGCCCCGCACGGGCGCGCCGCCACCCTGAGGAATTTGCAAATCCCCTTGACCATGTGTCGCGTCGATGCCCATGTATTCCGCAGTATCAATTGCGGCCGAAGAGCCAATGGCGAAGGAAGAAAATCTCGAATTTGCCGGCACAGTGACTGAGCTGCTGCCGAATGCGATGTTCCGCGTAAAGCTGGATAACAACCACGAAGTGCTCGCGCACACCTCGGGCAAAATGCGGAAAAACCGGATCCGTGTGCTGACTGGCGACCGGGTCAACGTCGAAATGACCCCCTACGACCTCACCAAAGGCCGGATCACGTTCCGGTTCAAGTAATCCGAACCATGGGCGTGGCAGGCCGGGCCAAGCTGATCCTCGCCTCGGCGTCGCCACGGCGGCTCGACCTGCTGCGGCAGATTGGGATTGTGCCCGACGTGATTGACCCGGCGTACGTTGACGAATCGCCGCAGCCGCGCGAACTGCCAGCGAACCTTGTCATCCGTCTTGCCGAAGCCAAGGCCCATACGGTCGCCGCGCGCCATCCCGGCGCGTGGGTGCTGGCGGCCGATACCGTGGTAGCGTGCGGCCGGCGCAGTCTACCGAAGCCCGAGACCGAGACGCTTGCGCGTGCGTGTCTCGCGCTTCTTTCGGGTCGGCGCCACCGCGTACTCGGCGGGGTGAGTGTGGTGACGCCCAAGGGAATGACGCGGACGCGCTGCACCATGACCATGGTTTCGTTCAAGCGCCTCTCGTCAGCCGAGACCGACCGCTACATCGCGTCCGGCGAATGGCGTGACAAAGCGGGGGGCTATGCGATCCAGGGTCTTGCGGCGGCGTTCGTGAAATCGATCAATGGATGCTACTTCAACGTGGTCGGGCTGCCCCTGCACGATACGGTCGCGTTGTTGACCGGTCTCGGCTTCGACGTGCATGCAACCGCAAAACCATTGGGCGTACCGGCGTGACGGCCGAGCTGCTCATCAACGTCTCGCCCGGCGAGGTGCGCGCCGCGATGGTCGAGGACGGCATTCTGGTCGACCTCGTGCTGGCACGCGGTCATCGGGCCAGCCTCGTGGGCAACATCTATCTAGGCCGCGTGACGCGCGTGATTCCCGGTATGAATGCGGCGTTCGTCGATATTGGCACCGGGCGGTCCGGCTTCATCGATCTCGACGGCGCGCGGCCGCCGGGAGAGGGCGGGCGGGGCGATGGTCGCCGGATCGGGGACTTCGTCACCGAGGGGGAAGCGATCCTGGTATCAGTGACCAAGGATGCAAGTGGAAGGAAGGGAGTGGAACTCACCCGCCGCATCGGTTTGCCGGGACGCTACCTAGTCTATACGCCGTTCCAGAAAGGTGTCGCAGTGTCGAGGCAGATTGGCGCTGCGGAGGAGCAGGCGCGGCTGAGCGGCCTCGTCGAAGCGATCGCAACCGCGGACGAAGGCTTCATCGTCCGCACTGCGGCAGCGGGCGCGACCGCGGACGATCTTGCCGCCGATGCCGGGGCCTTGCGCATGGTGTGGGAGAGTGTCGCGGAGGCACAGCCGAGGGCCGAGGCGCCGGCGCTCCTGCATGCCGAACTCGATCCGGTGCTTTGGCTCCTGCGCGACCAACTACACGAAGGCGTCGAAACCATCCGCATCGACCATCCGGTGAAGGCCAAGGCGGCGCGTGATTTCTGTGCCAAATCCATCCCGTGGGCGGAAAACCGCATTATGCTCTATTCGAGCGAGGAGCCCCTGTTCGAGCGCTACCATGTCGAGGATGCGATCGAGCGTGCGCTGAGCCCGCGCGTGCCGCTCAAGGACGGCGGCTTCATCGTGATCGAGACTACCGAGGCGCTGACTGCGGTCGACGTGAACTCCGGCGGCTACGTCGGACGCGATAGCGCTGAGGAGACCGCGCTCGCCATCAATCTCGATGCGGCGCGCGAGATCGCACGGCAGCTCAGGCTGCGCAACATCGGTGGGTTGATCGTGGTCGATCTCATCAACATGGAAGGGGCCGAATCGCGCCGCCGCGTGTTGGATGAGATTACAGATGCCTGTGCGCGCGACCGCACGCCGACTCGCGTCCTCGGGCTTACCGAGGCGGGGCTCGTGGAAATCACGCGGCGCCGGCGGCGCGAATCGCTTGCACAGCTCCTGACCGACTTATGCGAGCCATGCGAAGGGAGTGGCCGGGTGCGGACGGTCGAAACCGTTGCTCTCGAACTCCTGCGCGCGCTGGTGCGGGAGGCGCATGCTGGCTCGCCGGGAACGCTGATCGCCTATGCCGCGGCAGAGGTGGTTGGCGCGCTGAGCGAGACCCTGCGACCGGCCCTCGAGGAAGCCGCTGCAATGACCGGACGGCGAATCGTGCTGCGCCGCGGCCAGGATTACGCGCGCACGCATTTCGAAGTGGCGGTGGGCACCGAGCCATGAGTGCGCCGATCGTGCGGTTGCCGGGGAAGTGCCCAATTTGCGGCCGATCGGCGGTGGCGCGTTATCGCCCGTTCTGTTCGCGCCGCTGCAACGAGGTGGATCTGAACCGTTGGCTCACCGGCAGCTATGCGATCCCGGCCGTCGAGGAGGACAATCCCGACGATGACGATGCGCCACCGCCGGCTCCAAAAAAAGTCGGTGACGAATAAGGCGCCGGGTCGGCTAGACACACGCGGTGAATTCTCTTATTAAGCCTCGCTGGTTCTCGGCGCGCCCGGGTAGCTCAGTAGGTAGAGCAGCGGACTGAAAATCCGTGTGTCGCTGGTTCGATTCCGGCCCCGGGCACCATTTCCGATAATTATCATTTATTTTTAACAAATTGGATTGAAAACCCTAAATTAAGAAATTTTTTAGTTGAATGTTTAATGGGACAGGCAATTAAGGAAGCACAGCGATTGGCTAATCTTGGTAAATTCAAAAAACAAATTC
>Ga0153915_10002770_pt1 | contig 15975 bp, 14 predicted proteins | sample Opewatmetagenome_2_FD_107003 | JGI IMG/M metagenome (GOLD analysis project Ga0153915, IMG submission 107003) | Freshwater wetland microbial communities from Ohio, USA - Open water 3 Core 3 Depth 3 metaG | ecosystem: Environmental > Aquatic > Freshwater > Wetlands | place: USA: Ohio, Lake Erie...
CCACACCTTCATCGCATTGCGCTGGACGATCCGATAGGCGTCCTCGCGGCTCGCTCCCGCCTGGGTGAGGGCGAGCAGCACGCGCTGCGAATGGACCAGGCCCCCCATGCGGTCGAGGTTCTTCTGCATCCGCTCGGGATAGACGAGCAGCTTGTCCATCACCCCCGTCAGCCGCGCGAGGGCGAAGTCCAGCGTGATCGTCGCATCCGGGCCGATATAGCGCTCGACCGAGGAATGGCTGATGTCGCGTTCGTGCCAGAGCGCGACATTCTCCAGCGCCGGCGTGACATAGGCCCGGACCATGCGGGCGAGGCCGGTCAGATTCTCGGTCAGCACCGGGTTGCGCTTGTGCGGCATTGCCGACGAGCCTTTCTGGCCGGGTGAGAAATATTCCTCGGCCTCGAGCACCTCGGTGCGCTGCAGATGCCTGACCTCGGTTGCGAGCCGCTCGATCGAGGAGGCGATCACGCCCAGCGTCGCGAAGAACATCGCATGCCGGTCGCGCGGGATCACCTGGGTCGAGATCGGCTCGACCGCCAGCCCCAATTTCTGCGCGACATGCTCCTCGACCCGCGGATCGATGTTCGCGAACGTGCCGACCGCACCGGAGATGGCGCAGGTCGCGATTTCCGCACGCGCGGCCTGGAGCCGCGCGCGGCAGCGGTCGAATTCGGCATAGGCCTGGGCGAGCTTCAGGCCGAAGGTGACCGGCTCGGCATGGATGCCGTGGCTGCGGCCGATCGTCGGCGTCAATTTGTGCTCATGCGCGCGGCGCTTGAGCACGGCGAGAAGCGCGTCGAGGTCGGCGAGGAGCAGGTCGGCGGCGCGCGACAGCTGCACGGCAAGGCAGGTGTCGAGCACGTCCGAGCTGGTCATGCCCTGGTGGAGGAAGCGCGCCTCCGGCCCGACATGCTCGGCGACGTTGGTGAGGAAGGCGATGACGTCGTGCTTCACCTCGGCCTCGATCGCGTCGATCCGCTCGACCTCGAATCCGCCGCGATCCCAGACCGCCTTCGCCGCCTCCTTCGGAACGATGCCGAGCTCGGCCATCGCGTCCAGCGCGTGGGCTTCGATCTCGAACCAGATACGGAACTTGGCTTCCGGCTCCCAGATGCTCGCCATCTGGGGCCGCGAATAGCGAGGGATCATCGGCTTTTCCTTGGTTACGGACTGCGGCTAGCAAAGTCGCTGCCGGGCTTCAACGTGAGCCGGCGCGGCGTCTTGCCGAAGAGCGGAACAGATCATGGCGGAACTTCCGATCCTCGCTTTCGGCGATCTCCCGGTCTGGCAGGCCTGGCCAACCGCTCCGGCTACTGGCGCGGCGGCAGTCGGCCTTGTTCGAGCAGCATGTCCGTTACCGCGTCGAACGCTTTCCACGCGGCGGCCGCAAGCCCGCCGCCGGTGCTGATGCGGCGAACCCCTGCCGCGGCGAGCTCGTCGACGCTCGCCTGGGTCGAGAAGATGCCGACGTTGACCGGTTTGGGAGCAACCGCGGCGACGAGCTGCGCGATCTCGGCGATGTCGCCGATCCCGGGCGCGAACAGGACGTCGGCTCCCGCGTCCGAATAGGCGCGCATCCGGGCGATCGCCGCGCCGATGTCGCGCTGGCCGATCAGATAGCCCTCGGTGCGGCCGACCAGCAGCGCTCCGGATCCGACGCGATCGATCGCCGCGCGGGCCGCGCGCATCCGCTCCACGGCCAGATCGAGCGGGTACAGGCTCTTGCCCGTCCGATCCTCGATCGAAAGGCCCGCCACGCCCGCTTCGAGCGCGCGCGTGACGTTGGCCGCGACTCCGTCGGGCGCATCGGCGAAACCCGCCTCGAAGTCGGCATTGACCGGCAGGTCGGTCGCCTCGCAAAGCAGCCGGAGGTTCGCCAGGCACTCGTCCAGCGTCATCTCGCCGTCCTGTTTGCCGAGCGCCCAGGCCGCGCCCGCGCTCGTCGAGGCGAGCGCCTGGAAGCCCTTCGCGGCCAGGCGCCTGGCGCTCCCCGCATCCCACGGATTGGGGATGACGAAGCAGCCGGCCTCGTGAAGCTTGCGGAAGGCGGAAATACGGTCGGTCACTTGTGTCTCCCCATTGCCGTGGCGCTACGCCCTAGATCAGTCCCAGCGCGCGCATGCTGGCGTGGCCCTTGCTGCCGACGATGACATGATCATGGACGGTGATCTTGAGGTGCCTTGTCGCGTCGATGATGTCGCGGGTCAGGCGGATGTCCTGCTGGCTCGGCTGCGGATCGCCGCTCGGATGGTTGTGGACGACGATCAGCGCCGTGGCGTGGCAGTCGAGCGCGCGGCGCACGATCTCGCGGACATAGACGGCCGCCTCGTCCACCGATCCTTCGGACAGCAGCTCGTCGCGGATCAATATGTTCTTGCTGTTGAGGTAGAGGATGCGCACCCGCTCGACCGCGCCATGCGCCATGTCGGCGCGCAGGTAATCGAGCAGCGCCTGCCAGCTGCCGAGCACCGGCCGTTCCTTCACCTGCGCCTTGAGCAGGCGGAGCGCCGCCGCCTCCGCGATCTTGATTGCCGCCGCCGCGCTCTCCGAAAGCCCCGCCCGCACCAGCGCTTCGGGCTCGGCGGCGAGCAGGCCGCCCACGCCGCCAAACTTCGCGATCAGCTGCCTGGCGAGCGGCTTGGTGTCGCGGCGCGGAATGGCGAGCGCGAGCAGATATTCGACGAGCTCGTGATCGAGCAGGGCGTCGGCGCCACCCTCGAACAGGCGCTTGCGCAAGCGCGCGCGATGGCCGCTGCCGGCGGGGAGCTCGTCTGCCATAATCGTGGATTAAGCTTGGCCATGGCCTTACGCAAACCTCTCCCGCGTGCGTAAGGATACGGGGGCGGAACGGAGTTTCTCCTCCGGAGGTTGAGCGATGATGTTCGTGATTGGTGTCGACCGGCCGGCAAGGCTTGCAGGCTAAGCCGGCGGGTGGCGGAAGCGGAAGAAGTCGAAGCGAGGCGCCGCCCGTTCGGGCGGCTGGTCGCGCTCGCCCTTCTGCTCCTGGTCCTCGTCGCCTTGCTGATCGTCTGGAGCCAGCGCAGCGAGATCGCCGGCGGCTATATCGACCGCGAGCTCGCGCGGCGCGGCGTGCAGGCACATTACGAGATCACCCATCTCGGCCTCGGACGGCAGCGGCTCGAGAACGTCCGGATCGGCGACCCCGAGCATCCGGACGCGACCGCCCGATGGGTCGAGATCGAGCTTTCCTACGGATTGCGCGCCCCGAAGCTCCGGATGATCACCGCGCGCGGCGTCCGCCTGTTCGGGCGGCTGGTCGACGGCAGGCTGGCGCTCGGACAGATCGACAAATTGCTGCCCCCGCCGACCGGCGCGCCGTTCCGCCTTCCCGATCTGCGGGTCGACCTTGCCGACACGGCGATGCAGCTGGTGACGCCCGCGGGGCGGATCGGGCTCGCCGTCGAGGGCAAGGGCAATCTCGCCGACGGCTTTCGCGGCCGCGTGGCCGCCGTGTCGCGGCGGCTCGCGTTCGGCGATTGCGTCGCCGAGGCGTCGGTGGCGAATCTCGCGGTCTTCACTGCGGGACGGCGGCCGACCCTCACCGGCCCGGTTCGAACGCCGCATCTTGCCTGCGGCGATAGGGCGGAGCTCAGCGGCACGGTCGCCATCGTCGATGCCACGCTCGCGCAGGCGCTGGACGGCTGGATCGGATCCGCCCGGCTGACCAGCGCGGCGATGCGCTCAGGCAATAATCGGCTCGCCGGCGTGCAGGGACGCGTCACCTTCGCCGGCGATAAGGCCCTGACCAAGGGACGCGCCGATCTCGCCGCCGCCGGCGCGCGCCTTGGCGATAGCGCCACGGGCGGGCTCACGTTCGCGGGCAACTACAGCTTCGGCGGAGACCGGATCACCCTCGCCGGCAATGCCGACGCGCGCAATGTCGTCGCCGGCCCGCGCCTGCTTGCTCCGGTCGTCGCCCCGCTCGCCTCGCTCGACGGAACGCCGCTCGGGCCGCTCGGCCGGGCGATCGGTGCGGCGGCGGCCCGCGCCGCGCACGGGTTCGACGCTAGCACCGCGCTGCGCTTCGATCGGACCGGCACGGGGAGCATTCTGCGTCTCGACCGGCTCAGCGCGGCCAGCCGCAGCGGAGCGCGTCTCGCTCTGGCGCGCGGGCAAGGGCTTGCGCTCGATCTGGCGCGCGGAGCGGCCCGGCTCGACGGGAGCTTCACCCTCACCGGAGGCGGATTCCCGGCGATCGATGCGGAGCTGTCCCAGCCGCGCGCGGGCGCGCTGCTGTCCGGCGTCGTGCGCGTGTCGCCGTTCGCGGCCAACGGCGCCCGCCTCGCGCTCACTCCGGTCACCTTCGCCGGCCGGCCGGACGGCACGACCGCGTTCGCCACGACCGCGACGATGGACGGGCCGCTCAGCGACGCGCGCGTCACCGGTCTCGTCCTTCCGCTGCGCGGTCGCTTCGGCCGGGGCGGATTCTCGGTCGGCGAGGGCTGCACGCCGGCCCAATTCCAGGCGCTGCGCTACGGGAGTCTCGATCTGCTTCCGGCGCGGCTGACCCTCTGCCCGGCCGGTCCCGCCTTGCTGTGGAAGCGCGGCGGAGGATCGGTGCAGGGCGGCGCGGAGGTCCGCAAGCTGGCGCTGGCGGGGAGGCTGGGCTCGTCGCCGCTCGGCTTCGCGTCCGAGCGCTTCCGTTTCAACCTCGCCGATCGTGCCTTCACCAGCTGCGGAACCGCGATCCGGCTCGGCCGGGCCGGGAGCGTCAATCGGCTCGATCTCGCGTCGCTCGGCGGCCGCATCGTTTCACGCGGCGTGGCCGGCGGTTTCGCCGGCGCATCCGGAAAGATCGCCAACGTGCCGCTGCTGCTGTCCGAGGGCCGGGGGAGATGGCAGGTGATCGGCGGGCGTGCGGCCGTCGACGGCGCGATGATCGTCTCGGACGAGGCGAGCCCGTCGCGTTTCTACCCGCTCCGAACCGACGACTTCCATCTCACCCTCGTCGGCAGCCGGATCGATGCCGCCGCATGGCTGCGCGACGGCAAGACCGGGACCCGGATAACCCGCGCCACCATCGCCCACGCGCTCGACACCGGTCACGGACGAGCCCTGCTCGATGTCCCCGGCATCGCTTTCGACGGGCACTATCAGCCCGAGCAGCTGACCCGGCTGACCGTCGGCGTCGTCGCGCTGGTCAAGGGCGTCGTGAAGGGCGAGGGCGAGATCGTCTGGAGTCCCCAGGGGACCAGCAGCACCGGGCGTTTCTCCACCGAGAAGATGGACCTGGCGGCGCCGTTCGGTCCCGTCACCGGGCTCACGACGACGCTGAACTTCACGGATCTTCTCGCGCTCGAGACCGCGCCGGGGCAGGTCGCGCAGGTCGATCGCATCCAGGCCGGCATCGACGTGTACGACGGTCAGGTTCGCTATCAGATCCTGCCGGGGCCGCGCGTACGGGTGGAGTCCGCGCGCTGGCCCTTCGACGGCGGCACGTTGACGCTGGAGCAGACCATTCTCGACTTCCGTCAGGAAAGCGAAAAGCACCTGACCTTCCACGTCGCCGGCATGGATGCCGCCGCCTTCGTCCAGCACATGCAGTTCAGCAACATTGCCGCCACCGGCACTTTCGACGGCGTGGTGCCGATGATCTTCGACCAGCGCGGCGGCCGCGTCGACGGTGGTCACCTGCAGGCGCGGCCGGGGGGAGGCGTGGTGTCCTACATCGGCGAGCTGACCGACCGGCAGCTCGGAACCTACGGCAAGCTCGCCTTCGATGCGTTGAAGTCGCTACGCTACAGCAAGCTGACGGTCGATCTCAACGGTTCGCTGGAGGGAGAGTTCGTGGCCGCAGTCGAGCTTGACGGGGTTGCCCGCAACGCGCCCAATCCGGGCGGTATCGTCGGCCACGTCCTGCACGAGCTCGCCAAGATTCCGTTCGAATTCAACATCACCGCTCGCGGGCCGTTCCGGACGATCATATCGACGATGCGATCGCTCAAGGATCCGACGTCGCTGATCCAGGGCGCGCTCCCGCGCGAGCTTCGCGACCAGCCGACCACCACCAACGTTCAGCCTAAGGAAAGCGAGGATAAGCCATGAAGGCCGCGATATTGACGAGGATGGCCCTCGATGCGAGGCTCGTGGTTGTGAGAGGCGGTCATCTCCTTTCCGCCGCGGCATTGCCGGTGCTGCTGGCCGGATGCGTGCAGGTGAGCGCGCCCGACAAGCCGATCGAGATCAATCTCAACATCAATATCAAACAGGAGGTCGTCGTGCGCCTGCAGCAGGATGTGCGGGATCTCATCAAAGAGAATCCAGGAGTGTTTTGAGATGAGCCGCCGATTGAAATTGCTGGTCGCCATGGGCCTCGGCATCGCCGCGACAGCCGGCGGCGCGGGTGCCGCTCTTGCGATGTATCAGGGCGACGCGAGCGCCTCGCTGCGCGCGACCGGCCAGGTCGGCGAGCAGGCCGACGGCTATCTCGGCCTCGTCGGCACCGCTCCGTCCGACGTTCGCGCGCAGGTCGACGCCGTCAACATCAAGCGTCGCGCCTTCTATACCGATCTGGCGGGGAAGCGCGGGGTGAAGATCGAGGAAGTCGCCGCCTCGACGGCGTGCGAGATCTTCGCGACACGGGTCGGACCGGGACAATATTACCGCCTTCCCGACGGAGTGTGGCGCAAGCGCGACGGCAACACGCCGGTGCCGCGGCCGACCTATTGCGGATGATTCCGGCGGTCGTCTAAAGCTGCGCCGCGCACTGGATTTCGCAGTGCAGCAGCGCTGTTGACTTGCCCCTCCCGCGTTCCTAAAGGGACCGCGCCTTGCGGGTTCGTCCGCCGGCATGTCCCTCGCCCTTGTTGCACTCGCTTCCGCGCGGGGCGCCACTTGGGAGAGCGACATGACGGAAGGCGGTCCCCAGAAGGACCCTGATCTTCCCGAAGATGCCCGGCTTGCGTCGCTCGAGGAGCGGCTGAAGCAGGCGCAGCAAGCGGAAGCGCTCAGGGCCGGAAGCGCGCGGCCGGACGCCAATTATCGTCTCGGCATGCGCGTGCTTGGCGAATTGATCGGGGCTCCGCTCGGCGGGGCGGTCATCGGCTTCGCGCTCGACCGCTTCTTCGGCACCAAGCCTTTGCTCACGTTGCTGCTGCTCTTCCTCGGTTTCGGGGTAGGCATCAGGAACGTCATTCGGATTTCAAAGACGCCCCCGGGCCCGGGCCCGGGAGCAGGATCGTAGGGGTTTTCGGCGCGTGGTTGCGGCAAGCAAGATCGACCCGATGCATCAGTTCCTGATCGAGCCGCTCGGCCCGCGCCTGCAGCTCGGCGGATTCGACATCAGCTTCACCACCAGTTCGCTGTGGATGGTGCTGACCCTGGTTATTCTGTGGGTCTTCATGCTGGGCGGCATGAAGCGCGAGCTGGTTCCGGGCCGCTGGCAGGTCGCCGTCGAAGGCTTCACCGGCTTCATCCGCAACATGGTCGACGCGAACATCGGGCCTGAAGGGCGCAAGTTCACCCCCTACATCTTTTCGCTGTTCATGTTCATCCTGGTCGCGAACTTTCTCGGGCTGATGCCGATCGGCATCGTGCCGGGGCTCCATCCTTTCACCGCGACCAGCCACTTCAGCATCACCGGCGTGCTGGCGATCATGAGCTTCTCGATCGTGCTGATCGTCGGCTTCTGGCGCCACGGCCTGAAATTCTTCTCGCTGTTCGTGCCGCACGGCACGCCGATGGTCATGGTTCCGCTGATCGCGGCGATCGAGTTCATCTCGTTCATGGTGCGTCCGTTCAGCCTCGGCCTCCGGCTGTTCGTCGCGATGATCGCCGGCCACATCCTGATGGAAGTATTCGGCAGCTTCATCGTCAGCGGTTTCAACGGCGGTCCGATGGGCTGGGGGATTGGACTGATCAGCTTCCTCTTCATCGTCGGCGTCGCGGCGCTCGAGCTTCTGGTCTGCGCGATCCAGGCCTATGTGTTCGCGCTATTGACCTCGCTCTACCTCAACGACGCCATCAATCTTCACTAAGAAACCTATCCATTCAAAGGAGTTAGACATGGACCTCGAATCAGCGAAAGTCATCGGCGCCGGCCTCGCGGCGATCGGCACCGGCGCCGCCGCCATCGGCGTGGGCATCGTTTTCGGCTCGTTCCTGCAGAGCGCGCTGCGCAACCCGGCTGCGGCCGACAGCCAGCAGGGCCGGCTGTTCATCGGCTTCGCGGCCGCCGAGCTTCTGGGTCTCATCGCGTTCGCCGTCGCGATGATCATCCTCTACGCCATCTAGGCCTCATTGCGGCCGTGGTCGTGAAGGCCCCGGCCGTCAGGATTGACGATGCCTCAAATCCAGCAACTCCCGTTCATCTACGCGTCGCAGATCTTCTGGCTGCTGCTCGTCTTCGGCACGATCTTCTTCGTGATCGGCCGCGGCATGCTCCCCAGGATCGAGTCGACCGTCGATGCCCGCGACCGACAGGTCGCCGAGGATCTCGCCAGTGCCGAGCGTGCCCGCGCCCAGGCTGATGAGATCGAGGCGGCCTATCGCGCGCGGATCGAAGCGAGCCGCTCCGAGGCGATGCGGGTGACCGAGGCGTCGAAGCAGGAAACCGCCCGTGAGGCGGAAGCGCGGATCAAGTCCGCGGACGCGGAAATCGGCACGCGCACCCAGGCGGCCGAGGAGCGGATCCGCGAGGCGACCCGTGCGGCGATGGCCGACATCGAGAATGTGGCCGCCGAGGCCGCGCAGGAGATGGTTGCCAAGCTCGCCGACGTCACCGTCAGCCGCGAGCGTGCGGCCGAAGCAGTAAAGGCCGCGCTCCATGGCTAATCAGGCAGCCACGCCCGACACCGGCACCGCCGCGATGAACGCGACTCCGTCGTCCGGCCAAGCCGTGGCGGGGATCGAGAAGGCCGCAGGCGGCCACGAGGCCGAGCCGACCGCCTTCGGTCTGGACGCCCCGGCCTGGGTGGCGCTGTCGATGATCGTCGTCCTGCTGATCATTGTCTGGAAGAAGGTGCCGCAGGCGATCGGCCGCTCGCTCGACCGCAAGATCGCGGCGATCCGCGAGCAGCTCGATCAGGCGACGCAGCTTCGCAAGGAAGCCGAGGCGCTGCGCGCCGAATATGAGGCCAAGGCGGCCGCCGCCGACGCCGAGCGCCAGACCATGCTGGAGCGGGCGAAGCACGAGGCCCAGGCGATCGTCGAGCAGGCCAAGGCGGACACCGCCGTGCTGATCGAGCGCCGCTCGCGCATGGCCGAGGACAAGATCGCTGCCGCCGAGCGTCACGCGATCGAGGAGGTGCGCGCCCGCGCCGCGAGCGCCGCCGCTGCCGCCGCCGCTCGCCTGATCTCGGAGAATCTGGACGCCGGCGCCGACAAGGCGATGGTCGATCGCACGATCGGGGAACTCGGCCGCAGGCATTGAAGCTGCGCGGCGGGGTGGCAGCCGCCGGCGCGACCGCCTAGATTCACCGCGTGACCGAACAGCCCACCGACCGCTTCAACGAAGAAAAGTCCGCCTACACCGTCCGCGGCGCCGAAAAGCCGGACCTGGAGGCGGGAATCGGCGCGATCCGCGCGGTCGTGCGGACCTTGCCTGTCCGTCCCGGCGTCTACCGGATGCTCGATGCGCGCGGCGAGGTGCTCTACGTCGGCAAGGCGCGATCGCTCAGGAATCGCGTCACCAACTACACCCAGGTCCCTCGGCTGACGAAGCGTCTGCAGCGCATGGTGGCGCAGACGCGGTCGATGGCGATCGTCACCACCAACACCGAAGCCGAGGCTTTGCTGCTCGAGGCGCAGCTGATCAAGCGCTACCGGCCGCCCTACAACGTCCTGCTGCGCGACGACAAAAGCTTCCCGTTCATCCTGCTGCGCGAGGACCATCCGTTCCCCCGCGTGCAGCTGCATCGCGGCGCGCGCCGCGCCAAGGGTCAATATTATGGCCCGTTCGCAAGCGCCGGTTCGGTGCGCACGACGCTGACCGCTCTCCAGAAGCTGTTCCTGCTGCGCAGTTGCACCGACAGCTTCTTCGCCAATCGCTCCCGGCCCTGCCTCCTCTACCAGATCCGGCGTTGCTCGGCGCCGTGCGTGGGGCGGATCGACGAGGCGGGCTATGCGGAGCTGGTCGGCGACGCCAAGGACTTCCTCGGCGGCCGGTCGATCAAGGTCCAGACGAAACTTGGCGCGCTGATGAACGATGCGGCCGAGGCGATGGATTACGAGCTCGCGGCGGTCTACCGCGACCGGCTGCGCGCCCTTACCTTCATCCAGGGAACCCAGGCGATCAACGCCGAGGGGCTCGGCGATGCCGACCTGTTCGCCCTCGCCTGCAAGAGCGGCACGATGTGCATCCAGGCCTTCTTCATCCGCGGCGGCCGGAATTGGGGCAGCCGCAGCTTCTTCCCGGCGCACACCCACGACGTGCCCGAAGCGGAGGTGCTGGAGAGCTTCCTCGTCCAGTTCTACGAGGAGGTTCCGCCGCCCAAGCAGGTCCTGCTCGACCGCCGGATTCCGGAAGCCGAGCTGCTCGGCGAGGCGCTGACCGAGCGGGCAGGGCGCCGGGTGGCGGTCAGGGTTCCGCAGCGCGGCGACCAGGTACGGATGATCGCGCAGGCGAAGCGCAACGCCGAGGAAGAGCTCGACCGCCGCCTCGCCGAAACCAGCACCCAGGCGCAAAACCTGCGCGGGCTCGCGGAGCTGTTCGAGCTCGAGGGACCGCCCGACCGGATCGAGGTCTACGACAACAGCCACGTGATGGGGACCAGCGCGGTCGGCGCGATGATCGTCGCCGGCCCCGAAGGCTTCCGCAAGAACGGCTATCGCAAGTTCAACATCAGGCGCGCGGAAACCGTTCCGGGCGACGACTTCGCGATGATGCGCGAAGTGCTCGCCCGCCGCTTCGCCCGGCTCGAGAAGGAGGATCCGGACCGCAGCCACGGCGATTGGCCGGACCTGCTGCTGATCGACGGCGGCAAGGGTCAGCTCAGCGCCGTCTGCGAGGTGCTGGAGGATGCGGGAATCCAGGATGTCCCCGTGGTGGCCATCTCCAAGGGCCCGGACCGCAACGCCGGCCGCGAGGTGTTCCACCTGCCGGGCGGCCGCGAGGTCACGCTCCCGCCCAATTCGTCCTTGCTCTTCTACCTGCAGCGGCTCCGCGACGAGGCGCACCGGTTCGCGATCGGCGCGCATCGCCAGAAAAGGGCGAAGAACATGGCCAGGAGCCCGCTGGACGACGTTCCCGGCATCGGACCGAACCGCAAGCGAGCGCTGCTCATGCACTTCGGAACCGCCCGCGCGGTGCGTGGCGCCGCGCTCGAGGATCTGGAGAAGGCGCCGGGTATCTCGAAGGCGATGGCGCGCGGCATCTACGACTATTTCCACCCGCGCGGATGAAACGGGCCGGGGCAAAGGAAGCGATCGCACCGCCGCATCCTTCTCGTGATTCCGATGCGGCTTGAGACGCAGGCGATCGTCTGCGCCGTGCTTGCCCACGGCGAGCATGGTGCGATCGTGCGCGCCCTGACGCCGGCCGGCGGGATGCAGGCCGGCTACGTACGCGGCGGCCGCTCGCGCCGGCTGCGTCCGGTGCTGCTGCCCGGCAATCTGATCCAGGCCGAATTTCGCGCCCGCTCCGCCGATCAGCTCGCGCAACTCGGCGTCGAGCTGGTGCGCAGCCGTGCGCCTTTGTTCGGCGAACCGCTCCCGGCCGCCGCGATCGAGTGGCTGTGCGCGCTGACCGCCGCGGCGCTTCCGGAAGGGCAGGACTATCCGCAGCTCTATGGCGCGCTCGACGGCCTGCTCTCAGCGATCGAGGCGGCGCCTTCGGCGCGCGCCTGGGCGGCCGCGCTGGTACGCTACGAGCTTCTGGTCCTCGGCGATCTCGGTTTCGGATTGGATCTTTCCCGATGCGCGGCAACCGACGCGCGGGAAGATCTCGCCTTCGTCAGCCCGAAGAGCGGGCGCGCCGTCAGCAGACAGGCGGCGGGGGAGTATCGCGATCGCCTCTTTCCGCTGCCGGCCTTCCTCGTCGCGGGCGGCGAAGCCTCGTGGCAGGAGATCTTCGACGGCTTGCGCGTCACCGGCCATTTCCTCGCCCGCGATCTGCTGATCGAGCGCCAGGCGGATACCCTCGCCGCGCGCGAGCGGTTGCTGGACAGGTTGCGCCGCGTCACGCGTTGACGGCGCGGGCGAGAAAGGCGAGAAGCGCCGGGTGGACAGACAGTCGGTCAAAGCGGTCAGAGCCCTTTTCCCTCACAGCGAGACGACCGGCGATGTGACGGTTCGCGTCGCGGTGAGCTTCCTTCCCGAACAGTCGGAGCCCGCCAAAGGCCGCTGGTTCTGGGCCTATCACATCCGCATCGAGAACGAGGGCGAGCGCGCGGTCCAGCTGATCAGCCGCGAATGGTCGATCGTCGACGGCCGCGGCGGCCGTCACGAGGTGCACGGCGAGGGCGTCGTCGGAGAACAGCCGGTCATCGATCCGGGCGAAGCCTTCGATTATGTCTCGTCCTGCCCGCTCACCACGCCGAGCGGCTACATGGAAGGCCGCTATCATATGATCGGCGAAGACGGCCGCGGCTTTGCGGTGATGATCCCGCGCTTTCCCCTGATCGCGCCGGCCGTCGCAAGCTAGAGTGATTTCAAGTCAGGTGGAATCACCTGACGGCTCGGAAATCACGGCAATCGAACGGATCCTGGACTCAATTCCGGTTCGAACGAACTGGAATTGAGTCCAGGCCGCGTGCGGCGGCGCCGCCGCTACTTCAGGAGCGAAACCACGCGGCTGATCATCTGGACGAACCTGGCTTCGTCGAGGGTCGCGGCGCCGTTGTTCCAGCTTCCCGACACGGCGTGCCAGACGCCGTTCTTGCCTCTCAGCAGCAGGGTCATGTTGATGACTCCGGCCTCCGATCCGCCCTTGTAGCCGACGTAGGAATATTCGCTCGCCAGCGCGCGCGATATGCCGCTGTTGATCGCGAGAATGTCGAGCGCCTGCTTGTCGCCGTGGAGGCGCAGCCAGTTCATCACCCGGACGAGATCGGCCGTCGAGGCGAACCATTCGATCGTGTCGATGCGGGCGGGCGCGGCGGCCAGCTTCGCGAGGTCGATCGAATCCGGCAGCTGGCCCGCCAGCGGACCGGCGAGCATCGCGCGGCGATCGGCCTCGGATGCGGTAATCCACCGGTTGGTGAGGGCGGAATCGGGACCGACCTTGAGCAGCGCCGCCTCGCGCGTGCTCAGCAGCGGGCGCAGGCGGTTCGGCGCGGCGATGCCGAGCTTCGGCAACAGCCGCTCGACGTTCTCGCGGCCGAGCACGTGCAGCATGGTGTCGGCGGCGGTGTTGTCGCTTTGCGAGATCATCAGCGCCGCAAGCGTGTGCAGCGTGACCGGCGAGCCCTCCGGCCAGGTCTGCAAGACGCCTGACGGGATCGATCGGCGGTCGAGCGGCACGACGTCGCTCCACTTGCGCTTGCCCGCCTCGATCGAGCGGCTCAGCTCCGCCAGCAGGAAGAGCTTGAACGCCGATCCCACGGCCAGCGGACGGTCTTCCTGATGCGCGATGCTGAATTGAGGCGGGCCGCTGCCCTCCAGAGTGGCGATCGCGAGCGACGCCTCGCCGGGCAGCCCCAGGAATTCCTGCGTGACCCGGCCAAGGGTGTCGCCCTTGACGTCGGTGGCGGTGACGAGAAGGCCGATGATCCGGTTGGGCGGCGCGCCCTCCAGCGCCAGCTCGAGCCGCACGACCGCGCGCTCGAAGTCGACGAAGACGGTGCCCGAGGTCGCATTCTTCGCGTCGATCCGCGTCACTTCCCTGGCCGCCCCGAACTGGCTGACGAGCTGGCTGGAAATCTGCTGGACCTGCGCCGCCGGGACCTGCGCGAGAAAGGTCGGAGCGAACATCTCCTCCGGCTTCGCCTTGGCGTTGAAAAGCGTGACGAGATCGTTGGCGCGGGCGGTGAGGCCGGGCGAAGGAGGCTCGGCCTGGGCGGGCGCCGCGAACAGCGCGAGGAGCAGCAGCCACTGCGCCAGCTGCGCCAGCAGGCGATTCGCCGCGGTGCGGCGATCGGCCCGCGACGCCGGTGTCATGCGTCGATTTCCTCCTCGGCCACGTCCCCCGCGTGGCTCTGGATGAAAGCGAAGCGGTGCTCGGGATTGCGGCCCATCAGCCGGTCGACGAGGTCCCGCACCGCCGCTCTCTCCTCATATTCCTGGGGCAGGGTGATCCGGATCAGGGCACGGCTCCTCGGATCCATCGTCGTCTCGCGCAGCTGCTGCGGATTCATCTCGCCGAGCCCCTTGAACCGCGCGATCTCGACCTTCTTGCCCTTGAAGGTGCTGGCCTCGAGCTCGGTTCGGTGGGCATCGTCGCGAGCATAAGCGATCGTTCCGCCCGCAGAAAGCCGGTAGAGCGGCGGCTGCGCCAGAAAGAGCGCGCCCCGCCGGACCAGCTCGGGCATCTCCTGGAAGAAGAAGGTCATCAGCAGGGTTGCGATATGGGCTCCGTCCACGTCGGCGTCGGTCATGATGATGATCCGCTCGTAGCGGAGCTGATCCGGATCGCAACGCTCGCGCGCGCCGCAACCGAGCGCCAGGGTGAGGTCCGCGATTTCCTGGTTGGCGCGGATCTTGTCGGCGGTGGCGGAGGCGACGTTCAGGATCTTGCCGCGGATCGGCAGGATCGCCTGGGTCTTCCTGTCGCGCGCCTGCTTGGCCGGTCCGCCCGCCGAATCGCCTTCGACGATGAACAATTCGGTCCCGGCCGGATCGTCGTTGGCGCAATCGGTGAGCTTGCCCGGCAGGCGCAGCTTGCGCGCGCTGGTCGCATTCTTGCGCTTCACCTCGCGCTCGGCCCGGCGCTTCAGCCGCTCGTCCATGCGGTCGAGGACGAAGCCGAGCAGGGCACGGCCGCGATCCATGTGATCGGCGAGGAAATGGTCGAAGTGGTCGCGGATCGCCGCTTCGACCAGGCGAGCGGCGTCGGGGCTCGTCAACCGGTCCTTGGTCTGGCTCTGGAACTGGGGATCGCGGACGAACACCGACAGCATGATCTCGGCGCCGTTGACGACGTCGTCCGCCTGTATGTCCTTCGCCCTTTTCTGTCCGACCTGCTCGCCGAATGCACGCAGGCCGCGGGTCAGCGCCGTGCGGATCCCCTGCTCGTGCGTTCCGCCGTCGGGGGTTGGGATGGTGTTGCAGTAATAGGAAGATCCGCCCTCGCTCCACAGCGGCCAGGCGACCGCCCATTCGACCATGCCCTGGCCGTTCGGGAAATCCTGGCGGCCGTTGAAGAATTCGGCAGTCGCGCATTCGCGATCGCCGATCTGTTCCTTCAGGTGATCGGCGAGGCCGCCCGGGAACTGGAACACCGCCTCGGCCGGCGTCTCGTCGCTGATCAGCGCGGGATCGCAGCGCCAGCGTATCTCGACGCCCGCGAACAGATAGGCTTTCGAGCGCGCCAGCCGATAGAGCCGTGCCGGCCGGAAGAGCGCTTCCTCGCCGAAGATCATCGGGTCGGGGGTGAAGGTGACCGTCGTGCCGCGCCGGTTGGGCGTGGGACCAAGCTTCGTCAGCGGCGAGGTGGGAAGTCCGCGCGAGAAGGTCTGGCGGAACAGCTCGCGGTTGCGCGCCACCTCGACGATCGTGTCGCATGACAGGGCGTTGACCACGCTGACGCCGACGCCGTGCAGGCCGCCCGACGTCGCATAGGCCTTGTCGGAGAACTTCCCGCCGGAGTGGAGCATGGTCAGGATGATCTCGAGCGCGGACTTGCCCGGATATTTGGGATGCTCGTCGATCGGGATGCCGCGCCCGTTGTCCGCGATCGTCAGCCGGTTGCCCGGCTCGAGCGTGACCTCGATCCGCGTCGCGTGGCCGGCCACGGCCTCGTCCATGCTGTTGTCGAGGACCTCGGCGGCAAGGTGATGGAGCGCTCGCTCGTCGGTGCCGCCGATATACATTCCGGGCCGTCTGCGAACCGGTTCCAGCCCTTCGAGCACCTCGATCGAA
>Ga0153915_10002771_pt1 | contig 15973 bp, 16 predicted proteins | sample Opewatmetagenome_2_FD_107003 | JGI IMG/M metagenome (GOLD analysis project Ga0153915, IMG submission 107003) | Freshwater wetland microbial communities from Ohio, USA - Open water 3 Core 3 Depth 3 metaG | ecosystem: Environmental > Aquatic > Freshwater > Wetlands | place: USA: Ohio, Lake Erie...
TGCCTTTTTGGTTTTGGGCAGTTTTTTTAAAGAATTAAAAAGCAGGGGAATTTCTCCCTTATTTCCCAAGTATTTCTTAAAAACTATTTCTAACTCTGGCAGGTCTTTGGCTTTTTCTATCGCCTTTTTGGCCTGCGCTTTCAGCTTTTTTGGGTCAATCTTCATAAGAATATTATGATGCAAATCTACGAATACGATGCTAATCTACGAATTGCGAATAACAAATTTGCATGTGCGTTTTCGCATAGAGCGAACGAAGTGAACTTACGCTTTTCGCATACTTCATTTTAGCTCATTTTCTATGATATATCAAGCGAAAATATGGGGAAAAATGCCTATTTTTAAGGTAAAAACCCGCCTAAAAAGGTGGGTTTTAAAATTTTTAACGTTTTCCGGTCAACTCCTTCCAGTGAGTTTTGGGGTGGTATCTGACAGAACCTGCCTGGCAAAGCGGACAATCTTCTGGCGAAACTGCCCAAACCTCATTTTCCCAAAGTGCAATTACAGTTAAACCTTGATAATTGACTGGCAATTTGGCCGGTCGGTGAATCAAGGTGCCGACGATGGGCAGGAAATTAACCTCATTTTGGTTGCCTTCCTGAACGGCACGCCGTACCTCTAAAAGTGTATGTCCAGAGCTAATAAGCTCTTCTATTTGCAGCACCTTGCTTCCATTGGGAATTTCAAATCTATGCCAGACCATTCTTCTCGGATTTTCGCAGTCTTTTTCTACAAATCCATGCTCGGCGTCAAAAATCTTTGCCACTTCGTAGGAAAGGGTTATAGCTGCATAAGCAGAGCCAACCACCCAATCAACTTCAGTAACGCCGACTAAACTAAGTTCTTTAGTTAAAAGTTCAGCCAGCCACTGGCAAAGATGAGGGTTGCTCAGTACTTTTGAGAGGTTAAAATATGCGTTGCTGCACAAACCCTGGGTTAAGACGGCGTGTGGTTTTGTGCGGTCGCCGTCGTGAAGCCAGAAAGCGTTACGTCTTCTTAAAACATCTTCAAGAGTTCGAGCGGCTACTGACGGTTTGGTGTCGCGATCAGCTACGAATTTACCGTTATTTTTTGTCATCTCAGTTCCTCTTTTTTTTAAATGAACGAAAATGGAGGATTTCCCTCCTCTAAATTAGAGTATAATTTTTATAAAAAATGTCAATTAAAAAAACTCTTTACATTTATATATATTTGTGGTAAAAATATTAAAGCATTTTCCCAATTTCAAAAACCTACTCCGAGGTGTTGAAAATGAGTAAGAGTGTAGCTAAAGAAATAGAAGAAAGACTGAAGCAACTTGACTTTGATCCCCTATTAAAAATAGAGGGAATGCCACTGCCCTTTAACCGATGGGTAATATTGGCCGATGGAAAAAGTAGCCGTCCGAAGAATCCAACTACGTATGTCGTAAATAGGGCTAAATCATACGACGATAAAATTAGGAGCCCTCAAGAAACTTTTGCTGTTATGATTGCGGCAAGAACTGTACGCAGAAGGTCACAAAGCGGAGACAAAAAACCACAACCCTTCTTATCTCTTAAATTAAACGAAGGGTTCCTTTCCTCGATAGAACAATTAATTTTTAACACCTGGGATGAATTTGAATGCGACGCAGAAATAATTTCCAGGATAGCCGGCGAGATGTTCGAGAGGGGCGACTCAATAAACGAGATAAAGGGAATTTTAACAATGGATGCTTCTGCGATCGTTGAAAAACTGGGAATGGAATTCATCCAAGAAAGTATGTATATATAAATAGAGTAACCCAAAACTCTATTTTTTATTTTATAAGTATATTTTTTTAAAAATATTCACCTCTTTATTTAAACCAAAAATAAAAGAAATCAAGTCGGCCAAAAAATAGAGGGGTGGTTTAATCCCCTTTGTTTAATTTAGTTTGAAGCGGTATTTTTCCCTCCTCTCCGACCCCGCAGAACATCTAAGAACCCTGGTTCTTTTGGCGCTGCCTGAGGAATTTCTTCCTTAACGGGCTCTTCAACGAGTTTGATTCTACCCATTATTGTTCCAATGTCAGGATAGAAATCTCTAATATATTTAATTACCCCTACATGAATTCTATCCCAGGGAGCATCCGGATGTTTTTTAACCTGGATTTCGTCTAACTGAAAAATAATCTCTTCCCTTTTTACCCCGCTGATGCCGGATATGTTACGAAGTATTGCGGATAACTCTCCCGAGTCGAAACTGCGGGGTTCCAAAATCTGCTCTTCGGTTCTTTGGGGTTGGTGGGGTATAATGATTAACCTCCTTAATTGGTAGGCCCTCGTGTTCTTATCTCTCTGCCTTACGACCAATATGGCGTTTAGAAATTCATCAGAAGCTTTCAACAATCTCACCCCTTTTTCTTTTTTTAAGCATCTTGGGCTGAAATCTTCCTTAGGACAAGGAAGCTCCAGCTTATTTCAAATTATCCTTGAATTAAACTTCTGTCAATTAAAATAAAATGGGCTGCTTACGCAGCCTAAGAATACTAAAGAGCAAAATATTGAGGTTTAAAATGGAAGGCATCCCGCCTTTTCAATCTCAGTTAAGAGATCACCCGTTCCTCTTTCGGACCAGTTATTCGGCCGGGGCTCCTCAAAGAGTATCTTCTCTATTGGAAGCCCGTTTGCCCTGAAAGACTCTTTTACTCCTTCGTGAAACTGACTGTCAACGGCAGAAGCCGCTATTATCTTTATTCCGGGCAAACCTATGCTGGGGATAACCAGATTAATGTTGGGTAAACCCCTTACGCTCTCGACAACTCGGGCTAATATCGGCTGCCAGCGAGTAAGTGGCGGCAACGACCTGGTCACTCCCGCTTGCTGACCGACTGCCATTACTTTTACCAGCCGATAGACAATGACGGCTTTGTCCGGCGCGGTTTCTACAACTAAACCTAATAATCCTGGTTTTTCTCGCTCCATTTCTAATCACCTCAAGAATCCAACTCGAAAATCGAGTCTCCTAAAGTATAATTTTGAATAATGATTTTGTCAACCCCGTTAGAAGAATTTCGATTGGGTGTTGCGATTTTACGATAGTCTCAACTTGAACGAGGCAAGGCCTCGTTCAAATTGGTTAAAGCGCTACTGCGGGGGCAAAATCGAAAGGTTCAATCTTGAGAGCTTCGGACGGACGCGGTCCTCCTTCGCTTGTTAGCTTCGGAAGGACACGGTAGAATTAAAACATGGAAAAGGTAAATAAAAAACCGGGTGTTGGAGTCGGAATAATGATTTTAAAAGATAATAAAGTTCTGCTTGGAAAAAGGCACGGCGACCCTAAAAAGGCCGACAGCGAACTTCACGGCGAAGGCAGTTGGACAATGCCCGGGGGAAAACTCCACTTTAAAGAAGAATTAAAAGATGCAGCCTGGCGAGAAGTTTTTGAAGAAACCGGAATTAAACCAGATAAAGAAAAATTGGAGATTATAAGCGTCACAAATGATGTGGTTGAAGACGCTCATTTTGTTACAATAGGATTTCTTTGTCAGGACTTTAAAGGGGAGCCCGGAGTTATGGAGCCGGATGAGATAACCGAATGGAGGTGGTTTGAATTAAATAACCTGCCAAGTCCTGTCTTTTTTCCAAGCGAAAAGATTATAAAAAATTTCCTTAATAAATTTAAATAAATATTTGTCAAAATAAGGGGCTGCAAAAAAACCCGGGAGAAAAACTCTCGGGCAAATGTTGTGGTGTCCCTAGGTCTCTCGATAAAAATACTGTGGGCGACTATCTCAATGACTCACGAAGAATTTGGGCGCCATGAACCACGTTGGGTACATGGCGGCCCTAAACCCTACGTGGTTTAGGGCGGGCGCGACGGGATTTGAACCCGTGATCTTTCCCGTGACAGGGGAATGTGTTAAACCAGGCTACACCACGCGCCCATAAATTTTAGTGTTTGATGCCAAGGGTGGGATTTGAACCCACGACCTCTCGCTTATGAAACGAATGCTCTAACCACTGAGCTACCTTGGCAAATTATTATAGCTCTCAGGTTTTTTTATAAAAATTTCTAAGTTGCCTTTTTAGATAATTTCTGCCAGATCCTCCTTTTAGAAACTTTTCCCTAGATTCAGCATCTTTTCTATTGGGATATCCTTCAAAATATATCAATTTCCATCTTCCGCCTTTTTTATTCCTCTGGGTGAATAATGACTTTCCTTTTTGGTGCCGCAGAACTCTTTCTCTCAGGTTGGTAGTAAATCCAATATACAACATTCTCGTTACTATGTTCTGCAAAATATAAACATAATATACCATTTTATTGCTACGCAAAACTCGTTTAATCGCTTCGCTCGTAAACTCATCGCGTAGCCACGCAAAATTTCTTTCAAGAATCTATAAGATAGCAACCGGCATCTGGAAGATGAACCACGCGATGAGCGAATGAAGTGAGCGAATTTTGCGTGGTTGCGGTGCCTGGAATTGCACCAGGGTCTCCAGCTTATGGGACTGGCGAGGTACTACTCCTCCACACCGCGGCAATGCTTTATTTTAATCATTTTTTTTAAAAAAATCAACCCTCGCCATTTTATGCAGATTTCCAACAAACGCTCTGTCTATTAAAAAGAGTATCTACGAGAATTATTTTGGAAGCGCGTATAAAATGGTGAGGGTTAGATTAATTCAAAAATATTAAACGCCTTTTCGTAAACTTCCAGGGCCAGCTCGGTATCTTCCCAATCCAATCTATAGTCTAGGTCATGAATTATATTATTTCTTATTTTGCGGACTTCCTTTACTTCTTCTAAATTGGGTAGAATTTCTGTTGTTATTTTTCCCAACCTTTCATCCAAATCTTTTCCTGGATAACCCATGGTTTTAAGACTTTCATCCAAAATTTCATCGGCTTCCAAAACGGCTAATTTTCTTTCCGACTCCAGCCCGGTGACTGCTTTTTGTTTTATTTTTTTCCATTTCTTGGCATACTTTTTTGCTATATAGGGTTTGCGGGTCAAAATCTCCTTTAAATCCCAAATGACAATTCTTTTCAGCCAGCTGGTATTAATTAGAGCAAAAATAATAAATCCCAATAAAAGCAGGCTTATCAGTATAAAAATAGTCTTATAGAACAGCAGCCAGTTATAAAACTCTCCCGAAGATTTAGGATTAAGAAAAAAATTAAATAGTCTTTGAGTTATTTCATTTATTGTCATACATTTTGGCAATTTCCATTATTTTTTCTTCTTCAAAGGGCTTGCCGATAATCTGGAGACCGACCGGCAATCCCCCGCCCTGGTTTTGACTGGAAGACGTTTTTCCGACCGGTATTGAAATGGCGGGTAAGCCGGCTAAATTAACGGAAACGGTATAGATGTCGGAAAGGTACATCTCCAAGGGATCGCTTGTTTTCTCTCCTATTTTGAAAGCCGGCGTCGGTGAAGTTGGGCTGAAAATGGCATCAACTTTTTTGAAAGTTTTTTCAAAATCTTTTGTAATAAGGGTTCTTACTTTCTGAGCTCTTAAATAATAGGCATCGTAATATCCGGCCGATAAGGCATAGGTGCCCAGCATAATTCTTCTTCTTACCTCCGCCCCAAAACCTTCTCCCCGGCTTTGTAAATAGATATCCAACAAACTGTTTGCCGTTTTTTGTTCTCTTCTCGTTGTAGAATATCCGTATTTGATGCCGTCGTATCGGGCTAAATTAGCACTGGCTTCAGAGGGCGCAATTATATAATAGCAGGGTAAGGCGTATTCGGTATAAGGAAGACTTACCTCCACTATTTTAGCTCCCAGGTCCTGATATTTTTGGATTGCCGCTTTAATCATTTTTTCGACTTCCGCTTCCATGCCTTTAATAAAATATTCTTTGGGAACACCTATTTTTAATCCTTTAATTTGTGATTTTCCGTCCCTGCCACCAGACGGTGGAAGGCTAACGCTGGTTGCATCCATTTCGTCCTTTCCTAAAACAGCGTTGAAAATCGTTTGGCAATCCTCAACCGTTTTTGTTATCGGGCCGATCTGGTCCAGAGAAGAAGCAAAAGCAATCAAACCGTATCTTGAAACTGCACCGTAGGTTGGTTTCAATCCCACAACACCGCAGAACGAGGCCGGCTGACGGATTGAGCCTCCCGTATCAGAACCCAAGGAAAAAAGGCATAGATTTGCGGCAACGGCGGCGGCCGAGCCGCCTGAAGAGCCGCCCGGCACCCTCTCCAAGTCGCTGGGATTGCGGGTTGGACCAAAGCTGGAATTTTCGGTCGAAGAGCCCATGGCAAATTCGTCGAGATTGGTCTTGCCCAAAATAATGATTCCTTCTCTTTTTAATTTTTTTACCACCGTCGCATCGTAGGGAGCAACATAACTTTCAAGAATTTTTGAACCGGCCGTGCATTTAAGGTTCTCAACCATAATATTGTCTTTAACGGCCGCCGGAATCCCTGCTAATAAATTAATTTTCTTTCCCCGGGAAATCATTTCGTCGGTTTCCTTCGCCTGTAAAATGGCTAAATCCTGATAAAGGTTTAAATAAGAATGAATTTTTTTATCCTCTTCTTCTATTTTTTGAAAATAGCGCTCGGTCAACTCCTGAGCCGAAAACTCTTTTTTTAAAAGTCCTTGATGAGCTTTTTCGATTGTTAAATTTTCTAATTCCATATTGTTAAATCTGCCGCTGCAATATTGTTAAATCTGCCGCTGCAATCAGAATATTTGTTTTGTTTTCAAAAACCTTTTTTTTCTGTCCGGAAACAATTCTAATAATTTTGAGGTCTTTTCCGACTTTTGCGCTTCGGTATCTTTTCTGGTTATATTTTCAATCTTACCGGAATAACTGGTCGGCTTTACATTTTTAACATCAACCTCCTTTAATTTTTCAATGTAATCTAAAATTAAGGACAACTCTTTTGAAAATTTCTCTTCTTCTTGGTTAATTCCCAACCTGGCCAATTTGGCTATATGCCGGACTTCTTCTTTAGAAATCATATTGGTAATATTTACTCAGGTCGCGGCTCGCCCTCCCAAATTTTTAGAAACTGTCGATTGATTATGTTGTTTGTCGCTTAACCTTTCTAAAAATTTAGGTGGGCTCGAGATAATCTCTGCGCCGCTCCTTAGAAACTCACAGTTTCTAACGCCCTTACGGGCTGTTTTCTTCACCCGCCAGAGGCGGGCAAGCAGGGAAACCGACCTGTTCCCCCGACCCCCTCCTCGATACTTACTCCTCTATAGCTGTTTTATATTAATGCGGGGGCTCCAGTTCTTCGGTTTCAACCAATACCTCGTGGAGCTCATCCAGATTTTCCAAAACCATACCGGCTCCCCTAACCACGGCCGTCATCGGATCCTCAATAATTTTAACCGGGATTTTTGTTTCTTTTTGGACTAAAGTATCCAGTCTTCGCAAGAGCGCACCGCCGCCCGAAAGATAAATGCCATTTGCCATCACGTCGGCCAAAAGTTCGGGAGGTGTTTCTTCGATTGCCGTTTTTATCTCGGACACAATTTGTTTTACCGATTTTTCCATTGCCCGCCTGATATCTTCGTCGGAAACCATAATTTCTTCGGGAAGACCGGTAACCAAATTTCTTCCTCGCATCGGCAGTTCTTTTTTTTCTTTCAAGGGATAGGCTGAGCCAATGGCAATTTTCAAAACCTCGGCCGTTCTTTCACCAATTAGTAATTTATATTCTTCCTGAGCAAAATGAATAATATCTTCATTTAATTTATCACCGGCTACCCGTAAACTCTTTGCCAAAACAATTCCGCCTAAAGAAATAACGGCAACTTCAGTTGTTCCGCCGCCGATATCTACGACAAAATTTCCTCCCGCCTCCTGAACCGGAAGGCGGGCGCCAATTGAGGCGGCCATCGGTTCTTCAATCAAAAAAACTTCTCTGGCGCCGGCCGATTTTCCGGCATCGAGCACCGCCTTTTTTTCAACTTCGGTAACTCCGCAGGGTACTCCAATAATTACCCGCGGTCTGGTCCACCTCCGATTCCTGGCTTTTTCAATAAAATATCTCAGCATTTGCTCGGTTACCTCAAAATCGGAAATCACTCCCGCCCTTAAGGGCCTGGTAGCAACTATGTGGGCCGGGGTCCGCCCCACCATTTTTTTTGCCTCAATCCCAATTGCCAGCACCTGACCTGTTTTTTTATTTATGGCAACTACGCTCGGCTCTTGGATGACAATCCCCCGCCCCCTAACGTAAACTTCCGAATTAGCCGTACCTAAATCAATCGCTATATCCTCCGACAAAAAACCAGAAATTCTGTTTATCATTTTTGAGAAAAAGTTCATAATTAAAATATCTTTTTAGGGGAATCTTTAATTTTTATCAGTTTTGTCTCTTTTTTATTCCTGTTTTTGATTTCCAGACAACTCTGCTTTAAGGTTCGTTCGCTTACTACGACTCTCAGGGGTATCCCTATTAAATCCGCTTCAGCAAATTTCTCCCCAGCTGATTTATCTCTATCATCGTATAGTACTTCAATTCCTTTTTTCTGTAAATTATCATAGATTCTTTGGGCAGCCTTTTTAACCTTTGACGTGTTTTCTATCTGAACCAAATGAACCCGGAAAGGAGCAACTTCCTCGGGCCAGATAATACCCCTTTCATCGTGATGAACTTCCACTATTGCGCCCATCAATCGGCTTATTCCTACTCCGTAGCAACCCATTATCACCATTTTTTCTCTGCCATTTTTATCCTTTAATCTAAAATCGAAGGCTTTGCTGAATTTATCTTTTAATTTAAAAATATTGCCGACTTCAATTGCTTTTTTTACTTCTAATTTTTTATTGCCGCACCTTGGACACCGGTGTTTTTCTTCTTTTATAATCTCCTTGTTTATTGCCAACTTACATTTTAAACATAAGTAAATTTCGTCCTCGCCATAGGGAGTAATCGTCTGAAACTCATGGGAATATTTGCTAAAAGTTCCGCCGGAGGCAACGGTCAAAAATGTTTCTTTTTCTAGGTCGCAATGCTTTAAAATCCGGAAATAAGATTCTTTTACCTTTTCGTAATATTGGTCTAAATCTTTCTCATCTATATGAAAAGAATAAAGATCTTTCATTGGAAATTCCACGCCACGTAAAAGTCCTGATTTCGCGCGCAACTCATCCCGAAATTTATTCTGGAATTGGTAAACATAGACCGGAAGATCTTTATAAGAACTGACGAATTTTTTAACTAACGGCGTAATGACTTCTTCGTGAGTCCATCCTAAAGCAAAGTCTTTTCCCGCTCTGTTTTTCAATTTGAACATTTCCGGATATTTCCAACGATCGGTCCTCTGAAAATTTTCCTTAGGGTGAAGCGCCGGCAGGAAAACTTCCTGTCCTCCAATTTCATTCATTTCTTTACGAATAATATTTTCAATTTTTTTAAGAACTCTGAAGCCGAAAGGTAAATAAGAATAAACTCCGGACATCAGTTTATCAACAAAACCAGCCCTGGTTAAAAGCTGGGCGTTGATACTTATTTCATCCTTTGGCGCACTTTTTTTGGTCCTGGAAAAAAGTTGCGATTGTTTCATGGGATTAGAATAAACGCCTGATATCTTTAATTGTTACCCAAATCATTAAGATAATTAATAAGCTGAAAAAAGCTGCGGTAATTCTTTGTTCAATTTTAGGGTCAACCGGTTTTTTTCTCACCGCCTCAATTCCTAAAAATAAAAGTTTTCCTCCGTCAGCCGCCGGAATCGGCAAGACATTAAATATGGCTAAATAAATTGAAATTAAAGCCAAAAAATTCAAAAAATAACTTACTCCCAAGCGACTGGCCTGATTTAATAAGCTAAAAACGCCGACCGGGCCGACCAGCTCAACTCCGGAAGGAACTCCTTTGGCAATGTTTGTTATGGCCTGAAAATAACCTTCGGCAACCGCTTTGGTTAGATTAAAAGTAGCTAATATCCCTTGCCAGGGCGCTAAATACCAGGGATATTGTTTAAGCGCCGTTCTGACCAAAGCCACCCCTATCGCTCCTTCGTCCTGAGGAGGATTTGTTCTGGGCACTATCTTTTTTTCAAAAACTTCTTCACCCCTTTGAATAACCAGAGTAATTTCTTGCCCGGCGTTATTGCTAATAAGAGTCTGAACTTCTTTCACGGTGGTTATTTTGACGCTTGCTTCTTTACTTTTGATTTCCGAAATTGTGTCTCCCGCCGTCAGACCGGCAAGCTGGGCCGGCGAGCCAGGGGCTACAATGGCAATTTGGACTTCCGGATTTACTAAATTTGACGCGGCGTCGTCTTCAATCGCCACTCGAGTCCCCAAACTAAAAACAATTGACAAAAGAAGCGCCGCAATAATCCAAAAAGAAATAACTCCGCCGGCAATAATTAAAGCTCTTTTTGCCAGCGACTGCTGGGAAAAACTTCTCGGGTCATCCAATCTTTCAATCTCTCCGGGCAATCGGACGAATGCTCCCAGGGGCAAAAGATTTAGAGAATAAACCGTTTCCCCAATTTTCTTTCCCAGAATCTTCGGAGGAAAGCCTATTCCAAACTCTTCAACCTTGACGCCGAATCTTTTTGCCAAAATGAAATGCCCGAATTCGTGCAGAACCACAAGCCCGATAAAACAAATGAAAGCAAAAATTAAATTTATCATATTATTCCATTATCTCTTTTCGCTTTTTCTCTGCCATCTCATCTATCTTCTCGTTGTATTCATCGATTAAATCCTGAAGCTCGTCCTTTCCTTTAAATTTATCGTCTTCCCTTATTTTTCCCTCTCGGAATTTATCCTGAATTTCCGACCAGGCGTCTTCCCGCCACTTTCTAATGGTTTTTTTTGTTTTTTCCTGCTTTTCGGCGACCAGACGAACCAACTCCTTTCTGAATTCCTCGCTTAGCGGGGGCAAATTAATTCTGACGGCATTTTTATCCACCACCGGACTTGCTCCGCTTCCCGTTTTTTCCAGGGCCTTGACGATTCCGTCAATGTAGGAATTATCCCAAGGTTGAATTAAAATTTCTCTGGGACCAGGAGTTGAAATTGCTGCTAACTGCTTTAGGGGAAATTTTTGACCGAAACATTCGGCTTGAACGTCTTCAACCAAGGCGGGAGAAGCCCTGCCGGTTCTGACATTCTGCAATTCCCTTTCAAAAAAAGATGTGGCTTTATCCATTTCCGGTTTTATTTTGTTGATAATTTCTTTGTACATATATTTTTTTAAAATTCCATCAATAAGATCTCCAGGGCCAGCCTCTGATTAACGTTTGTTGTTAAAATTAAGAAAATTGTTTTTTGGATGTTTTCGAGAGCTTTCTTTATTTTAAGCAAAGTTTTCCCCTCTTTTTTAGAAATCAAAATGTTTCTGAAATAGTAAAGCCAGATGTTCAATACTTCCATTAAATCCTGACTTTCGGCTAAATCTTTGGCGTACCTAAAGCGCAGAGATAAGGAAGAATTGGAGAGTTTTAACAGTTCTTTTAGTCTCTTTTCTCTTTCGGCCAATTTCTCTGGGTTCTCCAAAAACTCAAGAACCAAACCGGGTCTTCCCTGGGCAACTTCCAGAATTTTTTCTGCCCTTTCTCTCTCAACTTTTTTTTCTCTCAAATAATTTTCTATTTCCTTTTTTTCAACCGGATAGAATTTAATATTCTGACAGCGGGAGTTTATGGTCGGCAGAAGAAAGTTCGGGTACTCGGTAATTAAAATTAAAACCGTATCACCCCTTGGTTCTTCAAGGGTTTTTAAAAAACTATTTTGAGCTTCGAGAGTCATCAGATGAGCCCGGTCAATAACTGCCGCTTTTATCGAAGATTTAACGGCTTTTAAAGAAAGTCTCCAGCTGAGCTCCCTGATCTGGTCAATCTGAATCTGTTTTTCCAGGGGCCCGAGCAATGTGAAGTCAGGGTGGTTTAGCGGGTTTTCTCCCAAAATTTGGCGAACAAACTCAAGGGCAATTGTTTTTTTGCCCAACTTCTCTTGACCCGAGAAAAGTAAAGCATGGGGAATTTTTCCCGAATTCTTCAGTCTTTCCAAAAACTTTAGTTGTTTTCCATGACCGATAATCATTTTTTAACCATTATGCTCCTTTTGTAAATGTCCAGGTTTTCCAGGGTAAGACCGGTTCCTTTTGCCACGCACAAAATTGGCTCCTCTGCTAAGATAGCCGGTACCCCTATTGACTTGGCAATAAGCTCAGGCAGGTTACGCAATAAGGCCCCTCCCCCGCTCAGTATCATACCTTTATTCATAATATCGGCCGATAACTCCGGCGGTGTGTCGTGCAAAACCGCTTTTATTAACTGGATGATTTCGCCTAAAATGTCGGAAAGAGCTTCGCATATTTCGCTTGAAGAAATTTTAATATTTTTGGGAAGGCCGGAAATCAAGTCCCTGCCCCTAATTTCCATTTTCTTCTCCTCTTTTTCCAAAAGAGCCGTTCCTATTTTTATCTTTATTTCCTCCGCCGTTTGTTCTCCGATCGCCAAGTTATATTTTTTCTTAATATAATCGGAAATGGCTAAATCCATTTTGTCGCCGGCAATCCTTACCGAACGCCAGGTAACAATCCCTCCCAGGGAAATAACGGCCGATTCTGTTCTTCCTCCGCCTATGTCAACAATCATGTTACCCGAGCAGCTGTTAATGGGAATTCCGGCTCCAATGGCAGCCAAAATGGGTTCTTTCACCAGAAAAACCTGCTTTGCCCCGGCATTCATTCCGGCTTCAATTAAGGCCCTTCTCTCGGTCGAGGTGGCACCAGCCGGAACCCCAATCATTAATTCCGGTTTAAAAAAAGAAAAGCGGCCCGACACTTTGCCGATAAAATATTTAATCATGGCCTGAGTTACCCTAAAATCGGCAATCACACCGTCCCTTAAAGGCCGGTAAATTCTAATGGTGTCCGGAGTTCGACCGCTCATTTCTTTTGCTTCTTTACCTACGGCTAAAATCTTATTTTCGGCCAGACTAACCGCCACCACCGATGGTTCCTGTAAAACAATCCCTTTTTGGGGGATAAAAACTACTGAATTACAGGTTCCTAGATCTATACCAATTTTCATAATATTTTTCTCAGAAAGGAAACAACCTTTTACTATTTTAAACTCTTTTTATCCGCTTGGCAAACTGTTTTGCAAATTCAGACCAATAGAAATATAATAATAAAATGAAAAAGGTTTGGCAAAAAACTCTTCTTTTTAGTTTTCTGATTATATTTCTTTTAGCCGGCCCATCTTTGGTCCTTTATTATCAGGGTTACCGGCTTGACTTCAACCCGCCAGGCGGCGGAATAAAAATCGTTCAAACCGGCGGCATTTTCGTGAAAACTCTTCCTAAACAAGTTGAAATTTATTTGGATGGAAAACTGGTTAAAAAAACCGATTTCCTCTTTAGCTCAACATTACTCGAAAATCTTTTACCCAAGAAATACCTGCTGGAAATAAAAAAAGACGGTTTTCATCCTTGGAGAAAAAACCTGGAGGTAAAGGAAAAGGAAGTTATTGAAGTCGGCCATGTAATCCTTTTCCCGAAGAAAATTGATTTTCACCCTTTGGCCGCAGGGGTTGAAGATTTTTGGTTTTCTCCCGACGGAAAAAAAATGGTTTTGAAAGAAAATGAAGCAAATCTCTGGACGTTAAAGATGTACGAAGTGGAAACCGGGGTGAAAAGCAGCCTCATTAAAGAAAGTAACCTTTCGCAAAAGGGCGCCGAACTTTTTAATTTAGATTTTTCGGCCGATTCAAAAGAAATTTATTTAAAGGCCGGCGTTGGAGAAAGAGAAAAAGATTTTATCTTAAATTTAAATAAAACGCCGCCAACCCTTTCGGAAAAACCGAGCTCGACTACAACCCAAAGCTTTTTGGCTTATCAAATGGTCGATGGAAACGTCTATTATTTAGATAACGTTGGAAATCTTTTTAAGGCCGACTCTTCTTTTTCCTCAAAAGAAAAATTAAGCTCGAAACCTTTCCCCGTCTCTCAGGAAACTCCTTATAAATTATTAATCTTTAAAAATTTTATTTTCTTGGATGAAAACAGAAAAATTTATTACTTTAACCAAGAAACAAAAACTTTTGAGGAATTTTCTGACCAGGTCAATTATTTAAAACTTTCTCCCGATTCTCAAAAAATCGCCTACTTTTCAGATTACGAAATCTGGGTTCTGTTTTTAAACGAAAATCGACCCCAAGGGAGGCCGGGTGAAAGCATTTTTTTGATTCGCCTTTCAGAAAAAATTAAAGATGTTTTTTGGCTAAATAAAGACTATCTGATTTTTGACACTGAAAATGCAGTTAAGGTCTGTGAAATTGACAACCGCGACAGAGTCAACGTCCTTGATCTGTCAGAAATTCCCAAACCCAAGATTTTTTGGAATCAGGCCGACGAAAAATTATATATTTTAAGCGGGGGTAATCTCTCGGTTTCGGATAAAATACTTCCCTAGCTGTTTTCGACCTCCATTTTCTTTTTGAAAACGTCCCAGTTTATTTCTTTAGCTCCTACTATCTGACAGATTTCTTTGAACTGACAATATCTGCACTGCCAGTTATCCGGCCAATCATCAAGTCTGGAGGGAACGGCATTCGAGTCAATTTGAGTCTTTAAGGTGCTTAATTCGGCCAAAAGCTTTTTTGCCCGGGTTGAGTCGTAGCTTACTAAGAATTCTTTCAATTCCTGGGTGTCTTTATTAACGTAAAGCAAGATGCCTTTGGGGACTTTAAAATAATGCATGTAGAGCTGTATTTGGTCTAAATTTTCGGGCTTGGGTTCTTCCAGATTCTTAAAAATCATGCTGTTCATGCTTTTTATATCCAGAACGTACAATTCTTTTCCGTCGCTTATAATGGCGTCCGACCTGCCCGATATCAGTTCCTGGGGAGGAATGTTGACTTCGGAAGCGACGACGTGAATGTCCCTGATGCTGAGCAGGGGTTTCATGATAAGCTGGTGAATGTGGTCTCCGTGGTCAAACATTCTCAAAACTTTTGCCTCCATCTCTTCCCGGGGGGCGTTTTTGAATTTAAAAAAAATAGAGCGTCCGCATCTGCCGGCATCGGTAATATAGAAATGGGCTTGTCCTCTGTCTTTTTGCCTATCCAGATAAAATTTGTCGATTAGTTCTTTAAGCATAATATGATACGAGTCTACGAATGATACGCGAATCTACTAATTACTAATATGAATACATTTTATTATTATTGATTAAATTTGGCAATACTTCCAATTATAAATAACAAAACGCCGCCGAAAATAAAGATTGCTGGGTAACCCAGGGGCAAAATTATTAATCCACCAATTAGTGCGCCAACCGCCGTAGCCAGGGGAGAAAAAATTGTGTCAATGGCGGCCGATTCTTCAGGATACTCTTTTAATTTGGTCGTTAATAACCCGCTCCGGCCAGCCCCCGTCATCAATGCCCCAATGTATTTTCCGAGCATGATGAAAAATATTAAATAAAAATTCAAAACACTAACCGCCCCGCCCAATAAAACTGAAAAGGTGCCGGTAATCTGACTACCACGGGAAATGTTGATTTCGCTTTTAAATTTAGCAACCCGTTTTATAACCCAAAAAGAAATTGGTAAAAATACTAAAGATAATATGGAACTAAAAAATAGAATTTTATTTTGCGACCAACCAAGGTTTTTGAGGAATAAAACAAAAAAAGTGTTATTAAAACCGGCTAAAACCAAAACTAAAAAAGAGGTTAGAATAAATGGTAAAACATTTTTAACTTTTATACTCTCAAAAACCCTTAGATAATTCTGACTTGATTCCTTAATTTCGGTGCTTTCAGTCAGATTAGCCGTTTGTTTTCTAAGCCGGCTGAAACAAAATATCGCAGTGAAAATCTCAATAATTAAACCAAGGGTAAAAACGCCGATGAAATTAAATTTCCAAATCATTAAAGCGCCTACTGCCGGCGCAAAGGCATCGGCGTAAGAGGGGGCCGAATAAAACCAGGCAAATGCCCTATCGGGATTTTCTAACTTAGAGCCCATTAAAATTGCCCGGGCACTGACAAAAAACAAGGCAGCCGAGACTCCCAGAA
>Ga0153915_10002772_pt1 | contig 15970 bp, 12 predicted proteins | sample Opewatmetagenome_2_FD_107003 | JGI IMG/M metagenome (GOLD analysis project Ga0153915, IMG submission 107003) | Freshwater wetland microbial communities from Ohio, USA - Open water 3 Core 3 Depth 3 metaG | ecosystem: Environmental > Aquatic > Freshwater > Wetlands | place: USA: Ohio, Lake Erie...
CGGAGAGGTTAACTCCGGTGAACTGGTATACCGGAAACGGCGGGTAGGGCATCTGAATGAACCAATGCGGATGCTCCACGACCCAACGCGAGAAAATCCCCATATGATTCGGGACCATATCCGCAGAAAGGCGAAGCCCTCGCTTCCAGGCACGCTCCTTAAGGTCCTCGTAAGCGGCCTTCCCACCCAGATCATTGGCAATCTCGTAATCATAGACCGAGTAGGCCGACGCCATCGCCTCAGGATTGCCCATGATCTGCTTGATCGTCTGGGAGGCGCGCGAGCGTTCCCAGACCCCGATAAGCCACAGACCTGTGAAGCCCCAGCGGCCCAGCCGATCGAGCTCTTCATCGGGGACGTCGTTCAGATGATGGATGGGACGCTGATATTTCCTCGACAACTCGTCGAGCCAGACGTAGGTGCTCTTCGCGATCAGCACAACGTTGGACATCCAGTCGGCATCGCGGCTGAAGGCTTCCAGCTCGGGGTATCCCATATCGAGCCGGCCGGCCTTGCCAAATCGCAGGATCTCGGTCGAGCCTTGACTAAATCCGCGTTGGTACCGCTCTTCCCGCAAAATATCGCCAATGACCAGTATTTTCTCGAGTAACGATGACGGCAGGAGCTTCTCCCAATGCTTGCGGATGAACGCCAGTTGTCCTTCCAGCGAATCAGGAGAATCCTCCATCGGCGCCAGCAGGGTTTTGAAAAGGCTGGTTCCGATCTCCGCCACCGGCGGCTGAGTTTCGAAAAAATCCGCGAGGGAGTCGGCGAGCTCGCGATAGGGTGCGGCTTGGCGAAGTTGGCTATCATCATAAAGTGTCCGGAACGGCTTGAAGGCCGGGTTGATCATCGCCAGTTTCAGCAGGATTGACTCCATCGCAACCTGCTCACGGCGGGGAGCCAGCTCGGATCGACCATCCAGATACGCGGATGGACTCTCCTGTCCAAGCACGACCTGACGGGGCGGGAAGAATTCGGTAAAGGCATCGGTCGGCTTTATGATCAACTCGGTGCCCTTTTTTGCCGCCGTCCGGCTCAGGCCTTTTCCGAGGGAACCCGGGTTCTGCTTGTGACAATAGACAAGGACCACATAGCGCAGGAGTTCGACGATCATCCCTGCCGTTATGAGCTGTCCCGGGGAGATCGGGTTGAGTGCCGGGGCACTCGAAGCGCACTGCATGTTGAACCGGGCCGCGAGCTGACGCAAAAGCTGGGTGTCGGACGGCGCATGCGGGTCGGCTTCTTTCAGAATGGCGGCCAGACCCAGCCAGTCGGCGCTGAGAGCGGAAACCGGCAGTCCAAAGGGAAAGTAATCGCGAAGATATTTCTCGAAATCAGTCATCTTAGCCAGTTCTTTTACGGTCAAACCCTTGACTATTATAAGTCTTTTATCATCAGTCCTTCAATAGATTTGGGCCCATCGAAGAGGCTTCATCATAAAATAGTCGGGGGGAAGGCGGACTGGCCAGCAGGCTTTGGCGAACTCGCTTGAATTCCGGCCGGAAGAGAGGCCATAATAAGAGGAAAACTTCCTGAAAAAGGAGGCCTAGGATGTCCGAGCGTCGAAAAGAGCGCATAACCTTGAAAGACTTGAAACCTCCGCGCGGGAATTCTCGCCGGGAGTTCCTTAAGACGGCGGCGGGGGGGGTGGGCGGCGCGCTCATCGCCGACCGCTTTCTCGTCAGAGCCCTTTACGGGCGGCCCGCCCAAGCTCAGACTCAGCCGGAAAAGATGGTCTATTCTATGATCGTCGTCGATTTCAATAAATGCACGGGCTGCCGGACCTGCGAGACGGCCTGCTCCTCATTTAATAACAAGGTCGATGTAAACGGAAAGGAGCTCCCGGGCCTGGGAAATCCGGCCTCCGCGAATATCCGGGTCTATCCTTACAACCCCGACGTTGACGTCCCGGTAACGTGCCTCATGTGCGAGGACGCGCCATGCATCGAGGCCTGTCCCGTAGAGCCCGACCCGCAGACAAAACGCAGGGCGCTCTTCCGGGAAGGCAGACTTCCCGTCTTGCATAACGACCTCGACCGCTGCATCGGCTGCGGTTCCTGCGCCGAGGCCTGCAGGACCAAACGAGTCCGAGCGATCATCCCCAACCGGGAAACCAACAAGCCGGAGAGGATGTGCACGCTCTGCGGAGGCGATCCACAGTGCGTAAAGCATTGTCCTAACGAGGCCTTGAGCTACATCGTCGAGGGCACACCCGGTCACCACTACGGCTTTTCGCCGGACGAAGTGGCCAAAGCCCTGACCGAACTCTGGTACAAGACGGAGTAGGGGGACAAGATGGCGGAGACAATTTACGGCTATCACGGTGTCGTCCTGGAAGTGGATCTGACGAACAAGAGAACGGGCAGGATCCCTCTCACTAAAGAAGATGCGCGGAATTTCATTGGCGGGCGCGGCCTGGGGATGAAGCTCCTCGCCGACCGGTTGAAAAGGCCCGGGGTGGACCCTCTCTCACCCGAGAATCCACTGCTTTTCATGCCGGGGCCTTTCTCCGGGTTTCCGATCCCTTCAGCGTCGAGGACCTGCATCGTTACGAAATCTCCCCGGACGTCGCCGCTCGAATCCAAGTATTCCTTTGCTTCGACCGTGAGCTACGCCAACATGGGCGGTTTTTTCGGCCCCGAGGTCCGCTTCGCCGGGTATGATGGAATCATGGTGACGGGGAAAGCGGCTTCGCCTGTTTATATATGGATCGATGACGATAGAGTCGAAATCCGGGACGCCGGAAAGTACTGGGGGATGAGGACCGACGAATTCGACCGCCGGTTCATCGAAGATCTGGGCGACCGGCGCTTTCGGACGTGCTACATAGGGCCCGCCGGCGAAAACCTGGTCACTTACGCCTGCGTCATCAATACCGCGGCCCGAGCGGCCGGGCGCGGCGGGACAGGCTGTGTCATGGGCTCGAAAAACCTTAAGGCCGTTGCCGTTCGAGGAACGGGCCAGCCTGCAGTCGCCGAGCACGAGAAATTTATGAGCGCCCTCGAGGACATCAGGAAAAACTTCAGGGCCGGTTTCAACGGCGGTTCAGGCTACGACGACTGGCGCCGCTACGGGACGGCCTCGGCTCTGATCAGCGCCTCCGACAGCGGTTTCCAGGCGGTCAAAAATTTCGCCGAAGGCACATTCGCCGATGCTGACAAGATCGGCGGGATCGCCGCCGAGCAGAAGATCTGGGTCCGCGACTTCGCCTGCTTCTGCTGCCCCCTGAGCTGCAAGAAGGCGGGCGCCGTGAGGAACGGGAAGTATGCCGGGATCACCCATGACGGACCCGAGTATGAAACCGGAACGATGATGGGCGCCAACCTCATGCTATCGGACCTTGATGCCGTGATGAAGGCTATCTATGACGTCGATGACTATGGCCTTGATAATATTACCACCGGCAACGTCATCGGCTTTCTGATGGAGGCCTATGAGAAAAAGCTCATCGACCGGGCGTTCCTCAACGGGATCGACCTCAAATGGGGGAGCGCCGAAGCGATCCTGGAGATGGTCCGGAAGATCGCCCTCCGCGAGGGGGTTGGAGACCTGGCATCGAAAGGCGTAAAGGCGCTTGCGGCGAAGATCGGCGGCGGGTCCGAGAAATTCGCCGTCCACAGCAAGGGCCACGAGCTGGCCGCCTGGAATCCCCATAGGAGCCTGGATTTGGCCATCACTTACACCACCGCTTCGAGGGGCGCCTGCCATCTCAACTCCAGCTCGGCTGCAGGCCAGAACGATTATGCGGCTGCTGAGTCCATCGGCCTCTGCCTGTTCGCCCTCGATGGATTCGGCAAGGACGGGGTTCGAAGGCTGCTTTCGGCGATCACGGGATTTGAGTGGACGGAGCAAGATTATCTTCGGGCCGGGGAGCGCATCTATAACCTGGAACGGGCTCTCAACTGCCGGGAAGGATTCACCCGCGCCGACGACGCGTTGCCCGCCCGCTTCTTCGAGGAAGCGCTGACCTACGGGCCTCACAAGGGCGCCGTTCTCAAACGGGACGAATTCGAAAAAGCGCTGTCCGACTACTACAAAGACCGCGGCTGGGACCTTAAAACCGGAAACCCGGCTCCCGAAAAACTCGAAAGCCTCGGCCTGGGTTTTATGAACGCCTTATAACTTGCCATTCCATTTCAGAAACAACATATTTCCACTATACTATTCCATTATGAAGACAATAGGTGATCTCAAGCTCAAAGCTTTTTTCCCGGGAATTGTCATTGTGGCCCTCTGTTTTCCCTCATTGAATGCCCTGTCGCAGGATGTCCAGCAAACAGAGGCCAAGATGATGGAACAGGCAGAGGAAAATATCGAGAAATACCGGAAAGGCGATGTCACTGTCCAGTTCAAAACCCGGGATGGCCAAGCGATAAGAAATGCCCGGCTCGATATCCATCAGAAGACCCATGATTTCCTTTTCGGGTGCATCCTATTCGACCTGATCCGCAATGAGGAGGGCTACAAAGAAGAGCTCTTCAAGGCCCGTTTCAAAAAAATATTCAACCTGGCCGTCTTCCCTTTCTATTGGCCCGGCTACGAATCACAACAGGGATTCACCCAGTGGGAAGGCATGCTCCCGACCATCGACTGGTGCAAGGCTAACGGAATAACCCCAAAAGGACATCCGTTGGTCTGGGCTACCTCTTCCGGAACCCCCCAATGGCTGGCCGGTTATACAGTTGAAGAAACGGAAGAATTTCTGAAAAACCGCGTCATCAGCATCACCTCAGGGTTCCGGGACAAGATCGAACTATGGGATGTGGTCAATGAGCCCGTCAATGTGAAGACATGGAGACACAAAATAGGGACCTTAAGCGATGAGAACGACTGGGATATCGCCGACCCCATCCCCCTTATCGCCGATTATGTTGAACAGGCCTTGCGCTGGGCCCATCGGGGCAATCCGAGGGCGGCCTTGCTGATCAATGAGTACAAGACCCTGGCCGACGAAAAGACCAGAAAACGGTATGAGGACCTGCTGGTTGAACTCAAGAAAAGGAATGCCCCGCTGTCAGGGGTCGGGATCCAGGCCCATGAGCCGCGGCAGGAATGGTTCTCCCCGGTGGAAGTATGGAAAACTTTCGGTCTTTATCATCGGCTCGGCTTCCCGATCCACATCACGGAATTCCATCCTCAGTCATCGGGCGTCGGCATAACGGGAAACTGGCGGACAGGGTCATGGACGCCCGAAGCTCAAGCCGAATTCACCGAACAGTTCGTCCGCTTGTGTTTCGGACATCCGGCCGTGGTCTCGGTCAACTGGTGGGGATTATCCGACCGCAACAGCTGGCTTCCGGGTGGCGGACTCGTGGACGAGGAATACAATCCCAAACCGGTTTATACAATGCTGGATACACTGATCAACCAAACCTGGAGAACGAAGACCTCTCTTATAACTGATGACCAGGGAAAGGCATCCTTCAGGGGATTCTTCGGGGAATATGAAATCACCTTAAGTATGCCGGAGGGCAAGACCCATGTCTTTCCTATTCACGTGAACAAGAATGAGGAAGACAAATGGGTGTTTATTATCGATGGTTCTGCGGAATAGTCAAACAATCCTATAGCCGGTATCCGCGATGTCACTTCCGCCCGCAGGGTCCGGATATCTTTGATCTTGGCCGCTCCTCCCATAGCCTCGGCGCATTTGGCAATGATCGATGCGGCCTCGGTCGGAGTGATTTTAGCTCCACCCAACCTTTTCCCCCGCACCTCGTCGACCACGGACAGGATACTTTCCGCTACAAGGTCCGGAACATCCAAATAGAGATAATGCGAGGCCCCCTCGGCGAGTATGAACTTTCCGTTGGTGGACCTTTCGGCCAGGGCGCGGCTTTGCCCGACCCAGTAATTCTGGTACTCTCCGGCCACCTCGCCGAAAGCCGGATTGGGCTTCCCCGCGGCGAGCACTACGAGAGGCAAGTCCCCAAACGTCGAAACCGCGTCAACCAACCTCGCGGTTTCTCCAAACATCTCGCGGTGTTCCGACGCGATCATCCGGAAGAAATCGGACTTCGCTTTCTCCAAGGCATCTGTGGATTTCGCGGCGGAATCAGCGGTGGCCTGCCATTCCGCGGTCATCTTTTCAGCCATGCCCCTGAGATCTTGGTAGTCCCGTCCCAGAATGAAAGACAGCGGAGGCGGGTCCAGCAGAACCAATCCGGCGACATCAGCCGGATACTTGGAGGCGAACACCTGCATGTTCAGAGCTCCCAGCGAATGGCCGATAAGCACGTAGGGCCCGCGCACAGACGCCTTGTCAAGCAAGGCCTTCAGTTCCTCCGCTTCTCGGCCGGCGTGCCGGGGCAGAGGACCCGGTTCGCTCTGCCCGTATCCGGCTCGATTATAAATGACGACCTGCGTGACCCGGGCAAGGCGCTCCTGCAACGGCCTTAGCTTGTCCAACGGGTCTGTAATGCCCGCATCGATGACGACGGCGGGAGCCCCTTTCCCCTCGAGATGCATCTGGAGGCGATGCGATCCAATGCTGACTAGCTGATCAGAGGGCGAACGACTCTCACGCGAGCATGATGCGATGATCAGGCACGCCGCAAAACAAGCGGTCAGGGCCTGCCCTCGGAATACCTGTTCGCCTTTCATCATCGGCTCCTCGATATCAACTCAAAACACAGTTGGCCTACAGATCTTGGAGGCCTATTCGAGTCACTCCCGGACCTTCCTGCCGTCCCGCCGGGATCGATAGCCGTCCAAAATATACAGGGAGGCCGCGGCGACGGCGTTTGTGTTATACCAGTTGTGACCGCAGGGCTCGCCCTTCGGAGTCCCCTCTTCCAGCCAGCGCGTTCCCCAGTTCGAAATCGAGCCGTCATTGAACTGTTGAGCGCAGATGGCGTTCGCTGCAGCCGCCGCCTTGTCGAGGTAGATCTTGTCGCCTGTCGCCCGGTGAAGCGCGAGCAGGGACTGGATGTAGTAGCCGGTGTGCCCCTCCATCGGCCACCAGCAGACGTATTGTTCGAAGACGAGCGGGCCCTTGACCGGGACCGGGTGGGCTTCGCTCTCCGGCCCGAATAGCACGAACTGGTCTTCAACGAACCGCAGCAAGCTCTTCGCCAGCGGCAGGTACGAGGGATCTCGATCGGCATGGCGGCACAAATACCAGATCAGCAGCTGAGCTTCCCAATGAGTCAGGTTGCGGTAAGGCCTGGCCTCGGAGATGTCCTCGTAACCTCCCTGCCAGTTGTTCGTCCGCGCCGGATAGGCGGTCATCCATTGGATCGCGCGCTCCGAGGCCATCAGCAGGTCCGGTCCGGCGGCGCCGTGCGGCGCGAGGGCATCGACAAGCAGAGAGAACTGGATTCCTCCCGTGCCGAACGCCTCGGTTACCTTCCCGTCCCGTGGATCGATGCGATAGGGGAAACTCCCATCGGGCGCCTGGAACCCCGCGGTGATCCGGGCGATGTGCGCCGCGTAATCGAGGTATCTTCGGTCCTTCGTCGCCTCATAAAGCTTGACCAGGCTGAGCCCGATCCACGAGGCGCGGAGCGGGATGATATTGTGGGCCTCGATTCCACCGAAGTACTTGCCCTTCGCGATGGTGGAGAAGGGAAAGAGCGGAAGCGGGCCGGAATCGGGAAGGCGGTGGGCCAGTGACCAGTCGCCGGCGATGCGGGCCAGACGCATCGCCGGCTCGGACTGCGGGCGGCCGGCTCGGGAGTGGGCCAACATAGCTGTGATGATCGCCGGGATAATGCAGCCGGGGTAGCTCTCGCCGTGTCCTTCCGGCCAAAGCCTGGCGCGGTAGGCGAAATATTCGCGATACTCCGGGACGTCGTAGCCCGGACCGAGGCTCTCCCGCGTGGGAATGGGACAGGGTGACGCCGCGGACCAGATCCAGACGGGAACTCCGGGCTCGCGATACGGGGCGCGGCCGGATTCGGCGATACGGATGAGGTAGGCGATGTTCCGGTCGGCCGCCGCGACCCAGTCGGCGGGAGGCTCAGCAAGTCCCGACCAATCGGGCGCCTTGACACGCCGGCTGCGCTCTTCGGCGAGCGCCTGTCCCTTTTCGTCCAGCCACCGCAGGGTGAGAGAGAAAGTCTTGACGGGAATTTGAGGCCAAACCGCGGCCAGGTCCAGCCGCGGCGCCGCCGATTCAACCTTCCAAGCTTTCTCGTCCTGCTCGACAAGAGCCTGATAAGTCCGCGTTCCCGGGAGGGGGAGAAGCTGGAAAACCGGCGGATCGATGAACTGAATGCTGTAGGCGTTCCAACTCACAATTCGGCTCGGCTGTTCCTCCGGAACCGCCAGCGCACGGATCGGGCTGATGGCCAGAGCTAGGACAACACCCCTGATAATTCGAGACATGTGCGTCTCCTTGCGCGTCGTCATCCGGTAAAATCCGCTTTCCCTTTAGGCATCGAGGGGAATGATAAATCGAAACTCAAAGTGATGTCGAGCCGGCCCAGAATCGCCAAGAAGAATCCCAATGAAATACAGGCGGCGGCGATAATCGGGCCGTGCGCTCCGGCGTCACGGCTCCAGGTTCATCTTCCGCAGCAGACCCTGATAGGCCGGGTGAGATCGCAGGGGATCGTAGTGCCGCGCAGTCTTGATCGTAGTCACGAGGCCCGGATCACGTTCTTCGATACCCCTTGCGGTCCACTCAAGACTCTCGTCCAATCCTCCTAGACCAAAATGGACCATTGTAAGAGCGAACGCAGACACATAGGTCAGCCGCCGTCGCGCCGTCAACTCTTCCATTAATCGCCGCGCCTCGGCGGTTCGGCCAGCCAGACCGTAAACACAGCCTAGCACTCCCCGCGTCATGGCATCGCCTCCGGAGAGCTCATTCGCCTTCTCGGCCGCGGCGACGGCCTCGTCGAACCGCCCCATCACGACCAGGACGACCGAGAGCATCCAATAGGAGAAGAAGAAGGTCGGGTCCAGTTCGACGGCGTGCTGCAGTTGCGCGGCCGCCGGCTCGAATTGCCGCGTGACGTAAAGGAGATACCCCAGCAGCGCGTTGTAGAACGGATCCAGCGGATCCAGCTCGAGCGCCCGCCGCATCTCTGTCATCGCCTCTTCCAAGCGCCCCAGCGGCAGGAGGAACCACATGGCGTAGCACCAGGCGTAATCGTATCGGAAAGCCGCGGAAGAAGGATTCAACTCCTGAGCACGGCGGAATTCGTGCTCTGCTCCGGGCCAATCGAACTCGCCGCTGCCCAGGATGGTTCCCAGCGCGCTGTGGGCATCGGGAATCGTGTCATCGAGCCTGAGGGCCTCGAGGGCCGCCGATTTAGCTCGGGAGAACGCCTCCCGTGGATCGATAGCTCCCCAAAAGGCGCTCCAGAAGTAGGATTCGGCCAGCATGACATGCGCCATAGCGTAGTTCGGGTCAAGCGCGATGGCTTGCTCACAATACCGCCTGCCTGCCTCGCGCCCTTCCGGCGTCATCTTCAAAAGGTGATACCGGGCCTTCAGACAGAGGTCGTAGGCGGCAGGATTCTCCGTGTACCGCTTGACAAGCGGACGACCCCCCGCTAGCCGAAGCCGCAGCTTCTCCACGATGGCCTGCGATATCTCGTCCTGAATGGCGAAGACGTCTGTCATCTCCCGGTCGAAGCGCTGGCTCCACAGGTGGTACCCGTCGCTCGCCTTGACCAGCTGCGCCGTCACCCGGATACGATTGCCTGCCCTACGCACGCTGCCTTCCAGGATGTGCTCGACGTTGAGCCGCACCCCGATCTCACGCACATCCGCCTCCTTGCCGCGGAAAGAGAAAGACGAGGTCCGCGCCATCACGCGCAGCCCGGGCACCTGCGTGAGGGCGTCGATGATATCCTCGGCCAATCCGTCGCTGAAGTATTCGTTCTCCTTGTCCGCACTCATGTTCGTGAACGGCAGCACCGCCAGCGACGGGATGCGGGGGGACGCGGCGACGCCGGGAAGGGCCGCTCGTCCGGACTCACGCTCGCGCTTCAGCCGCGTCAGGTCGACGAACATCTCCTTGGCCGACTGGTAACGGACCTCGCGGTCCTTCTCGAGCGCCTTGTCGATGATCCGTTCCAGGGCATCGGGCACGTCCGGATTAAGGAGCACTGGAGACGTCGGCGCCACATTCAGGATGGAATTGAAGGTCGCTGCCGAGGTCTTGCCCCCGAAGGGCAGGTTGCCCGTCGCCGTCTCGTATAGCACCACGCCCATAGAGAAAAGATCCGTCCGCGCATCCAGGTCCTTCCCAAGCGCCTGTTCCGGCGACATGTACGCCACCGTCCCAGCGACCGTGCCGGGGCTGGTCAGCTGCTCGGGGACCGTTCGCGTCGCCAACTTGGCCTCAAGGGTCTCGATAGGGTCATATCGTTCCGCCGCCAGCTTGGCCAACCCAAAATCGAGGATTTTGGCCTGCCCGCGCCGGGTGACGAAGATGTTGGCTGGCTTGATATCCCGGTGGATGATCCCTTTGGCGTGAGCGGCCTCGAGACCGTCGGCCACCTCCAGTGCTACCGTGAGAATCTCCTCCACCCCCAGCCGTTTCCCAGCGATCCGCTGTTTCAGCGTCTGGCCCTCGAGCAACTCCATCGCAATGAAATGCCGGCCTTCGTGCTCGTCGATGTCGTAGATGGTGCAAATGTACGGGTGGTTGAGAGCCGAGGCGGTCTGGGCTTCACGCTCGAACCTCTCCAGCGCCTGGCGGTCCCGGGACAGCGCTTCGGGCAGGAACTTCAGGGCAACCGGCCGCTTGAGCCGCGTATCCTCGGCCTTATAAACCTTACCCATGCCGCCTTGGCCCAGCTCTGCGATGATCCGGTAACGGCCGGCAAAAATCGAGCCCGTGGCGAGTTCTTCTCTGGGGGTTTCGAGGGTTTCATTCTGGGAGATACCGATTTCCGCGGAAAACGGGAGTGCGGTAGCGCAGTTTGGGCAGATCCGTGATTCTGGACTGTTTTCCGCCTGGCACTTGGGGCATTTCATGGACTTCCTTCCCTTGTCGGCTGCGTGGCCAAAGGATAGCATCACAGGAGAAAGCAAGTCAAACAAGAAACATGGGAAGCCGAGCCGGCAAAGATCATCCACCCCCTAGGCTGGAAAAGATGGATTCTAAAGCCTTGCGATGTTCAATCCTTCGATCAGGCCGTAATCCCGCAGATCCAGGGTGGCCAAGGAAAATCCCAGCGAAATGCTGGTAGCGGCGATGATCATGTCGTGCGCTCCGACAGACTTCCCCTTCTTGGCCAGGCTCGCCCAGATCCCGGCGTAAATTCTGGCGGCGCTCAGATCGAAGGGAAAAACGGCAAACACCTCGATTATTTTCTCGACAAAAGCCTCCCTGATGATTCTCCGTCTCTCGGAGTCGGCGCGATGAACGCCATGGAGCAACTCGGAAACCGTAATGGCGGATATCCCAAAAGTCTCCCCTTCCCTCCCCAGGATAAACTTATCCAGCCTCGATGACGCCCTCTCCAAGCCTATGAGGACGCTCGTGTCGAAGATGACTCCCATCAGCTCTCCCTCGGAAGGACGGGCTGGTTTTCACGAGCCACCCTGATGTCGGATTCAAAAGCCTCGGCTTCAGCGCCGAGTTTCGGAATGGCGGCCAGCAGGCTTTTCAATTCGCCCAAGTTACTGCCCTTGAGCGGCTGAGTAACCGGCAATATTGAAGCCACGGATTTCCCTCCTCGAACAACCGTGTAAGAATCCCCTTTATAATGAACATAACTTAAGATTTCAGAGAATTTTCTCACCGCCTCAGTCGCGCTGATCTTTTTTCTCATTAGCCGCCCATTTAAAAAATATGATAATCATATTTTACATAAGATTGGGAATATGTCAAACTCCAATGCCTATAACTTTCCTGGTCCAAAGTAAGCACAAATGGGGTCTGGACTCAGCCGTGGCCAGAAATCGCCGATCGCGTTAGAGCTTCAGCCGCCGGATTTCCTTCGACTGGGACATACGCGTGCAGGCGACCCAGCGGCCGTCGGGGGATACCTGCGGATGCATCAGGTTGGCCGTATCGTTGGTCAGCTGCCGGGGCGAGCCGCCGGAACGCGGAACGGAGAAAATTTGCATCCGCTCGCCGGCCAGCGCGCCGTAGACGACGGACTTTCCGTCGGGCGTCCAGTCGAGGCCGCCGTACGTGCTGCTCTTATATTCGGCGAGCTTCTCCGCCCGCTTCCCGTCAGAGCTGACGGCCCAGAGGAGGCAACGGTTCCCTTGAGCCCGCTCTTCGAAGGCGATCTCATCACCTTTAGGCGACCAGGATAACCAGGTGGCATTCTTGATGGGATTAGGAAGGGGCAGCCGCTCCACTTTCAAGGGCTTTCCCGTCGCCGGATCGATCGTCACGATCCAGGGTTTGGAAACACCCATGGGGCCGCCCCGCTCCCAGGAATCGAAGATGAGTCTGCGGCTGTCAGGGGACCAGTCAGCGACACCGTCCTCCCATCCGAAATCGGTCAACCTGATCTCCTCGTCCGGGCCGCCTGAGACTGGACGCAGGTAAAGGTCGTCCGTGCTTCCGGCGCCCCCATATGATGAAACCGGCGAGGCCGAGCGATGGGAATGGAAGGCCAGCCATTTGCCGTCTGGCGACCACGCCGGGGTGAAGTCTTCATGGGTGCCCGTGATGATCGGCTTCATGGGAGATGCGCGCCGGCCCTTGGAATTCACGTCCACGACCCCGGCATCCAAGTTCAGGGCCCAGTCAGCCAGCCTCCATGAACCGTAAGTGCAGGCGATTCTTTTCCCGTCGGAACTCCAGTACGGAATCTCCGCCCAATCCTGAACGACCTGGGCCTCGCCGCCGGACGAAGGGAGGACAACCACGGAATCATGGATGTCGTTGTGCGTCCAGTAGAGAAAGCCATTGGCAACCCTTGGCGCGAAATCGTCGCCCGGGCCCTCGAGGACAACGCGGCGAGCGCCAGTGGCCAAGTCCAGCTCATAGATGTCCAGGTCGCGGTCGGCATCCGGTTGATGACGCGCTTCAGCGGCCGGCGCCGCTGAGCTCGCCAGCCCTATATATAGACGCTTGCCGTCGGCTGAAATGCCGAGGGGACTCAGCCGAGGAGGTGCATCCAGATCCCTGGCCAGAGTCGCCATGGCGCCGGACTCCCGATTGATGCGCACCAGTGAGGTCATTCCGTCTTCGTGCCACACGGCAGCGTAAACCATACTCCCGTCAGGCGACCAGACAAAGCCGGAGACACTCCCTTCTAGGGGGTATTGCTTCTGCCGCTCCGCATCGCCGACGAAAAGCCCCTTATCGGCCTGGCCAAAGTGGTAATAAGCCACGGCGGTGCCGTCCGGCGACCACTGGGGAGTTGCGTCTTGAGGCAAGGAGGTAAAACGGGGACCGTCCGGGCTGGGCAAGAACCACCCCTGCAGTTTGCCTTTCTGACCGAGGCGGGCGATCTGGTCGCCTATGAAGAAAGCTGCGGTGAAGACACGATCCAAACCCGCAGCGAACCGCTCGGCATCTTCTCTTCCCGTCTTGAGGTTGACGAGCTTCATGCCGCGCCCATACGAACGATAGAGTGCCCATTGGCCGTCGCTCGAGATACGCGGGGCGACGTTCGCCGCTTCAAACCAGGCCGCAGGGCTTTCGGAATAGACCTTCTCGAACTTCACGGAGCCGGCTTGACTCTGGTCCTTCATCTGAGCATCTCTTGCCGGACCGGCTGCCCAGAGAAAGGCAGCGCAGGCGGTGCCGGCCCCGATCAAGAACGCGCTCTTGTACATTCTCATGTTCCCTCCATGCGTCTCAAAGGGCCTAAGGCTTTCCAGGAAAATTCATCACCGTCATTTCTCTTCGTTCATAGATAAAATCATATTCCTCAGCGAGAATCTTTGTCAAAACACGGCGCAGCTGGGCGGGGCAGGGACAACACTCCGCCATCCAGAGATCTTGGTTGACTCACTTCCTATCGCTCTTCTCGGCGAAATCAGCATACCGCTTGGCCTGGTCGGATAGAGGGGGACCAGAAGGCTTCTCGGAAACGGACAGCAGTTCCAAATAACTCGTGTTCTCAAAGTAAATAATGCTACTGACGATTCCGGAGGGTTGGGGCGGTCTTTCAATGCATTTGAAACCAAGCCCTTGCTCGTAGTCTCTTGCGGTTTTCTCCAGATCTCGAACCGCTATCCCGACGTGATCGACCCCGAGGCCTCGCCCGAGGAGCGGATGAGCCGGCCCCTGTGCTTGAGCCGCTTCCACAAGCCGAACCGACAATCCATCTATCGCCGCGGGAGAGATGCAAATGTTGCCGGCATCGTCCCTGGCCAACAGATCGCGCTCCTTCAGGAACTTCTCAGCCTCGTCAAGGGATCGAACACTCAAGATTATTCCTTGAATGCCGGGCGATTCGGCGCGAACGAGACGGATCCGCGGGCCGGAGTCGAAGACAAAGGTATCGTCGGAGATTTGCGGCGACGGCGCAAGCAGAGCGCTCCACTTCCTTCGCGCCTCCTCTAAATCCTGGACTCCTACCGTGATTTCGGCGGCACCGATGATTCCCAAGGGTCCTCTGTTTCTCGCCACGAACTCGTCGTCAATCGCTTTGTACTTCGTGGCTACAGACTTCCGGAATTTATAGTCGACGAAGAAGACGTCCGCCTCGGTCGGCGGGAAATCCTTCAAACGCACGATCGACAATGCGAGCCGTGTCTGCCCGTCGGACCCTTGACGCATTCTGTTCTCGGCCTCCGTATGGGCAATGTCTCTCTTGGTCAACTCGGCCGCCGTCTCATCTGCTCCCCCGGCGGGCTCAAAAGCGATCCCTCCAAATTCCGTCTTCATAGGCTTGTCGTCATTATTTAATAGGAACTCCAATATGGCGTTGCCGAGCCAGAGGCCGCCGCTCACGTGCGTCCCCGCATCGCGGAACGGCCAACTCTCGGGCAGATGGAAGGTATCTTTGAAAAAAGTGAAGAGCGACTGTGCTTTATCGGAGACCGCATAAAAGTGGTCGACCCTCGTCGCCAGAGGCTGTTCCTCTGGTTCCCAGGCAAAAGCCACGAAACACAGGGATATGGCTGCAAATAAAAACAAAACTCGTTTCATGGCATCCTCATTTTTTTAGGTGGGTCCAGGAAAGAGCGCATTTTAAAAAGCCTTTTCATACAAAGGGCTTTCTCCGTCAGCCCCCTGGTCGGAGCTTATAAGGAATATATACGAAGGGGTGCTTTTTCCGATTGAAATCCCCGGCATCCCGGGTAACCAGTTTGAGGCCCGCCCTGAGGGCCGCCGCCGCTTGAAATGCGTCCGGAAGCTTCCAGCCTTGTTTTCTCCTCAACGTCGCGGCGCTTGTCGCGTCGTCCTTGGTCAGGGGCAGACACTCGAATTCATCGCACAATTCCTGGGCGGACGCGACTTCCTCATCCGTCCCAAAGCTGAGCACCTCGGCCCGGGTGATCGCCGAAAGGACGGCCTCGCCGTCCAGGAGCTTAAGCAGCCAATTCGTCGCTTCTTCAATCCCCCGGAGATGATCGATCAAAATGACGGAATCCAGAAGATACGCCGGCTTCATGCTTCGTCCTTCCAATCCTTTCGCAGGCCTTCTACGTGGTCCCGACTGTCCTCCTTCAGTGAAGTCAACGTCCCGGTTGTTTTCCGAAGCACGGCCGCAAGACCTTTCTCTGACTTCGTCCGGCGGAATTCCCGGAGCGCCTGGCGGATGACCTCGGCGTTCGAGATTCGGTGCCGCCGACTGTAACCTTCCAGCCAGGCTTTTTCATCCTCGGGTATCGAAATGATCGTCCGGGTCATGCGCGCCATCCTCATCACCTCGCTCGATATATATCAGCAAGGTGATATCATGTCAAGCCCTCGGAAAAAGAATTTTCCAGGTTCTGGAGTTAGAGACGAAAAGAGAGAGGTTTTTCTCTCATCTCAGAAGCCCTTTGGCGGGCGGAAGCCGCCAAGGAGCTCCTCCATTTTCATCGCCAGATCGATCGGTGTGGCATCCTCAAGATATGGCCCGATGATCTGCATGCCGACCGGGAG
>Ga0153915_10002773_pt1 | contig 15969 bp, 15 predicted proteins | sample Opewatmetagenome_2_FD_107003 | JGI IMG/M metagenome (GOLD analysis project Ga0153915, IMG submission 107003) | Freshwater wetland microbial communities from Ohio, USA - Open water 3 Core 3 Depth 3 metaG | ecosystem: Environmental > Aquatic > Freshwater > Wetlands | place: USA: Ohio, Lake Erie...
CGTTCTCTATTTGATTCTGTTTAAAATTGCCGATATCGTTCTCAAAGCTACGGTGGCGCCTCTGGAATTCCACGGCATCGCCGATCCGGCCACCTTGCCCTGGTTAATTCTCATCTTCGGCGTCCTGACTACGCTCATCTCTCCCCTGACTAATACCTATACCCGTCATGTGGAAGGACAGGCGGATAGGTTTGCTTTAAGACTGACGGATAACCCCCGGGCCTTTATCAATGCTATGACCCGTCTGACTAATCAAAATCTTGCCATCGCCTCTCCTGCCGGATGGGAGGAAATTCTTTTTTATGACCATCCCAGCTACTCCAAACGGGTGCAGATGGCCAGGGAGCATCATTGACTAAAGTAATCTTAGTCCGGCACGGAGAGACCGAGTGGAATAAACTGAAGCGTATTCAGGGTAGCGGCAGTAATATCCCTTTAAGTGAGACCGGAAAACTTCAGGCCAGGCAACTGGCTCAGAGATTGAAGGATGAGAAAATCGAGGCGGTCTATTCCAGTCCTTTACAGCGGGCCCTGCTGACTGCTCAGGAAATTGCCCAAATCCATCATCTGGAAGTTAAGAAGCTGGATTCTTTGCTGGAAATCAATGCCGGTACGCTTGAGGGAGCTCTTATTGCGGACTTAAAGCTCCGCCTGGATGAATTTGTCTGCCGGTATGACGCTAACCGGGAGTTGATCCGTCCTCCTGGCGGTGAATCGTTGCCCGAGGTCCAGAAACGGGCCTGGGATACCCTTCAAAACATTGCCTGCCAGCATGAGGGCACGGTGGTGATTGTCAGCCACTATTTCGTAATTCTCTCGGTGATCTGCCGGGTTCTGAACCTGCCCTTACAGGAGATTACCCGGTTGCGATTAAGCACCGGCACTGTCTCCCGGTTCACCCTGGACGGTGCCGGTATTCCCCGGCTGGAGCTTTTTAACGACGGCTGCCATCTGGAAAACCATTTGATCTGAAGCAACCAAACCCACCGCTTACCCGGTCTTTCTCTATAAACTTGTACCTTGTAGTTTTAACCTTTGACCAAACACTCTGTACTTAGTGCTTAATACAGTCCTTCTCCCCCTTTGGCTGTTGTATCTTGTCTCTGGGTTAGGGTAGTATTTCCCTTTATCCCGCATCTTTGGTCGAAGCCAACACCGCTGGTTTTACTTTAGTGCTCTCCGTTTCCTTATGCTCCTTGGGACTAAAAAGAGCATAGACCGCAATACCGGTAGAGCAAACGATCGCCCCCACTACAATGGCAGCATAATAGGTGCCGCTGATATCTCGTATCATGCCTCCGACAGCCGGACCGCATATCCCGGCAATACCGTAAGCAATCGAGACCGCAGGATATACGATGTCCAGCCTGGCGACTCCCCAGATGTCACAGCAATCAGCAGCATAGTTTACCATGTTAGAGGCAAAATTCAGTCCCAACAATAAAGATAAGGCCATAAAAGTAATATCATTGTTGGAGATCACCAGCAACAGCATCATACAAATGGATAACAGAGACAGGGATATGACCACTGACTTTCTGCCGCCAATCATATCATGGATTTGTCCCCATAAGATGCGGCCGGCCGCGTTCCCAATAGAGAAAAGACTGATTGCCAGAACTGCTGCTCCCGCACTAACCCCGTAAGATTGACCGATCGGCTTCAAGTTACCGTTGAAGAGTAACCCGGCGAAGGTCCCCGCAAAGAAGACATAGAATATTACCCAGAATCGTCGGTCTTTTAATATTTTACCAACCTCGACCCGGGCTTCTTCCGCATTCGGTCGATACCAGGAAGGGTTGGAAAGTACCAGAGATCCTGCTACGAACAACACCCCGTAAATAATCCCCACCGTGCGAAAGATATCCATGACCTGCCAGCCGCTGGCCAATAGCGGACGCCCTATCTGGGAAAGCAGAATTGCACCACCCCCAAAACCCGATACCGCCACGCCGGTCGCTAGCCCCTTATTACGCGGAAACCATTTGACCAGGGTATTCAGGACGGTAACATAGCCAAAGGCCATGCCGATTCCTGAAAGCAGGCTCATCCCCAGTATCAGCAGCCAGAGATTGCCGTTGGATAAAGAGGCGACCATGTATCCGGCAAAGAAAAATACCGCCCCGATAATGCCGCTTACTCTCGGTCCGTATTTTCTGAGAATTTTGTTCACAAACAGCATGGCAATAGTGAAAATACCAATGATCAAACCGTAAACCAGTTGAGTTTGCGTGTTGCTGAACCCATATCCTGACTGTAAAGGTGTTACGAAAATGCTCCAGGCATAGACCGCTCCGCTGCAAAGCATGATTAGAATGGAAGCTCCTATGACCACAACATAGCGCATTTTGCTGACTTTGTATTCAGAAGTATTCAAGGACTTCGCTGCCAAGTTCCGCCTCCATGACTTATCCTCTTAAAAGAGGATCTACCTGTGATATTATGTGATTCAGGTCACAAAGTGACTAATATCACATTGATAAGATTATTATAATCTATATTTAATGTCAATGCTTAATTTAGGTTAAGGAGAGGCCGGTTCTGTCTTCTCAGCCCAACTCAAAGGAGGTAATCCCAAAGATGCGTTTCAGGTCGATATCCGGCTTTTCCTTGGAGTACATCCGAACCGTGGAAAAGACCTGTTTCATCTGGTATTTCTTTGTCAACGCCACGGCTGCCGGATTAACCTCCGGGATGTCCAGGTAAATCGCAGACTTCTCTTCAGTCCCGGATATCAGGTTCAGGTATAAGCTTTCGGCAATGGCAGCATCATCGGCAAACAAGGGGCCGATCTTGTAGCCCTGGCGGCATTTCCGTATCACACCATAACCTCTTAGTTTCCCCGACTGGACATAACCCAGGGCGTTTGAGTCCGGCATCCTTAGCCATCCCTCCAGGAAAATGGTCCGCTCTGCCGGGAAACAGCGCCGGTCATAATTTTGGACCGCTTGGAAAGGGACCTCCTGTAGTTTGACGATTCCTGACTGGTTTATGGCCGGCAATTGGCCATGCCGGTATTCAAAGCGGATATTGCTGTAGACTGGACTGAATCCAATCCTTCGATAGTGTTCTACCTTTTCAACCACTCCATCCAGCCCGGTATTCTGATCTGCCAGCCGCGCTAATGCCGCTCGACCTAGACGAAATCCCATCCAGCCGCTGCGGTATTCAGGCAGTACCACATAAAATCCGATAAAACCGAACTTCCCTCCGTATGAAACCGCTGAGATGCACCCCGCGGGTTTGTTTCCCTGTAGACCGATTAAAAATCCCTGGGGGTCTGTACGATAGAAATATTCAGCATCATGGAGACCGGGATCCCAGCCTTCATTGGCTGCCATCTGAACGGCAAAATCCATTTCCCCCCGGCTCATGGGGCGAATCGTGTTATCACTCTTTGACATTATCTTCCTCCGGACTAACACATCAGGTCCGTCAAGTCTCTATGGTGTTATTCTACCTAACACGCATCGCTAAAACAATTATTATTCATATTTAGAGTTTAGATATTCGGATTTAGGATTCCCCCGTTTGGTTCTTGTCTCTTGGTTCTTGATTATTCGTTTTGACTTTTGAGCTTTGACTTTTATGATTTGTTAATCCCTTCCGGTCTTCCTATAATAGGAGTGTCATGGCTATTAAAATTCCTTCAGAAGCACTGGAACAGCGGGTTTTGCAGTTCATTTTGCAGAATAGACTGGTGAAAGCCGGCCAAAAAGTCCTGGTAGCGGTTTCCGGCGGGCCGGATTCAGTCTGCCTTTTACAGGTACTGCTGAAAATCCAAACGGAATTGCATATTACTCTGCATATCGCTCACCTTAATCATCAGTTGCGGGGGGCTGAATCCGACTCTGATGCCGAATATGTCGCCCGGCTGGCGGCTAAACTGGACCTGCCTGCCGCCATTGAAAAACGGAATGTCTACGCTTATCAGGCCGAACATCGCCTGTCTCTGGAAGAAGCCGCTCGTGAGGTGCGTTATGCCTTCCTGGCGCAAACCGCCCGCCAGGTGGGAGCAGATAGAGTCACTGTCGGCCATACCTTGAATGATCAGGTGGAGACGATTCTCCTGCACATTATCCGGGGCACCGGGACCCGCGGTCTACGCGGGCTCCAGCCTGTTCAAACGCTGCAGTTTGCCGGAAATCATCTGACGGTTATCCGGCCTCTCCTGGAGGTCCGGCGCCAGGAAACTGAAGACTATTGCTCCAGCCTGCATCTTGTACCTTGCCGGGACAGTTCCAACCTGTCCCCCTCAGCGCTGAGAAACCGGGTGCGCCACAACTTGCTGCCGCTTTTACAAAGCTTTAACCCGGATATCTGCGCCGCGTTGCTGCGCACCGGACGGATTGCCGGAGACGATCTGGCTTTCCTGGAGACCGCCGCTCTTCAAGTCCGGCCTGAAGTCCTGCACCGGGAAAAAGACTCCTTTATTATCGATAAAAGCGCCTTCAGGGCTCTGGCTCCGGCTTTACAGCGCCACCTCCTCAGGAATTCTATCCATGCCCTGCTGGGCACTTTGAAAGACATCGAAACCCGGCATATTGAAGAGATACTGGAAGCTCTGGAACTTCCCGCCGGCAGAAGCATTTCCCTTCCGGAAGGACTCATCTTCAGCATTGAGTACAACCGCTGTATGCTGGGTTTTCATCCGCAGGAGTTGGCCCCCTTTCCTGAATTGACCGGGAATTTCGATCTCCAGGTCCCCGGACAGACCGAGATACCCGGCTGGCGCATCGAATCGGCCGTGATACCTTCCGCTTCTTTCTCTAATGCTGAGAGTGGGTATCCCTGGAATAATGATAGTTTTACCGCCTTCTTTGATCTGGACAAAGTCGGAGTTACCATAAAAGTAAGGGCCCGCCGGCCGGGTGACCGTTTTCAGCCCCTGGGGCTTGATTCACTTAAAAAGGTCGGGGAGTTCATGCTGGATGCTCATATTCCTCAAACGTGGCGCAATCGAATTCCTGTTGTGTACAACCAGCGGCAAATTATCTGGATTGCCGGCTGGCGTATCGATGACCGGGTCAGGGTCACCCCGGAAACCCGCTCAATGCTTTGCTTGAAGATGGTGAGATATACGTATGAACAACCTCCAGGAAGCGGAAAAGATCGCTGAAGGACGGCGCTCAGAACCCTATCAATTGTTCCGCAATGATTGCATCGGCAAGTCACGCCGTTTGAAAAAAAGCTGCCGCGAGATAGGTATACCTGCCAGGCTGATTATTTACATTGGATAATCCATCATTCATCTTCACCGAAAGTTTCTATACTTTAGATACCTGAATTGCCCAAAGGTAATAGGCATTTCCCGCAATGTAATTTACTTATACGCCTATCCTGTTGACACAGGGTGTATAATATATAGCTGAGTGTCTGGCATCCTGGTCAGTCGTTTCTATTACCGGGCCCCGCAGCAATCTACAAGTCTTTGGTAAAGGAATATGGGAAGGATATTAAGGTTTTGGAATTGCAGGACTGCACCGGAAATAAAATGGACACCATATTTTTAAGGAGGTGCAGTCAGATGGCTTTGGAAGAGAAGACCCTTCGCTGTCGTGATTGCGGACAGGAATTCGTGTTCACGGTTGGTGAGCAGGAGTTCTATCAGTCCCACGGTTTACAAAATGACCCCAGTCGCTGCCCTCAGTGCAGGGTAGCCCGCCGCCGCAGCCGCAATGGTGATGGCGGACGCCCCAGACAGATGCATACGGTCACCTGCGCCGATTGCGGAGCAGAGACCCAGGTCCCCTTCGAACCTACCGAAGGACGCCCGGTCTATTGCCGCGATTGCTATGCCAAACAAAAAAAGACCGTTTAGACATTCTCAGAGAGATTCAGCTATAATTGAATCGTGAATGTCGGCATCTGTAAAGTCAGGCTGCGCTTACCGGATAATCTGTCTTTAAAAGGTAAGAGACAGGTAGTTAAATCGCTTACTGCTCGTCTTAAAAGCAAATTCAATGTCTCCGTAGCTGAAGTTGAAGATAATGATCTGTGGCAGTTGGCGACAATAGGGATCGCCTTTGTCAGCAATGACAAACGCTTTACTAATGAAGTCCTATCCAAGGCAGTAGAGTTTGTAGTCAGTAGTCAAGGCGATTTTGAGATGCTTGACTATGAAATAGAGATTCTGGCGGTTTGATGGAGGAGGTTCGTGGATAGCGCCGGATTTATCCACCATCTTACCGCTCAGCCTGATTACCGGGATCAGATTAGCCATATTGAGTCAATTCCCTCCCGCAAAGCTACCTTTGGGGAGTTGGACCGCCCCCTTCCCCAAATTCTTCTGGATTGCCTGGAGAGTAATGGTTTGTGGCCTCTTTATAGTCACCAGGCCGCAGCGGTTAACGCCGCCCGCCAGGGCCGCAATGTGATGGTGGCAACCTCCAGCGCCAGCGGTAAGACCCTCTGCTATAACCTGCCCGTTCTGGAATCCCTGGTCAATGAAAAGAGCTCCCGCGCCCTGTACCTGTTTCCAACGAAGGCTTTAGCCCAGGACCAGCTGCGCAGTCTCCACAATCAGTTTTGCCCGGATTTAATCCGGACTGAGGATTGCGCCACTTTCGACGGCGATACCCCTCAATCAGAGCGGTCCGAGATTAAGAAAAATTCCCGTATCCTGATTACCAACCCGGATATGCTGCACCTCGGAATCCTGCCCAATCACCCGTCCTGGTCGCGCCTGCTGCGGCGCTTGAAATATGTCGTCGTGGATGAAGCCCACATGTACCGGGGAGTCTTCGGCTCCCACGTGGCCTGCGTGCTGAGGCGTCTCCGCCGTCTCTGTGAAGTCTACGGCTCCAGACCTCAGTTTATTTGCTGTTCAGCCACTATCGCCAATCCGGGCGAGCATGCCGAAAAGCTCCTGGGCCTCCCCTTCACCGTCGTCTCTAATGACGGTTCTCCCCATGGAGGCAAGGACTTTATCTTTTGGAACCCGCCCCTGATGGATGATAAGAAGGAGACCCGCCGCAGCGCCAATAGCGAAGCCACCTTCCTCTTTACCGAGCTAGTGCAGCAGGAAATCCGTACTTTAACTTTCACCCGCACCCGCCGCCTCACCGAGCTGATTTTCAATTATTCCCGCCAGAAGCTGGCCCAAATTGACCACCGGCTGGCTGACCGCATTAAACCTTACCGCGCCGGATACCTGGCTGAAGACCGCCGCCGGATTGAAAAGGAACTCTTTACCGGCAAACTCCTGGGCGTGGTCGCTACGACGGCCCTGGAGGTGGGAATCGATATCGGTGACCTCGAAGCCACCGTTCTCACCGGCTATCCGGGCAGCATCTCCAGCACCTGGCAGCAGGCTGGCCGCAGCGGCCGCAGCCGCCAGAAGTCCCTGAGCTTCCTCATCGGCACCGATAACCCCCTGGACCAGTATTTCATGCGCCATCCGGAGGACTTCTTCCGGAGAAATTTTGAGAATGCCCTGATTAATCCCGATAACGCCTATATTTTGCAGGCCCATCTGGCCTGCGCTGCCTGGGAAATGCCCCTCAGCGATCATGACCTGGCCTATTTCGGACCGGCTTTGAACTGGGAGACGGTGATCATGGAGAAGGACGGTTTGCTCCGGCAGCGTAACGGTAAATGGTATTTCCCTCCTGATATCGCTTATCCCGCTCAGAATATCAATATCCGCTCTGCCTCCGGCCGGAATTATGCCATCATCAATACCTCCTCCAATTCCCTGTTGGAGACCATCGAGCCGGCGATGGCCTTTTATCAAGTACATCCGGGAGCCGTCTATTTGCATCAGGGAGATACCTATCTGGTGACTCAACTGGACCTGGACAACCGGACAGCCTGGGTAGAGCCCGCTGAGGTCAATTATTATACCCGTACCTCCGAACTCTCCGACTTGCGGATACTACACGAAGCCCGCCGGCATACTCGAGGCCCGGTCACTGTCTGTGTCGGAGAGGTTGAGGTCAATTCCAGTGTTATCGGCTACCGCAAGAAAGCCCAGCTCACTGAGGAGATTATCGGGGAAGAGCCTCTGAACCTTCCGCCCCAGCTTTTTAATACGGTCTCACTCTGGTTTGATTTGCCTCCGCAGGCAATCTCGCGAATCTCGAAAGCCGGCCTGAATTTCGCCGGAGGAATCCACGCCGTGGAACACGCCGCCATCTCGATTTTACCTCTTTTCGCGCTCTGCGATCGCAACGACATCGGAGGTGTCTCAACTCCTTTTCATGCCGATACCGGTAAAGCTCAAATCTTTATCTATGATGCTCATCCCGGAGGTATCGGTATTGCCGAGAAGGGCTATGAGATGATCATAGAACTGTGGGAGGCCACTTACCGGGCGATCGCCGAATGCCCTTGTCAGGACGGCTGTCCCAGTTGTATCCAGTCCCCTAAATGCGGGAATAACAACCAGCCCCTGGACAAAAAGGCCGCCATCATCCTTCTGGAGGAATTGCTGGGCAGGATTAAAGAAAAATAGCAGTCTGGCCATATTGAAATGAGGAATATCTCTTGCTTGTCATCCTGAGGAGGGCGTAGCCTGACGAAGGATCTAAGGGTGGAGTGATTCCTCTCATTTCATGCTGGACGCTCTAATAGCCCGCTCAGGCAGTCTTGCTTTAATAATCTTAATAATTTAGAGTGTTATTAGATGAAAAAAACTCTCCTGAAAATGTTTCAGCCCGGCTTGCCTAAGGCCGGGCTGAACCGAGGAGAGCAAGATGAAAAGTAACTATCAGCTACTCTTGAATTGTATTGTATCAGCGAATTGTTAAGAAATTATTAAATTACCTAACCTTTTAAAGTATTATTTTTATAGATATTAAAGAATCCAAGGAGCCTTTTCAGTGTTTAAGAATTTATTCAACAAAGCCCTGCAGCCTACTAAGGATAACTGGTTCTCTAAAGCCATGCACCTTTTCGATCGCGCCTCTATCGATGAGTCTATCTGGTCGGAACTGGAGGAAGTCCTGATTGCCGCAGACGTCGGTATGGAGACCACGGAGAAACTTATCGAAAGGACTAAGGTGAAAGTCAAAGAAGAGAAGCTTAAAGATGGCAGCCAGGTGCGCGACGCCTTAAAAAAGGAAATGGTCAATATCCTGAATTTGCCCGCCACGGAGCCTCCGGTTAACGCTCCTCCGAAAGTAGTCCTGGTGATTGGCGTCAACGGCTCTGGGAAGACGACCTCTATCGCCAAGATGGCCTATCAGGCCAAAAATGAAGGCCGGTCTGTGATCCTGGCTGCTGGAGATACTTTTCGGGCCGCCGCGATTGATCAGTTGAAGACCTGGGCGGACAGAATCGGCGTGGAAGTTGTCGCCCATCAGCCGGGGGCCGATCCCGGCGCCGTGGTCTATGATGCCATGTCTGCCGCGAAAAGCCGCCAGGCCCAGATTCTAATCATCGATACTGCCGGACGACTGCACACCAAATTCAACCTTATGGAAGAATTGAAGAAAATCAAGCGGGTCGTGGCGAAGACCGACCCTACCGCCCCTCATGAGGTCATCCTGGTGCTGGACGCCACCACCGGCCAAAACGGTTTGCTCCAGGCTAAGAATTTTACTGAGGCCGCGGGCGTCACCGGCATTTTCCTGGCCAAGCTGGATGGCACCGCCAAGGGCGGGATTGCCCTGGCTATCTGCGACCAGCTAAAAATACCCGTCAAATATATCGGCGTCGGGGAACATCCGGAGGATATGGCTTCTTTTAATGCTCAGTCCTTCGTTGAAGCCCTCAGCGCTTAGTATGGTCATAAATTTAATCCTTTAATAGCAGTTTTTTGCAGTAAAATATAAAAGTAGCGATTCAATGTAACTACAGGGTAGATTATTTCTTCATTAAATGTCGGTTGACTGAAAGGAGAAATTAAAATGCGCAAGAGTATCCTGGAGTTGTTCGATCTCAAAAATAAAGTCGCTATCGTCACCGGGGCCGCTATGGGTATTGGCAAGAGTATAGCTCAGAGATTGGCCGAAGCACGTGCCGGCGTAGTGCTGACTGACATCAATATGGAGGCTGCTCTCAAGGCGGCAGCCGAAATGACGGCAGCGGGTTATCGAGTTAAGGCAGTTCAGGCTGACTCGAGTAAGCTCGCGGATATTGAGCGGGTCATCGCCGAGACGCTGGATACCTTTAATGACCTGAATATCCTGGTTAACAACGCTGGCATTTATCCTCTCAGCCCAGCTATCGATATCACCGAAGATCTCTGGGATAGGGTCATCGATATTAACTTAAAAGGCGCTATGTTCTTCGCCAGGGAAGCTGCCAGGGCCATGTTGAATAAAAACCATGGCGGTAAGATTATCAATATCACCTCTGTGGATGCTTTTCATCCTACGGGTAACCTGGCTCACTATGATGCCTCCAAGGGCGGCTTAGTGATGTTGACTAAAGCCTTAGCCAGAGAGTGGGCTCCCAGGGGTATTCTGGTAAATGCCATTGCCCCGGGTGCCATCCAGACCCCCGGAGTGTCTGCCTCCTCGGACTACAGCAAAATGTCCGGAGCGCAGATTAAAGCGCTTACGAAGGCTTTTGTGTCCCGTATTCCTTTAGGCCGTCAAGGGGAACCGGACGATATCGCCAAAGTCGCGCTCTTTCTCGCCAGTGAGGCCTCAGACTATATTGTTGGCGCCACTTTAATCGCGGACGGTGGCTATCTGGTAGGCTAAACAGCATCTTCAATCTCTGCTGCTGTAAAACTTCCCTCAGCCCATCAGCATCCCTGCAATAAGATACCACCCCGTGCCCATCAAGCCTTTCTACTTATTCCAGCGACACTATAAATGTCAGATCGTTACATCCTATATTTACCCTCTCTGGTTGTCGATATTTAGCCCAGATTGTCCTTCAGGATATAGCTCAGGGTGAAACGCTTCCTCACCGCGATCAGCTTATTTCCCAGGTAATAGTGGACGATTTCCCTCTTCTCCCCAAATTGTAAACTGTTTATTGATAACTCCATTTTATTGATAACTGCATTCTCTCCTTACCCTCCCCATAAATTTGCCTCACTGCCTCAGACAGGGTATGATGTTAAGAGATGAATAGTGTCTTTTATATTGGCGCAGATCCGGTAATAGTGAAGCTGGGGCCGATCAGTATCGGCTGGTACGGCTTGATGGTCGCTCTGGCTGTGGTCACCGTCGTCTCCTGGGTTCTCTGGCAGAACTCTAAAAGCAAACTATTCAGCAACGATGCCATCTTGACCACCGCCTTGATCGCCATTCCTTCCGGCGTGATCTTTTCTAAGCTCCTGCATGTTATCGACCAGTGGGGCTATTATATCCATAATCCTGGTAAAATCCTCAGCGGCGAGGGCCTGACTATCTGGGGAGCTGTCCTGGGAGCTACCATCGGGGTCTGGCTCTACAGCGTAGTCAGCAAACAAATCCGCTTTCCCGTCTTTGGCGATCTGATCGCACCCGGAATAATCCTGGCGCAGGCCATCGGACGGATCGGCTGCACCTTCAACGGCTGCTGCTACGGCATCGAATCGCATTCCTCTTGGGCGGTGATTTATACCAATCCCAATAGCTACGCTCCCCTGGGTATACCTGTCCTGCCTACTCAGATTATTGAAATTTTCTTCGACCTCGCGGTCTTCGGTATCCTCTTTGCCCTTAAAGGCAAACTGAAACCAGCGGGTTCACTTTTCGTCGTTTATTACGCTTTTTACGCCGCCTGGCGCTTCGGCATTGATTTCGTGAGAGACGGGACTCCCTTCCTTTTCGGACTGCATGAAGCCCAGGTCATCGGACTGGTGATCCTGCTGATTACGATCCCCATTATCATCTTCAAGGTCAGGTGGCAGGTCAAACCGGCTCCCGTAGAGCCATCCCCGGAAGCCTGATCGTTGCGCCACCAATTCAGTCGCCCCATCTTTTCTTCAACCGGCCATCCTGCGTACCCTAACCCCAATTAATCAGCAACTTCTGACTTAGGCCTCCCTTCCTTTTATTCCCTCTATACACCCCGCAGTTTGCAGCCTGTTTTACTAAATGCTAAAATACAATCACAATATAAGCAGTATTACGTATTTATCAATACATTATATCATCTATTTTTTCTATAAGTATTTCTTGGACGTGGCTGCTAATCGCTTTAAAAGGAGAACCATATGAAAGACAGTCAAGGAGATACCGATCGGGTCGATAAGCTGATTCAAGAATACCGGGAAAAGATTCGCCCTCAGCTTGATGAAATCATGCAGCATCACCAGGCTTCGGAAACCACCCTGGATAATTTATCCCGCTGGGTTGCGGATAACCCTGAAGAGTATGAGGAGCTTTTGAAAAAGTCCCAGTGCGCCGTTGAGAGCCTGTGTGTGACGATTGCCATGTATGACCTGCAATGCCTTGAGTTCCGGGAGCTATTGGAGCAAGCTTTAAATGCGGGTCTGTCACTCGGCTATTATTTGGGTAAAAAGGCTATGCCGACGCCCGGCATTAAACTCTGAGAACGGGGACTGCCGGTGGATCGGCCTGGATGAAGTTAATTGGTGAGCTTTTCAAAACCCCTATTCCGCGTGAATGCGCACGGGCTGCTTTCCATTCCTCACATCGACTTCCAGTCCTTTTGAGGCGTATATCAGAGAGCACATCCTGGGACCTAATTTCCAGAAAAACTTGCCCCATCCTTATTAACGATTTTTAGCTTCATCAAGCCGGGCGGAATGCTCATTGGGATAACCTCTCAATTGCCTCGGCAGCCGTAATTTCTCCCTTCTCCAGTTGCCTTAATATTTCTTCGCGAGAAGGTGCGGAGATTTTTTCCACAAATTCGAATTGCCCGGCAATTCTGGCCAGTCGGTTTTTCACGGTTGGATAGCTGATGCCGAAAATCCGCTCCATCTCTTTAATCGATCCGTCATAGCGCAGAAAAGCCATCACGAATACCTGGTCTTCTGCAGTCAACCTGGACAACAGCGGCAGCTCAAATTCCCCTTCAATATGGATATCCTTCTTAACCATCTTCACCCGCTCCACTATAATAGGAGCATTCCCGGTCAGTGCGGTTAATTCCTGCCAGTCCTGGGACATCTCTCTACCTCCTCTCCGGAATTTCCTTCATCATTCCTTACATCTCTTATGAATACTCTTTGTCCGCTATATTCTCTGTATCTGTCTCGAGACCGGTTTTCTTCGCCGCTTCTTCCAGGTTGATCAAGGACGGTATAGAGAGTGCGCTCAGGGCTACCATCACTACTACTGCCCCGGCAATGTAATATATCGAACGGATGCCGAGAGCATCGGCAACCGGTCCGGCCACCGCCAATCCCATAGGCGTCATTATCGCGCTCAACGATCCTGCCAGAGAAAATACCCGCCCCTGCATGTCTTTAGCCACCAGGGCCTGCAAAACTGCCATGATTGGCCCGTTCGCCAGGGTTAACCCGAATCCTATCAAAAAGCAGGCTGCCAGGCCTAACATATACCATGCTATCGAAGTGAATCCCAGACCAATGGTAGATACGCCGCCGATAATAATCCCCATCACCGCTGTCAGGATGCGTTTGCGGAATCCTCCCCAGACTCCCAGGAGCAACCCGCCGGCGATAATGCCCACCCCTAAAGCGGACTCCATCCTCCCCTTAATCACTACACCACCACCGAGATGATTGTTGACCAGTATCGGCAAGAGGGTAAAGGCCGGTGTCAGGAATAGGCCTAATATTGCCGATATCCCGATTAATATCCTGAGACCTCGCCACGACCAAACATAGCGAAATCCTTCCAGCATGTCCGCCATGATAGTCGCCTTGGCCGCAGCTTGAGTTCTTTCCGGCTGCGGTATGAAAACCATCAGCAAACAGCCCACTGCGATGCTGGCCGTAAAGATATCGACTGCCAGCACTCCCTGCATGGGCAATAGCTCCATCAGCAGCGCTCCGGCCGGCGGGGCCGCAATCCCGATGATTCCCTGGAGCATCTGGTTCAGTCCTGCCGCCCGGGATAGATGCTTCTCAGGTACAATTAAAGTAATGGAAGCCTGCAAGGCCGGAAAATGAATGGACTGGCCGGCTGCTCTCAGCACCATCGCCACGTAGATATGCCAGACCTGTATTGCTCCGGTAAAAAACAATATCACCAGCCCTACTGTGATCAGGGCAATGCCGCTATCTGCCAGGATCATGATTCGCTTTCGGTTCCAGCGGTCTACGAAGGGACCGATAATTGGTCCCAGGATAATCTGCGGTAAAAAGGCTACCAGCATCGCCGTCGCCAGCACTGTGGCCGACCCGGTTTTTAAGGTCAGGTACCACGCCAGGGCAAACTCCACCAGGCTGCTGCCGAATAGCGAGATGGCCTGACTGATCCAGATGATAAAAAACCTTTTAATAGGACTCCCTCGTTTAAATTAAGTATGGTTGATGGTATATATTAATTTTCTTTATTTTGTCAATATTTAACTTTATTTTTTTAATTTTTCTTTTAACTTGACTTCAATCATTGGCAGTAATAAAGTAGTTCTATTAAATCAATGGGAGATAGTTTTCATGAAAAGATCTGAACTCGCTATGGCTTCTATGACTTCCGGTAAAACCAATTGCGCCCAGTCCGTTCTTTATGCCTTTTGTGAGGAAATGGGGCTTCAGCCCGATCTGGCTCTCAAGCTGTCGCTGGGTTTCGGAGGCGGTATGGCACACACCGGGCAAATCTGTGGCGCCGTCAGCGCGGCTTATATGGTCCTCGGGCTAATACAGGATTTCAATCCAGACAATCCTAAACAAAACCGGGATAAGGTCGGTGCTTTAATTCATGAGTTTAATAGCCGTTTTGTAACTCTCCACGGCTCCACCAATTGCTCCAAACTATTAGGCTACAATCTTAAAAATCCTGAAGCCCTGGCCATCGTCCGGGAGAAAAACCTGACTGTCCAGCTTTGCCCTCGATTTGTCTATGATTCTGTGGAAATACTGGAGGCCATGAAAGCAGATAAAATAACTTAGCCTTCAACCCTGATTAGTCCTGGATTCCGAAATGTAGTCCTCCCCTCAACGGAATCTTTATACCTTCCCTCTACAGCCTATCCTTCAACCCTTTCCTCATCGCCACATGCTTCCAGGACCCGCCTTTGTTGCGCATCTCCTTGATGCGTGGAATATAGCGCAGGATCGGGATCAGGATCAGGATAATCGGATATACTATCAAAGGCACCGAGTGATATATGAAGGCACCCATGAAAGGGAAGCATAGAAAGGCCAGGGTATAGCTCATAGTAGGGAAACGGGTAAAGAGCAGAATCAGCCCGAAGAGGGCAGGATAAATCAGGAAACCCCAGGGCATCAGGATGACCAGGATGCCGATGCACGAGGCCCCGCCTTTTCCACTTACTTTAAATTTCAAAAAGACTGGCACATTATGGCCGACCAGCACCATGATCCCGGCTGCCATCGGGACATAAGGATGGGGCGTATGCAGCCAGATGGCGATTCCCACCCCCAGCATGCCCTTGCCGATGTCCATGGCCAGGGTCAGCATCCCCCACCAGAATCCGACACTGTAAAAGGTGTTCATGGCGCCCATGTTATGACTGCCCACCTGGCGAATATCGATCCCTTTCCGCAGCTTGGCAATAATGAAGGCTGAAGGAATCGAACCGATAAGATAGGCGGCTACCAGGGCAAGGATAGAAATAATGATTTCATTCATTTCTATTTATCCTGTTTTTACTTTAACGCAGTGTAAATACCGGATCCTGTGTACGTCTTCTATGATATCAGATGAAAGGTATGGTGTATAGCCGTAAAAAGCGGGGTTTTTATCAATCAGGGTGGTTTATCTACTATTGTCATTCTGAAATTCTCAGCCTTGTTCCCTGGCGGTGATGAATCCTTCCACCCGGATTATATTTAAGAAGAGACGTTCGATTCGAGGCTATTTTGCCAGCAAGGTACTGGGCGTAAAGCTGAGGATATTCAACCTGAGGCTCTCATTGCCGTTCCAGCGGTCAATTTCCAGGTTATACACTATATCCAGGGTTTCC
>Ga0153915_10002774_pt1 | contig 15969 bp, 13 predicted proteins | sample Opewatmetagenome_2_FD_107003 | JGI IMG/M metagenome (GOLD analysis project Ga0153915, IMG submission 107003) | Freshwater wetland microbial communities from Ohio, USA - Open water 3 Core 3 Depth 3 metaG | ecosystem: Environmental > Aquatic > Freshwater > Wetlands | place: USA: Ohio, Lake Erie...
TCGTCAGGACAGGTGCGTGAGCGGTTGAAACGGCCGGTCTCGAAAACCGGTGTGCCCGTAAGGGTACCGAGGGTTCGAATCCCTCCCTGTCCGTCGATACCGCCGTGAATCGCACCAGCCTGCTGCTCCGCTTCGGTCTCGCGAGCACCCTGTCGGCCGCCCGCCTTTCCGCGCAATGCCCCGACGGGTCCCCGCCGCCGTGCACGAAGTCCGGCGCTCGCGTCGCTCCAGCCGCCAACAGCGTCGCCGTGCTGTATTTCACGGCACGCGACACCGCCGACGTCTACCTCGCCGATGGGCTCACAGAGGACGTGGCGACCCTGCTGGGAGACGTGTCGAGCGTAGAGGTGAAGTCACCGGGTGTCGTGCGCCGCGCGCAACGAGCCACGCCGCAGGACCTTCTCGCCATCGGGCGGGCTCTGGGCGTGCGGTTCCTGGTGGACGGGACCGTCCGGCGCGCCGGCGGTCATTTGCGCGTCTCGGCGCGACTGGTAGTCGCCGGTACGGCCGTCTCCACGTGGGGGGAGATCTTCGACCGTGCCCCGGAAGAGCTGCTCGCCCTGCCGTCCGTGATCGCGCGCGAGGTGGCGGCGCGGGTCGGAGGATCGATCGGTGCCGGGGAAGGAGCTGCCCTGGCCACGCTGCGAACCCGCAGTGCCGACGCATACGATCACTACCTGCGGGGAAACTTCTTTCTCGCCCTCCGTTCGCCGGAGGGGAGTGCCCGCGCCCTCGCGGAGTACCATGAAGCCGAACGTCTCGACTCCGGGTTCTCGGCGGCCATCGGGCGGGCCGCCTATACGTATGCGCTGGCACGGGCGAACTACTATCGACTGCCCGATGCGCCGATAGAGAGCCTTCCAGGCCAGGGGCTCGCGATCGCGGACCGGGCGCTGCGCCGCGACTCGAACTCCTCCGACGCCTGGATGGCGCGCGGCTTCCTCCTTGCCTTCACCAACCCTCGTGTCTTGGCGGGCTCGACGCAGGCGTTCGAGCGGTCCCTCGCCCTCGATCCGAAGAACGCCGAGGCGCACCATCAATACGCGGGGATCCTGAACTGGCTGGGGCGGCATGGCGACGCCGATCGGGAGCTCCATCTGGCGCTCGCGCTCGATCCCAGTCGCGCGATTTCCTACATCGATCTGGCCAATTGGACGGACCTGCGCGATACGACTCACGCACTGGCGTTGGCCGACAGTGCCGTCGCCCTCGATCCGGGTTCGGCATTCGCATACCGCGCCCGGGCGCTCGCCCGCCTGCGGGCGGGTACTGGACGCGCCGCTCTGGAGGATGCCGAGCTGGGTAACCGGCTGCAACCCGGCAGCATGACGATGGAGCTCGTACTCGCGCTGACGCTCGCCGGTACGGGTGACAGCACCCGCGCGCGGGCCCTCATCGCGTCGTGGTCCGGGGCGGACCACTGGCTCGTTCTCGCGGGGCTCGTGGCGCTCGGGGACACGGCGGCTGCGCTGGAGCGGCTCGAGCACTGGATGCCGGATCCGGGCATTTGGGCGGCGCTCCATCGCCCCGAGTTCGATCCACTGCACGGCAGCCCGCGCTTTGAGCGGCTGCTGGCCGCGTTGCGTCCTGAGGAGGCAGTAGGCCCCTAGGCGCAGCCTCTTTCTCAGACAGTGTCGTCGCGCGGACGCTCGAGCGTCGCGAAGAACCGTTCGATCTCGGGCCACTGCGCTCTGAGGTCCTCGTAGCCGAGCTCCACGAGCTGCGAGGTGTAGTCGGGCTCGAAGAGCAGGTAGCTGAGAAACTCCGCCGCCCCTTCGCGCCGACCTCCCAGGCTGTCGACGATCCGTCGCACCTCCCTCGGGAGGGAGGTCGAGAGCCCCCGCGAGAGGTCGGCCAGGTCGCGCCGCGGCCGGAGCAACAGCAGGTCCACCGGCCTCAGGGACAGCGGCGCCGGCGCTTGCGCCGGCAGCGCGGCCAGCAGGCTGTTGATGCGCGCCAGCTGATCCGCATCCGCCTCCAGCTGGTCCTGAAACACCGTATCGAGCAGCAGGCCGGAGACCTCCGCCACGCTGGGATAGGGCTGCCCGGTGAGCACCGGGCGCGCGAGCCTGGCGTGCGTCTTCAACCCGATCACGAACGCCGCTCGCGCCCCGAGACGAATCGCCGGGGCGAGCGGCGCGCCCTGGCCCACGCTCCCGTCGCAAAAGAACTCTCCGATCAGCGGGATGGCGGGAAACAGCATCGGGATCGCCGCCGACGCCATGACATGCTCCAGACTCAGCGGGGTGCGCAGGCCCGCGTGCTGGAGTCCCTCCCACGCCGGCTCGTCGCCGCGGCCCTGGATGAACGTGACGGAGCGGCCCGAGCTGATCGAGGTCGTGGTGAGCGCGGCGGTGCGCAATCGTCCGGCATCGATGTTCGCCTGGATGCCGCGGACGTCGACCGTCGCCTCGAGGAAGTCGCGCAGCGGCTGCGTGTCGAGCACGCCGCGAGCCGGGGTGGGGCCGGTGCGCCGCCCGAAGAGCGCGGCGAGGAACCAGCGCGCGGCGGCACCCACGAGGCTGCCGGGACGCACCCGAAACACCTGTTCGGTGGTGAGTCGCCGCCAGGCCACCTCCAGCCCGGCGACGGCCCGCCCGAGCGGTCCCGGATGGGCCGCGAGGTAGATCGTGTTGATCGCCCCGGCGGAGACGCCGGTGAGGATGGGGAATTCGAGGTCCGGCAGCCGCTCGGCCAGCGCCGCGAGCACGCCGACCTGATAGGCCGCCCGGGCGCCGCCACCGGGGAGCACCAGAGCGAGCTTGGAGGAATAGCGCTGCGGCTGGGCCAGCCGCTCTCCGGCGGACGTGACGCCCGTGCGGTACTGGGGCGCCGACACCACGCGGAGGGACTCGGACATGGGTCCTAAGATGCACCCGCCCGAGCGTGGCGCGAAGGCGGGGACGCTCCTCTTGACGGTCGACAATAGTGCCAGTACAATAGTGTCGACGGTCGAAAGGAGAGGGAGCGCATGGTCCGGGACAGCGGCGAACGCGACGATCTGTTGCAGGGGACCCTCGACCTGCTCGTGCTCAAGACGCTGCAGCTCGAGCCGATGCACGGCTGGGGGATCAGCGAGCGGCTGCGCCAGTGGTCGCAGGACGTCATCACCGTCAATCAGGGCTCGCTCTACCCGGCGCTGTATCGCCTCGAACGCCAGGGGTTCGTCTCCTCGGAATGGAAGACAACCGAAAGCCACCGGCGCGCCCGCTACTACGCGCTCACCGCCACCGGTCGGCGGCACCTCACCAGCGCGCTCAAGACGTGGGAACGGGTCTCGCGGGCGGTGAACCTCGTCATGGCAGTCGGCCGAACCTGACCCCGGCGCGCGATCATGCGAACCCTCTGGCCGCGGCTGCGGGCCGCCCTCGGCAGGATCCTCGGACTCACGCAACGCGCGGCCATGGACCGGCGACTCGAGGAGGAGCTCGCGTTCCATGTCGATATGGAGGCCCGCCGTCTCATCGCGCTCGGCCTCGCGCCCGAGGAAGCGCGGCGCCGCGCCGCCATCGCGCTCGGTGGACGGCAGGTCCACATCGAGGCGGCCCGCGATGCCTATCGGAGCCGGGTGCTGGACGACTTGGGACGGGACATTCGCCATGGCGCACGCGCGCTGCGCCGGGCGCCCGCGTTCTCGCTGGCGGTGATCGGGTCGCTGGCGGTGGGCATCGGGGCGATGAGCGCCGCGTTCACGGTGACCGAACGGGTCATTCTGCGACCGTTGCCCTACGGGGCCGGCGGGAAGCTGGTCATGCTCTGGAGCCAGAACCGGAGGACCCGCCAGCGCGACGTCATCTCCTATCCGGACTTTCTCGACTGGACCGGAGCGAGTCGGTCCGTGGCGCGCGCGGCCGCGTTCAACGTCTGGCTGCCGGCGCTCACCGAGCCCGGCGCGCCCTCCGAGGGGCTCGCGGGGGCGACCGTCGGCACGGACTTCTTCCGCGTGCTCGGCGTGGCTCCCGCCCTGGGTCGCGACTTCCGTCCCGACGAGAACCAGTTCGCGCCGGGACCGGTGGTCATCCTCGCCCACTCCCTCTGGAAACGGCGCTTCCACGCCGATCCGGGTATCATCGGGCGCGCGATCACGCTCAGCAGCGGGTCCTTCACGGTGGTCGGGGTGATGCCGGAGGAGTTCCGTCACCCGGAGCTGCTGCTCCACAAGCAGGTGGAGATCTGGAGGCCCTATGCCTTCGACGCGACGGCCACGGCGCGGCAGAATCATTTCCTCCGGGGCGTGGCGCGACTCGCGCCCGGAGTGAGCACCGCGCAGGTGCAGCACGAGATGGATGCGATCGCGGCCCGCCTGCGGCTCGAATACCCGGCCGACGACGGGGGCAAGGACGTCGCGGTGGTCGCGATCGAGGATCAGATCGTCGGACCGACGCGGCCGGTGCTGTGGGCCGCCCTCGGTGCGGCGGTGTGTCTCCTGCTGATTGTCTGCGGCAATGTCGCCACGCTGGTGCTGGCCCGGCACGCCGGGCGCGCGCCGGAACTCGCGGTGCGGCGGGCCCTGGGGGCGGGGCGGGCACGAGTGGCGCGAATGCTGTTCGTGGAAAGCGCACTGCTCGGCGTCGTCGGCGGGGCGGTGGGGATCGGGCTCGCCTGGGTCGCCACCGGCCTGCTGCGGGCCGCCGCTCCGCGTGATCTGCCGCGCGTGGATGAGATCGTCGTCGACGGGTGGGTGGTCGTCGTCACCGTCATGGTCACGCTGGCCGCGGCGATCCTGTTCGGGCTCGTCCCTGCGCTGCGCGCGTCGCGCCGGCCGCCCGGAGATCTGTTGCCGCGGGCCACCGGGCGCCTCACGACACATCACCGGCTCCGCAGCGCCGTCATCGTCGCCGAGCTGGCGCTGTCGCTGGCCCTGGTCGCGACGGCTGGCCTGCTCGGTCGCACGCTGCTGCGTCTGGGCGCCGTACGGCTCGGGTTCCGCACCGATCACCTGCTGACCATGCAGGTGTCGCTCCCCGGCCGGCGCTATGGCGCCGACAGCACCCGCACCAGGTTGTATGCGCAGCTCACGCACGGGCTCGAACAGCTGCCCGGCGTCGAGTCGGCCGGGATCACGTCGAGCCTCCCGTTGAGCGGCCTCAACGACATCAGCTTCATGATTCCCGTGACCCCCAACGCGGTGCGCGATCGAGCGCGGTGGCGCGACGCCGGTTTCCGGTTCGTCTCGCCGGGCTACCGCGGGACGATCGGGCTGCGCCTCGTCGCGGGGCGCGATTTCGAGCCCGGGGACAGCGCGGGCAGCGCCGGCGTGGTGCTCCTCTCAGCACGCGCCGCGCTGGCCTTCTTCCCCGGAGAGAATCCGGTCGGGCGCACCCTCGTGGTGGACCCCGACTCGGTTCAGGGGGTCCGGGTGGCGGGCGTCGTCGACGATGCGCGAGACGGTGGACCGATGACCGATCCGATCCCGACGTTCTACGTGCCGCTGGCGCAGGGGTCGTGGGGCAACGCGGCGGTCGTCGTGCGAACGACCGACGCGCCGATGGGGCACGAGCGCGATGTCAGATCGGTCCTGGCTTCGCTCGATCCGTCGATCGTCGCCACCGACCTGCAGCCGCTGTCCACGCTCGAATCGGCGCTCACCGCCCGGCAGCGCTTCTACGGACTGCTGTTCGCGGCCTTCGCCGCCGTGGCAGTGTTGTTGTCGGCGCTCGGGATCTACGGCGTGGTCGCCTATGTCGTGACGCAACAGCGGCGCGAGATCGGCCTCCGGATCGCGCTCGGCGCCGACCCGTGGCGGGTGCTCGGCCCGTTGCTGGGCCGTGTCGCCACCCTCACGGCGCTGGGTATCGCGTGCGGGCTGCTGGGCGCGGCCGCGGTGACGCGCGTGCTCTCGGGTCTGCTCTACGGAGTCCGAGCGGACGATCCGGCGACGTTCGGCATCGCCGTGTCGGTGCTGGCACTGGTGGCGCTGGCGGCCGGCGTGCCACCCGCACTGCGGGCGGCGCGGACTCCTCCGGCGGCAGCGCTCAGGGTCGAGTAGCGGCGGCGGCCTCCCCCAGCGCGCCGATGGCATCCCGCAGCTGGTCGTCGCTCAGGTACGGCGCCGGTCCGAGACGCAGCGACTCGAAGCGATAGTCCGTCCAGACGCCGCGCCGGTGCAGCGCCTGGGAGATCTCACGCGCGCGGGGCGCGTGCAGGGCCAGGAACCCACCCGTCGCGTCGAGCGACACCGAGCGGCGGTCGCGATTGATCACCGTGCGGTCCAGGTCCAGTCTGTCGAACTCCTGCGCCAACAGTCCCACCTGATGCTGACTGACCTCGCGCAACAGACCAGGGGTGAGCCGGTGCTGCTCGAAGAAATCGAACACCGCGGCGGCCCGGTAGTGGCTCGTGGGGTCGTACGTCGCGCCGGCGAAGCGCTCGGGCCCCGGGCCGTACGGGACCGGCCCCGTGGTCGGGGGAGAGGAGAGCAGCGCGAACTCGCTGTACCACCCCGTGAATACCGGTCGCAGGATGCAGTCCGGCGGCACCCTGAGGAACGCGTTGCCTTCGCCGAGCTGGCAGTATTTGTAGCCGCCCCCGACGACGTACGCGTCCTCCAGTCGCTCGGCCACGAGGGAGAAGGGCACGACGTTGAGCGCGTGGTAGGCGTCCACCAGCAGCTCGGCACCGACCCGGTGGCAGGCCTCCAACGTGATTTCCAGATCCGGTACGATGTGAGCGTTCTCGTACAACACGGCGGAAACGAGCACGGCGGCGGTCCGGTCGGTGACCATCCTGGCGAGCCGCTCGGCCACCAGGCTGGCGGGCCGGGCTGGCACTCGAACGACCTCGATCCCTTCCTCGGAGAGCCGGTCGAGCTGACGCCGGACCGTGTGGAACTCGCCGTCCGTCGTCACGAGCCGGGGCCGCTTCACCAGAGGGAGGGCCGAGAGGAAGCGTGCCACCAGCTCGTGGGTATTGGCGCCGAGCGCGATCTCCGCTCCGCGGACTTGGAGCAGCCGCGCGAACCCGGCCCGCACCCGGTCGGCCATCGCGAAGGCCTTCTCCCATTTGTCGTCCACCAGGTCGGCGGCATCGAGCCACGCCTGCTGCTGCGCCGCGAAGCCGACGTCGGGCCACGCCTGGTGTGAATGTCCGGTCAGCAGCAGCCGCTCGGCGACGCGGAAACGGGAATAGTGCGGTGCGAGCGCGTTGGGGGACGCGAACAGCGCGGCGGGCGTGATCATTCCGAGGCGCGAGCTCCGAGCGTCACAGCTCAGTACGGATTTCCCACAAGTCGGGGAACGCCGGCCGATTGAGCGTCGTCATCAGGTACTCGGCGCCGGCCGACCCCCCCGTGCCGCGGCGTGTGCCGATGGTGCGCTGCACCATCTTGACGTGGCGATACCGCCACTCCATGAATCCCTCATCCAGGTCCACCAGCCGCTCGCACACCGCGGTGACGCCGGGATTCGTGCGGTACACCTGGACGAGAACCCGCTGCAGTTCGGGGCTCGGCTCGACGGGGCGCGTGACATCGCGCTCGAGCAGCGCGCGCGGCACGACGCAACCATTGCGGCTGAGAAACACGAGAAACGCGTCCCACAGGCTCGGCGCCAGGTGGCGCCGCTCCACGCGGCGGCGGTGCTCGCTCCCGGCCGGGTAGCGGTCCGCGGCCGCCGCCTGCTTCAGGCCGAGCGTGCACTCGAGCTCGCGGAACTGAAACGACTGAAAGCCGCTGCCGGTCTCCAGCCGATCGCGAAAGGCGAGGAAGCCCAACGGTGTGATCGTCTCGAGGATGTCGATCTGGGCGACGAGCACCTTCAGGATGGTGAGGATCCGTTTGAGGGTGTGCAGCGCCTGTGGGGTCTCGTTGCCGCGCAGCAGCTGCATGAGATGGTCGATCTCGTGCAGCAGCTCCTTGAACCACAGCTCGTACACCTGATGGATGATGACGAACAGCGTCTCATCGTGCTCCAGCTCGCCCTCGTGGGGGCGCTGCAGGGCGAGCAGGTCGTCGAGCCGCAGGTAGCTCGCGTAGGTCACGGCCATGGAGAATCCGTTCTAGGTGAAGCGCGGTTTGTAGACGTCGAGCGATTCGTATTGATCCGGCCACTCCACGGGCCAGTCGAGGGCGCGCGCCGCGTGGCGGGTCCAGTACGGATCCCACAGGTGCGCGCGGGCCAGCACGCACAGGTCGGCGCGTCCCGCGGCGAGAATGGTGTTCACGTCGGTGTAGCTCGAGATGTTGCCCACCGTCATCACCGGCATCCCTGCTTCATGGCGGATCCGGTCGGCGAACGGCGTCTGGAACAGCCGTCCGTACACCGGCCGCTGCTCCGGCACCGTCTGGCCGGCGGAAACGTCGAGAATGTCGCAGCCGTGGTCCCGCAACAGTCGCGCCACGTCCACCGCATCCTGCGATTCCATGCCGCCCGGCGCCCAGTCCACCGCGGAGATGCGCACCGAGATCGGCTTGGCGGCAGGCCAGGCGGCCCGCACCGCGTCGAAGACCTCCAGTGGGAATCGCAGGCGGTGGCCGAGGGGGCCGCCGTATTCGTCGCGCCGCCGGTTGGTCAACGGAGAGATGAATCCGGCGAGCAGGTAGCCGTGCGCGAAGTGCAGCTCCAGCATGTCGAACCCCGCTTCCTCCGCCATGCGCGCGGCGCGCGCGAAGGCGTCGCGCACGCCAACCATGTCGGCGCGGTCCATCTCCTTCGGAATCTGGCTGTGCGGAAAATAGGGGAGCGGAGAGGCCGCCAGGATCGGCCAGGCCCCGGCTTCCAGCGGCTGGTTGTCGCCCTCCCACATCTTCTTCGTCGCGGCCTTGCGACCCGCGTGTCCCAGCTGCAAACCGATCTTCGCCCGGGAGTGGCGGTGCACGAAGTCCACGATGCGCCGCCACGCCGTGACGTGCTCCGGCGCGTACATCCCGGTGCATCCGAGGGAGATGCGTCCTTCGGGGGTGACGTCGGTCATCTCGGTGAACACGAGGGCGGCGCCGCCCAGGGCGCGGGTCCCCAGATGCACGAGATGCCAGTCGTTGGGCGTGCCGTCTTCGGCCGAGTACTGGCACATCGGCGAGACCACGGACCGGTTCTCCAGTACCAGCTCCCGCAAGCGGAACGGGGTGAAGAGCGGTGGCGGAGCGGGATCGACGGCGAGCGTCACCCGCGCCTGCCGGGCCGCCTCGCCGGCGAACCAGCGGTCCACGCCGGCGACGAACTGCGGATCACGGACCTTCAGGTTGTCGTGCGTGATGCGCAGCGAGCGGGTGAGCAGATTGAACGCGAACTGGACCGGCGCCAGTTCCATGTAGCGCTCGGTGTTCTCGAAGTACTCGAGACTCACCTGTGCGGCGCGCTGCAGGCTCTCCACGAGGGGACGCCGCTCGGTTTCGTACGCCGTGAGCGCGGCCGGGACGTCGGGTTGGGTCTCGAGCGCGCGGACCAGGACAATAGCGTCCTCCATCGCGAGTTTCGTCCCCGAGCCGACCGAGAAGTGGGCGGTGTGAGCCGAGTCGCCTACCAGTACGACGTTGTCGTGGTGCCAGTGTTCGTTGCGCACCGTGCCGAAGCTGCGCCAGATGGAACGGTTCTGCTGCAGCCGGTGACCCGCGAGCTCGTCCGCGAACAGCTCTTCGCAGAAGGCGATCGTTTCGTGCTCGGTGGCCCGGTCGAGGCACGCCGCGCGCCACGTTTCCTCGCGCGCCTCCACGATGAAGGTCGACGCTCCCCGCTCGTACTGGTAGGCGTGGACGCGCCACAGGCCGTGCCGGTCGGCCTTGAAGTAGAAGGTGAAGGCGGGGAAGGGGCGGGCCGTGCCGAGCCACACGAACCGGTTGGGGCGCCAGTCGACGGTGGGACGGAATGTGGCCGCGTACCGCTCGCGCACCAGACTGTGCGCGCCGTCGGCCGCCAGCACGAGATCGGCATCGAGGTAGGGGGTCGGGTCAGTGACTTCGGTCCCGATCTCGATGCGCACGCCCAGATCGCTCGCCCGGCGCGCCAGGATCTCGAGCATCGCCCGGCGCGACAGTCCAGAGAATCCATGGCCGGTGGAGCGCAGCACCTCACCCTTGAAGTGGATCTCGATATCGTCCCACCGGGCCGAGCGGCGCGCCATCGCGTCGAACGTCTCGGGGTCGGCCTGCTGGAGGTTCTCCTGGGTCGCTTCGGAGAACACCACCCCGAAGCCGAAGGTGTCGTCCAGCCGGTTGCGCTCGAGCACGAGCACGTCGTGCGCGGGGTCGGCTTTCTTCAGGAGGATGGCGCAGTACAGTCCCGCGGGGCCCCCGCCGATGGAGACGATTCTCATTTGAGCAGTTGCCCGGCGATCACGAGGTGCTGGATCTCGGTGGTGCCCTCGTAGATGCGCAGGCTACGGACCGAGCGATACAGCCGGTCCACCGGGTGATCGGCCAGCACGCCCCGGCCGCCCAGGATCTGCACCGCGTCGTCCACGGCGCGCTGCGCCGCTTCGGTGGCGAAGGCCTTGGCCATCGCCGCTTCGATCGTGATGCGCTCGGCGCCGCGATCCTTCTCCCATGCCGCGCGGTACACCAGCAGCCGGGCGGCCGTGAGCTCGGTGGCCATGCGGGCGAGCTTTTCCTGGATGAGCTGCTGGTCGGCGAGCGGCCGCCCGAACTGGTGGCGCAGCGTGGCGTGGCTGAGCGCTTCGTTGAGGGCGCGCGCTCCCATGCCGCAGGCGGCGGCGCCCACAGTGGGACGGAGCCGGTCGAGCGTCGTCAGGCCGAGCTTGAACCCCTCGCCTTCGGCACCGAGGCGGCTCGTGGCCGGCACTCGGCATTCGGCCAGCGCGATCTCTCCCAGCGGATGCGGCGCCGCAAGCACGAGCGGGCGGACGAAGCGCAGGCCCGCCGTGTCGGCCGGCACGAGGAACGCGGAGATGCCCTTGTTGCCGAGCGTCGTATCGGTGGAGGCGAACACGACGTAGAAATCGGCGATGCCGGCGTTGGAGATCAGCGTCTTGGTGCCGTCCAGCACGTAGGTGTCGCCGTCGCGACGGGCGGTGGTGGCGATGGCCGCCACGTCCGAGCCCGCCTCGGGCTCGGTCATCGCGAATGCCGCCATCGCCTCGCCGGCGAGCACCGCGGGCACCCAGCGCCGCTTCTGCTCGTCCGAGCCGGCGAGCACGATGGGCAGGGTGCCGAGCGCCTGCAGCGCGAACACCGCATCGGCGAGCGGGGAGGCGGCCGCGAGCGCTTCGCGCACGAGGCAACAGGAGCGCAGGTGCTGCTCGGCGATGGGGGCGAACCAGCCGCTGCGGCCCAGCAGGGCGAGCAGCTCGCGGGCGACCCGCCGTGCGGCGTCGTCGTCGCCCGGCTCCGGTAGCGGAGCGATGTCGCGCGCGGCGAAGGCGGCGACCCTGGCGCCCAGCTCCAGATGATGGGGGTCGAGAAACGCCCGGACCGGTCCGGTGTCGGGGATCGGGCTCACGTGAACTTCGGCTCGCGCTTGGCGACGAACGCGTCGTAGGACTCGCGGAAGTTGGGGTGTCGCATCAGCTCGGCCTGCACCTGGGCCTCGAGCTCCAGCGCGGCGCCGAAGTCCATCGTCGCCTCGCGGTTGAGCGCGTCCTTGGTCACGGCCAGTGCAGCTGAAGGACCGCGGGCCAGACGCTCGGCCAGCGTACGGGCCTCCGCGAGCAGGGCGTCGGTCGGCACGACGCGATGGTACAGGCCGATCGCGTGGGCGCGCTGCGCGTCGATGAAGTCGCCGGTCATGAGCAGCTCGGTGGCGTGGCCCAGCCCCACGAGACGCGGCAGCAACCAGGCCGCGCCCATGTCGGCGCCCGACAGCCCGACCCGAACGAAGAGGAAGGCGATCTTCGCCGTTTCGGCCGCGATGCGGAAATCGCAGGCGGCCGCGATCACGGCGCCCGCGCCGGCCGTCGTGCCGTTGAGGGCGGCGATCACCGGACGGCGACAGCGCCGGATGGCCAGGATCAGATCGCAGGTGAGGCGGGTGAAGGCGAGCAGTCCCTGGGGGTCCCGGTCGAACAGCCGGCCGATGATGTCCTCGACGTCGCCCCCCGAGCAGAACGCGCGGCCAGCGCCGGTGATCACCACCGCCCGCACGCCGGGCTCCTGGTCGAGCGTCTTGAAGGCGTCGCGCAGCTCCTCGTAGACCTGGAACGTCAGGGCGTTGAGTCGCTCGGGGCGGTTGAGCGTGATCGTCGCCACACCGGTGGCCGGGTCGAAGGCGTAGTGGAACGACTGCGGTGCGAGCGGCATGGGAGCCTTTGGGCCTCGTGTCAGGAAATGACGGCGGTCGCTTCGATCTCCACCAGCGCGCCCGGATCGACCAGGGCCTTCACTTCCACCAGGGCCATCGCCGGGTAGTGTCTTCCCATCAGGCGCCGGTGCACGGCGCCCAGGGCGGGCCGCCCGGCCAGATACGCGGCCTTGTCCGTCACATAGACGGTCATGCGGCCGATGTCCTCCGGCGTTCCCCGGGCCGCCTGGACCACGGCGAGCACGCGCTCGAGGGCGCGCTCCCACTGCGCGACGAGTCCGGGACGGTCGGGTGCCGTCTGTCCCGCCACGAACAGGACCCGCCCGCCAGCGGGACCGAGCAAGCCGTTGTTCCAGCCGCTGGGCCGACCGAGCGGCTCCGGATTGATGATCTCGAAACTCATGCGCGCAACGCTCCCGCGTCGAGCACGATCGCGTGGCCGTTGAGCGTCGCCGACGCGTCTCCCGCGAGGGCGAGAACGGTGACGGCGACCTCGTCCGCCGTGACGAGCCGCGGCTGGCCCGAATGCGTCAGCACGGCTGTGAGGGCGGCCTCCCGTGTCTGCTTGGTGCGTTCCATGATACGAGCAAGCGAGTCGTCGGTCATGGGCGTGTCCACGTAGCCGGGACACACGGCGTTCACCGTGACGCCGGTGCCCGCGACTTCGGTGGCGGCCGAACGGGTAAAGCCGATCACGGCGTGCTTGGCGGCGCTGTAGGCCGCGATGTACTTGCCGCCGGCCAGCCCACCGATCGATGCGACGTTCACGATGCGCCCCCAGCGTCGCTCCAGCATGGCCGGCAGGAATGCCTGGGTGGCGAGCAACGTTCCGGTGGCGTTCACGGCCAGCAGTCGTTGCCACTCCTCGAGCATGATGCGCTGCACCGGGGCGGATGACGCGGTGCCGGCGTTGTTCACCAGAATGTCGGCGGTGCCGAGGCGTTCCCGGGCCGTGTGGGCCAGTGCCGCGACCTGACCGGCGTCGGTCACGTCGCAATGCGCGGCCCAGGCGTCGTGGCCGGCGCGGCGCAGCTCGACGGCGACGGCTTCCACCTCGTCGATATGGCGTGCCGCGATCAGGACGCGGGCGCCGGCGCCGGCCAGCGCCCGTGCGACCGCCGCGCCGATGCCGCGCCCGCCGCCCGTGACCACGGCGCCGCGCCCCGCGAGGCTCATTCGGTTCCCCGGGCGAATTCGATCATCACCGCTTCCTCGAGGATCGCCCCCAACGCGATGAGGCTCGAGCGTCCTTCATCGGGCGTCGCCTCGGCGGGATAGCCGAAGTAGGCGCGGGGACCGCCCGCTTCCACGAAGCTCTTCTGACCGGCCGCGATCGCGGTCGAGAGCGAGCGGGCGTTGGGCGGCAGGTGCCGGCGCACTTCCTCACGCACCAGGTCCGGCCGGAGCGCCATCACGAGCGACGTCTCGTAGCGTCCCGCATGACAGGCGCCGCTCTTGAACTCGGCCGTCAACCGGGTGGCCCACGGTTTCTGGGTGACGTCGGGGAACACGACGCGGATCCGGCCGGCCTGGCGCACCTCGGCCACCGCGGCGTGGATCGCCGCAAGGTGGGTGGGGTCGAGGTGGGCGTTGGCAAGGGCGAAGACCTCGAAATCATGGCGGGCGAGGCTCTCGGCCACGCCGACGATCTGCCGCGTGAGCGCTTCCGGCTCGGGGGACAATGTGCCGGGAAAATCCGCCGCGAATGGCGCCGCGGCGTACGCCAGCACCGGGAGCAGCAGGACGTCGAGCCCGCGGGTCGAGAGCTTATCGGCGGCGGTGTGGGCCATTGCTTCGGCGATCAGGACGTCGGTGCCGATCGGCAGGTGCGGGCCGTGGGCCTCCACGGCGCCGATCGGCAGGATCGCCACCGCCCGCTCGCGGTCGGTGCTGCCGACGTCCTGCCAGGTCAGGTTGGCAAGCTCGCGCACCGACATCAGGCTGGTTGACCGGGTGCCGCGGCGGAGCGCATCATCTCCTCATGGGTTTCGAGCCGCCGGAGCGCTTCAATATCGCCGACTACTTCCTCGACGCGCGGGTGCGCGAAGGGCGGGGCGGGCGAACGGCGCTCGTGACGGATCAGGGTACGCTCACCTACGCGGAGGTTCAAGCGCGGGCGAACCGCTTCGGTCGCCTCCTCCAGGAGGCGGGGGTTCAGCCGGAACAACGCGTCCTGCTCGGCCTCCCCGACGGTCCGGACTTCGTCGCCGCGCTCTTTGGCACCCTCAAGATTGGCGCCGTGGTCGTGATGGTCAACCCGCAGCTCGACGCCGCGGCGATCGAGTACTTCCTGAGCTACACGCGGGCCCGCGTCGCGGTCACCACGGGGCCGACGGCCGGTCCGTTCCGGGCGGCGGGCCGCTCCGCCCCGCTGCTCAACGGCGTGCTGGTCACCGATGAGCCGAAGACCATCGCCCGGCTCGCCGCCCTGCCGGACACGCTGGAGACGTTTCCCAGTCATCGTGACGACGCCGCTATCTGGCTCTTCTCCGGCGGCACGACCGGGCGGCCCAAGGCGGTGGTGCAGACCCACACCTCCTATGCCAACACGACCGAATGTTACGCCAAGGGCGTGCTGGGCTACTGCGAGACCGACGTGACGCTGTCGGTGCCCAAGCTGTTCTTCGGCTATGCGATGGGGGCCAACCTGCTGTTCCCGTTCTCGGTCGGCGCCGCCGCGGTTCTGTTCGCCGATGCCGCCACACCCGAGGTGATGTTCGCGCGGATCGCCCGGCACCGGCCCACGATTCTCGTGAACGTGCCCACGATGATCAACCGGATGGTGAGCCATCCCGACGCGGCGCGCCAGGATCTCTCGTCGCTGCGGTTCTCGACCTCGGCGGGGGAGGCGCTGCCGGTCGAGCTGTACGAGCGCTGGATCGGCACCTTCGGCAGCGAGCTGCTGGATGGGCTCGGCACCGCGGAGATGTGGCATATCTTCGTCACCAACCGTCCCGGCGCGGTGCGGCCGGGCACGCTGGGTCAGGTCGTGCCGGGCTTCGAGGTGCGTGTGTGCGACGACGCGGGGCGGGAGCTCGGGCCCGGTGAGGTCGGGATGCTGTGGGTGCGCGGCAACTCGCGCGCGATCGCCTACTGGCAGCAAATGGAGAAGACCCGGGAAGCGTTCCGGGGTGAGTGGTACGTGTCGGGTGACCTGATCGCGCGCGATGCCGACGGCTACATCACCTACCACGGACGCGCCGATGAGATGCTGAAGGTGTCGGGGAAGTGGCTTTCGCCGCAGGAGGTGGAAGGCTGCCTGCTGCAGCATCCCGCCGTGCGGGAGGCCGCAGTGGTCGGGATCGTGGGAGCGGGCGGGCTCACCAAGCCGCACGCCTTCGTCGTCGCGGGCGAGCGACGGGCCGGGCTCGCCGAGGAGCTGCGAGCGTTCGCCGCCGACCGGCTCGAAGGGTACAAGGTCCCGCGGGCGGTCGTGTTTCTCGACGTCTTGCCGCGCACGCACCTGGGAAAGGTGGACCGGGGGCTGTTGCGCAAGGGAATTCCATCGCAGGAGGACACATGAGGCGAAGCCTCGCCGGGATGGTGGTGGCCCTCACACTGCTCGGGGTTCCGGGCGCGGCGGCCGCGCAGGATGACATGGCCGGGGTGCGCCGGGCGATCGATGCGCAGAACCTGGCGTGGGCCGAGGCGACCAAGGCTGGAGACGCCGCGGCGATCGCGCGAATCTTCGCCGACAGCGGTGTCGAAGTGAGCCTGCGCAGCGGGAAGACATGGAAAGGCCGGGCGGCGATCCAGGAGCTCTTCGTGCAGAGCTACCAGA
>Ga0153915_10002775_pt1 | contig 15968 bp, 13 predicted proteins | sample Opewatmetagenome_2_FD_107003 | JGI IMG/M metagenome (GOLD analysis project Ga0153915, IMG submission 107003) | Freshwater wetland microbial communities from Ohio, USA - Open water 3 Core 3 Depth 3 metaG | ecosystem: Environmental > Aquatic > Freshwater > Wetlands | place: USA: Ohio, Lake Erie...
GAAACCCCCACACCGATTGAGCCTAGCGCGACAGCGACTTATTTATACTTTGTTCCCACGCGCACTGCCAAACCGCCAACGGAACCCCCCATTCAAATTCCAACAGACACCCCAGTCCAACCAACTAACCCTCCAGCTCCGACAAATACCTCACGGCCGCCGGATACAGCTACGCCCACCCAGGCGCCGCCTCCGCCAACCCTCCCAGCACCAACACCAACTTTACCAGTGCCAACGCCAACCTTGCCCTAAGCAGCATCCATGGTTGAGCACTCTAGAATTATCATTAAAAAAGAAATGTGTCGCACATGGATAGGTTTAGCGTATAATCTGGGTCTAGAGAGGTGCCTGGTTTCATGAAGAAGATCTTCACCCTGACCACGCTTATTGGTATGCTCATCGTAAGCCTATCGCTTTTTCATGGAACGGATGAGGCATCCGGGGCAACCAGGAGTCTGTCGATAGGGATTGAAGAACAGAATAAACTTGCGCAAGCTGGACCACCATGGCTTGATGAAGCCTGGCATTACCGCCGTCCAGTAACGATTAACAGCGGCACATCTCTGTCGTACTACCAGGTGCTGATTGCCCTGGACAATGGGAATTTCCCCTCGTTTGGCCTGGCGAATGCGGATGGCTCCGATATACGCTTCACTCATAGTGACGGGACTACCAAGTTAGATTACTGGATCGAATCGTGGGATAACATAAACCACAAGGCTTATATCTGGGTGCGAGTGCCCTCCCTGGCAAGCGGGAATACAACCATTTATCTTTACTATAACAACTCAGCTGCGACCAAGGTCAGTGATGGAACGACTACCTTCGATGCTTTCGATGACGACTGGAGCCATTTCACTGCGGCAGGATTTCCGCTGGTTGAAAATGGTCAAAGCTCAGCTTCCACAACTGATATCGAAGCGCTGTTAAACTGGTCGACTATCGGCGGAACGCCTGTAGTATCACCGCCCGGCATTTTAAACTTAGGAAATGGGACTGGAATAAAATCAACCACTACCTACCAATATCAAGCCGTGGGCTTCCGGGCGAATTTCGGTTCAGGAACAGGTCACACGGGATCAGGTCATGAATGGGGGGGATTCAACAACGTCGATACCGGAAAAGGGGCAATGATTGGAGATTTAATATCGAACGAAGCCAACTTATATTTAATGAATTATAGTACGGCTGAATCTGACACGATACTGCCACGTGTAGGTGGTATTGACTGGCATAATGCATATCACGTATATGAGGTACGCTGGAAATCTGGGTGGAGTGGTGCAGGGATCGACCATGGAGCGTCGGGTGCATCCTCTACGGTCCAAGTGCCAACCGGATTCTTGCCAGTGACTCTATATAGCTACCAAGGTTCCAATGCGACATTAATGGCGGATTGGGTATACGTGCGCCAATATCACGATCCCGAACCGACATTTGCGGTAGGAGCGGAGCAAGGATTAGTGGATCTGGGAATCAGTATGGCTGATTTCCCCGACCCGCTGCCTACGAACAAAGAGTTATCATACCAACTCACTATTACCAATTACAGCAGCATTGACGCGCCAGGAGTCGTCGTGACAGACACACTTCCAGGGAGCGTTTGGTTTGTCAGTGAAAAAACATCTCCGCAATGTAGTCAGGCTGGCAGTGAGATCCTATGTAGCTTAAACACGATCCTGGCATATTTAACCACTACTGTAACGATTGTGGTTAAACCCACGGTCGATGGGGTAATTACGAATTATGCTGTCGTCGATTCAAGCGGGTTCGATCGAGATATGAGTAATAATGAAGGAAATACTGCAACCTTAGTAGATTCAATTCCGCCCAGTGTGAACTGGGTGGCACCCGTCAATAATGGGCAGAAATACACAACCAATGGAGGGTGGGTCGAGCTCGAGGCGACCGCGACCGATAATGATCAAGTGGCCTGGGTGGAATTCTGGTTATGGAATCATCTTCCACCCATAGGTAAGGTGTCTATCGGGTTCGACGAGACTTCTCCCTATCAGATACAATTTGATAGCAATGTGTTAGTGCCAAATCAAGAATATCAGATGTTCGTTCAAGCAGCTGACAGAGCCGGCAATATATCTGACTATAGTGCACCACCTTATCCGCGTATTTTTATCGAACGCATTTTTTGGTATTTTGTTAATTTACCGATTGCGATTCGATAAGCGGGAGAAATTAAGTACTCAGCGAAGGATTCTTATTGAGGATGTGGTTAATGCACGGCGCGAAGGGCGGGTTGGAGTGATTCTAAGCCACTGGTCAAGAAGTCGGCAGGAAGTGCCAGAGAAGCCATGGACCTCCCAGACTGGCTTAGCTCAGAAGAAGGGGCGTAATACAGACTGATCTCGCCACCGGCTTCAGGCTGGTAAGAATAGAACAGGTAAGTGCCATCCGGGCTCCAATGGGCATCGCGGTAACAACAAGAACCATTTGGAGCAAGCTCCTGGCTCTGGTTTTGGTCGAGGTTGTATAGCTGCAGATCCCCAAAACCCCCGTTACTAATCTGGCTATTCAATAAGAGCTGGTCGGTGCCATTCCAGGAAAGATTGTTAATTTCGGGATGGTCATAATACCCCTGGAGGGTGAACAAAAAGTATGTGGGGAGGATTTCCTTTACCACGGCTGGCGAGGCGGTACATTGGCTAAAATCCAGGATGTTGATCTCATCGCGATAGACAGCATCAACGGAAGTTGACATTAGCATTGCCAGGTGACTATCTGTCAGAGACCAATGAACAGCTTTTAATGTTTTGCTTGTATGGTAAGGCGCATAGAAGGAGCATTGAGCAAGTGGAAGCAGATCTGCGGGGAGGCTTGCCTGGCGCAAATTGAATAAATGGGTGTAAGGAAGAAGATAAAGATCGGTTTGAGCCAACCCTAAGGCAACCTTTTGACCATCCGGAGTAATATCAAACGCATCGATAGAGGGTATCCCGGTAAAACAAGTAAGGGTAAGCACCTGCCTGGTCTGCAGACCCACCAGGTTGATACAGTTGGCGGAGGTGTAAATGACAGACTGACCATCGGGTGACCAATGCAGGTTGGATTTCTTCACCCCATCCGTGGTTAGCTGGACGAGTTCACTACCATCCAGATCGGAGGCCCAGATATCTGAGGACTTCACGAAAGCAAGCTTATCTGCGTGACCCAAGATGACAGGGGTGAGCGAGGAGGAGCCTGCTGTTCCTGAGGTTTTCGCCGTGGGGTTTTTTTGGACCAGAGAGTTATTGGGGGGATTGCTCGAACTGGTTAGAAGGGAAAATGGGAACACACCCAATGAGCGAAGAAACAATGTCAGAGAGAGGATGAGGATGACGACAAAACCTACCAAGAAGCCCCACCAAGGGATCGTGCGAGGGCGCGCCTGTAATTGGTCTGGCTGGGAAGTGGAAGGCGTAAGGGATTTTTCATCCCGCGAGCGAGCACTGACAACCTGTGGAGCAGACAGTTTTTGAGATCCAAGGGTTTCTCCAGATACGGGAGCTTTGTTCCTGTTCGGTTGCAAGGGAATTCTGGTTGTGACAGTGCCTCTCCTGGTAGTAGCGGTGGCTTTATCGGGGGGAATAATCAAGGTGGAACGGTCTAGGGGGTGTTGGTTGGCAGCACCGGCTGGGCTTTGGAGGGTTAGCTTTTTATGGACTCCAGTGGTCACAGCCTGGAGTGCCTTGGCAAAATCCCCGGCGGATTGATAACGATCATCAGGATCTTTTGCCATGGCAATATCCAGGACAGTTTGGATGGCGGTGGGGAGGGTTTTGTTTTGTTCAGAAATCAGGGGGACGGGGTTGGTCAGATGCATCATCATGATTGAAGCAGCTGTGGTGCCGGAAAATGGTACGCTTCCGCACAACATCTGATACAGGACGATGCCCATGGAATAGATATCCGACCGACCATCGATTTCGCGATCACCCTGGATCTGTTCCGGGCTCATATAAGCCGGAGTACCCATGACGGAGCCATCGCTAATGTTAGCAAAACCGATGGTTTCTCTCAAACGGGCGAGCCCAAAATCGGAGAGGAAAACATTATCATATTTATCAAACAAGAGATTATCTGGCTTGACATCGCGATGAATGACACCCCTGGCATGGGCAGTATCCAATGCGGGTGCCAGGCGGAGGTACATCTCCATACAATCCCTGAGGGGAATAGGACCTTTTTTTAGCTTATCGCCTAAAGAGCCCCCAGACATATAGCGCATTACAATGTAAGGCTGACCATCTTCTTCGCCCATGTCATAGACAGGCACGATGGCAGGATGTTCCAACAGGGCAATCATGAGGGCTTCACGCTCAAATCGCTCGCGGAACTTGGTGGAATGCATATAATAGGGCGGTAAAATCTTGATGGCAACTTCACGCTGCGAGCGCGGGTCATAGCCCAGGTAGACAGAAGACATCCCGCCCTGACCGATCAGCAATTTAATGTCGTAACGCCCGATACGTTGAAGTTCCATGAGTTGGTCTATTATTGTAGCCAAGGAGGGTGGAATAGACAAGGTTACAATGAGATAGCTTGCAGCTTTGATAGGGCTGATCCATTTATTCCATATATTTAGACCTGCCAATATATCCAGGTAACCATCTACCCAAACGGACGATGTAGCGGAATGGGATTCTATTTATACTCAATAGCAGATATGAAAATCAATATCGCATATCTGATCAAGATAGATATCCTTTTTTGTTATGGAGGTAGTATATGAGTGGTGAAACAAATCCTTTGACTGATTTTTCTGACCTGCTGGTTAAGGCAGTTGCAAAAGCTGGGGACTCGACAGTTTTAGTGAATGGGCGACATCGCCTGCCGGCGAGTGGAATCGTATATGCGTCTGATTTAATCTTAACAGCAGACCACGTTGTCGAGCGAGATGAGGATATATCCGTGATGCTTGCAAATGGCACGACCATCTCTGCGAGTATAGCCGGGCGAGATCCGGGTAATGATTTAGTGTTGCTGCGCCTGGATAACACGACTAGCACCCCAGCCGAGAAGGCACCCCAGGATGGCAAGGTGGGACAAGTGGTGATCGCGCTTGGCCGGCCGAGTCAGGAGGGGATTGAAGCCAGCCTTGGGATCATAAGCGCAGTCGGTGGACCCGTCAGGACCGGGCGTGGTGGACTGTTGGAACGGTACCTAAGGACGGATGCAATCCCGTTCCCGGGGTTCTCAGGAGGCCCCCTGATCGATACAGAGGGGAGGGTACTTGGGCTGAATACATCAGGATTGGCACATGGGGCTGCCATCACCATACCGGCATTTTTAGCCTGGTCGGATGCAGAAAACCTGGCTAAACACGGATATATAAAACGTGGGTACCTTGGTATTCGTTCTCAACAAGTAGAATTATCACCAGACCTGGTAAAGACGCTTGGTCGCGAACAGGAAACAGGCTTGTTATTGGTATCAGTGGAAAGAGGCAGCCCAGCAGAAGCAGGAAGCTTAATCGTGGGAGACATCCTGGTAGGCATTGACGGACAACCAATCATCGACCATGACGTGCTGATGGTCCACCTGAGCGGAGAGACGGTTGGAAAGTCCATCTCGATCCAGGTATTACGGGGTGGACAGCCTTTATCAGTGACGATGATGGTTGGAGAACGAAAATAAGCACTTGCTTTATCATCTCCTATCAAACCAAATATCAGAACTACGGGAGGTAAATCGTCCGATATAATTATCACGACGAGGTTAAATTGATCCAGGTAACTATCATCGCGCCAGCAATCGCCATCCGAGCAGGGCTTAGAGCATTATTAAGTGATGACCCGCGCATACAGATCATTGGCGAAGCTGCAAGCATAGTTGAATTAGAAGGAACCCAGACCGAAGCAGATGTGGTGGTGTGGTCGCCTTCATTATCCCTGGATCAAGAAGTAGTGCTTTCGGAACTAAGCAATTTGAGAATTGGGGAAACTACCGCGTTGTTGCTGATTTACAATGACCCAAAAGCGATAGAACACCTGATCCGGCATGCAGCCAGGGCATGGGGGGTATTGGCTCCAGAATCAACCCAAGCGGAGCTGGTGGCCAGCGTTCAAGCCCTGAGTGAGGGGCTGGTAGTGACCAATCCGGCTTGGTTGAATCAAGTGATTATGAACCAGGCGACCAGTCAAGAGGCAAATGATGAGCTGGTAGAGCCGCTCACTGGACGGGAGATAGAAATACTGCAACTCCTGGCACTTGGGCTGACCAATAAGCAAATTGCAGCGAGATTGAGGATCAGTGCACATACGGTCAAATTCCACGTTTCAACCATATTCAGTAAGATGGGGACGACCAATCGTGTGGAAACCGTCAATCAGGGGTTAAAAAAGGGCTTAATACTCTTGTGAAACAAAGGTGGCGAATGGGACCCAACCATTCGCCACTAAACGTTTACAAAGCCACGTTCACCAGCTCGTGAAGGGGAGAAAAGTGATGCGAGCCATAGATAAAATTCGAATCGTAATGACAATCAAGCTCCTGGATCGAAGCGCCATGTCAATGTGCCTGAAGCATGGCATCCTCTGGAACTACGGAGCCAGTAGTGACGTATTAAGAGTGTATGAGGTTCCGGCGGTATAATGAATTGATGGATGCGATTCTAATATATCTCAATCAAAAAGAGGCGAAGTGGCAGGAATAAAAGACATTTCTTCGGTATGGAAGAATATCAAAGAGATCGATCTGAAGCCGATCAGAGATTCAGCCACTCATCCCGTCAGGATCGTCCTGGTCGGAGGGCAAGGAACGGGAAGACATACACTGGCAGAACAAATGCGCACAGACCCGGCGCGACCAGGAATCCACACCCAATCGACGTTGGCGCTTATCTCTGTCGAGGCGATTGTAGAGGCACCCGTAGCGCACCTGATCATCGTCCTGGTAGACGCAACACGCACAGATTTTTCAGAAGAGCAGGCATTGGTAAAAAAGTGGAGTGAAGCGGGGAAAAATGTGCTGGTATTTATCAACAAAATCGATCTGGTAGACAGTAATATCGTGGGGGATGCACAACAGGAGTGGCTTGCAGCGAGGGTGATCTATGGTTCGGTCAATGATATCGCGTATATAGAACGAGAATTCATCCCGACGGTGTTAGAGCTTTTGCCACTGCAGCATATTGCCTTAGGCAGACAGTTTCCGCTGTTCCGATTAACGGTCGCTCGCCGGCTGATCAATGAAGCTTGCTTTTCAAATGCAGCGTATTCTTTCAGTACTGGACTAGCTGAAATCGTCCCGGTATTGGATTTGCCGTTAAATGTGACGGACATGGTGGTATTAACCAAATTACAGGCGTTCCTGGCTTATAAATTGGGGCTGTTGCTGGGATTTTCCACACGCTGGCAGGATTATGTGGCAGAATTTGGCAGCGTGATCGGAAGCGGCTTCATTTGGAGGCAAATTGCACGCCAATTAATCGGTTTGGTTCCAGGATGGGGGATCATCCCCAAGGTGGCAATCGCATATTCAGGTACCTACGTTGTTGGGAACGCCATCCTGGGGTGGTATCTCACCGGGCGCAATTTATCTCCAAAACAAATGCGAGCACTATATTCACAAGCTTTTATAAGAGGCAAGGAGTATGCCCGAAAATTGGGTGAGAAGATGCCCAGACCCAGATTGGGAAAGCGGAAGGCAGATCAGTTACAGGCACCTCAAAATAAGCCCCAATTGAAACAAGGCGAAATCAGGATCAGCGCGAAAACCAGCCCTTTAGCGGTTGAGAGCTCGCCGGAGAGCGCTGAGGCGCAACCCATCGTGATCCCCGAGCAGGGAGTGACATCGCCCAGCTCTGCCATAGGTGTAAACCAGGCAGCAAGTGCAAAGTCACACCCAACCAGGCGATTGCATATAATCTGGCGAAAAAAGAAAGAACCAACCGGCCTGGCAAAATTCCGCACCTGCCCCCAGTGTGGAAAAGTCTCTTCAGCAGATGCAAGTTTTTGCCAGTATTGTGGAATTCAGTTCGATCGATAATTTAAATGCCTTGGTCATTCGAGTGAAGAATATTAAGTTAAAATATCATAGTAATGGTGTGTGAAGGTATAAGGAGGATGCTATGGCAGGAGCACAGTATCGCCTCGTGGTACGACAGGGACCCATCCCTGGGCAGATTTTTGAGCTGAACAGAAATGAGATATCGATTGGGCGGGATATAGCCAATGATTTTGTGATCAATGATGCCGAGGTTTCTCGGAAACATGCCAAACTGACTTTGGAGGGGGACCGTTATAAAATCGAGGATCTCAACTCGACGAATGGAACATACATCGATGGACAACGGCTGATCGGTCCGCATGTGCTGGCAATCGGTGAAATCATTATGTTTGGGGATAACGTCGGAGTGATTTTAGATGGCGAGCCTGCCAGACCTGAACTAACTGCGCCAAGCAAGGTAGACCTGGGCATGACACCGGTCGCAGCAATCCCTGCTCCGGCTGAAAGTATTGCAAAGCCGGTAGAACCAGTGACCCCACAGATGAGCAATATCCCCATACTCCAACAAGCCCTGCCTGAGGCTGAGGTAGAACAAGTGGTGGAATCTGGGAAAAAACCGGTCAATACCTGGATCCTGGCAGGATTTGGCTGCCTGTTGGTGATCCTGGTTTTGTTAATTGCGCTCCTGGTTTTTATTGACCAACCCTGGAACTCAGGAGGAGGATTGTATTGCGTTTCGCCCTTCGATATCATCTTCCGGTCCCTAGGATACTGCCCGTAAGATATCCATTGGCTGGACTATAAATCTATCGAACAATCAGAAGGCGTTTACGGACAGACTATATTGATTTTATCGGAGAGCCATAAAAATGGTTGAAAACCAGCTGAATAAGAAAGATGAACCGCGGAGCTCATGGTTGGATTTCGTAGCCCTGATCCTATCATTTTTCGGAGCGATCGTATCCATTGGAGGGGCTTTATTAATATCCTCTTCACAAGCTCAGTCACCCCTTTGGCCACTCCCAGGTTTTGTCCTACTGGATTGGGCATTGCTCGGATTTATTGGTTTTTTGGCTGTTTATTTAAGCTTTAGACAGTCATCAACGAGATGGATGCAATTGACCTGGATTATCACGGGTGCATTAATACCTCTGATCGTCTTGGGGGTGCTTTCAATAGGCTCGATTGTTTTGATCTCGTTTCTATTTTTTGTAATTTCAACAATTATTTTGTCGATTCGAAAAAAAGCAAAATGGTTAGAAAGCGCTGGTATTTTTATGCTCGGGGCGATAGGTAATTTGGGTTTATTACTTATTATTATCACACTTGGCAATCGAAATTACTAACGATAAATCCCCGCTTAATATTTGATCATTCTCGTTATGGTCTAATAATCCATTGCCCGCCTGTACGTTGTAAATCGAGTGGAATTAAATCTGGACCCGTAGAGCTGGTGACATTGGTGCTGGCGCTATCGGAATTGAGACGGATACTTTGTACTTCGTACCCTTGCTGTTGAAGTGTGGATGAGATTGAAAAATAGTCTGCTGTAATGGGGGACACGGAGAAGGGGTCCGGGGTCCCATGGTCAATCGCATCCAGCACAGAATTGATCACATCCAGCGTCTGGCTGGCGAGTGTGTAGTCTTGGACAGATAATTGCTGACCGGCAGTGATGAAGAGTATTTCCAATGCCAGGTTGGAGGGGGTATGGGGATGGCGGAGATAATCAGCAACGATGCCACGCTCGCGCATGGTTTTATTATCCAATAGCCAGGCAGTGCGGAAGTATGCAGAGGGATCCAAGAGTTGCTGATAACGACGCATGGTGTCGTAGTAGTTCACCTCCAGGCGCACATCATCCACCCAGGCTGGAGTATCCGTCTCCTGGCTCAAGGCTGCCAGGAAATCCTGCTCAAGCTGGGAAAATGTGATGGAGAAGTGGACTTTCAAAGCTGCATCAATCGAATCGGATTGACTTTCACCTTGATGGGAATGGATATCACGATAGAAGGAGAAGAAAGCATCTGATCCATATGTCTTTACCATGTATTCAATGAGCGAGGCACCTTCGAGGTATCCAATCTCATGTTGAGCAGCATAAAAGTCATCTGCCAGGGTTTTCAGAGGGATATATTCGTTGAGGTAGCCATCCAATAGAGCTGCCGCGCGGGGCATAAGCGGCTCGGACTTGTAGTGACCCCCGGTCATATAGACCGCAAGTCCTTCCACAAAGATGGAGGGGCGAAAATCACCTCCCAAATGACCGTCAATGGCATGGATCATCTCATGATGCACCACTAATGCCCAAGAATTTGAAGCGTAGTTACGGTCCAGGTAAGACACGCTTATTTCAGTGCTGGTAAAGCCACCATGCCCCAAGAGGCGTGGCAGGATGGTAATGGTGATAGGTTCGGTGAAGTTTGCTCCCATCTTTTCGATGGCATCCTGGGCTTGTTCATCGACCATTGTAGACAGGGTGGTTAGATCGCGTTCAGAAGCGGTGTTGGTAATATAAAAAACGGTGCAACAGTGGGTTTGGGTTGAGGCCCAATGAGCGCTAGCCTGGTCTGGAGGCATGGCGCTGGATGGCTGGAGAGTGACCTGTTCTGTCCAGGAATAGCCTTCGGGTTGGACTTCAAAAGACAGGGTGTGAGCGCCAGGGTCCAGATCGTGGGTATCCCAAACCCAGATCATGGTGGCTTCATAACGGCCTTGGATGCCCCAGGCAGCAAAGTTGACCGGACCAAGATTTGGACCCCCGGGTGGATCAACCTGAACCCGCAGGTTGGCATCCTTTACATCGAGTCCGGGTGGTGAAATCACTTCGAAACTGACCTGATCACCCACATAAATGAGATCATCCGGATGGTAGAGGACTGTGAATGTTTTAAGCAGCGGATTAGGGGTTGTGCCAGGAGCAGGCGTGGAAGTAGCTGGTAAAGCGCTGGGAGATAATGAAGGGAATGGTGTCGGTGAATGGGATGGAAGAAGCGTAGGGCTAGCAGCAGGCAAGGAGGTAGGGGTCGCAGTCGGAGCAGGATAGATGAGGGAAAGCGTAATACTCCCGCAGGATAATGTCAGTATGAGGATGAATATCATTATAAAAATGCGACGCATGCATATATTATAAAATACATAGGGGTGGTAGAATAAATCCAATACCATAATACTTTTATTCACAACAAGATTCTGAGGAGGTTCCCATGTCACCGATGTTCGTCCCTGGTCCGGTAGATGTGTCCCCGGATGTGTTGCAACAACAAACAAAGGCAATGATCCCGCATCGCAGTAAGGATTTTGAGACAATTTTCCAACGTTCAGCGGACAAGTTGCGCCAGATTTTCTATACCCAATACCGAATATTCATCATGACCAATTCAGGCAGTGGAGCGCAAGAATCGGCTGTACGAAACCTGGCAAAGGAACGTGTGCTGAACTGCGTCAATGGAGCTTTTGCTAAACGTTGGTATGACGTATCGATTGCCAACGGCAAGCTTGCAGACAAAGTCGAAGTACCCATGGGTCAGGCTATCCTGCCTGAGATGGTTGAGGAAGCACTTAAGAAGCAAAAGTACGATCTGATCACGCTGGTGCACAACGAAACTTCCACGGGGGTTCAGAACCCCGTAAAGGAAATTGCTGAAGCAGTGCACCGGGTAAGTCCGGATACGCTGATCGCAGTGGACGCAGTTTCATCATTGGGAGGGGTGAAGATCGAAATGGATGCCTGGGGGTTGGATGTGTTATTCACCTCATCTCAGAAATGTATGGCATTACCACCGGGTATTGCATTGGTCGGGGTCAATGAGCGTGCAATGGCTCGGGCAGCTGAGGTACCGTATCGCGGCTGGTACTTTGACTATCTGCTGCTGGAGAAGCACCGTCTCAAGGATTCCACACCGATGACGCCCGCCATGTCATTGATCTATGCGCTGGATTACCAGATTGACCGGATGTTGGCGGAAGGTCTTGAAAACCGCTTTGCACGTCATAGCGCGATGGCCCAGTACTCACAAGAGTGGGCAACCAAAAAAGGATGGCCATTATTCGCACCGGAGGGGTATCGCTCGCAAACCATCACCGTGGTGGTCAACCCTCCGTCCTTTGATTGTGGTGAATTCAACAAATTTGTTGGTCCGCGCAACCTGCGCCTGGCGAACGGTTATGGGGATTTGAAGGGGAAGACTTTCCGCATCGCACATATGGCGGAGATTCAAATGAGTGATCTGGAGAACCTGCTCTCCGGCATTGATGAGTTCATGCAGGGAAAGTAATGCAAAAAAACCAATCAGAGACGTCCCCAAGCGGGACGTCTCTGCGATTAATCCTATAGAATGACAAGCACGGTGGACGTCAGGATTGACAACCTCACCTATGGGGGGGATGGATTGGGGAGACTGGTGGATGGCAGGGTGGTTTTTGTGCCCTATGCCATCCCAGGTGAGCTGGTGCGGCTGAAACTGGTAGAGGATAAACCTCGTTTTGCACGGGCGGAGCTGGTTGAGGTGTTGGAAGCTTCAGCCGACCGGGTCATTCCACGCTGCCAACACTTTACGACCTGTGGTGGCTGCCATTACCAGCAGATGAATTATCCAACCCAGCTAAAAGCAAAAGCAACCATCCTGAGGGAGCAGCTGGAACGGATTGGGGGCTTAAAGGATATTCCTGGAGTTGAGGTTGGGGTTGCATCTGACTCCTGGTATTACCGCAATCATATTCAATTTCACCTCACACAGGACGGTAAATTGGGGTTTCAGAGAGCGCATTCCAACCAACCCTTTGCCATCCAGGAGTGTCACCTGCCGGAGGTGGCAATCAACCAGCTATGGCCTCGGATCGAAATCGAACCTATGCCTGGAGTGGAGCGTGTGAGCCTGAGATTGGGTGCGGATGAGGACATGATGCTTATCCTGGAATGCTCTAATCCGCAGCCATTGGATTTCAGCATCGAGGACCTGGCGATTTCTGTGGTGCAATTGGGACCCTCTGACAGCGTGGTCCTGGCAGGCAGTGACCATATTGTGATGGAGGTTTCAGGGAGGCGCTTCAAGGTATCCCCGCGTTCTTTCTTTCAGGTGAATACGAATCAAGCGCAGACAATGTTGAAGCATTTAACCGCGCATCTATTTTTATCAGAAAATCTGACAGTTTTGGATGTTTATTCCGGGGTGGGATTATATAGTGCCTTCCTTGCGCCTAAAGTGAAGCGTTTGGTAGGGATTGAGTTTTCCCCTGATGCCTGTGAAGATTTCTCCATCAATTTGGATGAATTTGAGAATGTGGAGCTTTATGAAGCCTCAGCGGAACAAGTGTTGGGTAGCATCGATTTCAAACCGGATATCATCATCATGGACCCACCACGGGCGGGATTGGGGAGACTAACTATTGAAGGCATATTAACTCAAGGAGCGGAACGACTGGCTTATGTTTCATGCGACCCAGCTACGCTGGCACGAGATGCCAAACAGATAGCAAGCGGGGGATATTCTTTGAAGGATTTGACTCTCATCGATATGTTTCCGCAGACCTACCACATTGAAAGTATCAGCTATTGGGAAAAACTTTAATAAGTATTGTGACTGTATGCCATCCACTATGAAATGGGTGGCATTTTTATTTATTTCCCGAATGAAAGGGTACCTGGTACGTATCCTGCATAATATGGATAGCAGGCAAACTGCCGAATCCTCTTGAGTAACTACTCACCCATCCCCTCATTATCTCCCCTTCCCAAATTTTGGGAAGGGGAGAAGAGGCCGGAAGACAGGAGTTCGCAGGTGGTTTTCCCTGCGAACTCCTGTCTTCCGGGAATAATGCATACAAATCATCGCAGGACGGGTGAACATAGCAGGTCAGTGAGTAATTACCCTCTTGACATAGAACAAATGTTCTGTTATAATGATGATCATCAAGATAAACAGATTCGGTGAATGGGTTCCAAACCGTCGGAGGCTAGATTATGAATATAGGAATGCTGTGGTTTGATAATGACAATAAATCAGATTTAACCACTAAAATCGAGAGGGCAGCCAATTATTACCATACGAAATACGGGAAGGCACCCAATCTATGTCTAGTTCATCCGCGCACCCTGGGTACTAGCTCGTGGAAAGGGGCAGGTATCGAAGTACGTGCAACGCGTTCAGTACTGCCAAATCATTTTTGGCTGGGGGTAAATAATAATGGAAACCTGGCTAAATCGTGAGCTCAATCACCAACAGCTCGAGGGCTAAATCTGCATCCATTTGCCCGGTTTTAATCGCTTCATCAAGATCCAACAATCGATGATAAATCATTTCAAGAAATTTAATAGAGTAGCGTGGGGCGCTCTCCAGGGCTAATTTTGCGGGATAATATTTAATATTCAATGATTTTGGAAAGTCATTGACCGTACCATGCTCATCTAATATCTCACGCGCCACAATCAGCAGCCGAATTTGATAAACGATACTCTGCAAAATTTGTAAAGGGTCATCCTCTTGCAGGCTTCTGTGCAATAGGGCTTGCGCCTTGCGCTGATCACGGTCCCGCAAAGCGTTCACAAACTCAAAATCACCAATTTTAGCGGTCAAAGGCGTGAGATGCTCAACATCATCTATATCCACGGGACGGGCGAAATTGACGTATGTAAGCAGCTTGGTGAGCTCTTGAGTCGCCAGGCGGGTGTCGTCACCAATCTGATTGGCGAGTAAAACCGCGGCCTGGGGGGAAATTTGCCCACCTATTGTTTTGGCTTGCTCTTGAATCCACTTAACCATTAATGCGCCAGTGGGTTGCGAATGATGCCGGATGTAGACCCGCTTAGCTTGCTGAGGGGAGGAGGCCCATTTTTCGAGCCAATTCAACCTGCCTTCTTTTTTATCCCTGTCATTGGTCAGGAATTCATAATCCACCAATACTAATTTTGCGGTAGGTTTCTCGGCAGTTAAATAGGTTATAAATTCACCTTGCTTGACCTTATCTTTTAAACTGGCGGTTGGGTAGGTGAGAATGACCAGCCTTTTTGTAGCCAAAAACGGGACACTTGCCACGGCATCTTTGAGCTGATTCAGCGAGAATGACCTGCCATCCAACAGGGTAGTATTCATCTCGGCGATATTTGGGTCACCGAGTCGGGAACTTATCTTGTCGATGGATTCCTTGATGGCAAATTCATCATCCCCATCAAAGAGATAGATCTCAGGACCTTCCTCTACCACACTTAGCCTCTGGTCTGCACACGATGAACGGTCATGCGACCTTGCTTCTTATGGGAAATTGCGGTGACTTCAAGTGTGCCAGGGTCACCGGAGGTTGTCACGCGTGCCTGGAGGAGTAACCCTAAGGGTTGTGAAATGATCAAAGCCATGGTGGCAAGCGCGGCGGCTAAAGGCAGACGAGCAAGCTTATCCTGCACACGCTTGCCTGAACCCAGCATGGCCGATGCGCCTGCCAGACCGGCTAGCGCGCCGGCAGTCACATAATTGGTGCCACAATTAGGGTGAATTGCCAGGTGGCGTTCGCCGGCCCTTAATCGTGCGATCGCTTCCAGAACAGCAGTATGCAACAACTCGGACGGAACATCACCAATAATCCAAAAGCCACCAACATCTGAATGGCCCATCAGCATGGTGTTTGGGAGGTGATTTGCCAGGGTATGCAAGGTGGCATGCTCCAGACCGTGATTACGGCGTATATGCGAAATAATGGGGAGATCAAGAATAGTGGAGATACTCAGCGATAAAGGACGTCTCATGGATGCCTCCAATCCAAAGTGATTATACACGAAACCCTACGGGAGAAATTGATTTGCAGGATAACAGGCTCAGGATTCAATAATGGGGCAGATAAAATGACCCATTTAGCGGAAGCAAAGTGACCAACGAAACAAGGTGTTGGTCACCCGGGGAATAGATCGAGAGAAGTTGATTATATTCCCCTGCCCGCAATCACGAGCGTGTAAAAATGTGGATGCGTGGTTAACAGCTCCATTTTATGGTTGGTAATTACTAACCCAAGAGCAAGAAAACCACGAAGGACGC
>Ga0153915_10002776_pt1 | contig 15968 bp, 13 predicted proteins | sample Opewatmetagenome_2_FD_107003 | JGI IMG/M metagenome (GOLD analysis project Ga0153915, IMG submission 107003) | Freshwater wetland microbial communities from Ohio, USA - Open water 3 Core 3 Depth 3 metaG | ecosystem: Environmental > Aquatic > Freshwater > Wetlands | place: USA: Ohio, Lake Erie...
CGCCCCACAGCCCGATGGCGTAGGCGGCGCGCTCGTCGTCGTCGCGGCCTTCGCCGTCACGGTCCAGCGCCTCGCGCTCATTGTGCGCGGTGAGGAGCAGCAGGACCCCGACGAGAGGGTGACGGTCCGGTGGCATTCCGCGCCGAGCCCGAGGTGCGTCCCGTGGCGTGGTCGAGCAGCTCTTGTCGGCCCTTGCTCGCCGAGCAGGGTGCGGACTTCACCACCGATACGAACGGGGCGCGGCATGAGGTAGCGGATGGGGCGGCCCCTCGCGGAGGTCACACCCCGCGGGCCAGCGGGCCTCCCTTCTCGTCACAGCCTCTCCCCGCCCACGCCTCGGCACCGCTACCTTCGTCCGCTATTCTTGCCCTTGCTCACAGGGAAGACGGGGGTGACGATCCATGGGTCGGCAAGGCAATACTCTCGGGCAGTTGTTCAGGTCCAAGGTCTTCCGAATTCCCGGGCACGAGTTGCTGGTGTCGGGACATGAAGGAGCCTGGGTGGTGACTGTGGACGGGGCTCCGCGCAGCCCGCCTGGCTTCGCAACCCTGGCAGAAGCCTGGGCAGCCGGCGTTCGGGAGGCGGAGAGGCTCGACAGGGCCGAGCCCGCGGTCGGCGATCCTCCGGGCGCTCTCGAGGACGCGGCACGTCGCTGAGGCGGCGAATGCCGGGCACCCAGGCGGTCTGACTGTGCCGCTCGACGGTTGGGGATGCTGCGAGGTCGACCAACCCCCTGGCTCCAGGCAGGAGCCTGGCTCAGGGAGCACGTCCCAGGCGCTCGCCGACCTGGGTGGCGGTCGTGCCCAGGCCGGGATGGTCGAGCTTGAGGGGGGCCGTCCGGTTGACCCCGCGCATGAAGGCGCGGACGAGCCCGACCGCCGCCTCCGAGAGGCCGTAGGCGCTGGCGCCCGCCCGCTATTCTCGCTTTGGCGCTGAGGTCCCGCTCCCGAGAGGTACAAAATGAAGAGTCGGGAGAGATTCTACGAGTACGTCTTCTCGCGAGACGGGGAGGAGTCTAGCGTCCTCGTGCGCGCCTGGAACGCGGACGAGGCCGCGACCCAGGCCAGGATGGCGCTCGACGCCCAGGGGATCACCGCGACCGGGCGCCTGATAGCCAGCCCTTCGCGCTGGCCGGCCCTGGCGAGTCGGGTCGACCGCTCCAGGATGAGGAAGCCACAGGATCCGCTGAAGGCCAGGTGAGGACGGGGCGGCTCGACCCGCCTTCAGCGTCGCCGCCTGCGCCGGCTGTCGCTGCGGAGGATGTGGACAAACAGCGCCGAGAAGCCGAGCAACGTCAGCCAGACCAGCACCGCGAGCACCGCCAGTTCCCGGCTCACCGGGGCATCGTGCTCACGCCCGCGGGCAATCAGGTAGCGCAGCGGTGACGGATCCATGACGAGGCGAGGTCGGCGTCGCCACATGCAGCGCGGTTTCGGCCGCTGGCGGCTCCCGGCTGGGTCTCGACGAGGCGCTCGGGGCCCGAGCGATGGTCCGCCGTCGCCCCAGGCCTTCGGCTTGCCCTGCCCGAGGACGCAGCAGGGCGGCATGGTCGGTATCGAGCGCAGGGTCTGCGCACGGGGCTCCGAGGGCGCAGGCCCGGCAGCTCCAGCTGCGCCAGTCGCGCAGGAGCGCCGCGTCCAGGCAGCGGTCGTAGGCGAGCGCTGGTCCGAGGCCTCCGGCGGCCAGGTGAAGCTGCGGGTGTACCCGGGCGGCGTCCAGGGCAGCGAGGGGGACATGCTCCGAAAGATGGCGGTGGGACAGCTCGACGCCGCCTCGGTGACCAACGTCGGCCTCCACGACGTTGCGCCGGAGCCCCAGGCGCTCACCGTGCCGCAGATGTTCGAGAGCCGCGAGGAGCGGGCGCACGTCTTCGCGCAGGTCGAGGCCCAGATCGAGGCCTCGCTGGAACGGCGCGGGCTCGTCCCCCTGCAGTGGGCGCTGGTTGGGGAGGTGCGGCCCTTCTGCGTCCGCGCCTACCGCACTCCGGCCGAGATGGCCGCGGCACGGATCTTCGCCTGGGAGGGGGATCCAGCCTCGGCCGAGGTCTGGCGCGCCGCCGGGCTCCGCCCCGTGGTGCTGTCCTCCGTGGACCTCGTGCCCGCGCTGCAGACCGGCATGATCGACTGCGTGGCCAACGTGCCCGCCTACGTACTCGCTGCTCGCCTCTTCGAGAAGGCCCGCTTCATGCTCGCTGCCTCCTGGGGCTACGTCATGGGCGCGACCGTGGTGACGACGAGGACGTGGGAGCGAATCCCGGCGGCCCTTCGGCCGCGCCTGGCGGAGATCGCGCGCGAGATCGCCGCCCATGTGGACGCCGAGTCGGCTCGCGCCGACGCCGTGGCGGCCATGCGCTGACAGGGGCTCGAGGTGGTCCCGGTTGCGGCCGCCGAGTGGCGCAGGGCCGGGGAGGCGAGCTGGCCGGGGCTACGCGGCAAGGTGGTGCCCGCCGCTCTCTTCGACGCCGTGAAGAGGCACCGCGACGAGTACCGGAAGGCGCACGTGGCGTCGGGCCCCGACGGGCGTTGACGCGCCGGCAGCGCGTCGCGCCAGGAGGAGCCGGTTCGTCAGGGCTCGCCGTCGTAGAAGAACTCGCCGAGGCCAAGCGTGAGAAGGAGCAGCCCGTAGACCACGTGCTCGAGCCAGACCGGCCCCACCGACCGCGTCCGCCGGTAGGTGAGGGCGAGCAGCAGGCCGGCCGGCACCGAGAGCAGTGGCGCCACCGCGTTCGGATAGACGGTGTGCAGCAGGCCGAAGGCCAGAGCGTTCGCGGCCACCAGCCCGCTCCGACCGGTGAAGATGGATGCGTACCGGTGGAAGAAGAAGGCCCTGTAGACGACCTCTTGCGGCCAGGCCGACAGGAAGGGGTAGATGGCGAGCCCGGCGAGCCAGAGCCCTGGCGCCTTCCGGGGCCACGCCAGCAGCGCCGCGGGGCGAAGGGCCATGACCAGGGCGAGGATCACCGCCGCGGCGAGGACGCCGCGCAGGGCGATGGCGGGCAGCGACCCGGCCAGGTCCCCGAGGGAGAAGAGCCGTCGCCGGTCGAAGGTCGGGTCGCGAGCCAGGACGAAGATGCAGCCCGCCGTGACGAGCCCGAGGACGACCAGTCGTGGCGCCGGCACGACGCCCCACCGGACGAGCAGCGGCAGCAGGACGAAGAGGCCGAGCAGCTCTGCGACCCGTGCTGCGACCGCGGGCCTGGCCGGGGCCGCCGCGACGGCGACGTCGGGGGCGGTCGGCTCCGGGGTGCAGGGGGTTGCTCTCATCCGGTCGGGGCAGTACGGGTTTGCGCCGTCACGGGACGGGCGCTACAGCGCAGGGCGTTTGCCGAGCAGCAGGGCCTGGCTGTCGACCGGCTCCTCGTCGCCAGACGCCGCCAGCCGCCGGTAGGTGCCGTCCGCTTGCATGCGCCGCGCCCGCAGGTTGTCCCGGAGGTAGGCATCCAGGACCTCGTAGCGCAGGTGGCGGGCCAGGTCGGGATCGCGGACGGGGAAGAGCACCTCGACGCGGCGGTCGAGGTTCCGCGGCATGAGGTCGGCGCTCCCGAGGTACACCTCCTCCGCGCCGCCGTTGTGGAACCAGAAGACCCGGCTGTGCTCGAGGAAGCGGCCGACGATGCTGGTCACGGTCACGCCCTCGCTGAGGCCCGGGACTCCCGGGCGCAGGCAGCACACGCCGCGCACCAGCAGGTCGACCCGGACCCCGGCGCGGGCGGCCCCGACCAGGGCCGCGATCATGTCGCGGTCGACGAGCGCATTCATCTTGAAGACGAGGCGGCCGTCGCGCCCGGCGGCGACGTGCTCCACCTCCCGCTGGATGAGGCCGAGAAGCCGTTCGCGCAGGTTGATGGGCGCGACCAGGAGCTTGCGGTAGTCGCGCTCGCGCGAATACCCGGTGAGGTAGTTGAAGAGGTGGGTGGCGTCCTGGCCGATCTCGGGATCGCAGGTGAAGTAGCCGAGGTCGGTGTACAGGCCGGTGGTGACGGCGTTGTAGTTGCCCGTGGAGAGGTGGACGTAGCGGGCCAGCCGCTCGCCCTCGCGGCGGACGACCAGCGCGACCTTGGAGTGGGTCTTGTACCCGAGCAGCCCGTAGATGACGTGGACGCCCTCGGCCTCGAGGGCCCGGGCCCACTCGATGTTGCTCTGCTCGTCGAAGCGGGCCTTGAGCTCCACCAGGACCGCCACCTGCTTGCGGTTCTGCACTGCCTCCAGCAGCGCCTCGACCACCGGCGAGTTGCGCCCCACCCGGTAGAGGGTCTGCTTGATGGCGAGGACGTTTGGATCGCGGGCCGCAGCCCTGAGGAACTCGACGACCGGGGCGAAGGAGTCGAAGGGGTGGTGAAGCAGGACGTCGTGGCGCCGGATGGCGGCGAAGAGGTCCTCGTCGCCGTCCTGCCGGGCCAGGCGGGCGGGGACGCTCGGAGTGAAGGGCGGGAAGCGCAGGTCGGGTCGCTCGATGCTGGCCAGGCCCGCGAGATCGGCCAGGCCCAGCGGTGCGTCGAGCGTGAAGACGTCGCCCGGGGCCAGCGCCAGGTTGTCGACCAGGATGGCGCGCATCCTCTCCGGGATGGAGGTGGTCACCTCGAGCCTGACCACCGAGCCGAAGCGCCGCTGGCGCACCCCGCGCTCGATGGACTCGAGGAGGTCCTCGGCCTCCATCTCCTGGAGCAGCATCTCGCCGTCCCGGGTCACTCGGAACGGATGCACCTCCCGGATGGTCATCCCGGGGAAGAGGCCGCCGGCGTTGGCGGCGATGAGCTGCTCCAGCCAGACGAAGATCTGGCGGTGCTGCACGGCGCCGTCGGACTTCGTCGAGCCGCGGCCGAGACGCACCAGGCGCGGCAGCGTGTCGGGTACCTTGATGCGGGCGAAGCGCTCGACGCCGTCCCCGGCGTCGACGAGCACGCCCAGGTTGAGGCTCAGGTTGGAGATGAAGGGGAAGGGCCGGCCCGGGTCGACGGCCAGCGGCGTCAGCACCGGGAAGACCATCTCGTCGAAGTACTCCCGGGCCTGCTCCAGCTGCCGCTCGCCCAGCCGGTCGTAGTCGAGCACCTCGATCCCGGCTCCCTTGAGCTGCGGCAGGAGCACCTCGTTCAGGCACCTGGTGAGCGTGCGGGTCAGCGCCAGGGACTCGCGTCTCACCGCCGCCAGCTGCTCCGGGGGAGAGAGGCCGTCGGGTGCGTCGCCGACCCCGGCGGCGATCTGCTGCCGCAGGCCCGCAACCCGGATCATGAAGACCTCGTCGAGGTTGGAGGCCACGATCGACAGGAACCTCACCCGCTCGAGCAGGGGATTCGAGGGGTCGAGAGCCTCCTCGAAGACGCGCTTCTGGAACTCCAGCAGCCCGAGCTCCCGGTTGAAGAACAGGCGGGGGTCGACCCCGCTCTCCGGGCCGCCGCGGCTCCGCTCGGCCGGCAGCGCGCCCTCCGGCGCGTCCTCGGCCGCGAACGGAGGCGAGCCCGGCAACGCCTCCACCGGCGCCGGGACGGTCTCCTGCCCGGCGAGTGACTCGGTCTCGGCCACTGACTCCTCGCGTTCTTCGGCCACCCACGGACGAGGTACACGGGATCGCGAGCCCTCGCAAGACCGGGCCCGGCGCCGTGTGACGAAACGGAAACAGGACCCACCCCGGGAACGGTCCGGGCCGGGGCGCCCGCCGCGGCCCGCGGCGAGGGCGGGGGGCGCCCCGGGACCCGGACCTGGCGCTACGGTCGCTCGCCCCGGCCCACGCGCTCGCCCCCGGCGAGCGCCGCCCGCATCAGCTTGAAGAAGACGTCGGTGTTGGTCTGGATCCCGACGAAGTCCTTCCACCAGTCGCCCGAGGAGAGGGCGGACACGGGGATGTCGGAGGCGGTGTGGACCGCCTGGCCCCCGGTCACCTGGCCGCGCAGGTAGAAGCCGCCCTGATCGGAAAGCCGCTGGATGGGCTCGCTGCCGTAGCCGCGCCCCCTGAGCTCGGCCTTGATGTCGTTCGACAGCAGGCTGTCGGTCACCGGGAGCGGCTTGGAGAGCCAGGTCTCGTACCGGTCGCCGCCGGCGCCGTAGCCCACCAGTACCTTGCCGTCGGCATCCATGGTGGCGGGGTAGCCGTCGGGCTGGATCGAGTAGCGCGGGAAACCGGCGGCGTCATAGGTGCCCGCGAGGGCCTGGCGCGCCGGGGTCTTCGTCGGATCGAGGGTCGCGGCGTCGCTGGGGAGGGCGGCGGCGGCGGAGGCCCCGCCAGTGAGGGCCCCGATGAGGCTGAAGCCCGAGCATTCGTGATCGGCCAGCACCACGATGACCGTGTCGCCGCTCTTCTCGGCGAAGCGTCGGGCCACGCCGACGGCGTCGTCGAGCTCGATGGTCTCCCCGATGACGCGGTCGGCGTCCATCAGGTGCGATTGCTTGTCGATGTGGGCCCCCTCGACCATGAGGACGAAGCCTCGGCGGTTCCTGGAGAGGACCGAGAGCGCAGCGTCGGTCATCTCGTCGAGCATGGGCTGGTCGGGGGCGTGGTAGTGGTCGACGACGTAGGTGCCGTCTGCGAGCGGGGTGCCGCGGCGCTTGGCGATCTTGTCGAGGGCCACGTTCATGTTGCCGTAGCCGAAGAGCCCGAGGAGCTTGTGGGGCCGGGAGGCGACGGAGCCCCGGAGCGCGGTCGCGGTGTCGGCGTAGGCGAAGCCGGCCCTCTGGAAGTCGGCCAGGAGGTCCCGGCCGGAGTCACTCGCCCCCACAGCCGAGCCCGGGAGACCCCAGCCGGCCAGGAGGTCGGGGGGCAGGCCGGCGTAGTCGGTCGCGTCGCCGCGAGAGGAGCCGAACTGGGAGGAGGGGAGGAACCAGCGGCGGCCGCCGCCCATCAGCACGGCGAGGCCGCTGTTCCCGGCCTCGTCCAGGTACTGGTCGCAGATGCCGGTCCCGGCGTTGCGGTTGCCGGTGTGGACCATGTTGGCGGCGGGGGTGGCGTCCTCGACGTCGGCAGTGGTGACGATGCCGAGGGAGGTGCCCTTCACGCGGTGGAGGTACTCGCCCATGTACTCGACGCGCGGCTGGTAGAAGGGGCTCAGCACGTGAGCCGGGTAGACGCCCTCCTGGCCGTTGAAGGCGTGGTTCCCGGTGGAATAGCAGGCCATGCCCGGCGAGGAGTCGGTGACGATGCTGTTGAGCGAATGGGTGCTGACGAGGCCCAGGCCGGGGAAGCCGTCCATCTCCAGCCGGCCCAGCGGATCCCCGCCGGCGACCCCGTACTTCACCAGGCGAGCCGCCGTCCGGTGGGCGACGCCCATGCCGTCGCCGAGGAAGATGATCACGTTCCTCACCGGCTCCCGGCCGTCCTCGCGGCCACCGCGCACGTCGACCACCTGGATGCGGGAGGTGACGGTGGCGCTGCCGGTCGCGTCGGCGAAGGTGGCGGAAAGCGTGTGCAGGCCAGGTGTCCGCAGGGCGTGGCCCCGCAGGTTGAAGCCGCCCCAGCCCGCCGAGCTGATGCCGTCGGTGGTCGAGGTGTTCTGGGCCCCGGAGGTGAAGGCCGCGGGCTTCCCGTCGATGGTCAGGGTCGCCGTGTAGGGGCCGGTGCCCTTGCCCTCGACGCGGACGTCGAAGCGCTGGCCCTCGAGGAGGCGAGCGCCGTCGGGGGGAACGAGGGTGACGCTCGACGGCGCAGCCAGCGCGACCTCGGCCGCGGCCAGGAGGAACGCCGCGGCGAGGGGGGGGACGAATCGGGTGAGGCGCATGCGCAGCTCCTTGCGGTTGGGGAACGTTACGGCTTCGCGGGGGAAGGAACCGAAGGCCGGTACGGGACGTCGAGGAGCAGCCGGAAGGCGGAGACGCGCCCGCCGGAGTCGGCCTGGTTGCCCACCTCGAGGACGCCGGTGACGGCGATGGGCCCCTCGAGATGCTCCACCGCCTCGGCGGGGCGGGAGCGGACGACGACGCGCACGGCCTCGGGCGGGAGGTCGCCCGTGCCCGCGCCTCCCTCGTCGCACTCCACCGGGTGCGGCGCGAGCCAGAAGGCGCCGACCTGCGGCTCCTCCATGTGCGCCATGAAGCCGACGAGCCGCACCCGCCTTCCCGCGAGGGCGCGCGCCTTCGCCGACGGGCCGAGCCCGGCCGGACCCGACTCGACGAGCTCTGCCAGGAGCAGCGCCGGGACCTCGCCCTGCGGCGCGCTCCCGGGCCCCGAGGCGGCCAGGGCCGCAGCCAGGGGGCCGGGAGCTGCGGCAGCGGCGATCGAGAGCACGACCGCGAGCGCGATCGGAACCATGGGCAGCCTCCGGGGTCAGCAGTCGGTTGCGAAGATGCGCCCGGTGCGCGCCGGCTGCAGTGAAGGACCGGTGAAGGTTCGGCGACGCCTCAGGCCGCCGCGGGCGCCACGCCGAGCTGGCCTTCGAGCGGGACGGCCGTCGGCACGCGGGCGTCGAGCCAGTGCTCGGCCAGCACCCGGCCGTTGCCATGCGCCAGGACGCGGGCGCGCGAGAGCGCGGTGGAGCTGCCGGCGTTCAGGACCCGCAGGGGCCGCGGCCCGTCGTCGCCGAGCACCAGCTCCCCGGCGGCGTGGCGATGCCCGTGCAGCACCAGGTCGCAGCGGCCGGCGAGCCGCTCCAGCAGCGCGCCCCCGAGCGGAAGCTCCTCGGCGTTGGGCCAGCCGACGAGGCTGGAGAGCCGCTCGAAGAGGTTGTCGTGCGGAAGCGCATGGAGGTGGTGGTGCAGCATGAGCACCACCAGCGCCCCGGCCGGCGCGGCGGGAAGGATCGCCTCCACCTCCTCGATGTCGCGCCAGGTGAGGAGCCCGTGCCCGTCGATGAGCGAGCGGTTGTGGGGCGCGGTGGAGTCGAGCCGCACCGCGAAGAGGCCGGGCGAGACCTGGGCCGAGACGCGGCCGCGCATGAGCCACTGACCGGCGTCGTCGCCGGCACGGTCGTGGTTTCCCGGGACCACCAGGAGGCGCCCCGGGGCGAGCGGCGCGAAGATGCGCCGGAAGAGCCGGAGCTCCTCCACCCGGCCGCGGTCGGTGACGTCGCCGGTGACCAGCACCTGGTCCACGCCGGCGGCCTCGAGCGCCTGGACCAGCCGGCGGGCCGAGCTGGCGGTGGCGGCGTCCTTGCCGATGTGCAGGTCGGAGAGGTGGGCGATGGTGTGCAAGGGCGGCTCCTCCGGTGGGAGACATTGCACGCCTCCCGCGTGACGGCGCCGCGACGTCGCTCCCACGTTCGCGTGAACCCGGACCCGGCCCCTCGTTCGCGCATTCGTCGCGAGTTCGCGACCGGGGGTTCACCGCCGGTTGCTAGCTTCCCGAGGCGGAGGAGGAGAAATGTCCCGACGCGAGATCCGCCCGCTCCGGAGCAGCGACTTCGGCGAGCTGATGCGGCTCGAGGAAGAGGTCTTCGGAGCCGCCGGCGAGGGCGTGCTCGGCGCGTACTACGTCCGGCTGTGCTGCGAGTTCTTCGCCGACACCTGCTTCGCCGCCGAGGAGGGCGGCCTGGTGGTGGGCTACGTCCTGTGCTTCGTCCGCGGACGCGAGGCCTGCTGCACCACCCTGGCGGTGGCTCCCGGACGCCAGGGGAGCCGGGTGGCGGTCCAGCTCCTCCGCACGCTCATCGGCGCCCTGGTCGGCCGCGTCGAGGCCTGCTGGTTCACCGTCAAGGAGGACAACGTCTCGGCCCGCGCCATCCACCGGGCGCTCGGCGCCCGGGACGTCGAGGTGCGGGAGGACTTCTACGGCCCGGGCGACCGGCGCATCGTCTCCCGCATCGACCGGGCCGGCTTCGAGCGGGTCCGCGGCCGGCTGGAACGGATGGGCCTCGTCGACGCGGGAGCCGCCGGCGGCGTCGCGGGCGCGGCATGAGGTCGCCGGCGGCCCGATCGCGCGCCTGGCGGGCCGCCTCCCGGGTCGCCGGAACCCTGGGCCTGGCAGGGGCCACGGCGCTGCGGCTCCGGCGCCTCGGCGCCGAGGCCGACCCGGCCCGCCGCGCGCTGCTCCTGCGGGACGGCGCCCGCGCGGTCCTCGACCTCCACGGCCTCGACGTGTCCATCGAGGGACCGGTCCCCGCCGGGCCCGCGCTCCTGGCTGCCAACCACGTGAGCTGGCTCGACCCGCTGGTCGTGGCGAGCAGCACGCCCTGCATCCCCGTCTCCAAGGCCGACGTCTCGTCCTGGCCCGTGGTCGGAGGGCTGGCCCGGGACCTCGGCGTGCTCTTCCACGCGCGCGGGGACGTGCCGAGCGGAGCGCGGGTGATGCGGGCCGCGGAGAGCGCCCTGCGGCTGGGGCTCCCGGTGCTGAACTTCCCCGAGGGCACCACCACCGACGGAAGGGCGGTGGGTGCGTTCCGGCGCGCCCTGTTCGGCCTCGCCCGCCGTGCCGGCGTCCCGGTCGTCCCGGTGGCGCTGGCCTACTTCCCGCCCGAGCTCGCCTGGACCGGCGACCAGACCTTCCTGCCCCACTGGCTCCGGCTGGCAGCGGGCCCGGGCGGCCGCGCCTTCCTGCGCTTCGGCCCGCCCCTCGCCGCCGGTGCGCAGGACGCCGAGGCGCTCGCCAGGGCAGCCCGCGCCCGCGTCCTCGACCTCCTGGGAGGCCCCCGTGCCGCAGCAGTCGGCTCTTGAGTACCTTGCGCACGGCCAGGCGCCGTTCTTCCGCCTGCCCTGGGTCCGGCGGCCGGATCCCCTTCCGGCGGGAACGGCCGCCGTCCTCCTGGGCGTGCCCTTCGACGGGGGGACGACCTACCAGCCCGGGGCGCGGCTCGCGCCCTGGCACGTCCGCCGGGTGAGCGCGCTGGTCCAGGGGTGGCACCCCGTACACCGGGTGGCGGTCTTCGACCGCGTTCCGGCGGTCGACGGCGGCAACGTCGTCTTCCCGCCCTTCCACCCCCCGGCGATGCGCGAGCGGGTGCAGGCCGAGGTGGCGGCGGTGGCGCGCGCCGGTGCCGTGCCCTTCCTGGTCGGCGGAGACCACTCGGTGGCCCTCCCGGCGATGCGGGCGCTGGCGCGCTCCCACGGCCCGCTGGCGGTGGTCCACGTCGACGCCCATCTCGACACCAGCGGCCCGGAGATCTGGGGCGAAAGCTTCCACCACGGGACGCCGCTGCGGCACGCGCTCGCCGAGGAGCTCGTCGCCCCCGGGCAGCTCCACCAGATCGGGCTCCGGGGCCCGTGGGGGAGCGCCGGCGACGGCGACGTGAGCGCAGAGCATGGAGCCCGGCTCCACCCGGCGGAGGAGGTGGCGGACAGGGGCATCGCCGCGGTGATGCGTGAGGTGCTCCAGGCCGTCGGCCAGCGCCCCCTCTACCTGTCGTTCGACGTGGACGCGGTCGACCCGGCCTTCGCTCCGGGGACCGGCACGCCGGTCCCGGGGGGCCTGACCTCGGCCGAGGCGCTGCGGCTGGTGCGGGCGCTGGCCGGCTCCCGGCTCGTGGGCATGGACCTCGTCGAGGTCTGCCCGGCCCTCGACCATGCCGACGCCACCGCGCACCTCGCGGCGCACCTTCTCTTCGAAGGCCTGGCCCTCCTGGCGGTCCGGCCGGGACCCTGAGGGCCCGGGGCCGGCGGCTCAGAGCTCGTACCGGAGGATCAGGCAGGCCATCCCGCCGTTGCGGGTGGAGAGCGCCGCCGACGGCGAGCGGCCCAGGAGCTTCTCCAGGCCGCGGTCGGGTGCCAGCAGGCACAGGCGCCAGCCGGGCAGGCGCGGCAGGAGGGCCGCCAGCGCCCTCCAGGCGACGGCGGGATCGGCCTCGAGCCGGCTGCCGAAGGGCGGGTTCACCGCCAGGAGCCCCCGGCCCGGCGGCGGCTCGGCCCGGGAGGCGTCGACCCTGTCGATCTGGATCCACCCCTCCGCGCCCGCCGCCTCGGCGTTCTTCCGCGCCAGCCGCACCGCGCCGCCGTTGACGTCGGAGGCCAGCACCGGGAACGGGGGCACCCGCTCGGCGGCGGCCAGCCGGGCCCGCAGCGCGGCGGTGCGGGAGGCGTCGTGCCCGGGCCAGTCCTCGAAGGCGAAGCGGCGGGAGAGGCCGGGAGCGCGCCGGGCCGCCACCAGGGCCGCCTCGATGGCCAGCGTCCCCGAGCCGCACATGGGGTCCAGGAAGGGGCGCTCGCCGTCGAAGCCGGCGAAGGCCAGCATGGCCGCGGCCAGCGTCTCGCGCAGCGGCGCCGCCCCGGCGCGGGCCCGCCAGCCGCGGCGGTACAGGGGCCCTCCGGCGGCGTCGAGCGACAGCGTGGCCTCGCCTCCGCGGCGCCGCACCCGGAGATCCGCATCCGGACCGAAGCGCCGCCGCGCCTCGGCCAGCGCCCTCTCCAGGCCACTCGCCGGGCCGACGTGGAGCCGGAGCGAGACGGCGTCGGCGAGCCGGGAGCCCAGGCAGGCGAGGGCCGCGGCGTCCTCGCCGGAGGCCTCGGCTCCCCCGGGCACGGCCCGGGTGCGGAGACCGAGCGCAGCCAGCTCGGCCGCGAGGAGCTCCTCGAGGCCCGGGGCGCAGGCGGCGAAGATGCGCTCGTCCGGCATCCCCCGGTGGTATCTCCACTCGAGGCCCTCGCGCCACAGCCGGGTCGATGACCTCGCAAACCGCCGGGTTTTCGGTTAAGAACCCCCGGTCCCCCCGCGGCTCCCCATGATCTCGGTCCAGAACGTCAGCAAGGCCTTCGGGCCGAAGAAGCTCTTCGAGGACGTCGACGTCGCCTTCCAGCCGGGGCGGCGCTACGGCCTCACCGGGCCGAACGGCGCCGGCAAGTCCACCTTCATGAAGATCCTCTCCGGCGAGCTGGATCCGGACTCGGGCACGGTGCACCGGCCGAGGAAGGTCGGCGTCCTCCGCCAGGACCACTTCGGCTACGAGAGCGTCCGGGTCCTCGACGTGGTGCTGCGGGGCAACGCCGTGCTCTGGAAGGCGCTCGACGAGAAGCACGCCCTGCTGGCCAAGCCGGAGATCAGCGACCAGGACGGGCACCGGCTGGCGGAGCTGGAGGGGATCGTCGCCGAGGAGGACGGCTACTCGGCCGAGGCCGACGCCGGCGAGCTGCTCGAGGGGCTGGGCATCGAGACCCGCTTCCACGAGGAGCCCATGAAGGCGCTCCCCGGGGGGCTGAAGCTCCGGGTGCTGCTGGCCCAGGCCCTCTTCGGGAAGCCCGACGGGCTCCTGCTCGACGAGCCCACCAACAACCTCGACCTCGACTCCATCCGCTGGCTGGAGCTCTTCCTGCACGAGTACCAGGGGGTGCTGATCACCATCTCGCACGACCGCCACTTCCTCAACGCCATCTGCACCCACATCGCCGACATCGACTACGAGACCATCATCACCTACACCGGCGGCTACGACGACATGGTGCGGCAGAAGGGCGAGGTCCGCAGCCGCATCGAGTCGCAGAACGCCGAGAAGCAGAAGAAGATCGCCGCGCTCCAGGACTTCGTGGCCCGCTTCTCGGCCGGCACCCGGGCCTCCCAGGTGCAGAGCCGCAAGCGCTCCATCCAGAAGCTGAAGCTCGACGACCTGAAGCGCTCCAACATCGTCGCCCCCTTCATCAAGTTCGAGCTGGCCAAGCAGAGCGGCCGCCAGACGCTCGAGCTCTTCGACGTCGAGAAGCGCTTCGGCGACCTCCGGGTGGTCCAGCCCTTCAGCGCCCTGGTCACGCGCGGCGAGAAGATCGCCATCATCGGCAAGGCCGGCGCGGGCAAGTCCACCCTGGTGAAGATGATCGCCGGCGAGCTCCCGCCCGATGCCGGGGCCGTGAAGTGGGGCCACCAGGCGCAGGTGGGCTACCTGCCCCAGGACCACGCCGGCGTGGTCCGGAAGGGCACCACCGCCTTCGGCTGGCTGCGGGAGATGGAGGACAAGCTCGGGAACGAGGAGATCTCGGGCCTGCTGGGCCGGATGCTCTTCTCCGGCGAGGAGCGGATGAAGCCCACCGACACCCTCTCCGGCGGGGAGACGGTGCGGATGCTGCTCGCCAAGCTCATGCTCTTCAAGGACAACGTGCTGGTCCTCGACGAGCCCACCAACCACCTGGATCTGGAGTCGATCAACTCGCTGGGCGAGGGGATCGACCGCTACGAGGGCACGGCCCTCTTCGTCACCCACGACCAGGAGCTCATCTCCGAGGTGGCCACCCGGATCTGGCTGGTGCGCAAGGGAGAGCCGATCCTCGACTTCCCCGGCGAGTACCAGGAGCTGCTGGAGAAGCACCCGGAGCTCGAGGTCCACCGCCGCTAGCTTCTCCCGGGGATGGCTCCATGCGCCGCCAGGTGAAGGCCGAGGCCGTTCGCAGGGAGCTCCTGCCGGGCGAGTCCGAGGCGCTCCTCCGCGAGCTGCACCTCCTCACCCGCGGGGGAGATCTCAACGCCGACGCGCTGCGGAAGCTCAAGCAGGTGAACCACCTGGCCGGGCTCCTGGCCCCCGCGGTGGAGGACGTGCTCTCGCGCTTCGGCGACCCGCTGATCGTCGACTGCGGCGCCGGGAAGAGCTACCTGGGGTTCATCCTCTACCAGCTGTTCCTCCAGGGCGCGGGGAAGGGGACGCTCCTGTCGATCGAGTCCCGCGCCGACCTGGCCCGGGCGGCCGAGGAGCGGGCGGCCCGGCTCGGCTTCTCGCGCATGCGCTTCCAGGCGGCGGCCGTCGACGCCGCCGAGCTGCCCGGGCGCGTGCACCTGGTCACCGCGCTCCACGCCTGCGACACCGCCACCGACGACGCCCTGGCGCTGGCGATCCGGCGCGGCGCCGACCACGTCGCCGTGGTGCCCTGCTGCCAGGCCGAGGTGGCTCGGCAGCTCGAGAGGGCTCGGGGGACCGACGAGGCGCTGGCCGCCCTGCACGAGCGCCCCTGGCACCGGCGCGAGTTCGGCTCGCACCTCACCAACGTCGTCCGGGCGCTCGCCCTCGAGGCGCACGGCTACCGCGTCACCGTCACCGAGCTCACCGGCTGGGAGCACTCGCTCAAGAACGAGCTCATCCTGGGGAGGAAGGTCCGGGCGCGCTCGGCCGGGGCCGAGGCGAAGCTGGCGGGGCTCCTGGCCGCCACCGGCGTCCGCCCCAAGCTCGTGCGGCTCCTGGAGGCCGCCCCCTGACCTGGGGAGCCGGGATGGATTGTCTTTTTCCCCGACTGGGCCTATTCAAGGCGACCGTGCCCGAGAGACGATCGCTTGCCGGATTCGCGCTCCTCCTGGCGCTGGCGCTGGCCGCCTGCGGCAGGAAGGAGGCGCCGCGGGCGCGCCCGCCGCCCCTGGTGACGACCGCACTCCCGGAGGTCCGGGACGTGCCGGTCGAGATCCGCGCGCCGGTGGACCTGCGCCCCCTGACCCAGGCCGACGTGGGCTCGAAGACGCTCGGCTACCTCGACGCCGTGCTGGTGGACCGCGGCGACCGGGTGAAGAAGGGCCAGCTCCTCGCCCTGGTGCGGCCCTCGGACCTGCCCGACCAGCTCGAGGCGGCGCGGGTGGCCTACGAGCTCGCCAAGGCCAACAAGGACCGGGCGGAGAAGCTGGCCCCCACCGGCGTGGTGTCGCAGCAGGAGCTCCAGGGGGCGGAGGCGGCCTTCGCCTCGGCCAGCGCCCAGATGGCGGTCATGGGCGTGCGGCTCGGGGAGACCCGCATCACCTCCCCGCTCGACGGCGTGGTGTCGGCTCGCCGCCTCGATCCCGGGGCGCTGGTCGGCCCCAGCGCGGGCACCGGCTCCATCCTGACCGTCGAGCGCATCGACGTCCTGCGCATGTTCATCCCGGTGAACGAGCGCGACGTGGCCGGGCTGCGCATCGGGCAGGACGCCCACGTGGAGCTCGACGCCTTTCCCGACAGGAGCTTCCTGGGGAAGGTGGTGCGCATCTCGCCGGCCTTCGACCCGGTGACCCGGACGCTGGACGCCGAGGTCCAGATCAAGAACTCGGGCGAGCTGCGCAGCGGCATGTACGGACGCGGCGCCATCGTGGCCGAGGTCCACCGGAGCGCTCTGGTCCTGCCGGTGGGAGCGGTCCAGATCTCGGGCGGCCACCACTGGATCTTCGTGGTCCGGGAGGGGAAG
>Ga0153915_10002777_pt1 | contig 15968 bp, 14 predicted proteins | sample Opewatmetagenome_2_FD_107003 | JGI IMG/M metagenome (GOLD analysis project Ga0153915, IMG submission 107003) | Freshwater wetland microbial communities from Ohio, USA - Open water 3 Core 3 Depth 3 metaG | ecosystem: Environmental > Aquatic > Freshwater > Wetlands | place: USA: Ohio, Lake Erie...
ATCGAGCAGAGCATCGAGCAGCGCTACATCCCCCGCTTCGCCGACCGGCATCCCGGCGTGCGGGTCTCGCTCGAGGCAGTTTCGAACCAGGCGGAGTACCGCGAGCGGATCCTGACCTCGATCGCCGCCGGAGCGCCGCCGGACGTCTTCCTGCTCGACAATATCGACGTTCCCGCGTTCGCCTCGAAGGATGTTCTGCTCGATCTCGGCCCCTACGCCGCGCGCGCCGGTCTCGATACCGCGGCCTTCGATCCGCTGGTGCGCCAGATCTTCACCGTGGACGGCCATCTGCTCGCCTTTCCCAAGGGCTACACGCCCATGGTGATCGTCTACAACAAGCGGCTCTTCGACGCCGCCGGGCTGCCGTATCCGTCGAACGACTGGACCTGGGACGATTTCCTGCGCACGGCGAAGCTGCTCACCCGGGACACCGACGGCGACGGGCAGGTGGACCAATGGGGGACGGTGTTCGACCGGCGGGTCTTCCTGTGGATCTCCTGGCTCTGGTCGGGCGGCGGGGACGTGCTCTGCCCGGATGGCCGGACCGCCTCGGGGTGCCTCGACAGCCCGGCGACGACGGCCGCGCTCCGCTGGTACCTGGACTGGGTCCAGCGCGACAGCATCGTGCCCCGGATCACGACGCTCCGCCGCTCGGTCGGCGATCAGTTCCGGCTGTTCAACAGCGGCCGCGTGGCGATGCTCACCACCGGCCATTTCTGGGTTCCGGTGTTCCGCCCCTACCAGGCCCGGGGCCGGGTGGACATCGGCTTCGCACCGATCCCGCACCAGCAGGGCGTTCCGCCCTCGACGGCGATCTACGCCTCCGGCTGGGCGGTCCCTGCGAATGTGCTCCGCCGGCGTCTCGCCATCGAGCTGGCGGCGTTCATGTCCGACACACTCGCCCAGCGCACTCGGGCCGCGCATGACCTCGAGATTCCCGGTCTCACCTCGGTTGCCCGGGAGCTCTCGGCCGCCGATTCGAACGGATGGGAGCCGGTCTTCGCGCAGGCCATGCGGAGCGGGCGGATTCCATGGGGGGCACGGGTGCGGGGCTGGCGGGAGATCGAGAAACGGCTTCCGGACGTGATCGACCAGGTGCTGCTCTCGGGCCGGGATCTGCATGAAGCGCTGAGCGAAGCCGCGCGGGACGTCGACCGGCTGCTGCAGGAGACCGAGCGATGACCGCGCCGCCGATGCGCTGGCCGACGGTGGCCGTCGTCGCGGTGGGCGCGGGCGCGATCGCGACCATGATCACGGTCGCCGGGTGGACCGGGCGCCTGCTCCGGGAGCGGGCCAATGCCGAGGCGGCACAGGCCGTCGCCGGATACCTGACGCTCGTCACGCGAGTCGGGGCGGATGGCCGTTACGACCCGGCCCACCTGCTCTCGACGGCCAGCGTCCTCTCGGGGCCCTCCTTCCGGGGCGCAGGCCTGCAGGTCGCGTGGGAGGGCACCACGTTGCTCCCCGACTCGGTCGGGCTCGGGCGACTCGACCCCGCGACCGAGGCGCGGATGGTCGACGGCCAGCGGACGGTCATGGTCGCGCTCAGGAACGGGCGGACCGCGGCGGTCGTCCCGCTGCTCGATCGGGATCTCTGGGACACACGGGGCTGGGTCGCGGTCTGGGGCGTCGTGCCGCCGGAGGCAGATCCCGCAAGGCTGGTGCTCGTCGTTCTCGCGCTCGGGGGCCTGCTCGCGACCGCGTTCCTGGCCGCATCAGAACGCCGTCCGGACCTCTTCCGAGCTGGCCGGATCGCGACCGCCATGGCTGGCGCCGCGCTCGCCCTGCACCTCGGGCTATCGCTTCGCCGCACCGCGATCGCCGCGACGGACGAGCCGCTGCTCCGCGCCCGCCGGCTGATCGAGATCGCGGCGACCGGGGCCGGAGTGAGAGAGGATCGGCTGGTGCGGATCGTGCCCGCGGCCCGCACCGATGCCGATGCCGACCCCGCCGAACGCCAGAGCGGCGTCACCCGGAGGACGACCGACGGCCAGCCCGAGGCCGAGGTCATCGCTACGACGCGCAGTGGCGATGCGATGCGCATCCGGGTGGTTCCGGCGGAGACCGGGCTCGAGCTGAGTCTTGCCGGGCAGGGCGGGGCCTGGCTGGTCCTTCTCGCCGCGCTGGCGCTCACCGGCTGGTCGGTCCGCGCCCCGCGCGACCGCGCCGCATTCCGGCAGACCGTGGCGGCGTGGGGCTTCCTCGCGCCCGCCGCGGTTCATCTCGCCCTGTTCTCCTTCCTTCCCGTTGCCTTTGCGGTCTATCTCGCCTTTCATCGCTGGGGGCTGGTCCAGGCGGTCAGGCCCTTCGCCGGACTCGACAATTTCCGGATGGTGTTCACCGATCCCGCCTTCTGGCATTCGCTCTGGGTCACGGCCGTATATTCTCTTTACGTCCCGGTGGCGGCGGCGCTGGCGCTCGCGGCGGCGGTCGCGCTCGACCGCGGCGGGGTCCGGGTGCGGGTGGTCCGGACGATCCTGTTCCTTCCCTTCATATCCTCGGTCGTCGCCGTGGCGCTGGTGTGGCAATGGCTTTACCAGCCTGATTTCGGGCTCATCAACTCCGCGCTCCGGCTGTTCGGACTCCGGGGTCCCGACTGGCTTGGCGACCCGCGTACCGCGCTGGCCGCGGTCATGCTGATGTCGATCTGGGTGCAGTTCGGCTACCAGATGGTCATCTTCCTGGCCGGACTTCAGGCCATCCCGCAGACCTATCTCGACGCGGCGCGGGTCGATGGCGCCGGCGCCTGGCAGCGCTTTCGCTGGGTGACGCTGCCGCTCCTGCGGCCGACGTTGCTCTTCGTGCTCGTCACCGGAGTCCTGACGTCGTTCCAGGTCTTCACCTACATCTCGGTCATGACCGAAGGCGGTCCGCTCTACGCCACCGACGTCGTGGTGTACCGGATCTACCAGGAAGCGTGGGAATTCCTGCGGTTCGGGACCGCCAGCGCGATGAGTCTGGTGCTGCTGCTGGTCCTGGTCGGGATCACCTGGCTCCATTTCCGCTGGCTCGGGAGGCGCGTTGAGCTGGTCTAGGCGCATGGCGGGCCTGCTGCTGGTGACCGCGCTTGCGGTGACGACCCTCGCGCCGTTCGCGGTCATGGTGAGCACCTCGCTCATGGACGAATTCGAGGTGTTCCGCCTGCCGCCGCCGCTCCTGCCCGCCTCGCCGCGCTGGGCGAACTACCCCGAGGCGCTGACCGCACTGCCGTTCGGCCGGTTCTTCGGCAACTCTCTGGTGTTCGCGCTCCTCGTCGTGGCGGGGCAGGTGACCACGGCCGCGCTTGCGGGCTACGCCTTCGCCCGGCTCCGGTTTCCCGGTCGCGACCGGCTCTTCGCCCTGGCGCTCGGCGTGATGATGGTGCCGGCGGTGGTCATCCTGATCCCCCGCTTCCTTCTGATCAACGCGCTGGGCTGGGTCGATACCGTCCAGGGGCTGGTCACCACCGAACTGGTCTCGGTGTGGGGCATCTTCCTGCTGCGCCAGGCCTTCCTCGGCCTGCCGCGCGATCTCGAGGACGCCGCCCGGCTCGACGGCGCCTCGGAGTGGGACGTCTTCTGGCGGGTGGGGCTTCCCACGGTGCGGCCGGCGCTCGCCACGCTGGCGCTGTTTGCCTTCGTCGACGCCTGGAAGAACTACCTGTGGCCCCTCATCGCCACCCGCTCGCTGGACCGCCGGACGGTCGAGGTGGGCGTCGCGTCCTTCCACGGCTTCTACTATTCCCACTGGCCCTACCAGATGGCGGCGGCCGTGGCGGCGGTCCTTCCCCTCCTGCTGGTGTTTCTGGCCGCCCAGCGCTATTTCATCAGGGGCATCCAGTTGAGCGGATTCAAATGACCACTCCTCCCACCGGCGCGGCGGCCGACCTGGAGCTCCTCGGCTCCATCGCGAGGCTGCTCAATTCCGGCTCCAGGCCGGAGGAAACCCTCGCGGCGGTCGCCGACCGCATGCGCGGGTCCATCCCCGCGCTGTCGGTCTCGATCTGGCGGCGCGAGCCGAATTCGACCGCGCTCCAGGCCATCACCAGCCCGCGCTCGTCCCGGCCGGGCGCGCGCGCGTCCTACACCGACCTGCCGCAGCCGCTCGAGGACATCTTCCGGCTGGACCTGAAGCACGAGGGCGAGCTGCTCGGCTCGATCGACGTGAACTTCGGCGGCCACGAGCCTTCGCCGGCGATCCGGGACCTGCTCGGCATCGTCGGCGACATGCTGGCGCCCTACATGGCGTCCATCGAGCTCTCGGAGGACCTCGCCTACGAGGTGGCGATGCGCTCCCGCGAGATCGAGGAGCAGCGCCGGTTCGTGTCGCTGGTGGTCGACTGTCTTCCGGTCGGCCTCTACGTGGTCGACCGGGAGTACCGCATCCAGATCTGGAACCGGAAGCGGGAGACCGGCACCCAGGGTCTCCGCCGCGACGAGGTCATGGGGCGGCCCGTCTTCGAGGTGCTGACCCGCCAGCCCGCGGCCCAGCTCAAGGCCGAATTCGACGAGGTGTTCGAGACCGGCCAGACCAGACAGATGCAGATCGAGGTGACGATCGCCGGGGAGGAGAAGCACTTCCGCATCACCAAGATCCCCATGCGGCAGAGCCCCGGCCGGATCAGCCACGTGATCACGATCGGTGAGGACGTGAGCCAGACTCACCAGGTGCAGGTCCAGGTCCTGCAGAGCGAGAAGCTCGCGGCGATCGGCCAGCTTGCGGCCGGCGTCATGCACGAGATCAACAATCCGCTCGCGACCATCGGCGCCTGCGTCGCCGCGCTCGGGCTCCGCTTCGACGACCTGCCGACGGAGGTGCCACCCGCGTTCCGGGAGTATCTCGACATCATCGAGAAGGAAGTCCAGCGCTGCACCGGCATCGTGGACGGGCTGCTCGACTTCAGCCGCTCCAAGGAGCGGACCAAGCGGCCGGTCGACATCGGTGCCCTGATCGAGGACACCCTCTTCCTGCTCAAGCACCACCAGCGCTTCAAGCGGCTCACCGTGATCCGTGACCTCGTGCCCGGGCTGCCGCTGGTGCGGGCCAACTCCGAGCAGATGATCCAGGTCTTCATGGCCATGATGCTCAACGCACTCGACGCCATGGAGGACAACGGCACGCTGACCGTGCGCACCCGCCCGGGCGGCTCGCGGCCCGGCGACGTCGTAGTGGAGATCCAGGACACCGGCATCGGGATCCCGCGCTCCGAGCTCTCCAAGATCTTCGAACCGTTCTACACGACCAAACCGCCAGGGCGTGGCACCGGACTCGGGCTTTCCGTGTGCTACGGCATCATCGAGGGTCACGGCGGCCGGATCGAGGTGGACAGCCAGCCGGGCCGGGGAAGCACGTTCTTCGTCTACCTGCCGACCAGCAGCGGAAGCCCGGCGTGAAGATTCTCGTGGTCGAGGACGACCAGACGGTCGGCCAGTACGTGCGGCGGGGTCTCGAGGAACACCAGTACCAGGCCGATCTCGTCACCGACGGCCTCGAAGGGCTGCGGGCCGCCTCCGGCGGGCTGTATGATCTGGTCATTCTCGATCTGCGGCTGCCGGGAATGACCGGGCTGGAAGTCGTCCGGAACCTGCGCGATCGCGGCAGCACCACGCCGATCCTGATTCTCACCGCCCAGGATTCCGTGGACTTCAAGGTGCAGGCGCTTCGCGCCGGCGCCGACGACTATGTCACCAAGCCCTTCGCCTTCGAGGAGCTGCTGGCCCGGGTGGAAGCGCTCGGCAGGCGCCCCAAGCAGGTGGCGCCGCCGGTGCTCCGGGTCGGCGACCTCGAGCTCGACTCCAGCACCCGGGAGGTACGCCGCGCCGGGCAGCCGATCGACCTCACCCCCAAGGAGTACGCGGTGCTGGAGTACCTCATGCGGCACGCCGGACGCGTGATGTCCCGTACCCTCATCACGGAGTACGCCTGGGACTATCACTTCGACCCGGGCACCAACATCGTGGACGTCGTCATCAACCGGCTCCGCAAGAAGATCGATGCCGCACAGGGTCAGAAGCTGATCCACACCGTGCGGGGCGTGGGGTACGTGGTCAAGGCGTGAGCGGCACGGGGGGACGATCATGGCGACCATCCGCAGGACTCTGACGCTCTGGTACACCCTCGCCCTCGTCGGGACGATGGTCACCTTCGGAGTCGCCCTCGTCATTCTCCGCCGGCTGCCGAGCACGGCCGAGCTCGATGCCCGGCTGAACTCCGAGGCCGACCTGGTCGCGGGCTCGCTGCAGGAGAGTTATCGCGTCCTGGGGCGCGTCGTCACCTCCGACTCGTCGGCGCTGGTGGCGGCGGCGGTCGGCCCGCTCGAGGGCGTTCGGGACCGGATGCTGCTGGTCGATAAGGGGGGGCGCCTGCTGTTCACCACCGAGGAGGCGCGGCGCCTCGATTACCGCTCCATCGAGGCGCTGGTCGGATTGCTCCGCCCGCTGCCGACCGAGCGCCGCCACGGGATGATCACTCTCGCGGTTGGCGAAGGTCGGATGCGGTACGTCACCGCGCCGATCGAGCAGACCGGCGGCGAGGTGACGGGGATGGTCATCGCCACTCCGACCAGCGCTCCGACGGTGGAGCCGGCGCAACTGGTCCAGTCGATGCTGCTGGTCGCTCCGTTGATTCTGCTGGGCGGGATGGCGGTGGGGTCCCTGCTGGCGGGGCGGTCACTCCGGCCGCTGCAGGCGATCATGGACGAGGTCCACGCGATCTCCGATGGGCGCAGCCTGCACCGGCGCGTGATCGCGCCCCCGACCGGCGACGAGCTCACCCGGCTGGCCACCACCCTCAACGGCATGCTCGCCCGGCTCGAGCGGAGCTTCACCAGCCTGCACCGGTTCACCGCCGACGCGAGCCACGAGCTGAAGACCCCGCTCATGGTCATCCGGGTCGATGTGGAACGGGCGCTGATGAATCCCGCGACGCCGCCCGAGGCGATCGAGGCGCTCGACCAGGCCCTGGAGCAGATCAGCCTGATGGCCGAGATGGTGGACAACCTGCTGACGCTCGCGCGGGCCGACGAGGGCAACGCCAACCTCGCGGTCGAGCGCTGCGATCTGCGGGAGCTCGTGGGAGAGGCCGCCGAGACCGCCGGGATCCTGGGCGAAGCTCCGGGCATCAGCGTGCGGACCGAACTGCCGGAAGGGCCGGTCGTCGCCGCCGTGGACCGGAGCCGCATCCGGCAGCTGCTCCTGAACCTCGTGACCAACGCGATCAAGTACACGCCGGGGGGCGGGAAGGTGAGCCTGGCGCTGGTCGACCAGGGCCAGACCGTCGCGCTCATCGTCGGCGACGACGGCATCGGGATCGCCGCCGCCGACCTGCCGCACATCTTCGACCGGTTCTACCGCGCGGACATCGCCCGGACCCGGACCGGCGACCGCCCCGGGACGGGGCTCGGCCTGGCGATCACCAAGTGGATCGCGGAGGCCCACGGCGGCACCATCGGCGTCCAGAGCCGCCCGGGACGGGGAACGGTGGTCACCGTAACTCTACCGAAGGAGCAGCCGGCCGCCGGCCCCCGGGTGCCGGGAACCGGCACCCTCTAGCGGCTTCGCGCGATATTCCTATATTCGCAGCCGGTCCGGGTCGGTGCGTCTGCCGGCCTGCCGTCCGTTTCATCCCGCGCGATCTGCTCTTGAGGACCGGTTGACCCCTTTCCGGACCGGAGAGCTAATCCAACTGTCACCGAATTGTCATGTTCCGCTGCATGGGTTGATATCCTCTCCTGCTAGGATTCCATCCCGATTCCACCTCACGAGGCCGATCCGTGTTTGACAACCTGATCGAATCCAAGCCGAAGAAGAAGAAGTCCATCGGCGAGAGCATTATCTCGCTCGGCTTGCATACGGTCCTGATTCTTGCGGCCGTCAAGGCGACCGCCGGGGCCGCCGAGCAGCTGCAGACCGTCCTCCGGGACACCACCATGGTGTTCCTCGAACCACCCAAGACCACTCCGCCCCCGCCCCCGCCCGACCAGCCGGTCGTCGTGGCGGCCAATCCGCCGCCGCAGGGCTTCCAGACCGTGGTGCCCCCGGCCGAGATCCCCACCGAGATTCCGCCGGTCGATCTGAACCAGAAATTTGACCCTCGTGATTTCACCGGGAAGGGCGTCGAGGGCGGCGTCGCCACCGGCGTCGTGGGCGGCACGGGGCCGGTGCCCACCGTCTCGGGCGAGGTGTTCCTCGCGGCCGAGGTCGATGACGTCCCCCAGGCGATTTCGGTGCCTCAGCCGCGCTACCCCGAGGTGCTTCGCCAGGCGGGAATCACCGGCCAGGTCCAGATGCAGTATGTGGTGGACACCACCGGTCACGTGGAGCCCAATTCGTTCAAGGTGATGAAGAGCACCCACAAGGCATTCGAGGAACCGGCACGGGAAGCCATTCTCAAGGGTGTGTTCAAGCCCGGCCGCGCCAGGGGCCAGCCGGTTCGTGTGCTGGTTCAGCAGGCGATGTCGTTCAAGATCCAGTAGCCGTTCGATTCTGATTCCGCGGTCGCGGATTGCGCCGCCGCACGATTTCCTCCAGGAGGCACCACCCGATGAATCTCAGTCTCTTGCAGCTCTGGTCGCAGATGGGCAACTTCGCCAAGGGCATCGTGGTCGTGATGTTCCTGATGTCCGTCTACTCCCTCACCATCGCCTTCGGCAAGTGGCTGCTCATCCGCCGGAGCGAGGCCGCGACCCGGAAGTTCGCCCCGGAGTTCTCCCGGGCCATCCAGGAGGAGCAGCTCGAGCAGGCCATCACCCTCGCCGAGAAGCACAAGAAGAGCCACGTCTCCCGGGTTCTTGGCGAGGCGCTGTCCGAGGTGAAGCCCCTGCTGTCCGACCGCGCCACCATCACCGCCGGCGACATCAACTCGGCGGAGCGGGCGGTGGAGCGCCAGATGCTCATCGTGCTGGCCGAATTCAAGCGCGGCCTCGGCGTGCTGGCCACGGTCGGCTCGACCGCGCCGTTCGTGGGTCTGCTCGGCACGACGATGGGTATCGTGAACGCCTTCACGGGCATGGCGGCGGCGGGTGCATCGGGCGGCCTGGCGGGCATCTCGGCCGGTATCGCCGAGGCGCTGATCACCACCGCCTTCGGTCTGATGGTCGCGATCCCGGCGGTGTGGCTCTACAACTACTTCACCACCAAGGTCGAGAACCTCACCGTCGAGATGACCTACACCTCGAAGGAGCTGATCGACTACCTGATCAAGAGTGTCGGCAGCGAGTTCGGCCGGTCGATCTTCACCAAGGAATTCCAGGCCCAGAAGGCGGTGAGCGGCAGTGGCCATATCCACGGTTAACGGCCCCAGTTCCGTCAAGGCGGACATCAACGTCACGCCGATGATCGACGTGATGCTGGTGCTGCTGATCATCTTCATGATCGTCACCCCGCTGATCGCGGCGGGGTTCAAGGCGACGCTGCCCAAGGGCGCCCATCTGGACAAGGATCCCGAGGGCGAGGACGAGATCATCCTCGGCATCGATGCGTCGGGGAACTACTTCCTGAACATGCGGCCGATCAGCCCAGCGTCGCTCCAGGACCAGCTCAGGGCGATGTACGCCGCCCGCACCAAGGACAAGATCCTGTACTTCAAGGCGGATAACCAGCTGAAGTACGGCCGGGTCCAGGAAGCGGTCGAGATCGCGCGGAAGGCGGGCGTCCGCGTCATCGCGGCGATCACCGAGCCGAAGGTCGCCAACGCGCTCTTCGGCGGGGAGAAGAAGTAACATGGCCATGACCGCCGGTGGTTCCGCGCATGGAGTGACGAGCGACATCAACGTCACCCCCATGATCGACGTGCTCCTGGTGCTGCTGATCATCTTCATGATCACGCAGCCGCTGTCCCGCATGACGCTCAGCGTCCAGGTGCCACCCGAGCAGACGGCCACCAAGCCGACAGCCGCGTCGAACCAGATCGTGCTCGAGCTGAAAGACGATGGCAGCTATGCAATCAACGGCCAGCCGGTTCCGAAGGACCAGCTGGACACCCAGATCCACGCGATCTACGATCCACGCCCGGTGAAGCTGCTGTTCATGAAGCCGGGTCAGAACCGGATCTACCAGGACGTGATCGAGGCGATGGACGTCGCGCGCGGGGCCGGAGTGCAGGTCATCGGCTTCACGCCGCTCGAAGCCTATTCGGCTGCGGCCAACTAGGGGACATTCCGATTGCGAGGTGGGAAGTGAGGAGTGAGAGGGATTGATCGTCACCCTCTCGCTTCCCGCTTCTCACCTTTGACGTTGGAGGCCTCTCACGCGCCCGCCCGCCGTTCCCGCGCTCCGCGTCCCTCGAGCCCGACGCCGTCCCGGCGCGCTCCTGGGATCGCTGCTGGTGCACCTGGTGCTCGTTCTGCTCCTGGCGCGCACCGTGGAGTACGACCTCGTAGCCATCATCAACGCGGGAGATCCCCGCCGGCTTCCCGGTGGCGGCGGCGGTGGTGGCGGAGGAAGGCGGGCGGACTATATTTCGCTCCCCGCGTACAGCCCTCCTCCGGCGCAAGCCGCGCCGGCCGAAGTTCCGCGGGTCGTTCCAGAACCGGTTGTCAGCACTTCGGCCCCCGAGCCGGTCACTGCCGTCAAGGCAGACACCCCGAGCGTCAAGCCCGCTCCGGCGGTCGTCGCCGACAGCGGTCCGAAGCGCGGTGCGGGCGGCGCCGGGCCCGGGGCCGGAGGGGGGGCGGGCGGTGGCATCGGCGGTGGCATCGGTCCCGGGACCGGGCCGGGAACCGGCCCGGGCACCGGGGGTGGCGGCGAGGGCGGTCGGGGCCGCGGGCCGCTCCCGAAGCAGATGATTCTGCCTCCGGAAGACACTCCGAAGGACATCCGGGGCATGGATTTCCGGGTCACGTTCTGGGTCGGCGTCGACGGCAGGGTGACCCGAGTCGACGTGGATCCCGAGATCCGGGACCGCGGCTACGCCCGCAAGTTCCTGGAGGCGATGCAGAAGTACCAGTTCCGCCCCGCCCGGTCAGCCGACGGCACGGCGGTGGCGGACACCACGACCATCATACTCTCGCTCTACTGAGGGCCGACGTCCCACCCGCCAGTGAGGTGTCATGTCCTCGCTCTTCATCCGAAAATCTCTCGCCGACTGCGAACACGACATCGCCGAACGGGGCGGCCTCAAACGCTCCCTCAACAAGTGGCACCTGACGGCCCTCGGCGTGGGGGCGACCATCGGCGCCGGCATCTTCGCGACCACCGGCACCGCGATCGTCGGTGACGCGGCCCGGCCCGGTGCCGGCCCCGCCATCATCCTGTCGTTCATGCTCACCGCCGTCGCCTGCGGCTTCGCGGCGCTCTGCTACGCGGAATTCGCGGCCATGGTGCCGATCGCCGGCTCCGCCTACACCTACGCCTACGCCTCGCTCGGCGAGTTCGTCGCCTGGATCATCGGCTGGGACCTCATCATCGAGTACGCCGTCGGAAACATCGGCGTCGCCATTGGCTGGTCCGGGCATTTTCGCGAGCTGCTCGCCCATTTCAGCATCTCGCTGCCGCCCTGGCTCGCGACCGACTACCGGTCGGCCCACGACGCCGTCAGAGCGCTCGCCGCCGGCGCCACCGACCCGACGACCGCCTACGTCGCCTCCGCGATGGCGACGGCCCCCAGGGTCTTCGGTCTCCCGGTGATCGCCAACCTCCCCGCCTTTCTCGTGGTCATGGCCATCACGGTGATCCTGGTGCGAGGCATCAGGGAATCGGCGAACACCAACAACGCGATGGTGCTGCTCAAGGTCGGACTGATCATCTTCTTCATTTCGGTCGGCATCTTCCTCATCAAGCCCTCGCACTGGACCGACGTCGCGACCGGCGGCTTCGCGCCGAATGGCTTCGCCGGCATCAGCGCGGGCGCGGCCATCATCTTCTTCAGCTACATCGGCTTCGACGCGGTCTCGACCGCCGCCGAGGAGGCGAAGGACCCCGCGAAGGACATGCCGTTCGGCATCATCATGAGCCTCGCGATCTGTACCGTGCTCTATATCGCGCTGTCGGCCGTCATGACCGGGATGGCGCCCTGGAAGGTCCTGGGAACTGCGGAGCCGATGATCACGGCGCTGACCTACTCCGAGGGCCCCGCGGCGCTGCTCAGCTTCAGCCGGCTGGTCATCGCCCTCGGGGCCGTGATCGCGATGGGCAGCGTGCTCCTCGTCTTCCAGCTCGGCCAGCCGCGCATCTTCTTCTCCATGGCACGCGATGGGCTGCTCCCGCCGTTCATCGCCAGGGTCCATCCCCGCTACCGGACCCCCTACGTTGGAACCATCATCACGGGCGTCTTCGTCGGGGTGTTCGCGGCGTTCGCCAACATCGCCGAAGTCGTCGACCTGACCAACATCGGCACGCTGTTCGCCTTCGTCCTGGTTTCTCTCGGCGTCATCGTGCTGCGCATCAAGGAGCCCGATCGGGTGCGTCCCTTCCGGGCTCCCTGGGTGCCGGTCACGCCGCTGATCTCGGTCACCGCATGCCTCTACCTCATGCTGCAGCTGCCGAAGATCACCTGGGAGCGGTTCGCGATCTGGCTCGTGGCCGGCCTGCTGATCTACTTCCTCTACAGCCAGCACCACAGCCGGCTGAGGAATCCCTCCTGACGGACCCCGCGCTCGGGCTGGATGACGAGACGGGTTTCGGCGGGATCGATTCGCGGTGGGCAGGCGGGACCTGCGGCCCGGCGATCGCGGTCGAAGAGAGGGTCGGGCAGCTTCCGGGAAGCACGGGCGCCGGCCTACTCCGATCCCGGCGGTGATTCGTCCTTCCCCATCCGCTCCGCCATCTGCACCGCCCCGATTGCAGGCTCCACGGGGTTCGCGGACGGACGCAGCCTGGCATCTTCCCCGAGCTTCGAGCGGAGCAGCTGCTGGAGCTGGCCCTCGCGGGTTATGAGACCGCCGTTGTATGCGACCGGGATGGGGCTCTCGCCGGGAAAGTGGGGGAGCAGGTGGAAGACCAGCTGGGAGAGCTCGCGGGCTGCGTAGTCGACGATCCCCCTTGCGGTGGTGTCGCCGGTGGCGGCGACCTCGAAAACCGTCGGCGCCAGCGAGGCGATCTCTGCCGGCCCCGCCTTGGCACACCAGCGGATCAGCGCATCGAGGTGTGACGACCTCGTCGCGGCGAGAATCGCGGCGGTGAGCGCCGTCTCCGGGCTCCTGCCGTCGGCCGCGCGCCCCACCGCGCCGAGGGCGCTCCGCCCGATCGAATAGCCGCTGCCCTCGTCCCCCATCTGCCAGCCGTAGCCGCCGCACCGATGCAACCGCCCCTCGGCGTCGCGGGCGATGGCGATGCTCCCCGTACCCGCCGTGAGCACGATGCCCGCCCCACCGCCGAACGCCGATTCGATCGCGATTTCGATGTCGGTCGTGACGTGGACCCGCTCCGCGACCATCTCCGCCCGAAGCGCCTGTCGCAGCTCCTCGCGTTCCGGGTCGCGCCCCGCGCCGGCGGCGCCGACCACCAGGACGTCGGCCCGTCGATGGCCGGCCTTGCCCAGCGCATGGCGGATCACCTCCGTGATCGTCGCGGCCGAAGCCAGGGCTCGATCAGGCCGGACCGCCGCGCCGGGGCCCTCGGCCTCGCTCACGATCTGGATGCCATCCGAAAGCACTACCCGGGTCCGGGATCCCCCGACGTCGGCTCCGAGAAACAGCGGGCTCACGCGGCGGCCTCCACGGGCCGGGGCAGCAGGCTCAGCCCGACGCCGACGACGAGGGTGAGGAGCGTCCCCAGCGGGACGTACCAGGGCCAGGCCAGCCGTCCCACCGGGGTGAGCCAGGCCAGGGATTCGTGCAGCGCGAGCCGCTTGGCGAAGATGACGATCAGCATGACCGTGAGGGTGATGGTGATGGCTCCGACGATATCGCGGCCAGTCGCCTTCGGCCAGCGGCCGGCCAGGATGTAGGTGCCGAGCAGGCCGCCATAGGTCACCGAGGCGATCGAAAGCGCCAGGACGACCACCGGCGTATCGCTCTGGCGGGTGTAGACGTGGAAGAAGAGTGCCCCGAGAATCAGGATGACCGCCCAGACCGCCGAGAAGCGTCGTCCGACGTGCAGCAGGTGCACCGGATCGCGCCGGCCGGTCCAGCCGGCGTAGAGGTCATGGGTCATCGACGAGGCCAGCGAGTTGATCGCCGAGCTGTGGGTCCCCATCGCCGCCGCCAGGATGCCGGCGACGACCAGGCCCGCCAGGCCCGCGGGCAGATGCTCGATCACGAAGCGGGGAAAGACCTGGTCGGCGGGGATCGAGTCGGGTGCCAGGCCGGCGGCCCAGATGGCGGATCCGACCAGCAGGAAGAGCAGGAACTGGAGAATCACGACCACGCCCGAGCCCACCAGCGCCCGACGCGCTGCCCCGAGCGAGCGTGACCCCAGGAGACGCTGGACGATCAGGTGGTCCGTCCCGTGCGACGCCGCCGACAGCAGCGCTCCTCCCAGCAGGCCGCCGAGCAGGGTGTAGGTCGTGGTAAGGTTCAGGGAAGGGTCGATCAGCCTGAGCTTGCCCGCGGCCGCCGCGTGATGCAGCGCCGGTCCCGCCCCTCCGGAGAGCTGCCAGGCGATGTACAGCGCGGCTGCGCCACCGGTGACGTACACCGAGAGCTGCATCACGTCGGTCCAGACCACCGCCTTGAAGCCACCGAACCAGGTATAGATCATCGTGATGATGCCGACCGCCAGGATCGCCGTCGGCACGCTCCACCCGGTGACGAGCGCGAGCGGAATCGCGCTGGCGAACACCCGGACGGCGTCACCGAGCGCCCGCGTCACCAGGAACACCGTCGACGTCAGCCTCCGGGTGCCGATGCCGAACCGCGATTCGAGTCGGGCGTAGGCCGTCTCCTGCTCGCCGCGGAAGTAGCCGGGGAGAAGCCAGGTGGCGACGCCGATGCGGCCGATAAGGTACCCGAAGGAGAGCTGCAGGAACGTCAGGTCGCCCCGGGCACCGATTCCCGGGACGGAGATCACGGTGAGCGCCGAGGTCTCGGTGGCGACGATCGACAGGAGGATCGCCCATGCCGGCAGGTCGCGGGCGCCGAGGAAATAGTCCCCCGCGGTCCGGGAATTCCGCGAAACCCACAGCCCGAGGCCGATGGAGAAGGCGAGGTAGATCGCGACGACGGCAAGGTCGAGTGGATGCAGGCGGACCCCTCGGGCGTCGGAGAGGAGGGAGCGGCGGGCGGAAAATGAGAACGGGGACGGGCGGGGACCCTTCCCCGTTCCCCGTTCCCCGTTTCCTGTCCGGACTACAGGTCGTTCCGCCCGGTCAGGCCGAGAAGCTGCTCCCGCACCCGCAGCCGCCCGTGGCGTTCGGGTTGTGGAACGTGAAGCCCGAACCCTGCATCGATGAGACGTAGTCCACGGTGATGCCGTTCAGGTACTGCAGGCTGAAACCGTCGACGAAGATGCGGACCTGGTTGACCTCGGTGACGACATCGTCGTCGAGGGCGCGCTCTTCGATGTTGAGGCTGTACTTGAAACCTGAGCAGCCACCCGGCATCACGCTCACGCGGAGCCCGGCGGTCTCGGCAGGAACCTGCTCGGCGACGATGAACTTCCGGACCTCTTCAGCCGCCCGGTCGGTCAGGGTCAGCGAGACGGCCGGCGCCGTGGCCTGCTGAGTCGTGCTGTCCATGTACTTCTCCTTCCAGAGGTTGCATGAAACGTAGGAGCCACGAACCGCACTGTCAACGCTTCGCGTCTCTGCCCGCGGGCCCCCCGTGGTCGAGCGCGGCGACGACCCGGTCCGCGATCAGGGCCCGGACCGGGTCCCAGCCGAGCGCGCGGCTCGATCCCGGCGCCAGGTGCTGCCTCCGGGTGAACTCGCCGACGATTTCGGCGTGGAGTCGCAGCCCGGCCGGTCCGCCGGGCCGGCCGCTTGTCAGCGCCAGCAGCCAGTCCGCGAACACCAGCAGATCCTCCGCATCGCTGAACAGCCCCGCGTGAGCCGACACGCCGTCGAGCCGCGCGGCGCTCTCGTCGTGCACCTCGCCCCGGAGGACGCGACCGCGC
>Ga0153915_10002778_pt1 | contig 15964 bp, 10 predicted proteins | sample Opewatmetagenome_2_FD_107003 | JGI IMG/M metagenome (GOLD analysis project Ga0153915, IMG submission 107003) | Freshwater wetland microbial communities from Ohio, USA - Open water 3 Core 3 Depth 3 metaG | ecosystem: Environmental > Aquatic > Freshwater > Wetlands | place: USA: Ohio, Lake Erie...
ACACAGCCTGCTGCTATCAGGGGGTGTATGGTGGTGATAGGTGCGGCCAGTGCCGCAGAAAGGATTGTGACCGGGTGGGCAAAGGAAACTGCTGCCCCGATAGCTGCTGTAATCGAGGTGGCAGCGATCCAGTATTTGATCATATCCATGGTGGCAGCTGTTCCGCTGAAGAAGAATCCTCCGATAAATAAGGCTACTATAAGCCCGGGAATGCCCCATTTGTAGACGCCGGCCATCTTGCCCTCCGGGGGGACTTCATCAAGGGACTTAATATCTATGGTTTTTTGAAGGTTAGCCTTTATGCCAGGGACGTGTCCTGCCCCTACCACTGCCACAATGTTTTGTCCTGGGGACGTCTTTATCATTTGCGACAGATATTCATCTCTTTCATCGATAAGGACCTCTTTTAACAGGGGCTGTGATTTCCCCATCTCGTCAAGGAGCATATTAAGGATATCCTTTTTTTTCATTTCCTCGACAGCCTCCTGGGTCAGGTCCTCCACTCCACCGAAGGAACCAAGGAGTTGATAGAGCAGCTTGAATTTATCACGGAATTTCATTCTTCTCCATAGTCGCAAAAGGGTAGTCCTTATCTCTCGATCGGCAAGATGTATATGTGCCCCAATTCCTTCGGCAGACGATATTGCGCGAACCATCTCTTCGCCCGGTTTTATTCCCAGTTTTTTGCCGATAGCCTTCTGGAATGACGATAGGATAAGGTTGGAGAGTAGTAAAAATGCCTTTTTTTCTCTGATGACCTTGATCAGGTCAGTCTCCTGCCATTTGTCTCTCTGCTTGATCGCCTGAAACCTGGATTGACACAGCTCAACACAGACCGTATCCGGTTTTTCTTCAGATATAACCTGTTCCACCAGTTCAGCACTCTCCATGGATACATGGGCAGTTCCCAGAAGGATAATCCTCTTGTCCTCATAGGTCAATTCGTGTCGGTCTGCGTTTTCTGTCATGATTAAGATATTATTTCCTTTTTCTAAAATGATTTAAATCCCAATGTATAAATCTATTGAATGATAAGCAAGAAAAAAGCCGCGCCTTTTAAAGGCGCGGCTTTTTATATCAGCTAATTAAGCTTGGTTCTTACTTGCCTTCAAACTGTGGTTTTTTACCAACACTTGTAAGGCCTGTCAAGGCATCCTTGGTCCTGAATATTTCGTTGAGATGGGCCAGTTCCAGCTTGAGGCCGTCCTTTAGTGGAATCCTGTATCCCTCATCCATAATATCATTAACCATCTTCAGTGCTATGGGTGCCTTTCCCGAAAGTGTTTTAGCCGTTTTAGACTCCAGAGGATCGTTGCTGTCCATATATTTCCCAGACAACCATGATGGGATATTCTCATCTGCAAAAAGCGCCTTGATCTTCTGCCATTCGTCGGGCAATTCTTCTGTCTTTTTGCCCTTCCTTGATGTCAGATCCCCTGATTTGATAAGGGCATCTATCTTTGAGTCAATCTCTTCAGGTGTGAAGACCTCATCGATAAGACCTATGGACTTTGCCTCATCGGCGGAAATAACCCTTCCTGTGAATACGAGATATTTAGCCAGTTCCTTGCCTATAAAGCGGCTTGGTCTCTGTGTTCCGCCAAGCCCTGGGTATATCCCTATGCCTGTCTCGGGGAATCCCATTACTGCCTTGTTTGTGGCAATAATTACATCGGTTGACAGGGCAAGCTCGAACCCTCCACCCAGGGCAAGACCGTCCATCTTGGCTATTACAAGTTTTTTACTGTCATCTATGCGGTTAAAGACCTCCTGCCCAAATGAGGTGAAGGCATAATTCGCGTCAAGTTTGTCTTCCTTTATGCAGTCAATGAAAAATTTGATATCCGCCCCTGCAACAAAGGCCTTGCCGGTAGTCTCGAGTATGATTGTTTTTGTGGCCGGATCTGCTTCCGCCTCTTTGAATGCCTCATCCAGTTGGTTGACAACCGCATGATTCAGGGCGTTCATGGCGTCAGGCCTGGAGATAACAACCCTCCCGATCTCCCCGTCCTTATAGTATTTGACGAAACGAAATTCCCAGGGGGTTCCTTTCTTATTCTGTTCGGCAAGGGATCTGGGCATCTTGAGGTCTGGCCAGCGCGTTATGAATTCCTTTACTATATCATAGGCCTTGGAGATGCCGAAATCATTCATGAGCTCAAAGGGGCCTCTTGCCCAGCGGAGTCCGACCTTTGCCCCAAGGTCTATGTCGTCTATTGTGGAAACGCCTTCGTCCAGCATGGCTGATACAATGTAGAATACTACAGCCCTGAACCTGTTGGCGATGGGGTCAAGCTTATCTGTCCGGATTTGGCCTTCAATAGGCCAGAGTTTTCCTGATGCAGTCTGTTTTTTAAGTATTTCTGAGGGCTCATAAAAGGGTGTGAGTCCAAGGGCGAGTCCTTCTGATGCATGAAGGGCTACGGGAACTCCTGTAACATTAACTATCTCAAAGGGACCCATGGCAATCCCAAGGGCATCCCTGCCCGCCTTTTCAATGGTAGCAGAATTGGCAACGCCCTCTTCAAGGATCCTTGTGGATTCGTTGTTAACCGGGACGAAGAACCTGTTTACTGCAAATCCTGGTGCATCCTTGACAAGTATGTCAGTCTTGCCGGTTAGTACGCTGTATCGTTTGCAGGCATTTACGGTTTCTTTTGATGTTTTGCTTCCCGGAATAATCTCGAGGAGCCTGTTTTTTGCAGGATGATAGAAGAAATGGAGGGCCAGGAAACGGTCTTTGCGGCTAACAGGTTCAGCCAGGGCATCGACCCTGAATGTTGATGTATTTGATGCGATAATGGTTTTTTTATCGCAGATAGAGTCGAGCTGTTTGAATACACCTTGTTTAACCTGCATGTCTTCAAATACAGCCTCTATGACCATGTCGCAATCCTTGAGGTCAGCCATGTCGGTTGTCCCATGGATGCGGCCCATGATCTCAGCCACCTTTTCAGTGGTTAGGATCTTGCGATCAACAGCCTCTTGCAGTGTCTTTTTAATAGTGTTTAAACCCTTTTCGACAAATTCGGGCTTTATATCCATCATTACGACTTCAAGGCCTTCCTGTGCGGTCTTCTGGGCGATGCCTGACCCCATCATGCCGGCGCCGACGACTCCTATTTTCTTCATATTGATGTCTCCTTTGCTGTTCGTTTTTTGGCGAAAACAATTGCTCGCTGACCTTGAATACCTTGGGAACATCGCATAAGTTCCAGATAGTGAACATTTTGAGAACTTTAATATTCTAAATTTCGCCCAAAATACATTGTAAAATATAGATAAAAATAATATTGAATTCCGTTAAATTTGTCAAGCCGTAATTAAGGTTCAGTATCGCGAACGATTTTTAATAGCCTGTTTATCATTAATTTTAGTGGTAAATTCTTCCTGGGCATGTGGTCGTCATCAGAAATTTCCGATAAGGTATTTCAGAAAACAGGCAATCCTAATTGGAGGTGGATGTATGTTGTTCACGTGGAGTTTTGTTAAAAAATAGTCATTAACTAGATGCTTTCAACAATTAACAGCCTTCTTGACTTCACTTTAATTTATAGACTATTTAGATGCTTCAGGGGTATTCAGATAAAATATATTTCATCATATTAAGTGGGAGATAATGAAACGTAAAGGGAGCAGCATAATCTTTGTCAATGATAGAAAGCAGGTTTTGCTTTTTCTGAGGGACAATAAACCCGATATCCCTTATCCTGATACGTGGGATGTCCCAGGCGGGCATGTTGAAGAGGGCGAAAGGCCTGAAGAGTGCATTGTTCGCGAGATGCGAGAGGAGATTGGGGTTGAACTGAAGGGCTTTCAATTATTCTCGGAAATCGAGTTTGATGACAGGATAGAATACACATTCTGTAAATATGAAAACCTGGATGTAGGCGCCATTCGATTGACTGAAGGCCAATCTTTGAGGTGGTTCACGGAGGATGAGGTGTGCAGGACCGTCCTTGCCTATGGCTTCAACAGGGTCCTGGAAAATTTTTTCCAATCTGAATTTTTCAAAAAGATCTTATAGTGATTTTCTCTGAAGGTATTAATAAATTCCCTGTACACCATGCAATTATTTCTTGAAATTAAAAGGATTTCCCGATAATTATCTCTTTTGACAATATTGGTTTAAAGCAGGTTGAATCATGAAAATCGCTGTAAGCGGGAAAGGCGGGGTAGGCAAAACTACCTTTGCGTCCTTTCTGATAAAGGCCCTCTCGGAAAACGGTATAAAGGTCCTGGCCATTGATGCGGATCCTGATGCAAATCTTGCACAGGCCCTTGGCGTGAAAAAGGATGCCAGGATAGTCCCCATCTCGGAGATGAAGGCGATCATCGAGGAGAGGACCGAGGCAAAGGTCGGGACAATGGGCTCATTCTTTAAGCTTAACCCAAAGGTTGATGACCTCCCGGAAAAGCTATCGATCAGGATAGGCGGGATCAAGCTGATGGTCCTCGGCGGTGTAAAGAGCGGCGGAAGCGGATGCATATGTCCTGAAAGCACATTGCTTAAGGCCCTTGTGAGGCATATTGTCCTGGCAAGGGATGAGGCGGTAGTCCTGGACATGGAGGCAGGGCTTGAACACCTGGGGAGAGGCACCGCCATGTCGGTGGACCGGCTTATAGTAGTGGTCGAGCCAGGGAGACGGAGCGTGGAAACGGCACATCATATAGTTAAGCTTGCAGGGGACATCGGCCTTAAAAAACTTAGCTTTGTAGGGAATAAGATAAGGTCGGAACATGACAAGGAGTTTCTGATGAATCTTATGCCGGGTATGGACTTTCTTGGTTTCATCCCGTTTGCATCCGATATCATTGAGGCAGACCTGGAAGGGCGTCCGCCCTTTGAAAAAGACCCTGTAGGGCTGGATGCCGTCAGAAAGATGATCGAGAGATTGAAATAAGAAAAATATATTAAGGAGAGAATAACATGACAAAAAGAATATTTAATTTTAACGCGGGACCGGCAGCCCTGCCTCTCCCGGTGCTTGAAGAAATACAGGCTGACTTGCTGGATTATAAGGGCACGGGCATGTCCGTGATTGAGATGAGCCATCGTTCAAAGGCCTTTGAAGGCATCATCAACGACGCCATTGAAAGGGCAAAAAGGCTTCTGGGTGCAGATGATAACTACCAGGTCCTCTTTATCCAGGGAGGGGCCAGCATGCAGTTTGCCATGATCCCCATGAATCTGGCACTTCCGGGAAAGCCGGTCGATTATATAGATACAGGCACATGGCCTACAAAGGCCATCAAGGAGGCAAAGATCCAGGGTAAGGACGTCAGGGTAATCGCCTCTTCCAAAGAGAGGAATTATTCCTACATCACAAAGGAATATAATGTTGATAAGGACGCTTCATACCTTCACTATACTACAAACAATACAATTGAAGGCACCCAGTGGTCTGATTATCCGGACCCTCAGGGAGTGCCCCTGGTATGCGACATGTCCTCGGACTTCATGTGCAGGCCCATCGATGTAAAGAGGTTCGGTCTTATCTATGCAGGCGCCCAGAAGAATATCGGGCCTTCCGGATCTGCCTTTGTCGTTATCAGAAAGGATATGCTGGAGAGGACCCCTGAGGGAATTCCCACCATGTTGAAATATACGACACATGCAAAGGAGAACTCCCTCTATAATACCCCTGCGAGCTTTGTAATCTACACGATCGGGCTTGTAATGAAGTGGCTCGAGGAGACAATAGGCGGGCTTGCAAACATGGAGAAGATAAATATCGAGAAGGCGAATGTGCTTTATGATTTTATAGACAAGTCATCCTTCTATCGCGGCACAGCGGACAAGGACAGCAGGTCCCTTATGAATGTGACCTTCAGGTTGCCGAGCGAAGAGCTTGAGGACAAGTTCGTCAAGGAATCGAAAAAGGCCGGGATGGACGGGCTCAAGGGCCATCGCTCAGTAGGAGGTTGCCGCGCATCCATCTATAACGCAGTAAGCATCGATGCTGTAAAGGGGCTTGTCTCCTTTATGGCTGAATTTGAGAAAAAAGAGGGATAGGATGAACAGGACCCGTATAGTTGATATCTTTTCATCAGGCCCTGCCGATCTTGAATCTACAGTCATGGGTTGGGTGAGGACCAGAAGGGATTCCAAAGGGGGATTCTCTTTTATAGAGGTAAATGACGGGTCCTGTCTCAGAAACCTGCAGGTGATTGCAGATGAAAAACTGATACAGGCCGGTGGCGGGTTACAACTCCTGCAGACCGGCTGTTCTATCAGGGCAACCGGAAAGGTTGTTGCCTCTCAGGGGCAGGGACAAAGCCTGGAGATGCAGGCGAGTGAGATTAAGGTAATAGGGGTTGCAGACCCCGATCTATATCCCCTTCAGAAGAAGCGGCATTCCTATGAGTTCCTGAGGACGATTTCTCATTTGAGGCCAAGGACAAATACCTTCGGGGCCGTGGCAAGGATCAGGAATGCCATGAGCCTTGCCATACACACATTCTTCCAGGAAAGGGGATTTTTGTATATCCATACCCCAATCATTACGGGAAGCGATTGTGAAGGCGCCGGCCAGATGTTCAAGGTTACAACCCTTGATCTCAAGGATGTGCCTAAGAACAACGATGCAGTTGATTTTGGCCGGGATTTTTTCGGCGGGCCGGCCCACCTTACGGTGAGCGGGCAGCTTGAGGCGGAGATCTATGCCATGGCCCTTGGGGATGTATACACCTTTGGGCCGACCTTCAGGGCCGAGAACTCCAACACATCAAGGCATCTTGCAGAATTCTGGATGATCGAACCTGAGATGGCCTTCTGTGACCTTAAGGGGGATATGGATACCGCAACACAGTTTGTAAAGTATATCTTCGACCATCTCCTTTCAAACTGCAAGGATGACCTGGAATTTTTTAACAAATTTATCGATCCCACGGTAATAGAGAGCCTGGAGAAGATTGTCGCCAGGGATTTTGAGATATTGACCTACACTGAAGGGATAGAGATACTTTTAAAATCAAAGGAAAAATTCGAATACCCCATAGCTTGGGGGGCAGATCTCCAATCGGAACATGAAAGATACCTGTGTGAAAAGGTCTTTGAAAGGCCCATAATACTCATTGACTATCCGAAGGAGATAAAGGCCTTTTACATGAAGTTGAATGAAGACGGAAGGACTGTCCGCGCAATGGATGTCCTCTTCCCAAAGATAGGGGAGATCATAGGCGGCAGTCAGCGTGAAGATGATTATGATAAGCTTTTAAACAGGATGAAGGAAACCGGTCTTAATCCGGATGATTACCAGTGGTACCTTGACTTGCGAAGATTCGGCTCAGCCCCCCATTCAGGGTTCGGACTCGGTTTTGAGAGGCTGATACAGTTTGTTACCGGCATGAACAACATACGCGACGTGATTCCTTTCCCCCGTACACCAGGCAATATCGGCTTCTAAAATCAACTGTCTTTTGATAGTTCAATAAGACTGCAACAGATCCTCAACTCCTGTCAGGACAGGAGTTGAGGATCTGAATGGAAGCTTCTATCTTTCAGTTGGCGGGTTACCGTCAAATAATACATATAACATCCGTCTGAAGGTCATAAATCCGCCATAGGATGCATGACAGGCTTTTTGACGGCATGAGAGGAATATTTCTATTTTATATGAGAGACAAAAGAAAAAATATACTGAATGACGACAGGGTCGGAAGACTTCTGTTCAAACTGGCACTCCCTGCCTTTGTCGGCATGTTCGTGATGACATTGTATAATATCGTAAATACGATTTTTATAGGACATTATGTAGGGTCGCTCGGCATTGCCGGTCTGTCTATTGTCTTCCCGATACAGATGATCGCAGTGGGCATAGGCCTTATGATGGGGATGGGCGGGGCCTCACTCATGTCGATATCATTAGGCGCCGGGAATACAGGCAGGGCCGAGCATGCACTGGGGAACGCCATAACATATACCTTTATTGCATCCTTTATCCTGATGATATTCGGACTGGCAAAGATGGATTTTTGTCTTTCTTTTATGGGGGCATCAGAGACGATCCTACCCTATGCCAGGGATTACATGAGGATTATCATGATAGGGATGTTCTTCCAGACCTTTGCCATGACCTTTAACAGCCTCATAAGGGCAGAGGGCAATGCCCGAGTCCCAATGATAGGGATGCTGGCCGGTGCAATACTTAATATCATACTGGATGCAATATTCATAATATATCTTAAAATGGGCGTAACAGGCGCCGCCCTCGGGACAGTGATTGCGGAGATGATCTCCGTGGCATATTTTCTCTACTACTATGTCGGAAAGAAGAGTTATCTTAAGATCCATCTGAAAAATTTTAATATAAACTGGGGCATATTCAAATCAATAGTATCCATAGGGGTCTCGGCCTTTGTCATGGCAGTAGCAGGCAGCGTATCGGCACTTTTTGTAAACAGGCTGTGTCTTGCCTATGGCGGAGATATTGCCGTGTCGGCGTACGGCATCATCAACCGCATAGTGATGTTTGCACTTATGCCGGCGATTGTCATAAGCCAGGGGCTCCAGCCCATTGTTGGGTTCAATTATGGGGCAAGGAATCATGAAAGGATATTAAAGGCCATCAGGATTGCCGTCCTTTCGGCCACGTCCTCTTGTACGGCGGCCTTTATATTCCTTGAGCTGTTTCCGCAGGTCTTTATCGGGATATTCACCTATGATCTTGAACTTGTCTCGCTTGCCTCCCATGCCATAAGGCGCATATTTGCGACCGCATATTTGATAGGTTTCATAATAATCGGGTCGACGGTCTTTCAATCCATCGGGAAGCCGGTTCAGGCTTTTGTGACATCCACTGCCAGGGCCACGCTGTTTCTGATTCCATCGATATTCACGCTGCCGGGTTTTTTAGAACTGGACGGGGTGTGGTGGTCCTTTCCCATTGCAGAGATACTAACATTTGCACTTACCATGACGCTTTTTTTTCGCCAGATGAGATTGTTTCATGAGAAGACTCCCGATGATTGAAATAATTCTTACGAAGCCACTTCAATGATCGGTCGGATAGATTCTTCAAGGCAACTGATAAAAATATTTAAATTGACACATGGCCCCGATTTCCGTAATCTTTTTACAGGTCGATATGGAAGGATGATCGGGGCTGCCTGGCGCCTTCTCACGAGTGTTCATCATTCATTACTGTTATAGGCTATGGAAAAGAAATCTTGGACGATAAAAGAGGTAATCGAGGCATTCCAGGTTGATGAGGCCTTTATTGTCAGCCTGGAACGGGAAGATATAATATGCCCGGAATGCAGCGGGGATGACCCGATAAAATACCTCTCCAATTATGAGCTGGAGAAACTCCGTATTGCCAGGATGCTTATCGAGGATATGGATGTGAATCTTGCAGGCGTCGAGATCATCCTCCGCATGAGAGAGTCCATGATCAACATGAGGAGGCAGTTTGACGATATCCTGGAAGACCTTGCAGGGCAGATCAAAAAGACATTAGATCAAAGGTGATTTCTGTGACTGTCCGGGCAATATTATAATCACGCCATATCAAAGGGCATTTCCCCTTGCACAACTGCCAATCACCCAGTCTTAAGGTCCTGTGCCTCCATATCCGGGCAACTCGCAAGATGGGGTTATAACACTATTTTTTCCCGCAGATCCCCTTTGTAATACCTGTCTATCTTCTCAACCGCCTCAATGGCCTCTATCTCTTCAGTCTGCGGGACCTTTACAACAAGCCTTATCATGAGGTCTCCCCTGGCTTTGGTCTTCATGTTTACTGCGCCTTTACCCTTCAGTCGCAGGGTCTGGCCGCTCTGGCTGCGGGGCGGGACCTTTATTTTTGTCTGCCCGTCGATGGTGGGGATCTCAATTGAGCTGCCCTTTATGGCCTCACCGATCGTAATGGGGATATCCATAAAGAGATCATCACCCTCGCGTCTGAGGAAGGGGTGTTCATTGACATGTATAATAAGATAGAGGTCGCCTGGTTGTCCCCCGTCGATCCCTTGTCCGCCTTTCCCTGCCAGTCTCACCTTTGATCCCTCTTTGACCCCCTGGGGGATAGTCACGCGTATCCTGTCGGTTGCGGCGGTCTGACCGCTCCCCATGCATTGAGTGCAGGGTTTGCCCGTGGAGCCGTGGCCATGGCAATCCGGACAAGGCTTTGTAAACCGGATAGGACCCTGTGCTACATCCATGCGTCCTGAACCTCCGCACGTGCGGCATTTGGTCATGGCCGAGCTTGGGGCAATCCCTGAGCCATTGCATTTGGGGCAGTCAGTCATCCTCTGCAGGGAAAGTTCGGTGTCAAAACCCTTCAGTGCGGACAGGAGATCAATGGAGATCTCATATTCAATATCGCTGCCGCCGGCAGTCGGCCTTGACCTGAAATCATCTTCATGTCCCCTGCTGAATATATCACCGAATATATCCTCGTAACTCTGATACCTGCCGTACCCCTGGTCTCCCGCTGTCCCTTCATAAACAGTCTCACCGCCGTATGCACCCCATTGTTTATATCCTCTGGCCTTTTTTTCATCAAAACCTGCGCGCAGACCATCTTCTCCGAATTCGTCATATAACCTTCTTTTTTCATCATTGCCTATACAGTCATAAGCCGCGGAGATCTCCTTGAATCTCTGTTCTGCGTCCTTGTTGCCGGGGTTGATATCAGGGTGCCACTTTCTGGCGAGTTTTCTGTAGGCCTTTTTAACCTCTTCAGCTGAGGCCTCCTTTTTAACGCCCAGTATCTCATAATAATCTTTAGCCATAGGATTTCATACCCGAAGATCTGATAAGATTTATAACGACCATTAATTTTAGACATTTTCCATAATTTCCGTTGGAAAATCAATAGAGGACAAACGTGGGGAAGAAGATAGTACAGGAGACAGTGTAGGCTTTTTATCGATATTTTATAAAAATTATTATATTATATATGAGCATTACCCTTGGAATTATGAAAAGATAAATTGCTTTGTTCCGGTCCTTTCGGGCTAGGGGGTGTAAAAATGAGAAGATACCTCAATCTGTCATTAGTCCTTGTTCCGGTATGTCTGTTAGCTCTTGGCGTTTTTTTTCTAACGGCATCGGCAGAGGATAATATCCGTCCTCCTGCGGCTGCCGGGACCTTTTACCCTGATTCTGAATCAGAGCTGCGGGGGATGATAACTACATTCCTTGAGAAGATACCTGATGAAAAACCCGAGGGAGAGATCATAGCCGCCATGGCGCCCCATGCCGGATATATATATTCCGGTGAAGTGGCTGCCCATGCCTTCAAACAGCTTGCCGATCTTGATTTTGACACCATGGTAATTATAGGCCATGACTCCTATGAAAACTGCGTTGCCTTTCTTTCGCCGGACAATTATTTCAGGACACCACTTGGACTTGTCCCGGTTGACAGGGATATGGTCGAGAAGATAATTAAGTTCAACAAGGGGATCATCTCCAACCGGTCGGTCCAATCACAGGATCATTCTATTGAGATCCAGCTGCCATTTTTGCAGGTGCTTGGAAAAAGATGCAAGATCGTGCCCGTCATGTTCGGCAACCCCACTGCCAAGAACTGCCGCATCCTGGCCGATGCTATTATGGCCGCATCAGGAGGCAAAAAGGTCTTTGTGCTCTCCAGCACAGACCTGTCTCACTATCCTTCCTATGAGGATGCGCAAAAGGTCGATAATGCGACATTCGATATCCTTAAGACCATGGATCTTGACAGGCTCTTCAAGCACCTGGAGGAACAGGTCCATAACAGGGAGGTCCCTGACCTGCAGACCGCCATGTGTTCAAGGGGAGGTGTAGGCACTGCCATGCTTGTTGCTAAGGCCCGAGGCGCCGATCAGGCCCAGGTGCTTAAATATGCCAATTCAGGGGATGCGCCTGAAGGCAGCAAGAAAAAGGTGGTGGGTTATTCATCGGTCCTTTTTGTCAGGTCGCGCAGTTCAGCATCAAAATAATCTGATCAATATTGCACAAAATATAGTTGCATTGACGCATGGTTAATTGTGCAATTTAAGACAACCGGCCATGGATCCATTGGTAATTTCCTCAAGGGTGCTGTCCCATTCCTAAATTAATTACAACTAAAATACGCTTCAAATTAAATCAGTTAGAAACCCTTCAAAACTTTATCCTGATATTTTACCCCAAAGTTTTATTCTTCGGCATGAACCTTGGATAAGGAAAAGAATCTTAATTCCGATTAGAGGTAGTCCTTATTTATTGAGGGGTAATTAATTGTAGCTGAAGAGGAGACATACATGAGCAACGGGTTAACAAAGGCATGTATCTTAATGATTATAGTCGTCATATTGTTTAATTCAGTGTGGGCAACAAGAGCGGAAGATTGCGAATGCAATAATATAACACCCACCTCAAGTGGCAATGCGTCATATCCAGATGGTTGGGAATGTAAAAGCACTGGAGGGATACTCACGGTTTATATAACTGCTGATACGGTGAATCGCAATAATTATATTGAGGCCTGGTTTGATGCTGATGTCGAAACCTCTTCTCCATATATTTGGAGCATAACCGGAAATGGGTTTCATTTTAATAACGAATCAGGCCCTTCAATATTAATAAGCAACGATTCATCTGAAAAAATTGAGATATGGGCTGATGGGACTGCGTGTGGCTCTGTAATAATAACCTTAGAGGATCAATGTGGAAATAGGGGTGTGGCTTCTGTACGTCAACCGGATAATGGGAAATGGGTGATTGAAGAGGAAATAACGTGCGGTACCGTGGATAGCATGCCAGGGGCGGGAACCTGTAATAGTAACTATTATTGTATCCAGGGGGCATATAGGTATCTGGATAGCTGGGTATCAGGGACAAATGGCAGTATCCGATGGCATCCGACAGGCAATTGTATAAAATATTCATGCACACCCTATGATAGAAATTATTGTTATGCCATAGGTTATGAACCTAGGTTCTACCACTGGGGTATTCAATTGAAGAAGAAATGGATATGGAGTTGCCCTTGAATTATGACCTGGGGTTGCTTTGCCGGTATAATTTGTTGTGCACGTGTAAAAGGCTAACTTTTTTCTATCACAAAATCAAAGGGAACATCATTCGCAAAGTGCGTTCCTAGATTCATATAACAACAAACCAATTAACAGGGAGGTTGCAGGTGTCCAAGATCAATCTGTCAAGGATTGCATACTTTTTCAGTTTTTTATTAATCCCAATATCCATTTTTACCTCGACCTCCCGGGCAGGCAGTATCAGCGTAAACGTTTCAACAAGCAAAGGTGCAGTCGTGTCAAGCATTAAGGTGTATGCCTTCACTGAGGCAGGTTCATATACTGGCAAGTATGCAACCACTAACACAATCGGGGCAGCTGCATTTGATTCATCTTTTTTTGTTGCCGGCAACTACAAGTTCAGGGCGGATTATCTGGGGGGCCAGTTCTGGAGTCAGATCGCAGCCTTGCCGGATGCCCTTTCTGTTGATCTGATTATCGAGGAAGAGACAGCCGAGGTCACCGTAAGTACGGCGGCAGGTGTGCCCGGCATCACAAAGGTATATCTCTTTTCCGGAACGGGGACCTATCTGAGCCGCAACAGTACAACAGACGGATATGGCAAGGTCTCCTTTGATCTTCCAGTGGGCAAAGATTATAGGTTCAGGGCGGATATATTGGGCAGCCAGTACTGGAGTGGAATAATAACCATCCAGTCAGGGGGGATAAACACCATCAGTATAAATGCCGGCGGCGGCACACTTCTGGTGACAGTTGATAAGGGCGCTGGACTCCCTTTATCAGGCATCAAGACATACCTGTTCAGTGCTTCAGGTTCATATCTCGGTATCTATCAAACTACGGACGCATCAGGCAGGGATGAGTTCAGCGTACCGGAAGGCAGCTATAAGGTCAGGGCCGACTATATGGGCAGTCAGTTCTGGACTGAGGTGATAGACGTCAGAGGTGATGTTAGCGCAGAGCTTGCCATTCCACACAAGGACATAACAATTACATCCCAGGGCATTTACCAGGATACATCAACTCCTGTAGCGGCTATAAAGACATATCTCTTCTCTTCTTCAGGGGCATACCTCAGTCAATATGGAACAAGTGATGCAGAGGGGCATGTAACCTTCAATCTGCCTGAAGTGTCATATAGGGTTCGCTCAGATTATATGGGCCAACAATTCTGGTCTGATGTCTTTACATGGCAGGATACGGCAGTAGATATCCCGATGGCCGACGCTCAGATTACGGTTACTGGCGCGGGCCAGGCTCTCACAGGAGTAAAGGCTTATGTATTTTCAGGGACAGGGACATACCTGAGCAGATACGGGACAACGGATGAAAACGGGATTACAACCTTCCGGCTCCCGGCGGGGTCTTACAACTTCCGGGCGGATTACCTGGGAAACAAGTACTGGAGCGGGGCGCAAGGTATCATCGCCGATCAGGTGAACCCAATATCCATTGCCACAGGCGGAGGGACCTTTATCCTCACGGTTTTAAAAGGGGCAGATCCCCTTGCAGGATTAAAGTGCTATCTTTTCAGTGGGACGGGGACCTATCTGAGCCAATACGGCGTTACCGACTCAGCGGGCCAGGCCTCCTATAAACTGTCGGACGGCAATTACAAGTTCAGGATTGATTACCTGGGATATCAGTTCTGGACAGAGGTTTATAGCATCCCGTCTGTGTTTTCCGGCGCCCTTGGTATCCCCCATCAGGATGTGACAATTAGAGTCCAAGGCGTATATCAGGGATCCAAAGAGCCCGTGCAGGGAGCAAGGACATACCTCTTTTCCCCATCAGGCGCATACCTGAGCCTATATGGCACAACGGATGTTAATGGTAATGTATCCTTCAACCTGCCTGAGAAGTCCTATAAGGCACGTGCGGATTACCTGGGAAAGCAGTTCTGGTCGGGTGAGTTTTCATGGCAAAATGCCGCAATATCAATCCCCCATGGCGTAGCAAATGTCCATGTAATCAGAAACAACAGTAACCTGCAGAATGCCAGGGTGTATCTCTTTTCAGAAGCCGGTTCATATCTGAGCAGATATGACATTACAGATAGCACTGGGATCGCAGAATTTATAATCCCCGCAGGGGCATATAAATTCCGGGCGGATGAAGGAAACAGCAGAAAATACAGTGGTGTAACAACTATAACTGCAGATCAGACAACGGTAATCAATATCGATCTTTCCGATCTGCCCATCGTGAGTTTCAGTGCCTCGCCTGCCTCAATCCTGGAGGGGGGCGATTCCACCCTGACATGGTCTGCGATAAATGCCGATACGGTCTCCATCGACCAGGGGATTGGAAGTGTTAATGTCAGCGGTTCCATTACGGTCAGGCCTTCCGAGACAACAGCTTATACCTTAACCGCAACTGGTTCAGGTGGCACTACAACGTCGACCGCAGTACTAACAGTCCTGGCCCCTCCTGCTGACGTGGATTATGGCCTTGATTCGGATGAACAGCAGGGGGGCGGAGGGCTTGTGGGCGAGGTCATAAGGATATTTAACGGCAATGTGCTGGAGTCAAGGACCGATCTCAACTTCGCTACCCCGAATCGTCTTGGCCTTACCTTTGAAGGATATTATAACAGCAGATCAGAAAGTATCGGGCCAATGGGGCATGGGTGGACACATACCTATAGCGCATCTCTTGATCCGTCTTACAGTCTCGGCAGTATTGAATGTATCAGGATAATAGACACCACAGGCAGGGCCCACTACTTCATGGAGGGTGCTACGGGTGAATATAAAGGGGTATTCGGGGAAAAGACCTATGTTCAACTGGAGTCAGGGGAATACATATGGCGTCTCCTTGATGGCTCCGCATACGGGTTCACCTCCGCCGGTCAGTTATCATGGATGGATGATCCCATAGGCAACCGCATTGACATCGACTATGACTCAGACAGCCGCGTTTCAACGGTAACGGATAACGCCAGCAGCAGGGTGCTTACATTTAATTATAACAGCTCCGGCCTTCTTGCGAGCGT
>Ga0153915_10002779_pt1 | contig 15963 bp, 10 predicted proteins | sample Opewatmetagenome_2_FD_107003 | JGI IMG/M metagenome (GOLD analysis project Ga0153915, IMG submission 107003) | Freshwater wetland microbial communities from Ohio, USA - Open water 3 Core 3 Depth 3 metaG | ecosystem: Environmental > Aquatic > Freshwater > Wetlands | place: USA: Ohio, Lake Erie...
GCATCCGCCCCGTAGGTGGCGATGACCTCCATCGGGTCGGTGTAGTTGCGGGCGGACTTGGACATCTTCTTTCCCTCGGAATCGAGGATGAGCCCGCTCACGATGACGTTCTTGAACGTCGGCTTGTCGAAGAGCGCCGCGCCCAGCACCACCAGCGTGTAGAACCAGCCCCGGGTCTGGTCGATGGACTCCGAGATGAAATGCGCCGGGAAATTGGCGTCGAAGTGGGCCCGGTTCTCGAAGGGGTAGTGGTTCTGCCCGTACGGCATTGCCCCGGACTCGAACCAGCAGTCCAGCACGTCGGGGATGCGGCGCATGGTTCCCCCGCACGAGCAGGTGTACGTGAGGGAATCGATGAAGTGCTTGTGCAGGTCCTTCGTGGAGCCGCCGGTCTTCTTCTCCAGCTCGGCGCGGCTGCCGAGGCACTCCATGGCCTTGCAGGAATCGCATCGCCAGATCGGGATCGGGTTGCCCCAGTAGCGGGTGCGGGAGATGGCCCAGTCCCGCGCGTTTTCCAGCCACTTGCCGAACCGGCCCGCCTTCAGGTGGGCGGGCATCCAGTAGATGGCCTCGTTGGCCGCGAGCATCCGGGACTTGATCTTCTCCACGCTCACGAACCATTCGGAGACCGCCCGGTAGATCAGGGGGCTCTTGCAGCGCCAGCAGTGGGGGTAGCTGTGCGTGTACGAGTCGTGGCGGACCAGCGAGCGCTGGTCCTTCAACGCCCGGATGATGGACTTGTCCGCGTCTTTCACGAACTGCCCGGCCCACGGCGGCACTTCCGCGGTGAACTTCCCCTCGTCGTCCACGGGGCAGACCACGGGAATTCCCGAGCCCTTCAGGAGGTTGTAGTCGTCCTCGCCGAATCCCGGGGCGATGTGCACGATCCCGGACCCCTCGTCGGTGGCCACGAAGTCCCCGTTGTGCGCCTTGAACGCGCCTTTGCCTTTCAATTCCGCGAAGAACGGGAACAGGGGCTTGTAGCCGGTGCCCGCGAGCTGCCGGCCGGTGTAGTGCCCGACCACGGTGTAGTCCGTGGGCTTCTTGTAGTAGGCCGGCAGCCGATCCTCGGCAAGGATGTACTGCTCCTCGCCGTCCTTCACCTTCACGTAGCGCACGTCGGCCCCCAGGGCGAGGCCGAGGTTGGACGGCAGCGTCCACGGGGTGGTGGTCCACGCGAGGAAGAACGTTCCCGGCTCCTTCTCCAGCTCGAACTTGACCGTGAGGGCGGGGTCCGACACGTCCACGTACCCGCCAAGGTTCAGCTCGAAGTTGGAAAGCGCCGTGGAGCAGCGGGGGCAGTAGGGAAGGATGTAGAACCCTTCGTACAGGAGGCCCTTCTTCCACAGCTCGCTCAGCACCCACCAGATGGTCTCCATGTAGTCGGGGTCCATCGTCTTGTAGTCGTGGTCGAAGTCCACCCAGCGGCCCAGGCGCGTGATGACCCGGCGCCACTCCTTGGTGTAGCGCAGGACGATGGAGCGGCAGGCCTCGTTGAACTTCGCCACCCCGTAGTCCTCGATCTGCTTCTTGCCGGAGATCCCCAGCTCCTTCTCCATCTCGTACTCGACCGGCAGACCGTGGCAGTCCCACCCGAAGCGGCGGTCCACCTTGTAGCCCTTCATGGTCCAGTAGCGGGGACTGGCGTCCTTCACCGTGCTGGGGACGAAGTGCCCGTAGTGAGGCAGCCCGGTGGCGAACGGAGGGCCGTCGTAGAACACGAACTCCCCCCTGCCCTCGCGCTGGGCAATCGACTTCTTGAAGACGTCAGCCTTCTCCCAGAACGCAAGCACCTGCTCTTCCATTGAAGGAAAGCTCGTCTTCGAGTCCACCGGACGGTACACGGGATCCTCCTGGCGACTATATTCAGAAAAAACCTCCTGCAGGTCAACCCGAGCAAGCATCGTCCCGAAGGGACGATATCCACGGAGCGAAGTGGCCGCTGGATGGACGCCCCGCGTGCGGTGGATGGCCGAAGCCCGCTTGAAGCGCTCGCCGCCGTCTGGTTAACTGGCACTCACCATATGAAGAGCTACAGGGACCAGTGGCGCCAGATCATCGCGGAGGCGCTCCGCGACTTCGCTTCCGAGACCGGGGCCGGCCCCGTGGACGAGGGCTCGGTCGTGGTGGAGACCCCGCCGAAGCCCGAGATGGGGGACATCGCGTTCCCCATGTTCCCCTTCGCCAAGACGTTGAGAAAGGGCCCGCCGGTCATCGCCGCCGAGGTGGCGCGCAGGGCGGCGGCCGGGGCTGCCGCGGCGGGGGTGGGTACTGCCTCGGCCGCGGGACCGTACGTGAACGTGCGGCTCGACCCTTCCGCCGTAATCGGCGGCATCCTCTCGGAGATCACGCAGCAGGGCGGGGAGTACGGCCGCAGCCGCTCCCTGGGCGGAAGCCGGGTGATGCTCGAGTTTTCCTGTCCCAACACCAACAAGCCGCTGCACCTCGGTCATCTTCGAAACGACGCCATCGGGGAAAGCCTCTCGAGGATCCTCGGGGGGGCCGGTGCGGTGGTGCAGAAGGTCAACCTCATCAACGACCGGGGAGTCCACATCTGCAAGTCCATGCTCGCCTACCAGATGTTCGGAGGCAGCTCGACCCCGGAGGCCGAGGGCATCAAGGGAGACCACTTCGTCGGCGACTACTACGTGAAATACGCCCAGTACGCGAAGGACCACCCGGAAGCCGAGGAGCAGGTCCGGGTGCTGCTGCGCAAATGGGAAGAAGGAGACGCCGAGGTCGTGGCGCTGTGGCGCCGGATGAACGGCTGGGTCGTCTCGGGGATCGAGGAAAGCTACAAGCGCACCGGTATCTCCTTCGACAAGGTCTACTTCGAGAGCGACGTCTACAAGCTGGGCCGCTCGGAAATCCTCGCCGGCGTGGAAAAGGGGACGTTCCAGAAGGACCCCGACGGCTCGGTCTGGGTGGACCTCACGGACCGGGGCGGGGACCGGGAAGTCCTGCTGAGGTCGGACGGCACCTCGCTGTACATCACGCAGGACATCGGCGTGGCCATCCAGCGCTCCAAGGACTGGCCATTCGACCGGCTCATCTACGTGGTGGGCTCGGAGCAGCGACACCACTTCCAGGTTCTTTTCATGGTCCTCGAAATCCTCGGCTACCGCTGGGCGGGCAGTCTCCACCACCTGGCCTACGGCATGGTGAACCTGCCGGAGGGCAAGATGAAATCCCGGGAAGGGACGGTCGTGGACGCCGACGACCTGCTGGACGAGCTGGAGAAGCTCGCAGGGGAGGAGATCCGGGCCAAGGAGCGGGAGGAGGAAGTGGGCGACATCTCCCGGACCTCACGGGACATCGCCCTTGGCGCGCTGAACTACTGGCTGCTGCAGGTGAGCGCGGTGAAGGACATGACCTTCGACCCGAAGGAGTCGATCTCGTTCACCGGGAACACGGGCCCCTACCTGCAGTACACCGGCGCCAGGATCTCCAGCATGCTCAGGAAGTTCGAGGAGCGCAAGGAGTCCTTCCGCGCGGGGAAGTTCTCCGTTGCCTCCCTCTCCCTCCCGGTGGAATGGGAGATCGCCAAGTCCCTGGCCTCGTTCCCCGAGATCGTCACCGCCGCCGCGCGCGAGCTGAATCCCTCGGTGCTCACCTCCTACCTCTTCGACCTGTGCAAGAGCTACAGCGGCTACTATCAGGATCACCCCGTGCTGAGGAACGAGGACCAGGACCTCGTGGTCTCCCGGATCACCCTGGTCCGGGGGATGCAGCAGGTGCTTCGCAACGGGCTGGCGCTCCTGGGGATCCCCTTCCTCGAGGCGATGTAGCCCGCGGCCGGACCACCTGCCAGGCGTCCTACCGTCTCGAAGGACGGGGCAGCGTGAAGGCGTTGGTGAGGATGAACTCCCCGTCCGCCGTCCGGTATCCGAGCCGCAGGTAGCCTGCCAGGACGGACGCGGGTACCACGAACTGGAACGCCCGGCTGGCGGGATCCCATGCCGAGGACGGGAACTCTGCCAGCCCGTTCAGAAGGACGCCGGCGGCCGCCCGGAGCGGCACGAAACGGCCTTCCATCCGCAGCCCCGACCCGTCGGCGGCTATCGCCAGTCCTTCCACGAGCTTGCGAGTGAACATCATCACCATCACGAGCGATTCCCCCGAGGGAGCGCTCCCCCACCCCGCATGGGTCCAGTCGCGGCCGAGGGCGATCCCGCGATGCTCGGGGCTGGCGAGCCAGGCCTTCTCCACCAGCTCGGCCGCCGGCCCGGCGCCGAGGATCTCCCCTACGCGGACCTCGGTCCCGCCCATGGCCCGGTAGCGGTCCAGGCCGGTGCTGCCGTCATCGCCCCGGTGGGTGATGATTCCCCGGGCAGCCAGCAGGGCCGCGTAGCCCGACGCGGTCTGGGACAAGAGCGAATCGCCCGCCACTGGCCGCACGCCCGCCGTTTTGCGGGCGGCATTGAGCCAGGCGAGCGGGTCCTCGCAGAACACCATCCCGCTTGCGATGAGAGCAAGGGCCGCCACGATCGGCGCAAGGCGCAGGCTTTTCACGGCTTCGGTGATCTTATATAGTAGAAACGGGCCCATTCAAGGTTCCATCGCCGCCACCGAAGGTGGCATTTGGCCGCCACCGAAGGTGGCATTTTGGCCGCCACCGAAGGTGGCATTTTGGCCGCCACCGAAGGTGGCATTTGGCAGCCGCCCTGGCGGCTCCCCGGAGAAGTGCATGGCAGAGCTCGGTTCCATACGCAACATTGGCATCATCGCGCACATCGACGCGGGCAAGACCACCACCACCGAACGGATACTCTTCTACACCGGCAAAACTCACCGCATCGGGGAGGTGGACAACGGCGAGGCCACCATGGACTGGATGGACCAGGAGCAAGAGCGCGGGATCACCATCACCGCGGCTGCCACCACCTGCTACTGGAGGGACCACCAGGTCAACATCATCGACACCCCGGGGCACGTGGACTTCACCGCGGAAGTGGAGCGCTCCTTGCGCGTGCTGGATGGCGCGGTGGCCATCTTCGACGCGGTGGGCGGCGTGGAGCCGCAGTCGGAGACCGTCTGGCACCAGGCGGACCGCTACGGCGTGCCCCGGCTCACCTACGTCAACAAGATGGACCGGATCGGCGCCAACTTCTTTGGCGTCCTGGAGGAGATGAAGGCCAAGCTCGGCACCACCCCGGTGCCCCTGCAGATCCCCATGGGCGCGGAGGCGGATTTCGAGGGCGTGGTCGACCTGGTGGAGATGCGCGAGACACGCTGGAGCCAGGAGGACCTGGGGATCACGATCGGGCACGCGCCGATCGACGCTTCCCGCCAGGCGGAGGCGCGCAAGTGGCGGGAAAACCTGATGGACCACCTCTCGCACGTCTCCGACGAGCTCACGGAGATGTACCTGGCCGGCAAGGAGATTCCCGCCGACAAGCTTCGCAAGGCCATCCGGCAGGCGACGCTCTCGCGGGCGTTCACCCCGGTGCTGTGCGGCGCCTCGCTGCGCAACGTCGGGGTCCAGCCCGTGCTGGACGCCGTGGTGGACTACCTGCCGGCACCGACGGACGTCCCGCCGGCCAAGGGCCATCACGTGAAGAAAGAGGACACGGTGGAGGTGCCCTGCAAGCCGGAGGCTTTCGCCCTTGGCCTGGTGTTCAAGCTGCAGGCCAACCGCGAGGCGGGCAACCTCTGCTTCGTGCGCCTGTACTCGGGAAAGATCAAGGAAGGCCAGACCGTCTTCAACATCGGCAAGAAGAAGCGCGAGCGGGTGAACCGCCTGCTGCGGATGCACGCCAACCACTCGCAGCAGATCGACCACGTCGAGGCCGGGGACATCGCGGTGATGATCGGGCTGAAGAGCTCGCGGACCGGCGACACGCTGGGGGTGGAGGCCTTCCCCATCCTGCTGGAGAAGATGCACTTCCCTGAGCCCGTCATCTCCGTGGCCATCGAGCCCCGGACGCTCTCGGAGCGCAAGAAGCTGCAGGAAGTCCTGGAGATCCTCGCGGAGGAGGACCCGACGTTCTCAGTCAAGGAGAACGCGGAAACCGGCGAGCTCATCATCTCGGGAATGGGGGAGCTGCACCTCGACGTGCTGGTGACGAGGATCTTTCGGGAGTTCAAGGTGGAGGCGCGCGTGGGCAAGCCCCAGGTCTCCTACCGGGAGACGATCAGCCAGCCGGTGACCCACACGGAAAAGTACCACCGCATGATCGCGGGCAAGGAGCACAGCGCGTCGATCACGGTGGAGGTAGCGCCCCAGGCGCGGGGCGAGGGCAATTCCTTCACCTCGCGGCTCCCCGACGGGGCTCTGCCGGATGAGCTGGTGGCCGCAGTGGAACGGGGCGTCACCGCCGCCTTCGGCTCGGGGGTGGTTTACGGCTACCCCGCCCTGGACGTCGGGGTGGCCCTGGTAGAGGCCGAGTTCCACCAGGCCACTTCCACGGCCATCGCCTTCGAGGCAGCCGGTGCCATGGCCTTCGATGCGGCCTGCCGCAAGGCCAGCCCCATCCTCCTGGAGCCGATCATGGCGGTGGACGTCCTCACCCCGACCGAATTCCTCGGCGACGTCATTGGCAACCTCAATGCCCGCCAGGGGCTCATCCTGAACGTGGAGAGCAAGCCCGGGGCCGATCACGTGAAGGCGCAGGCGCCCCTGGTGGCGATGTTCGGCTATTCCACGGGGTTGCGGAGCGCCACACAGGGAAGGGCCACCTTTACCATGGAATTCTCCCACTTCGCGGAAAAAGTGGGCGGGTTCGGGGAGGGAAACTAGGCAGCGGCGGCCGCCGGGCACCCGGGCCGGCCACCCGCAATTTGTTGACAAACGAGGGGTGAACGGACTACTGTTGACCCCAATTCTCAAATACCAAGGAGCCACAGGATGAGTGTTCCGACTCGCTCGCTGCGAAATGTCGCCCTTGCCGGCCACGGGGGAACGGGCAAGACCACCCTCGTGGACGAGATGCTCGCCGCCGGAGGGGCCATTCCGAAGGCGGAGAGGGTCGAAACGGGGAAGACCGTCAGCGATTTCACCGAGGAGGAGATCTCGCGGAAAATCTCCGTGCATGCCTCCCTCAGCCACGCGACGTGGAAGGACTGCAAGATCAACATCCTGGATACTCCCGGGTCCGCGGATTTCGTCGGCGAGGTCGCCGCCGCCTGCCGTGTGGCGGACTGCGCCCTGCTGGCCGTGGGAGCCGACGTGGGGGTCCAGATCGAGACGATCAAGCTGTGGCGCCGTTTCACGCGCACCGAGATGCCCCGGTTCGTTTTCATCAACAAGATGGAAAAGGAGCGGGCCGATTTCGACGCCAGCGTCGCTGACCTCGCGGACAAGTTCAAGGCCAGCTTCGTGCCGGTGGTCATCCCCGTCGGCGCCGGGCCGGACTTCAAAGGCGTGGTGGACCTCATCGAGCAGAAGGCCTGGATCGACGGCAAGGAAGCCCCGGTTCCGGACGCGGTGAAGGCCGCGGTGGAAAAAGCCCGGCAGAAGCTCGTGGAGAGCGCCGCCGAGGGCGATGACTCCCTGATCGAGAAGTTCTTCGCGGAGGGCAGCCTTTCGCCGCAGGAGATCCGCAAGGGCCTGGCCAGCGGGATGAAGGCGAAGAAGCTCTTTCCGGTCCTCTGCGGCTCGGCGATCACGGGCGCGGGCGTGGCGTGCCTCCTGGATTTCATCACCTATGGCGTGCCGTCGCCGGAAAGCGTGGTGAAGGCGGCCGACCCGGACGGAAAGGAAATCGAGCGCCGGGTTTCCGAGTCCGAGCCGGCGACCTGCTTCGTGTTCAAGACCGCGCTGGACCAGTTCACCGGCAAGCTTTCCTTCTTCAAGGTGATGTCCGGGAGGGTTGCGGCGGACTCCGACCTCCTTATCGCCCGCGAGGGCAAGAAGGAGAAGATCACCAAGGTCTATACCTGCCTTGGCAAGAAACTGGAAGACGCTCCCGAGCTCCTTGCGGGTGACCTGGGACTGTTCACCAAGAGCGCCTCCCTGCGCACCAACGACACCCTGCACGCTCCGAACGCGCCCACCGTCTATCCTCACCTGGAGCTGCCGACGCCCGTGCACTCGCTGGCCATCACCGCCAAGGCGAAGAAGGACGAGGACAAGATGAACCAGATGCTCCAGCGCATCACGGAGGAGGACCTCACCTTTATCCTCTCCTACGACAAGGAAACCAAGGAAACCGTCATCCACGGCATGGGGGAGCTGCACATCTCCATGATCCTGGACAAGATCCGGGAGAACCAGAAGATCGAGATGGAAACCAGGATCCCGCGCGTGGCCTACCGGGAGACCATCCAGGGCAAGGCGGACGCGGAGTACACCCACAAGAAGCAGACCGGCGGGCACGGCCAGTACGCGAAAGTCTCCCTGGAGGTCAACCCGATCCCGCGCGGGGAAAAGTACAAGTTCACCAACGCGATCTTCGGCGGGGCGATCTCCAAGGGATACATCCCCGGCGTGGAGAAGGGCATTGTCGAGGCCATGGAGGCCGGCGTCCTCGCCGGCTACCCCGTGGTGGACGTGGAAGCCCGGATCGTGGACGGCAAGGAGCATCCCGTGGACTCGTCGGAGCTCGCCTTCAAGCTGGCGGCCCGAGAGGCTTTCCGGGAGTGCATGCGCAACGCCAAACCGGTGCTGCTGGAGCCCGTCTGCAATCTCACCGTGTTCGTGGACGAGCAGTACCTCGGCGCGGTCCTCTCGGACCTCAGCGGCAAGCGCGGCAAGGTCTCGGGGCAGAACCCCATCGGCGGAGGCATCCTGGAGATCAAGGCGCAGGTGCCGCAGGCCGAGCTCATGCGCTACGCCATCGACCTGAAGGCGCTGACGGCGAGCACCGGCTCCTTCGAGCTTGAGTTCGACCACTACAGCCCGATCTCGGGCCGCATCGCGGAAGACGTGATCAAGGCCGCCCAGGCGGCCAGGGCGGAGGAGAAGGAGTAGGCCTCGCGCGCCCGCAGGGCGCGCCAAAGAGGCCCCACGCGGCAGCCCAGCACGCCGAAGGCGTGCGCAGCGCGGCAGCCGGCTCGCGAAGCGAGACGGCGAGAGCGCGGAGGCCAGAGCATGGGGAACGTCCTGCGCCCGCAGGGCGCCAGGGGTCCCTTGCACGTCTTCGGCGTGCTAGAGGAACAGTCGCTCGGGCAGGAAAAAGTGCAGGATCGCGGCCGCGTAGGCAAACGCGCCGAGGGCGCTGCGGTACGCGCGCGGCGCCTTGCCGGCGCGGTCCTCACTCGGCGGAGGCTCAGCCGGCAAGAACGTCTCCTGCCGGATCACCTCGAAGAGCAGGGCGATTCCCACCGCAATCCCCACCGCGCTCGGAAAGAGATCGCCCAGGATCATTTGCCCGCCCGCCGGCACGAAGAGCGTGCCAAGGCCCACCAGGAGCACGGTCAGCCCAATGATCAAGCGCGCGCGGCGCACCGAGAGCGCGCCAAGCATCGGCGCCAGCGAACGGAACTTCTCCGACATCCAATCCGCGCTGAGGGCGGTGCCGGCCAGGAAATTGGCGGCCACCGAAAGGAAATAGAACTGGAGCATTCCCCCCTCCCACCCGAATTGTAGAGCGGGTCCGGGGAATCGTCAACCTTCGGCGGGAGAAAAGGCCTACTGTGTCGGAGCGGCGGGGGCGGCCGGCTTCCTCACCGGAACGAGGAGGGTCGCCCGTGACCCGAGGATCGTCACGTCGGCCTGTACCCGGGCCGCGCCCGCTACGAGCGGCAGCCGGCCGCTGAGCGTCATCGGGGATCTCTCCAGATCGCCCGCCAGGAATACCTGCTCGCCGGTGCCGAGAAGGGATATGCGGGCGGTGGCCTCCGGCACGGCCGCGGTCCCTCCCGGCCCGCTCCCGCCCGCCTTCGCGGATCCGGACACGAACGTGAGGCCGACGATGAGCGTGTCCTCCCAGGGCGTGACGTGCAGGGTCACCTGCCAGCCGGCCACGACGGCGCGGCCCGTGGGCGCATGAGGAAGCACGCGGAAGAGGACGAACAGCGCCGCGGCGATCAGGAGAAGCGGGAGCAGGGAGTAGCGCGGACCCACCGGCCTGCGGGGAACGGTGCGGCGGCCTGGGGTCGGGGTGAACGAGAGGCGAAAGGGCTCGCTCTCCTGCTGCGCCCCCGTGTCGTCGTAGATGATGGACGGCTTCTTGATCCGAATAACCGGCGGCTTCATATCCGCAGCACGCGGGAGATCATCGGCACGAGATCCTCGGCGAGGAACCAGCCCCGCCGCCGCGCCGCGAGAATCCCCAGGTGCGCGTGGAGGGAGACACCGAACCGCGCGGCGTCCAGCGGGGCGAGCCCGCCTGCGATTGCTCCGGCGATCAGGCCCGCCAGCACGTCCCCGGATCCGCCGGTGGCGAGAGCCGGGTTGGCGCCGTCCAGGATCCAATAGCGCCCGTCCGTGTTCGCTACCACGGTGGTGGCGCCTTTCAGGACGACCACGGCGTCCAGCCGCTCGCTCGCCGCCAGGGCGTGCCCCACGGGGTCGTCCAGGACCGCGTCGCGCGTGACGCCGGTCAGCCGCGAGAACTCGCCCGGGTGCGGCGTGAGGACCCAGCGCCCCCCGAGGCTGACCTTGCCGGCCGAGGCCCGGGCCCCCAGGAGCGTCAGCCCGTCTGCGTCAATGACGCCGGGGATGGAAAGGGTCACCAGGGAGTCCAGCCAGGCCGCCCGGTCGTCGCCCAACCCCCACCCGGGACCCACCAGCAGGGCGTTGTGGCGGGAGGGGTCCCAGTCGCCGCCGCGGCGGGCCGGATCCCACGGGCGGCACATCACGGAGGTCAGCCGGGGGGCCACGACCGGGTATGCCTCCGCATCCGCATACACCGTCACCAGGCCCACGCGCGCGCGCGCGGCCGCGGTGGCGCACAGCAGCGCAGCTCCGGTAGTCCCGCGGGATCCCGCGAACACGGCGAGGTGGCCCCGCCGGTTCTTGTGGGCGTCCGCGGGAATGATCGGCGCCAGCTTCTTCCATGCGCGAGTGGCCAGGATCTCGCCCGCGATCGAAGGGTCTTCCACGAGCGACGGCGGAAACCCGACGGGGATCACCAGGATCCGCCCGCAGAGAGAGCGCGCGCGCGGCAGGTACAGGCAGAGCTTGGGCAGGCCCATGGTGAGGGTGACATCCGCCCGCACTGCGGGATACTCCTGCCGAAACCCGTCGCCCACGCCGCTGGGAACGTCCAGGGCCACCTTCCTGGCGCGGCACTGGTTGATGACGCGCACGAGATCGGACGCGGGCGGTTTCAGCGGGCCTCGCAGGCCAGTCCCCGAGATGCCGTCCAGGATCCAGGCCGCGTCGGTCAGGCGGCTCGTGACCTGCTCCTGCTGGACCGGCCAGTCGATGACCTCGATTCCCAGGGCCTCGCACGAGGCGAGGTTTCGGCCCGGGTCCGTGTCCTTCTCCGGCCTGCCCCCGGCGAGCACGATGCTGAGCGGGTGCAGTCCCTCGACGGCCGCCTGCCGGGCCATCACGAAGGCGTCGCCGCCGTTGTTGCCCCTGCCGGCGGCCACCACGATCCGGCCGCGAGGCCGCAGGCCGTCCCAGACCGCGCGGCGCAGCCCGGCCCAGGCCTTCACGCCCGCGTCCTCCATGAGGATGGTCGAGGGGATCGCGAACTCGGCCTGCGAACGGCTGTCGATGCGCGTCATGGCCTCCGAGCTCACGATCTTCACGGCTATTCCCCTTTCAAGAGCAGGTCGGACCGCCACCAGGCGACCCGGGCTTTCGACTTGTCGGCGAGCAGCCCGTAGATGATCCCCGAAGAGGACAGGTGGATATCACGGAAGGAGAGCTCCGAATCCTCGATGACCACGCGCCGCTGGGCGCGCACGCGGCCGCGGGGATCCACGATCTGCAGGGTGTACAGGTTGGTGTCGGTATAGGCCAGCAGGTAGAAGAAGCCCGCCGTGCTCACACCCAGCAGGTCGCTGGGCGGCGAGGGGATCTCCACCGTCTTCAGCCCGAGCTTCGTGCGGTGGGGCGGGTTCTGGGGGAACTCGACCCAACCGGGCGCATACTGCTGCGTCCGCAGGTCCAGCTTGTACGCGCGCGAGGTGACCGCATCCGACGGGGCGGAGACCCCGGACCTCGTGTCCGCCGACTCCTTGTAGGAATCGATGACCAGGTACAGAAGGGGGGCCTGCAGGTCCGGAAGCAGGTTCACGAGGACGGGCGTGATGCCGTTCTCGCGCTTGGCGGGGAGGTTCGAGGAGGAGATCTCCACCTGGTACATCGGCGTCCCGTCCGGCGAGAACCAGAACACTTCCCACGACTTGGGCAGGCGGCAGACCACCACGAGCTGGTCGGCCGAGGTCACGTACAGCGCGCTCACAAACGGGAACGGCGAGCCGCCGATGCCCTCCTCTCCCAGCGGGGCGAGCAGACGACCCTTGCGATCGAAGCGGAGAATCGCCCGGCTTCGGGTCACCCCCCGGTCCGCGTCCTTCACCGCCTTGGCCTCCGGGACGGCGTCCTCCACGTACAGCGTGCGGTCACTGGCCACGACCACGTGGCCGATGTCCTGGAAGGGATACGCGACGTAGCCGCGGGTGCTCACCACGGCGGCAGCCGGGTCGGCAGCGGCGCCCTTGGTGCCTGCTGCGGGCGTGTCCGGAGCGTCGGGGTTCACCGGCCCCAGGATCGTCGGGGCAGGATTGGTCCGGGGGTTGTACAGGAGGAAGATCAGGTCCCCGTAGGAGGAGAAGACCATGATCTTGCCCGCGCTCGCGTTGGCCACGTAGAACCAGCCGTCGCGCATCGTGATGCTGGTCTGCTGCTCCACCATTGCGCCTTCGAACTGGAACAGGTCGACCTGGTCCTCCATCTTGCCCATCGACATGGAGAACAGCTGGGTGCTCACGAGCTCCTCGATCCCTTTCCGCTGGCATCCGGCGAGTGACAGGACCGCGGCACAGGCCGCGGCGGCGCACAGGAAGGCAACGATGCGGGACGGCTGCGACATGGACGCGCCCATCGTAGCGGCGTTGCCTTGACCTGTCAATCTCCCGGACGGTACACTCACTTGTATGCTGCTCCAGAACATCCTCACTTTCTTCCTCGGTTCCAAGCACGAGAGGGACCTGAAGGAGCTCGTTCCCCTGGTCCAGAAGATCAACGCGCGCGAGCCCGAGGCAATGGCGTACGCCGACGCCGAGTTTCCCCGCAAGACGGAGGAGTTCCGCCGGCGCATCGCGGAAGGCGAATCCCTGGACAGCATGGTGCCCGAGGCCTACGCGCTGGTCCGGGAAGCCGCGCGGCGGAAGCTGGGCGAGCGGATCTTCGACGTGCAGCTCATGGGGGCCGTGGTCCTGCACAAGGGCAGGATCACCGAGATGAAGACCGGCGAGGGCAAGACCCTGGCCAGCGTGCCGGCGGCCTACCTCAACAGCCTGACCGGCAAGGGCGTGCACGTCATCACGGTCAACGACTATCTGGCGGAGCGCGATGCGCGCTGGATGGGACCGATCTACGAGCTGCTGGGCGTGAGCGTCGGGGTGATCCTCAGCCAGATGGACAACGAGGTGCGCAAGGTCTCGTACTCGAAGGACATCACCTACGGCACGAACAACGAGTTCGGCTTCGACTACCTGAGGGACAACATGTGCTGGAGCCCCTCGGAGAAGGTCCAGAGGGGCCACGCGTACGCCATCGTGGACGAGATAGACAACATCCTCATCGACGAGGCGCGTACCCCCCTCATCATCTCGGGCATGGCGGAGGACGACACCTTCAAGTTCGCGGAGGTGAACAAGCTGGTCGACCAGCTGACGGAGTGCGAGAAGGACCCCCAGACCGAGACGTACCCCGAGGGCGAGGCCCAGCCCGCGGGTGACTTCAAGATCGAGGAGAAGAACAAGCGCGTCACCTTTACCGACCAGGGCATGAACCACATCGAGCAGCTGCTGCAGAAGCGCGGGCTCATCCGCGGCTCGCTGTTCGTGGACGAGAACTTCGAGTACATCCACTACTTCACGCAGGCCCTGCGGGCCCACAAGCTGTACGCGCTGGACGTGGACTACGTGGTGCAGGACGGCAAGGTGCAGATCGTGGACGAGTTCACCGGCCGCATCCTCTACGGCCGCCGCTACTCCGAGGGCCTGCACCAGGCCATCGAGGCCAAGGAGCGGATCAAGATCGCCCAGCGCAACCGCACGCTGGCCACCATCACGTTCCAGAACTATTTCCGCATGTACGGCAAGCTGGCCGGCATGACCGGAACCGCGGACACCGAGGCGCAGGAGTTCGGCAAGATCTACAACCTGGAGGTGGTCGTCATCCCCACCAACCGGCCGGTGGTCCGCGAGGATCGGGACGACGAGATCTATCTCACGGAGGAGGAGAAGCTGGAGGCGATCTGCACCTCCATCTCCGAGCTGCACGGCAGGGGACAGCCGGTGCTCGTGGGCACCATCTCCATCGAGAAGTCGGAGCACCTCTCGCGGATGCTCGTCGCCCGCGGCATCCGGCACGAAGTCCTGAACGCCAAGAACCACGCTCGCGAGGCCATGATCATCGCGGACGCGGGTGCCCGCTCCTCCGTGACCATCGCCACCAACATGGCCGGCCGCGGCACGGACATCAAGCTGGGCGGCAACGCGGAGTTCCGCGCGAGGCGGAAGGCCGGCACCCAGGCGGACGAGGAGGCATTTCGCGCAGCGCTGACGGAGGAATACCCGAAGTGGCTTTCCGACTACGAGGAGGTCAAGGGCGTCGGCGGCCTGCACGTCCTGGGAACGGAACGGCACGAGGCGCGGCGCATCGACAACCAGCTGCGCGGCCGGTCGGGCCGGCAGGGCGACCCCGGCTCCTCCCGGTTCTACATCTCGCTGGAAGACGACCTGATGCGGCTGTTCGGCGGAGAGAACATCAAGGGGCTGATGTCGCGCATGGGCATGAAAAAGGGCGAGCCCATCGTGCACCCCTGGCTGAACCGGGCCATCGAGCGGGCGCAGAAGAAGGTGGAGGAGCGCAACTTCGAGGTGCGCAAGCACCTGCTGGAATACGACGACGTGCTGAACGAGCAGCGCAAGTTCATCTACGCCCGGCGGGACGAGATCATCTCCGACCCCCACCTCAAGGACCGCGTTATCTCCACGGGGGAAGACCTGTTCGGCGAGATCTTCGAGCGTTTCCGTACCTCCAACGACATGCCGCAGGTCCGGGCGGCGAGCCTCCTGGCCCAGATACTGGAGAGCCTTTTCCACGAGCCTCGACTGACCGCTGCACAGATCGCCTCCCTGCCCGCCGAGGAAGTGAACCGTACGATCCGCGAGGAGCTGAGAGACAGCATCAACCAGAAGACCTCGGAGATCGGGGAGGAGATCCTCAACCGCTTCATCCAGTTCGAGTACCTGCGTGCCATAGACTCGCGCTGGCAGGACCACCTGGAGAACCTGGAGGCTCTGCGGGAGGCCGTGTACCTGCGCGCCTACAGCCAGAAGAACCCGCTCCTGGAGTACAAGCTGGAGGGATTCCAGATCTTCGACGACATGCTGTACGAAATCAAGACGAACATCGCCCGCAAGATCTTCCGCGTCCGCATCCAGCAGGCTCCGGCGCAGCCCCCGGCGGGCGTACGCCCCGGCGCGCAGCTGCAGGCTTCCCACAGCGCCATGGGCCAGTTCGCGGCCGGCGGGTCCGCCACGACCGCGGTAGGGGCGCAGGGAGCAGTCCCGGTCGCCGCGCGGTCGGGCGGTCGCGGTGGGTCAGCGTTCGGAGGCGGAAACGGGGGCGGGGGCTCGCAGCCGCAGCAAGTGCAGGTCAAACGGGCGGTGCCCAAGGTCGGCAGGAACGATCCCTGCCCGTGCGGCTCCGGCAAGAAGTACAAGTACTGCCACGGGCAGTAGGTCCAGCCCGTATCGCGCGAAGCGCGATATCCACCGAACGAAGCCGCTCCTCGAGGACGTCCAGCCTGCGGTAGATGGTGCGCGCCTGCCCGCATCGCCCGAAGGGCGATATCCACGGAACCAAGCGGCAGGTGGGAGATGTCCAGC
>Ga0153915_10002780_pt1 | contig 15963 bp, 13 predicted proteins | sample Opewatmetagenome_2_FD_107003 | JGI IMG/M metagenome (GOLD analysis project Ga0153915, IMG submission 107003) | Freshwater wetland microbial communities from Ohio, USA - Open water 3 Core 3 Depth 3 metaG | ecosystem: Environmental > Aquatic > Freshwater > Wetlands | place: USA: Ohio, Lake Erie...
AGGGAAGCCATTGCTTCATATCCGCCGTTTTCGCGAGTGGAAAGATATGTGAATATTTCATAAATATTTATTGCACCCGGAATATGATTAAATAAATAATCTTCCGGTTCGCGGGTGTCAATTATTACTATATTATCTCTATAAAGCAGATTTTGTAACTCTTCAGCGGAAATTATATAACGGTTCAGGCTGTTTTTCTCCATAGCATAAAAAATGAACTTGATAATTATATATTCGGAAGAATTGCAGTTAAGTTTAAAAAAAAAGGATAAATCATTTTTCTGTTTGGTCAATTCATTAAATTTGAACTATTCTGCCGGAAAAAGAGAGCGGATTTATTTTATTTTTAGCCTGTAATTAGTTTAAATTTGAAAGCAGAAAATACCATTGTTAGTTTTGCAAAAGGCTGACGTTTATTATTAAATATAAAGGAGCTATATGAAAAAAGCATTAAGATATGCGCTGCTTTTAACTCTGTTTTTATTCTTTGGAAAAACCTTGTTTGCACAGGATGAAACACGGCTGCTTCGGTTTCCTGCTATTTATGGCAATTCAATTGTTTTTACATATGCAGGGGATTTATATACAGTTGATTCCAAAGGCGGAGTTGCAAGAAAAATCACTTCCGATATCGGGTTTGAAATGTTTGCGCGTTTTTCACCCGACGGCAAAAATATTGCATTTACAGGACAGTATGACGGTAATACCGAAATTTATCTTATTCCAGCCGAAGGCGGAGCGCCGAAAAGATTGACATACACAGCTACTTTAAGCAGGGATGACGTTGCTGACCGTATGGGGCCTAATAATATTGTTATGGGATGGAAAGATAATGAAACAATTGTTTACCGTTCAAGATGGAAAGAGTTTAATGACTGGAAAGGTCAGCTTTATGAAGTCTCTGTAAACGGAGGCCCTTCAACCCAACTGCCTCTTCCGAGAGGCGGTTTCTGCTCTTTTTCTCCAGACGGAGCGCAGATGGCTTATAACCGCGTGTTCAGGGAATTTAGAACATGGAAAAGATACCGCGGCGGTCAGGCGGATGACGTATGGATTTATGATTTTAAAAATAAAACCACTCTGAATATTACTAATAATGAGGCTCAGGATATTTTCCCTATGTGGAGCGGAAATAAAGTTTATTTTATTTCGGATAGAACGGGAAGACTCAATCTTTATTCGTACGATCTAAAAACAAAAGAGACGAAACAGCATACTAAATTCACAGACTTTGACGTCAAATTCCCTTCACTCGGCAATAATGCTATTGTGTTTGAAAACGGCGGATACATTTATAAATTCAATCTTGCCAATGAAAAGGCTGAAAAGGTTTCTATCATTCTTAATGAGGATTTCGATTCAGGAAGAGGCGGAATGACAGATGTAAGCGGAAGCCTTGCAGGATGGGGCATCTCATCAGACGGTAAAAGAGCTGTTTTTGAAGCCCGCGGTGAAGTCTTTACAGTGCCTGCAAACGACGGCCCGACAAGAAATTTAACAAATACTCCAGGCGTTCACGATAGAAGTTCTGCATGGTCGCCAAATGGCAAATGGATTGCATATATTTCAGACGCTACGGGAGAAGATGAAATTTATATAATTGCTCAGGACGGAAAAAGCGCCCCCGTTCAGATTACTTCCAAAGGGAATAATTACAAATTTTCGCTGATTTGGTCTCCCGACAGTAAAAAAATCCTCTGGAACGACAGAATGCAAAGACTTCAGTTCGTCGATATAGAATCGAAAAAAGTTACTCTCGTTGATAAATCAGAAGCATCAACGATTTATTCTTTTACATGGTCGCCCGATAGCAAATGGGTGGGATATACAAAACCGGAAGAAAGGTCAAATTCCAAAATTTATGTCTATTCTGTCGAGCAGGAAAAAGCTTTTCCAGTCACTGATTCATGGTACAGTTCTTCATCGCCGGAATTCAGCGCTGACGGTAAATATCTTTTCTTTGTTTCACAGAGAACATTTTCACCACGTTATGGCGGGCTCGAATTTAACCATATCTATACCGATATGAGCAAAATTTATATGGTTACTCTTGCCAAGGATACAAAATCGCCGTTTGCTCCAAAGAGCGATGAAACAGCAGTCGCCGATGATCAGAAAGAGAATAAGAACGGCGATAAAAAAGACGCTGAAAAGAAAGAGGCTGAGAAAGGAAAAGATCAGAAAGATGCAAAACAGGTTACAGTCAAGATTGATTTTGATGGAATATTGAACAGGATCCTTGAGGTAACCCCTCTGGCAGGGGAATATTACGGAATTACTTCAGTAGGAAATAAAATATACTATATGAAAAGAGTATCCCCCGAACCGGGAATGAAATTGACAAGTTTCGATTTTGATAAACTGAAAGAAAACGACCATGGCAGCATTAATAGTTATGAAATAAGCGCCGATAAAAAGAAAATGTTTGTCGCTTCAGGACGTTCTTTCGCCATTATAGATATTCCGATGGGAAAAGTGGAGATTAAAGAATCTCTTAACCTTTCTGATTTGAAAGTAAATGTAGATCATCATGCAGAATGGGCTCAGATATTTAACGAAGCATGGCGGCAAATGCGCGATTTCTTTTTCGACCCGAATATGCACGGCGTTGATTGGGAAAAGATGAAAAAGAATTATGAACCGCTCGTTAAATATGTAAATCACAGATCGGATCTTACCTACATAATAGGCGAAATGATTGCTGAATTGAACATTGGGCACGCTTATGTCGGAGGAGGGGATGCCCCGGTTCCTCAGAAAGTAAAAATGGGCTTACTCGGCGCACAGCTTGAAAGAGACCAATCGACAAAGTTTTTCCAGATTAAGAAAATCCTTAAAGGACAGAACTGGGATAAATCGCTCCGTTCTCCTTTAACCGAAATAGGCGTACAGGTTAATGAGGGAGATTACATTCTTGCCGTTGACGGTAAAAAGACGAATGAATTAGTAGATATTTATCAGGCTCTTGTAAATAAAGCGGATAAACAGGTTACTCTTACCGTTAATTCATCTCCAGAATTTGAAGGAAGCCATGAAACCGTAGTAATACCTGTATCCGATGAACATTCACTTTATTACTTTAACTGGGTGCAGATAAATGTTGAAAAAGTAAATAAAGCTACAGGCGGACGGGTTGGTTATATACATATACCCGATATGGGGGTTGAAGGATTAAATCAGTTCTCTAAATATTATTATTCTCAGCTCAACAAAGAAGCATTAATTATCGACGACCGAGGAAACGGCGGCGGAAATGTTTCTCCGATGATTTTGGAACGTTTAAAAAGGGACATGACCTTCATTACCATTTCGAGAAATACGGCTCCTAATGTTGACCCAAGCGGAACACATATCGGCCCGAAAGTTCTCTTGTTCGATGAATTTTCTGCTTCAGACGGAGATATTTTTGCTTACAGATTTAAGAAAGCAAAACTCGGCCTTACAATAGGCAAGAGATCATGGGGAGGCGTTGTAGGAATCAGCGGTTCGCTTCCTTTTATTGACGGCGGATTCCTCAACAGGCCTGAACATTCGCGTTACGACAATGAAGGCACAGAATGGATTATGGAGGGGCGCGGCGTTGATCCCGATATTATCGTTGATAATGATCCAGTTAAAGAATATGAAGGAATTGATGAACAGCTTAACAAAGCTATTGATGAAATAATGAAGGAATTAAAGAAGAACCCTGTTAAACTTGCTAATCCTCCTAAATATCCCGATAAAAGTAAATAATATTAAATATCTTAGAAAGTCCGGTTTTTACCGGACTTTCTAAAGTGAAATAAAACAGATAAAAAAGGAAAACTTATGAAATCCGGAATTGTTTCTTTATTCGCAGCGGCATTTATTCTATTGCTCGCTTCAAATTCTTTTGCTCAAAAAATATATACTGTCGATGACGCTAAAAACCATATAGGGGATACCGCCATAGTTAAAGGGGAAGTTTCGCAGTTATCGGTTACAAAAGGGGGACAGGTATATTTTAATATGGGGGGTAAATATCCCAATAATAAATTTTCTGCGGTAATTCTTAAAGCTAATGTCTCAAAATTTGACAATGTTAAAGATTATGAAGGCAAGATAGTTGAAATAAAAGGAGAGATAAAACTCTACAACTCGAAACCGGAAATAGTGCTTGAGAAAAAAGATCAAATAAAAATTTCGGAAAAAGAAGAGACAAAGAAATAATGATGCAAACCTTGGAGAAAAGGCCGAAAATTAAAATTGAAATGACATTAACCGATAAATTCCTCGAAGTTATCGGCTGGTCGGCGGCTGTTCTTTTGTGGGCAATGACGGCGGTTTATTTTACGCATCTTCCCGAAAATATTCCGTCTCACTTTAATTTTGCAGGGAAGGCAGATGATTATGGCGGCAGATTTACAGTATTCCTGCTGCCTGTAATCGGTACGGTCTTATTCGTATTATTGACTGTCCTGAATAAATATCCTCATATATTTAATTATCCCGTAAAAATTACTCCTGAGAATGCATTAAAAAATTATTCAATGGCGGCAAGGTTTATAAGATATCTTAAATTTGCCCTTCTACTGCTTTTTATCTTTATTAATTATTTTACGATTCAGACGGCAATGGGTGAATCTTCGGGATTAGGGATATGGATTCATGTAATAATGATTCTGTTTCTTATTGTTCCGCTGATATTTTATGTAATAAAAGCATTCATGGCAAAGTGAAATATGTAAATCCGCAGATAGACTTACTGATTCCAGCGCTTCCTGATGCCTAAAAAACTTATTCTTTTTGTCAGGCTTGATCAAATCAATATCCACAAGAATAAGGCCGTCAATACAATTTTCAAAGGCAGAGTCAATTCCGAAATCGAGAAATATAGCCCCTTCTTTTTCGCATAGCTGGGTGTACTGCTTGTATAAAGGCGGTATAGTATAGCCAAGTGATCGGAGAATGGTTCTAAGGGTTTTATAATCTTCTTTTTGAGAACCGGAAGAAATAAGCCGGCGGCATTCATTAAGCCTTCGTTCGCTTATAGTATATTTCCTTTCCATTATTCTCTGCCGGAAGATCGGCCAATTTATTGCTGATTAAGATTTCAAGAATTATTTTTCTCCCTTTCGGCGTAAGGCCGGTTAAGATTATTTTTTCCTCTTGGAAAAGTATTTTACTAAACCTTTCTTTTGCTTTTATTGTAAATATTCTTTTATACCGGTTTATTCTATTAAATACACTTACGAGATTCTCGAAAAATGGAGAGTTAAAAAGAGTTATTTCGTTTTTCATTTTACTTATATCCCGGTTCTATTATATATGTTATAATATTTTGCGTATCGTTTTTTCATTACCGGGGCAAAAAAACGTTCCAAGGTTGAATGCAGATTAAGTAAGTGTTAACTGTATGTTAATAAAGCTTTTAGAGGGAAATGACCATTAATGCATACAAAAATGTCGGAAATGACCATTTTTTAAGAAGAAATATAGTAAAATTAAAGAAAAATGAATATTATACGATAATAATAATTGAAAGGTTCAAGGAATGGAAAAAATATATATTATTATCAATGCCGGAAAGGCCGGGAAGGTCTTTTATATTTATAACTATACAGAATAATGAATGCCTGAAGAAACTGTAAATACTTCAACGTATACCATTAGAATCGATATTGTTGAAAAGAAGATGAAGGCAATGATGGAGATTATTGCGCCTGAATCAGAGGCTGGCGCTGAAATAACTGTTCAGGAAGTCATTGATAAATTAAATAATGAAGGGATTTTATTCGGCGTAAACAAAGAACTTATTGCCGAAATAATTGAGAATAAAAGATGGCGAGAAAAATTTGCAGGCGCTGAAGGGGAATATCCGCGCACGGGGGAAGATGCAAAACTGGAGTATTATTTCCGTACAGATAGATCATGCAGGCCTCAAATTACGGAAGACGGACATATAGATTATCATGAACTTTCGATTATTAACAGCGTTCAAAAAGACGCAGTCCTTATAAAGAAAATTCCGGCGCAGGCAGGTATTAAAGGGGTCGATTTATTCGGCGCCGAGCTTCTTCCTTTAAGCGGTAAAGATATAAATATCAGCATCGGCCCGGGTGTGTACAGAGACCCGAATGACAGCACGCTTATAAAGGCTCTTGCCGACGGAATTATTTTCTATGATGAGCAGAAAAATTACATTGAAGTTCAAAAGCTGTATGTCGTTAAAGAGTCTGTAGATTATTCAACAGGAAATATTAACGTTAAATGCGCGGTTGATATTAAAGGGGATGTTAAACCGGGATTTTCAGTTAAGACTACGTCTAATATCGAAATAGGCGGATCGGTTGAACAGGCGCTTGTTCAATGTGAAGGGACTTTGAAAGTTAAAAAGGGAATTGTAGGCGACAGCAAGCAATTGATCTCAGCCGGGAATGATATACACGCCTGCTATATTAATAATCAGATACTTAAATGCGGCGGCAGCCTGTTTGTTGGTTCTGAAATTAGAAATTCCATTATTAACTGCGGAGGGGAGATTACGATGGTTAAGAATACGGGGGTTATTCTGGGGGGGAAACTCTTCGTAAGTAAAAAAATAACAGCCCCTTTCATCGGAAATAAATATAATGTGCCTACGGAAATTGAAATTGGGATTGTACTGGAGCATAAAGAAAAACATGATGCCAAAAAAGCAGAAATAATTGCGGTGCAAAAGATTATAAGCAATATGAATAAGAATATAGCCCAGCTTTCGGAACAGGCTAACGATAAAATAGCCGAACGGAGGCTTATTACACTGCACAGCGAATGTGACGCTTATATTCTGCAATGGGAAAACCTTAAAAAAGAAATTAAGGAAATTGAGAAGGACTATTTCAATGTTGAAAACCCCTGCCTCTGTGTTACAAGGACTGTTTTTCCCGGAACTATCATACATATAAAAGGGGCGGCTTACGAAGTGAAAGAAGAAATCTCCAGCATGAAATTTTCTCTTGGCGAAGAAGAAGAAGTTGTACTCACCAAAATAAAATAAACACACAGTAATTAAATTTACTTCATACTCTTTTAATGCATTTTTACCTCTTTATTTTTATTTTTACTTGTCGGTTATCATTAATTTACAGTTCCCGTTTTATAAAGGAGAATTTCAATTGAGTATTGCATTTTTCGATTCAGGCATCGGAGGCGTTACAGTGTTAAAAAGGGCAATGGAACTTATGCCTGACGAAAGTTATATATATTATGCCGATACTAAAAATGTTCCCTACGGTATTAAACCTAAAGAAGATGTAAAGAAATATGTCATTAATGCGGTTGAATTTCTTGCCGAAAAGAATATTAGAGCCCTTGTTGTAGCCTGCAATACAGCTACATCCGTCGTAATAAACGATTTAAGAAGTATGTTCTCTTTTCCGGTAATAGGCATGGAACCGGCGCTAAAACCGGCAATTATAGACAACTCGGGTAAAAAAATACTTGTAACCGCCACTACGCTTACTCTTAACGAAAGCAAGCTCGAAGACCTGATTAACATTCTTGATAAAGAAGAAAAAACAGAAAAAATGCCTCTTGATAAACTGGTGCCTTTTGCAGAAAGGTTCGAGTTCAATTCGGCCGGAGTAAGAGAATACCTTGAAGAATGCTTCGCTGGAGTTGATATTAATAAATATGAATCTATTGTTTTAGGATGCACTCATTTTATTTTTTTTAAGGATATTTTGAAGGAAATACTTCCCGGTACAATAAGAATAATAGACGGCAACGAAGGGACGGTCAGGCATCTTATTTCGACTCTTGAAAGACAAAACCTTTTAGGAAGTAATAATAAAAGCGGAGTGGAATTTTTCTCTTCGGGAGTAAAAGATTCACCCGGGAGAGTAGAAAAATTAATGAGTCTCTTAAAATAAAATACTGCTTTTTCCGTCAGGCATTTCCCCTTTATTATTATTATTGCTTCTTTCGTAATTTATAAAACAATAGAGGGTGCAGAGTATGCGCCATTTATGATTTATAAGCATTAATCTGCCAATAGTATCAACTTTTAATAAACTGATGATAATATTGAATAGGGTGGAGAAGGAAAAGGATTCGTTGTAAAGACTCGTCTCGGCTGGTTTCCGCTTTTGGCGACGAGTCTTTACATTTTTAGCGGAATATTTATATGTTAATACATTGTCGTCTTTCTGTCTCTCGCTTCCATAGGAAGTTCAAATCCGAATGTAGAGCCGGAGCCAATTTTACTGTTGACCCACACTTTACCGTTATGTTCCTCAATAATCCGTTTAACTATCCACAGGCCAAGTCCCGAGCTTTGTTCAACGCCGGTCGGCTTAGGAGTAAGCACCGCTCCTTTCTGGAAAGCTTTTTTCAAATCGGCTTCCGGAATCCCGACTCCTGTATCCTGCACTTCAACTGTAAGGAAGTTTCCTTTAATGAATGTCCTTACTTCCACCGTGGTTTCAGGAGGGCCGTATTTTATTGCATTATTTACTAAGTTCTCTATAACTTCCTGTATCTTAACTTCATCCATTGTTATATCGGGCAATCCTACCGATGATTTATTAAATAGTTTTATCGATTTTGCCTTTGCATAGGAAATATTCTGATTGCAGATTTCATCAATAATCTTTTTCATCGAGGTCGGAGAAAATTTTAATGTAGGTTCAGGACGCTCCTTAGCAATTATCGTGCACATAGACTGGGTAAGCTTAACAACATTCTCGGAACTTGAAACAAGCGACGCCATAATTTCGTGCTGTTCAGCCGCATTTAAATCATAAGAGTTCAGCAGCTCAATATATCCGCGCATTGCAGAAAGTGGGTTTTTTATATCGTGAATTGCCATCGCATATAATTCGTCTTTCTGAGTATGCAGAAGCTCAAGCTGTCTTTTGCTTTCAACAAGTTTCTCTTTCTGTTCAATAAGATTAACATTAACGGTTTCAAGATTTTTAATTGTGGCTTCAAGGTCGGATTTCTGCTTTTTAAGATAATCGTTATATTCTTTAAGATCTTTAAGTTCTTCCTTAAGTCTTTTATGAGAATTATAAACTTCAATATATTCTTCTTTGCTTTGCTTTAATTCGGCTTCGATAGCAGATGTATCAACCGTCTTCTGCGGCTTGCCCCTTAGAAGAAGAAGAACAATAATAATTAACTGAAATATGCATAAACCGGCGGCGCAGTAGAAAAAGAGGGGGTTGCTGAAAGGATTCTGTTTTGCTTCTGTTTTTTTAGGCTCTTCCTGAACAGGCTGCGCTTTCGGGGGCTCTTTAACATCCAAAGTCAAGGTAAGCGGTTCCGATTCGTTCCCTCCATCTATGACTGCCGTAATTTTGAGCAAGTGCACTCCGGCAGAAAGGCTTTTAAGAGTTACAAGGTTTTCAATAAGGTTCGGTTCTATTATTTCGGTATCGAGCATTACCCTGTAGTAAATGCTTTTTACTTTGCTGTCTGAAAGGGCAAACGTAATATAAACAGGGTTGCCTTTAGTAAATTTTAAACTTTGCCATTGATCTTCAGGAATTTGCGTGTTGCCTTCCTGAACAGCCTGCAGTTTTAATTCCGGAAGAGCCTTCTTCTGGGAATAAATGAGAGGCGCGCTTATTAAAAACATTAAAACGGCGGTTATTATAATTGTGGTTCCAGAAAAAGGATGTTTCAACATATTTTAACCCGATATAGATAAAAATTACTAACATATTATCGTTTATTGTGTAAGAAAATTAAGTGTGAATGCCTGCATTTTTTCAGTTTAAATGATATATATCAACATTTGAAGATAATTAAACAACTGAAAATTTAAAGAATTTCAAATTCAAATAACCTGCAGCCGTTTTTATTTCTTGTCAAAGGTATTGCAAAATCAAAAAAAAATTAAGAAATTGACATATCAAAATTTATGGTTATGAAAAGCTATAAAGTAAATACTTACTATCCGCAAAAATCGAATCTGCTTTTATTGAGGCATTGCCCCGACCACTAATCTTCTACTTTTTTTATATCTTTATACAACAAAATAATTTAAGGAATGAGCTATGTGCGGTATAGTAGGATATATCGGCAACAAGACTTGTGTTCCGATTCTTGTTGAAGGATTAAAAAGGTTGGAATATAGAGGTTATGATTCCGCAGGAATAGGATTCTTAACCGGAAACGAAGCAAAAGTAATAAAATCGCCGGGAAAAGTTTCTCTGCTTGAATCAAAGATCAATGCGGAAACAATTCACTCAAGTATCGGAATAGGGCATACCCGGTGGGCAACCCACGGCGAACCGAATGAAATTAATGCGCATCCCCATTTTAATAAGGAAAATAACCTTGTCTTAATACATAACGGCATTATTGAGAATTATGCAGTTCTTAAGAAAAGCCTTATTAAAGAAGGTTACGAGTTCTACAGCGAAACAGATACCGAAGTGCTTGTAAAACTTGTAGATTATTACATTAAAAAAGGGCATGGGCTTTTTCAGGCGGTAAGATATGCTCTAATTGAAGTCGAAGGCACATACGGAATAGCCGTCATTTATACTAAAGAGCCGGATAAAATAGTTATCGCCAAAAACGGTTCTCCGCTCGTAATAGGAATCGGAGACGGCGAAAATTTTGTCGCTTCCGATGTCAACGCGCTTATCTCGCATACAAGTCAGGTTGTATATCTCGAAGATGATGAAATCGTCGAATTATATAAAGACCATTTTTCAGCAAAGAACATAAAAGATGAGAACATAATCAAGGAAGTAACCAAGATTAAAATGACCCTCGATGAAATAAGTAAAGGGGGTTATGCTCATTTTATGCTTAAGGAAATTATGGAACAGCCTGAATCCGTAAGGAACTCGATGAGAGGAAGGCTTATATATAATGAAGGCATTTCAAAACTCGGCGGCCTCGAAGGCTACGAGGAAAGGATTGTCAACTCCAAAAGAATAATAATTTCCGCCTGCGGCACTTCTTGGCATGCTGCCCTTGTTGGCGAATATATGCTTGAACAGTTTACAGGCATTCCGGTGGAGGTTGAGTATGCGTCGGAATTTCGCTACCGCAATCCGATTCTTTCCAAAGATGATACAATAATATTTATTTCACAGAGCGGTGAAACGCAGGATTCACTTGCCGCGCTTAAAGAAGCAAAAAGGAAAGGAGCCCTCTGCCTTGGAATAGTGAATGTAGTTGGAAGTTCTATTGCGCGGGAAACACATACCGGCATTTATACGCACGCGGGACCCGAAATAGGTGTAGCTTCAACTAAAGCATTTACAGCTCAACTAACGGCTCTTGCTCTTATAACCCTTCTTATTGCGCGTAAGAAAACTATGAGTCTTGTGGATGGTCAGGCAATTATTACGGCTTTAAATTCAATTCCCGGATTGATCCAGTCGATTCTTAATCAGGATTCTCATATAGCTCACATTGCCGAAGCATTCCAGTTTGCAAAGAACTTTCTATATCTTGGCCGCGGATATAATTTCCCGGTATCTCTTGAAGGGGCGCTTAAATTGAAAGAGATATCCTACATTCATGCTGAAGGTTATCCCGCCGCTGAAATGAAACACGGGCCAATTGCTCTTATTGATGAGAATATGCCTGTAGTTTTCATAGCCCCGAAAGATTCGGTTTATGAAAAAGTAATAAGCAATATAATTGAGGTAAAAGCCCGAAAAGGCAAAATTATTGCAATTGCTTCTGAAAACGACGCCGAAATTGATAAACTGGTGGATTATTCAATTAAAGTGCCTGACACAATAAGAATGTTAATGCCGATGCTGACTGTTATCCCTCTTCAGCTTCTGGCTTACCATATTGCAGTACGTAAAGGGTTGAATGTAGATCAGCCGAGAAATTTAGCTAAAAGCGTTACAGTAGAATAATAAAAGGAAATGTTATGAAACGTAAAAATGTATTAATTATGGGCGCAGCAGGGCGCGATTTTCACAATTTTAATGTGTTTTTCAGAGATAAAGAAGAATATAATGTCGTTGCTTTCACTGCTACTCAAATTCCGAATATTGAAGGGCGCGTTTATCCGGCAGCTCTTGCCGGTAAATTATATCCCGAAGGAATTAAAATTTTTGAGGAAAAACAGCTTATCGAACTTATAAAAGAATTTAAAGTCGATGAAGTCGTTTTCTCCTATTCCGACGTTCCGTTTAATTATGTTATGACAAAAGCATCCATTGTTAATGCGGCGGGCGTTAGTTTCCGTCTCCTCGGGGGAGAAGAAACAATGATTAAAAGCACGAAACCTGTTATTTCTGTGGTTGCAGTAAGAACCGGATGCGGAAAATCGCAAACATCAAGAAAAATTGTTAATCTTTTAAGAGCCGCAGGTAAAAAAGTTGTCGCTATAAGGCACCCTATGCCTTACGGCGATCTTGTAAAACAAAAAGTTCAGCGCTTTGCTACTCTTGAAGATTTAAAGAAACATGAATGTACTATTGAAGAAATTGAAGAATACGAACCTCACGTTGCAGTCGGCGGTATTATTTACGCCGGAGTCGATTACGAAGCAATTGTAAGAGAAGCCGAAAAAGAAGCTGATATTATTCTTTGGGACGGCGGGAACAATGATTTTTCGTTCTATAAATCGGATGTCACTTTTACGGTAGTCGATCCTCACAGGCCGGGGCACGAGCTTACATATTATCCTGGAAATACTTCACTGCGTCTTGCAGATGCAGTTGTAATAAATAAAATTGATACAGCTGATAATGCTAATATCCTTACAGTCCGCGATAATGTGCGCCGTGTTAACCCTGATGCTGTTATTATTGAAGGAGCTTCTCCGATTTTTGTTGATAAACCTGAATTGATCAGAGGAAAAAGAGTTCTTGTTGTTGAAGACGGCCCTACATTGACGCATGGCGAGATGAAATATGGAGCCGGAACTGTTGCAGCTCAGAAAATGGGCGCCGCTGAAATTGTTGACCCGCGTCCTTTTACGGTTAAATCGATTACGGCTACTTATGAAAAGTATCCTAACATCGGCGTACTCCTTCCTGCAATGGGATACGGAGAACAGCAGGTAAAGGATCTTGAGACCACAATTAATAATATCGATTGCGATTCTGTAATTATCGGCACTCCGATTGATCTTGGAAGGATTCTGAAAATAAACAAACCTTCAACAAGAGTAATGTATGAACTGCAGGAAATAGGACAAAATACAGTTGAAACTGTGTTAAAATCAAAAGGGATATTATGAAAAAGCTTGCTGTAGTGGCTCTAGGAGGCAACGCCCTGCTGAGAGGAAATCAGATAGGCACTATTGAAGAACAGGAGCAGAATACGTTCGACACCTGTAAAAGCCTTCTTAAACTCCTCGATGACGGGTACGAAATTGTTATTACTCACGGCAATGGCCCGCAGGTAGGTAACATTCTTCTCAGAAATGAAGCCGGCTACAACCAGTTTAAAATTCCTAAAATGCCGATAGATATTTGCGTAGCCGATTCCCAGGGGGGAATCGGCTATATGATTGAGAGACAGTTTGTAAATGTTCTTTCTGAATTAAATATTCATAAAAATGTTCTTACGCTTGTTACAATGGTGCTTGTTGATAGAAACGACCCGGCTTTTGCAAATCCTTCAAAACCGGTTGGGCAGTTCTATTTGAAAGAGGAAGCCGACCTGCTTGCAAAAGCTAATAATTTTGTTTTTAAAGAAGATCCAAGGAAAAGAGGATGGAGGAGAGTGGTCGCTTCGCCGAAACCGATACATGTTTTTAACAGCAATGTTATTAAAGATTTATTGGAAAAAAACAATATTGTCATTGCTTCGGGAGGAGGAGGGATACCTGTTCACAGGCACGAAAACAATTATCTCGAAGCAATTGAAGCTGTAATTGATAAAGATCTCGCCGCCGCACTCCTTGCAAGGCAGATTGGCGCAGATGCTTTCTTTATACTTACAGATGTTTCGAATGTTTATATTAACTTCAATAAACCGAACCAGAAAAAGCTGGAAGTTATAACCGCAGGGGAAGCAAGAAGGTACTTTGAAGAAGGGGAATTTGCCGCCGGAAGCATGTGGCCGAAAATTCTCGCAGCTATCGATTTTGTTGAAAACGGAGGAAAGGAAACAATTATTACCGATTCTACTGAACTTGGAAATCCAAATTGCGGGACAAGGATAATTCAATGATATTTGCAGAAAAATGCATAAATATGCAAAAGTGCGTTAAAATATCTTAATAATAATGATAATAGTGAAATAAAATAAAATATTTGTCTTTACAAAATTTATAAAAATTCCGAAATTTAGAAACAGATTTGAATTATTTATTAAATATTAAGAGGAAGCGGACGTGGCATTTAATTTAAGAAACAGGAATTTTTTGAAATTACTTGATTTCTCTCCGAAAGAAATCAAATTTTTACTCGATTTGGCTAAAGAATTGAAAACAGCAAAATATACAGGGACAGAAGTACCCCGCTTAAAAGGTAAAAATGTTGTCCTTCTATTTGCTAAAGATTCAACTCGTACAAGATGCGCATTTGAAGTTGCGGCATATGATCAGGGGGCTAATGTTACTTATATCGGGCCATCAGGTTCTCAGATGGGAAAAAAAGAATCGATGAAAGATACCGCAAGAGTGCTCGGAAGAATGTATGATGGAATTGAATACAGAGGATACGGGCAGGATATTGTAGAAGAACTTGCAAAATATGCAGGTGTTCCTGTATGGAACGGATTGACAAATGAATTTCATCCTACTCAGATACTTGCCGATTTTTTAACTATTATGGAACATACTGATAAACCACTTAATGAAGTTACCCTTGCTTACTGCGGCGATGCGAGGAACAATATGGGCAACTCCCTTATGGTGGGAAGCGCTAAAATGGGAATGAAATTTATTGCAGTAGCTCCAAAACAATTCTGGCCTGATGAAAAACTTGTCGCTCAGTGCAAAGAAATTGCAAAAGGAACAGGAGCCGAAATAGTTTTAACCGATGATCCTGTTAAAGGCGTTAAAGGAGCAGATTTCCTTTATACCGATGTCTGGGTTTCTATGGGAGAACCTGATGAAGCATGGCAGCAGAGAATCAGTCTTATGAAACCTTATCAGATTAATATGGCGATGATTAAAAATACCGGCAATCCGGATGTTAAATTTCTCCATTGCCTTCCAGCTTTCCACAACAGGGAAACAGCAGTCGGTGAAGAAATATATCAGAAATTCGGCCTCGAATCGATGGAAGTAACTGAAGAAGTTTTTGAATCCCATTATTCAATTGTTTGGGATGAAGCAGAAAACAGGCTCCATACTATCAAGGCAGTTATGGTTGCTACACTTGGCGACTGATAAAAATTATTGGGGCAAATAAAATTTGCCCCATTTCGATTAAAAAAATGAGTTTAAATTAAATTTAGTTTTGCATTTTTTATATTTTTTTGTAAGTTTACGAACCTATTTTGAAAGGGCAGGTAGCTCAGTCGGTAGAGCAAAGGACTGAAAATCCTTGTGTCGGCGGTTCGATTCCGTCCCTGCCCACCAGAGGCGGGCAAGCCCCAAATCTAAGGAGCCGCATACCGAAGCGGCTCTTTCTTTTTTAAACAAGTTTATTTTATGTCGGCGGTCGTCCCGACAGGTCGGGATGTCCTTCTGTCCAATTCCGTCCCTGCCCACCAGAGGCGGGCAAGCCGCAAATCTCAGGAGCCGCATACCGAAGCGGCTCTTTCTTTTTTAAACAAGTTTATTTTATGTCGGCGGTCGTCCTGACAGGTCGGGATGTCCTTCTGTCCAATTCCGTCCCTGCCCACCAGAGGCGGGCAAGCCCCAAATCTCAAGAGCCGCATACCGAAGCGGCTCTTTCTTTTTTAAACAAAATTATTTTATGCCGGCGGTCGTCCCGACAGGTCGGGATGTCCTTCTGTCCAATTCCGTCCCTGCCCACCCTATAAGGCAAGAATACCGGACTCGCCTTTTTCTTTTTAAAGATACAAATAAGTATGTAGCGCATACAATGTGCCCCGGTTTAGATAAAGAAAGAT
>Ga0153915_10002781_pt1 | contig 15963 bp, 13 predicted proteins | sample Opewatmetagenome_2_FD_107003 | JGI IMG/M metagenome (GOLD analysis project Ga0153915, IMG submission 107003) | Freshwater wetland microbial communities from Ohio, USA - Open water 3 Core 3 Depth 3 metaG | ecosystem: Environmental > Aquatic > Freshwater > Wetlands | place: USA: Ohio, Lake Erie...
CACGAGCAGGTCGCCCTTGCGGATGGAGCGCATCTGCCCGGCGAACGTGCCTCCCAGGCCCGACACCTGATTCACCCGCTTGGAGGTGTGCTGCAGGAGGTAGGTGAGGTAGGTGGCGGCGGGCAGCGAGCGCCGGACCCCGGCGACGTAGATGTCGTCCACGTCGTGCAGCAGCCCGACCGCCTCCTCCAGCGCGCCGTCGTCGAGGCCGAGCGCCCACTCCTCGATGGCCCCCTGGTTGGCGAGCAGGACCTGGCGCAGCACCCCGCCCGGGTCCTGGCGCAGCTGGCCGGTGCGGAGCAGGGAGCGGATGCGCTTCGCGTAGCTCGCGGCCGGCGCTGAGCTCTCGCTGAAGGCCCTGCGGAAGAGGGCCTGCATCTCGCTGTAGCCGGAGAAGCCGAAGCGCTGCGCGAAGCGCGTGACCGCGGAGGGCTGGACGGCGCAGGCCTCGGCGATGTCGGTGATGCGGGTCACCACCATCCGGACGCGGTTCTCCTCGACGTGCTTCGCCACCGCGCGGAGCTGCCTGGGCAGGGACTCGTACTGGGATGCGATCCCGCTGAGGAACGAATCGACGCTGTCGAAGGCCACGCGCGCCATTCGGGGGCCGAGTATAGGGCCGCCGTCCGCCGATGGAAAGAGGTTTCCTTGTTGGGTACACTTTAGAAATGCTCTTGCATTCTCGTTTTCGAGCGCCTAGCGTGCCTGTCACCCTGGAGCCCGCACGCTCGCGCCGCTCGTAAGGAACGCGCGGTCCCCTCGATCCCGAAGGAGAGGAGATGCCCATGAAGAAGCTCGGATTGGTACTCGCCGCCGCCTGCCTCGCCGCCTTGACCACACTCGCCCGCGCGGACGACCGCTACGTGCTGATCAGCCACGCGCCGGACTCCGACTCGTGGTGGAACACCATCAAGAACGCCATCAAGCAGGCCGGCAAGGACTTCGACGTCGAAGTGGACTACCGCAACCCGCCCGGGGGCGACCTCGCCGACATGGCCCGCCTCGTGGAGCAGGCGGCGGCCCGGAACTACGACGGGGTCATCGCCAGCATCGCCGACTTCGACGTCCTCAAGAAGCCCATGGCGCAGGTGGTGGCGAAGAAGATCCCGCTCATCACCATCAACTCGGGCACCACCGCCCAGAGCGAGCAGCTCGGCGCCATCATGCACGTCGGCCAGCCCGAGTACGACGCGGGCAAGGCGGCGGGCGAGCGCGCCAAGGCCGCGGGCGTGAAGTCCTTCCTGTGCGTGAACCACTACGCCACCAACCCGGCCTCGTTCGAGCGCTGCAAGGGCTTCGCCGACGCCCTCGGCGTCGACTTCCGCAAGGCCACGCTGGACACGGGCATCGACCCCAACGAGGTGGCGAGCAAGGTGAGCGCGAACCTGCGCAACAACCCGGGCACCGAGGCCGTGCTGGCCCTGGGCCCGAACTCGGCCATCCCCACCTTGAAGGCGCTCGACCAGATGGGGCTCAAGGGCAAGATCTACATGTGCACCTTCGACCTCGCTCCCGAGATCGCCGCCGGCATCAAGGACGGGTCGGTGAAGTTCGCCATCGACCAGCAGCCTTATCTCCAGGGCTACATCCCGGTGGCGGTCCTGGCGCTCATGAAGAAGATGAAGACGCACGACCTCGGGAAGGTGATGGCCGCCCTGAGGGACAACTCCAAGGCGAAGGCCCGCTTCGACGAGTACGGCCTCTCGCCGGTGTACGGCGCCCGGCACATCAGCTCCGGCCCCGGCTTCGTGACCAAGGACAACATCGCCAAGGTGGAGAAGTACGCCGGACAGTACCGGTAGAGGAGCGGGGCCCGCCGCCCTCCGCGGGGGGGGGCGGCCGGGCTCGCGTGCGCGGAGGCCCATCACCTCGAGAATGGCCCCGGAGGTGGACATGGAAGGCGCGAACCCATCCTCGCAGCCACCACCGGCCGAACCCGCACCTGCCGCCGGCGCCGTCTCGCAGGCGAGCGCCGCCGCGCCGCAGGCCGGGTCGGCCGCACCGCCTCCGGGCGCCGATGAGCGCGTCCGGAAGCTCTCGCGCTTCCAGCGCGTGATGGGTCGGCCAGAGGCGGCCTCGGTCGCGGGGGCCGTGCTGGTGTTCGTCGTCTTCGGCGTCGCCGCCGGCCATTCCGGGATGTTCGCGCTCGACGGCATCGTCAACTGGTCCACCGTCGCGGCCTACCTCGGCATCATCGCCATCGGCGCCTGCCTCCTCATGATCGCGGGCGAGTTCGACCTCTCCATGGGGTCCATGATCGGCTTCGCCGGGATGATGGCGGCCATCCCGCCCTTGTACTTCGGCTGGCCCGTCTGGCTGTCGATGCTCGTGACGCTCGCCTGCGCGCTGGCGCTGGGCTTCGTGAACGGGCAGCTGGTCATGCGCACCGGGCTGCCCTCGTTCATCGTGACGCTGGCGTTCCTCTTCATCCTCCGGGGCCTGACGCTGGCCCTGTCCATCATCTTCGCCAACCGGACCATCGTGAGCGGCATCGGCGACCTCGCGGCGACGGACCCCCTCGCCCGGACGCTCTTCACCGGGACGTTCGGCGACGGCCTCTTCACCTGGATGGCCCGCAGCGGCTGGGTCCGCACGCTGGACGACGGCAGGCCGCTGGTGCGCGGCATCCCCAAGGTCATCGCCTGGTGGGCGGCGCTCGCCATCGCCAGCTCCTTCCGCCTCACCCGGACCCGCTTCGGCAACTGGATCTTCGCCGTCGGCGGCGACGCCACCGCAGCGAAGAACGTGGGTGTCCCTGTCGCCCGCGTGAAGGTGACGCTCTTCATGTTCACCGCCTTCTGCGCCTGGCTGTTCGCCATGCTGCAGATCTGCGACATCGGCTCGGCCGCGGCGGACCGCGGCCTGCAGAAGGAGTTCGAGGCCATCATCGCCGCGGTCATCGGCGGCAGCCTGCTCACCGGCGGCTACGGCTCGGTGGTCGGCGCCTGCTTCGGCGCGCTCATCTTCGGGGTGGTGCAGATCGGCATCACCTACACCAACGTCAACTCCGACTGGTTCCGCGTGTTCCTGGGCCTGATGCTGCTCGTGGCGGTGCTCTTCAACAACCAGGTCCGGCGGCGCGTCACCGAGGCGAGGTGAGCCATGACCGCGAATCCCCAGTCCGAGTTCATCCTGGAGCTCGAGGCCGTCAGCAAGTTCTTCGGTTCGGTCATCGCGCTGAAGGACGTGACCTTGCGGCTCCGCCGCGGCGAGGTGCACTGCCTGCTGGGCGACAACGGCGCCGGCAAGTCCACCCTCATCAAGATCCTGGCCGGCGTGCACCAGCCCACCTCGGGCACGTACCGCGTCGACGGCGAGCCGGTCGTCTTCCGCTCGCCGCGCGACGCGCTCGACCGCGGCATCGCCACCGTCTACCAGGACCTGGCGCTCGTGCCGCTCATGAGCGTGGCGCGCAACTTCGTCATGGGCCGGGAGCCGATGCGCAAGATGCTCGGCGTGCTGCGCGTCCTCGACCAGGACCACGCCTCGCGCATCGCCAGCGAGAAGCTCTCCGACATGGGCATCCTGGTCCGCGACCTCGACCAGGCGGTCGGCACCATGTCCGGCGGCGAGCGCCAGTGCCTCGCCATCGCCCGCGCCATCCACTTCGGCGCGCGGGCGCTCATCCTCGACGAGCCCACCGCGGCGCTGGGCGTGAAGCAGAGCGCCAACGTGCTGCGCCTCGTCGCGCGGGCGCGCCAGAAGGGCATCTCGGTCATCTTCATCACCCACAACGTGCACCACGCCTACCCGGTCGGGGACTCCTTCACGCTCTTGAACCGCGGGCACTCCATGGGCACCTTCGCGAAGAACGCGATCTCGCGCGACCAGGTGCTCGATATGATGGCCGGGGGCCTGGAGATGCAGAAGCTCATGGCCGAGTTCGGCGTGCGCGTCTGACGCCGGCGGCCGAACGAACCCCCTCGCCGACTGGACCTCGCCATGACCACCCCGCAACGCCCCTCGCCCCCGCCCGCCGACGGCAGGCGCCTGGACGTCATCTGCCTGGGCCGGCTGGCCGTGGACCTGTACGCCCAGCAACTCGGCGCCCGGCTGGAGGACGCGTCCAGCTTCTCGAAGACCCTCGGCGGGTCGTCGGCCAACGTCGCCTTCGGCTGCGCCCGTCTCGGCCTTCGCGCCGCGATGCTGTCCCGCGTCGGCGACGACCACATGGGCCGGTTCCTGACCGAGACGCTGGCGGCCGAGGGCTGCGACGTGAGCCACGTCTCGACCGACCCGAAGCGGCTCACCGGGCTCGTCCTGCTCGGCATCAAGGACCGGGAGACCTTCCCCCTCATCTTCTACCGGGAGAACTGCGCCGACATGGCCATCGAGGAGGGGGACGTCGAGGAGGGCTTCATCGCCGGCAGCCGTGCGCTGGCCATCACCGGCACCCATCTATCCACCGAGCACACCCACCGCATCGCGACGCTGGCGCTGGGGCACGCCCGCCGGCACGGCGTCCGGACCGTCCTCGACATCGACTACCGCCCGGTGCTGTGGGGCCTCACCGGGCGCGCCGCCGGCGAGAAGCGCTTCGTCGCGAGCGACCGGGTGACCGCGCACCTCAAGTCCGTGCTGCCGCTCTTCGACCTGGTCGCCGGCACCGAGGAGGAGTTTCGCATCGCCGGCGGCGAGGAGGGGCTCATGGGCTCCCTGCGGGCCGTGCGCGCCGTGACGCCGGCCGTCCTCGTGGTGAAGCTCGGCGCCACGGGCTGCGCGGTCGTCGAGGGGGACGTCCCGGCGCGCCTCGAGGACGCGACGGTCGTGACCGGGTTCCCGGTCGAGGTGATGAACGTGCTCGGCGCGGGCGACGCCTTCCTCGCCGGCTTCCTCAAGGGCTGGCTCACGGGCGCCTCCTGGGAGGAGAGCGGCCGCCTCTCCAATGCCTGCGGCGCGCTGGTGGTGGCGCGCCACGCCTGCTCGGCGGCGATGCCGACGCCGGAGGAGCTCGAGTACTTCATGGCCCGCCCGGCCCTGACGCGGCCGGACCTCGACCGGCACCTCGCGCGCCTGCACCGCGTCACGGCGCCGCGCCGGAAGTGGGACGACCTGCACGTCTTCGCCTTCGACCACCGCAACCAGTACTTCGACCTCGCGCGCGAGGCGGGCGCTCCCGAATCGCGGCTGCGAGGGCTCAAGTCGCTGCTGGTGCGCGCGGTCGCGGAGACCGAGCTGCACCTCGGGCTCCAGGGGCACGTCGGCGCGCTCGTCGACGACACCTACGGCGAGGACGCGCTCCACGCCGCCACCGGCCGCGGCTGGTGGCTGGGGCGCCCGGTCGAGGTTCCGGGCTCCCGGCCGCTGGAGTTCGAGGGCGGGCGCTCCATCGGGACCCGGCTCGCGACCTGGCCCCGGGAGCAGGTGGTGAAGTGCCTCGTGCGCTACCACCCGGACGACGCCGTCGAGGAGCGCCTGGAGCAGGAGACCCAGCTCCTCGCCCTGTACGACGCCGTGCAGGCGAGCGGCCACGAGCTGCTCCTGGAGGTGATCCCGCCCGCGGACCTGCCGCACGACGGGCAGACGCTCGTCCGGTCGCTCAGGCGCCTCTACAACATCGGCATCCAGCCCGAGTGGTGGAAGCTCGCGCCGATGCCGGCCGAGACCTGGCGCCAGGTCGACCAGCTCCTCGCCGAGCGCGATCCGCACTGCCGCGGCGTGGTCATCCTGGGCCTGAACGCCAGCGTCGAGGAGCTGGCCGCCGGCTTCCGCGAGGCGGCGGCGGCGAAGAGCTGCCGCGGGTTCGTGGTCGGCCGCACCATCTTCCAGGAGCCCAGCCGCGACTGGCTGGCCTGGCGCATCGACGACGCCACGCTCGTCGCCCGCATCCGCGCCAACTTCGAGGCCCTCATCCGGGTGTGGCGCGAGGCGCGCGGAACGCGCAAGGAGGCGGCATGAGCACGCTCCGGCTCTCCGCGGCGGAGGCGGTGGTCAAGTTCCTCGCGGCGCAGCGGGTGGAGGCCCCCGCGGGCACGGCGCCGCTCTTCGGCGGCGCCTTCGCCATCTTCGGCCACGGCAACGTGGCCGGGCTCGGCGAGGCGCTCTACCGCTACCGCGACCGACTGCCCACCTACCGCGCCCACAACGAGCAGGCCATGGCCCACGCCGCCATCGCCTACGCCAAGGCGCACCTGCGCCGCCGCATGATGGCGGTGACCACGTCCATCGGCCCCGGCGCGACCAACCTCGTCACCGCCGCGGCGCTGGCCCATGTGAACCGGCTCCCGGTACTGCTCCTGCCGGGCGACGTGTTCGCGTCCCGCGCGCCGGACCCGGTGCTACAGCAGCTCGAGGCCTTCCACGACGGGACCGTCAGCGCCAACGACACGTTCCGGCCGGTGTCGCGGTACTTCGACCGCATCCTCCGTCCCGAGCAGCTGGTGGTGGCGCTGCCGCGGGCGCTCCAAGTATTGACCGACCCCGCCCTGTGCGGGCCGGTGACCCTGGCCTTGCCCCAGGACGTGCAGGCCATGGCCTTCGACTACCCGGCGGAGCTCTTCGAGCCGCGCACCGTCCGCTTCCGCGCGCCCCCGCCGGCCGAGGACGAGCTTTCGGCCGCCGTGGCGGCGCTGCGCCAGGCGAGGCGGCCGGTGGTCGTGAGCGGCGGCGGTACGCTCTATGCCCTCGGCGCCGACGCGCTCCGGCGCTTCGCCGAGTCGCACGGCGTACCGGTGTGCGAGACGCAGGCCGGCAAGGGCGCGCTTCCCTGGGACCATGCGCTGCAGCTCGGGGCCGTCGGGGTGACGGGCTCGCCGGCCGCGAACGACCTCGCGCGCGAGGCGGACCTGGTGCTGGCGCTGGGGACGCGGCTCTCGGACTTCACGACCGGCTCTCACACCCTGTTTCCCCAGGCGCGGATCGTCGGACTCAACGTCGACCCCTTCGACGCGCGCAAGTGGCGCGGCGAGCCGCTGCAGGCCGACGCCCGCGTCGGGCTGGAGGCGCTCGACGCGCGCCTCGCCGGCTGGCGCTCGGACGAGGCCTGGACCGCGCGCGCCCGCCGCGCCGGAGCGGCGTGGCGCGAGGCGGTGACCGCCATCACCTCGCGCCGCGACGTCGCGTTGCCCTACGACGGAGAGGTGATCGGCGCGGTGCAGCGCTCCTCGCCACGGTCCGCCGAGGGCGACATCGTCGTGAACGCGGGAGGGACGCTGCCGGCGGAGCTGCACAAGCTATGGAGGACCTCGGCGCCCGGCGGCTACCACGTGGAGTACGGCTACTCCTGCATGGGGTACGAGATCGCCGGCGGGCTGGGCGTGAAGATGGCCCGGCCGGACCGCGAGGTGGTGGTGATGGTCGGCGACGGGAGCTACCTCATGCTGAACTCCGAGATCGCCACCTCGGTGATGCTGGGCCAGAAGCTCATCGTGGTCGTGCAGGACAACCGGGGCTTTGGCTGCATCAACCGGCTGCAGCAGGCCTGCGGTGGCGAGCCGTTCAACAACCTCTTCGCGGACTGCGCGCAGGGGCCGAAGGGCACGCCGGCGATCGACTTCGCACTCCACGCGCGCTCGCTCGGCGCGCTGGGCGAGAACGCGAAGACCATCCCGGAGCTGGAGGCGGCCCTGGCGCGCGCCCGCGCCGCCGACCGGACGACGGTGATCTGCATCGAGACCGATCCGAGCCGCACCACCGAGGACGGCGGCTGCTGGTGGGAGGTGGCGGTACCGGAGGCCTCGCCGAGCGACAAGGTCCGGCACGCGCGCGAGGAATACGAGAAGGCCAGGAAGGCGCAGAGGACCTGACCATGTCGCTCGACGTCAAGATCGGGGTGAACCCGATCTCCTGGATGAACGACGACCTCCCCTCCCTGGGCGGCGACACGCCGCTCGAGGTTGCGCTCGAGGAGGGGAGCCGCATCGGCTACCGCGGCTTCGAGCTCGGCAACAAGTTCCCCCGCGATCCGGCGGCCCTGCGCGCGGCGCTCGGCCCCCACCGGCTGGAGTGCGTGTCGGGCTGGTACTCGGGGCGCCTCGCGGCGCGCTCGGTGGAGGAGGAGGTCCGCGCCGTCGAGCCCCACCTGCGCCTGCTGGCGGAGAGCGGCGCCGCGGTGATGGTGTACGGCGAGGTGCAGGACGCCATCCAGGGCGAGATCGCGGTGCCGCTCTACAGGCGCCCCCGCTTCCGCTCCGCCGACGCCTGGAAGGCCTATGGCGAGCGGCTCACCGCCTTCGGCCGCCACCTCCTCGGCCGGGGGGTGCGGCTGGGATACCACCACCACATGGGCGCCTACGTGGAGTCCCCGGAGGACGTGGACGCGCTCCTCTCGCACACCGGCGAGGAGGTGGGCCTGCTCTTCGACACCGGCCACGCCACCTTCGGCGGCGGCGTCGCGGTGGAGATGCTGCGGAAGCACGTCGCCCGCGTGTGCCACGTGCACCTCAAGGACGTGCGGCCGCACGTCGTGAGGCTGGCCCGCAACCGAGCCTGGAGCTTCCTCCAGTCGGTGCTGAACGGTGTCTTCACCGTGCCCGGCGACGGCGCCCTCGACTTCCGTGCCCTCCTGTCGGTCCTCCACGCGCATGGCTACCGGGGCTGGCTGGTGGTGGAGGCGGAGCAGGACCCCGCGGTGGCGCCGAGCTACGCCTTCGCGGAGAAGGGCTTCCGCCACGTGGACGGCATCGTCCGCGCCCTGCAGGGCGGGACGCGGGAGGCCGCATGAGCCTGCTCCTCAAGGGCGCGCGGAGCGGCCGCGACATCGTGGCGGTCACGCCCGCCTCCGCCGGCTGGCGCTACGTCGGCTTCTCGGCACATCGCCTCGGGCCGGGCGAGCGCCTGGAGGCCGGCCCGGCCGGCCGCGAGGTGTGCGTCGTGGTCCTGTCGGGAATCGTGACGGTGCGCTCCGGGCCCGCCGAGTACCGCGAGGTCGGGGAACGGCGTAGCGTCTTCGAGGACGTCCCGCCCTTCGCCGTGTACCTCCCGGGCACGAGCCGCGTCGAGGTCGCGGCGCGCATCGACGCCGAGGTGGCGCTGTGCACGGCACCGGGAACGGGGAAGCTGCCGCCGCGCCTCCTCGAGCCCGGGTCGATGCGCCGCACCGTGCGCGGCAGGGACCTGAACACGCGCACCGTCACCGACATCCTTCCGGAGGACCAGCCGGCCGAGAGCCTGCTGGTCGTGGAGGTCCGCACCCCGACCGGCCACGCCTCCAGCTACCCGCCGCACAAGCACGACCGCGACGCCGCGCCCGAGGAGACGCTGCTCGAGGAAACGTACTACCACCGCGTCGATCCGCCCCAGGGCTTCGTCTTCCAGCGCGTCTACACGGACGCGCGCGACATCGACGAGTCCCACGCCGTGGAGGATCACGACGTGGTACTGGTGCCGCGCGGCTACCACCCGGTGGTGGTGCCCTTCGGCTACCGCAGCTACTACCTGAACGTCATGGCGGGCCCCTTGCGCGCGTGGCACTTCAGGAACGACCCGGCCCACGAGTGGATCCTCGGGAGCCGCCAGCACGAGGGAAGATGAGGAGGAGCCCATGAGCCAGGCAGCCAGCCGCAGCATCGCCCGCGAGACCGTCCGGATCGGCCACCACATCGGGGGGCAGGCCCGCCCCGGCGAGAGCGGGCGCTCGAGCGACGTCTTCAACCCCGCCACCGGGGAGGTGAGCGGGCGGGTCTCGCTCGCCAGTGACGCCGAGGCCGCCGCGGCCGTCGCCGCGGCGAAGAGCGCCTTCCGCCCCTGGGCGGAGACCTCGCCCCTGCGGCGGGCGCGCGTCCTGTTCCGCTTCAAGGAGCTGGTGGAGAGGGACCTCGACCGACTCGCCGCGCTCATCACCGCCGAGCACGGGAAGGTGCTGTCGGACGCGCGCGGCGAGGTGCAGCGCGGCCTGGAGGTCGCGGAGTTCGCCACCGGCATCCCCCAGCTGCTCAAGGGCGAGTACACCGAGCAGGTCGCCGGCGGCGTCGACGCCTGGTCCTTGCGCCAGCCGCTCGGGGTGTGCGCGGGCATCACCCCCTTCAACTTCCCGGTGATGGTGCCCATGTGGATGTTCCCGATGGCGATCGCCTGCGGGAACACCTTCGTCCTCAAGCCCTCGGAGCGCGACCCCTCGGCGTCGCTGCACCTCGCCGGGCTCTTGCGCGAGGCCGGCCTGCCGGACGGCGTCTTCAACGTGGTGCAGGGGGACAAGACGGCGGTGGACGCCCTCCTGCACCATCCGGACGTGCAGGCCGTGAGCTTCGTCGGTTCGACGCCGATCGCCCGGTACGTCTATGCGACCGGGACCGCGGAGGGCAAGCGGGTCCAGGCGCTGGGCGGCGCCAAGAACCACATGGTGGTCATGCCGGACGCCGACCTCGACCAGGCGGTGGACGCGCTCATGGGCGCGGCCTATGGCTCGGCCGGCGAGCGCTGCATGGCCATCTCGGTGGCGGTGGCGGTCGGCGACATCGCCGATCCGCTGGTCCAGCGCCTCGAAGCCAAGGTGCGCGCCATCGAGGTCCGCGACGGCACCGACCCCAGGGCCGAGATGGGGCCGGTCGTCACCGGGCAGCACCGCGACCGGATCGTCGGCTACGTCGAGGACGGCGTGAAGGCCGGGGCGAAGCTGGTGGTGGACGGGCGCAACCGCCGGGTCGAGGGGCGCGAGAACGGCTTCTTCCTTGGCGGCTCGCTGTTCGACCGGGTGACGACCGAGATGAGGATCTACAAGGAGGAGATCTTCGGCCCGGTCCTGGTCGTGGTCCGCGCCCCGGACTTCGGCACGGCGCTCGAGATCGTGAACCGCCACGAATACGGCAACGGCACGGCCATCTTCACCCGCGACGGCAACGCCGCGCGCGAGTTCGTCCACCGCGTTCAGGTCGGCATGGTCGGGGTGAACGTGCCCATCCCCGTGCCCATGGCCTTCCACAGCTTCGGCGGCTGGAAGCGCAGCCTGTTCGGAGACCACCACGCGCACGGCCCGGAGGCGGTGCGCTTCTACACCCGGCTGAAGGCGGTGACCCAGCGCTGGCCGGCCACGAGCGCTGGTGGCCCGGCGTTCTCGATGCCGACCCTGAGCTGATGGAGATGCATCGATGGCGAAGGCGCGGCGGCTTGACGCGCGTCAGGGCGTCATGTCGGGTCCCCTTTTTGCCGGTGGCTGGCTCGCGAAGCGGGCTAGACTCGACGCGCGTGTTCTTGGTTTAACCCATCGTCAAGGAGGAACGGTATGAGGAACCGACGTTTCAGGGCGCTGCAGCTCCTCGTCCTGCTCGCCGCCACCCTGCTGCCCGCCGGTACCCTGGCAGCGGAGACGGGCAAGAAGCTCAAGTTCGTCGTCATCACCCACGCCACGGCGGTGCCGTTCTTCGTTCCCGTTCGCAAGGGCGCGGAGGACGCCGGCAAGATCGTCGGCGCGGACGTGGTCTACACCGGCCCGGCCGGGTTCGACATCCAGAAGCAGGTGGAGTTCATGAAGTCGGCCATCGCTCAGAGGGTCGACGGCATCGCCTGCACCCTCCCCGACCCGGCCGCCTTCAACGACGTCGTGGCCGAGGCCATGTCCAAGGGGATCCCGGTCATCGCCATCAACGCCGACGCGCCGAAGTCCGGCCGCCTCGCCTACATCGGGCAGGGCAACTACGAGGCCGGCCGCTCCATGGGCGACCAGATCGTGAAGCTCCTGCCGGGCGGGGGCGATGTGCTGCTCGGCATCCATACCGCCGGTGCCGAGAACCTCGAGGCCCGCATCAAGGGCGTCAAGGACGTGCTCGACGCCAAGGGCGGCTTCAAGTACCGGGTGGTGGCCACCGGGACGGACCTCGTGAAGGCCGAGTCCATGATCGGGGCCGCGCTCCAGGCCAACCCGGCCATCAAGGGCATGTTCGGGGTGGAGGACGTCACCGGCATCGCCATCGGCCACATCATCGAGCGCCAGAAGCTGAAGGGGAAGGTGTTCGGCGGCGGGTTCGACCTCGTCGGCGAGATCCTGGACGCCATCGAGAAGGGCTACATGCAGTTCACCATCGACCAGCAGCCCTACCTCCAGGGCTTCCAGGGCGTGATGGAGCTGTACCTCGCCAAGAAGTACAGCATCACTCCGTGTGACATCAACACGGGCATCGCCCCGGTCACGGGAGAGTCGGTCAGGGCGGTGAAGGACCTGGCGGCCAAGGGCTACCGGTAGGCCGGGACCCGCGTGGCCATCCGGTTGCCGGCGAGCGCGCCTTCGACGCCTCGCCGGCAGCCGCACGGGCCCGGGCACCGCCGGGGGACGCGCGATGGCTGAGCCTCCCTTCCTCGCCGTCGAGAACGTCTCCAAGGCCTTCGGGCCGACGCGCGCCCTCGACTCCGTCTCGCTCGCCGTCGAGAAGGGCACGGTCTTCGGGCTCGCCGGCGAGAACGGGGCGGGGAAGTCCACGCTCATCAAGGTCCTCTGCGGCGTCCACGCCCCGGACTCGGGGCGCGTCACGCTCGACGGCAGGCCTCACCACCCGCGCGACCCCGAGGAGGCAGAGCGGGCCGGGATCGCCGTCTTTCACCAGGAGATCCCCGTCTGTCCCGACCTGTCCATCGCGGCGAACGTCTTCCTCGGGCCGGCCATGCCACGGCGCGGGATCGCCCCCGACTGGAAGCGGATGAACGCGCGGTGCGTCGAGCTGTACCGCACCCTGCTCGGCGAGGACATCGACCCGGAGCGGCTCGTCAAGGGCTGCACCGCCGCCGAGAAGCAGCTCGCCCTCCTCGTGCGCGTCCTCTCCCGCAGCGCTCGGCTCGTGATCCTCGACGAGCCGACCACCGCCCTCACCCCCCCCGAGGTGGCGCGGCTCTTCGGGATCATCCAGCACCTGAAGGAGCAGGGGATCACCTTCCTCTTCGTGAGCCACATGCTCGAGGAGCTCGTGCAGCTCTCGGACGCCATCGCCGTCCTGCGGGACGGGAGGAATGTCGGGATGCTGCGGAAGGGCGAGTTCGAGGTGCAGCGGCTCTCCGAGCTGATCGCCGGCCGCACCCTCTCGCAGACGGCCCGCCGCAGCGCGCTCCGCCAGGGCACGCCCAAGGTGGAGGTGAGGGGCCTCGGCCTCCCGGGCGAGTTCCGTGACGTCTCGTTCAAGGTCCAGCAGGGCGAGATCCTCGGCATCGCCGGGCTCCAGGGGTCCGGGCGGTCGGCCGTGGTCCGCGCCCTGTTCGGCGCGCCACCCGCGGCCACGGGCGAGATCCTCGTGGACGGCCGGCCGACGGCCATCCGGAAGCCGGCGGACGCCATGGCCGCGGGGATCGGCTACGTGCCCGAGGACCGCAACGCGCTCGGCATCTTCCACGAGATGGACGTGAAGCTGAACGTCTGCATGGCGGGGATCGACCGCTTCTCGCGCCGCGGATTCCTGGACGCGCGGAACCTCCGCGGAATCGCCGGCCACATGTGCGACGACCTCTCCATCAAGATGCAGGGCGTCGACGCGCCCATCCGCAGCCTGTCGGGCGGCAACCAGCAGAAGGTCCTCATCTCGCGGTGGCTGGCGCTCAAGCCGAGCCTGCTGCTCATGAGCGAGCCGACCCGCGGCGTCGACGTGGGGGCGAAGGAGGAGATCGTCGGCCTCATCCTCGGCCTGTCGGCCGAGGGCTACACCTTCGTCATCTCCTCGTCGGAGCTGGAGGAGCTGATCCTGGTCTCCAACCGGATCCTGGTGATGAACCGGGGCCGCGTGTCGCGGGAGCTGGAAGCCGGCGAGGCCACGAAGGACAAGCTCATCCTCGCGGCGACGACCTAGCGATCGAGGGAGAGGGAGCGCGACATGGACAAGGGCGCCAGGGCGAAGCTCACGGCCATCCAGCGGATCTTCGGGCTGCGGGACTTCGGCGTCCTCGTCGCGGCCGTGCTCATCGCCGCCTTCTTCTCCGTCATCACGCCGGTCTTCCTGACGCCCTACAACATCTTCAACATCCTGCGGCAGACCGCCGAGCTCGGGATCATCGCCATGGCGATGACGGTCCTGATCGTGGCGGGCGAGTTCGACCTGTCGGTCGGTGGGATCTACGCGGTCACGGGCGTCGTGACCGGGCTGCTGGCCACCCGGCTCGGCCTCGACATCTGGGTCGCCGCCGCCGCGGGGATGGCGGCCGGCCTCCTGCTGGGCTTCCTGAACGGGCTCCTCATCGCCACCACCCGCATCAACTCCTTCATCGCCACCCTGTCCACCATGATGGTGTTCCGCGGCATCGCCATGGTGCTCTCCCAGGGCCAGCCCATCTCGTTCAAGCTCGACTTCTTCATGGACCTCTTCGGCAGGGCGGAGCTCGGGGGGATGCTGCCCGTGCCGGTGCTGTGGTTCGCGGCCTGGGGCGTCTTCGCCTACGTCCTCCTGCACCGCACCACCTTCGGCGTGAAGGTCTTCGCCACCGGGGACAACCGGGAGGCGGCCGACCTCGCGGGCATCAAGACCATGCGCGTCAAGCAGGTCGCCTTCCTGCTCACCTCGCTCGCCTCCGGGCTCGCCGCCCTCATCTCGCTGTCCTTCCTCAAGACCGTGACCCCCACGCAGGGTACCGGCCTCGAGCTGGAGGCGATCGCAGCGGCCGTCATCGGCGGCACCGCGATGTCGGGGGGCGTGGGGAGCATCGTGGGCACGTTCTTCGGGACCTTCATCATGGCGGAGGTGCGCACCGGCCTCGTGCTGCTCGGGACCGACGCCTACGTCCAGGAGGCCTTCGTCGGCCTCGTCATCGCGCTGGCCGTCATCGTCAACGTCCGGCTGAGCACGCGAAGGAAGTGAAGCCGGGCCGCGAGGTGTGCGAGAATCCCCCGTCCATTCACCCCTCCCGGAGAGAGACCTTGAATCGCTCCCAGACCATCGGCTTCGGCCCGGCCCTCGTCGCCGTGGCCCTCGCGGCCTCGGCGGCCGCCGCCTGCAAGAGGGAGGAGCCCGTCGTCTTCGCGGCGCCGACGACGCCCCCGCCCGACATGCCTCCCGGGGCCGTCGCCGAGCAGCAGCACGTCGCCGCGGCCCAGCAGATCCTGGCGCGCGACCCCAAGAACGTGAAGGCCTGGATCTCGCTCGGCAACGAGTACTTCGACGGCCATCAGCCCCAGAAGGCGATCGACGCCTACGCCAAGGCCCTGGAGCTCGAGCCGAACAACCCCGACGTCCTCACCGATCAGGGCGTCATGTACCGGGACGTCGGCGCCCACGACAAGGCCATCGCCAACTTCAAGCGGGCGAACAAGATCGACCCGCGCCACGTGCAGAGTCTCTACAACCTCGGGGTGGTGTACGCCTACGACCTCAAGGACGCGAAGCGGGCCATCGAGGCCTGGAATCGGGTCATCCAGGTCGGCCCGGGGAGTCCACAGGCCGCCCAGGCCCGAAAGCTCATCGACGAGCTGAAGCAGCAGCCCGCCGCGCGCTGACCCAGCCCGCTGCGAGCGAGCGATGCTCGGCGGTCAGGGCGCCACGTTTTCGTGCGCGCCGCGCCCCGGCGGCCTAAGGGATGGGCCGATCCGGAGGGAGGCACCCGTCATGAAAGGCAGCCCGGAAGGGAAACCCGGCAGCGCGACGGTCGAGACCCACCACCGGCTCCAGCTCGCCCTGCTCGAGGCGCTGGAGCAGATCCTGCGCCAGGGGAGGGACCGCGCACTCGCCGACGGGACGCTCGCCCGCTTCCTCGACTTCTCGCGCATTCACTTCCAGGCCGAGGAGGCGCTGATGGCGCTCGCCGACTACCCCGAGACGGGCGCCCACGCCTCGGCCCACCGGCGCTTCCTCGCCGAGGCCCTGGAGATCCAGCGCGCCGCCACCGCGGCCGGCGCACCCCAGGCCCTCGCGGCCGTGAGCGGGCTCGACAAGGCGCTCCGCGATCACATCAGCGGGTTCGACGAGGACTTCGAGCGCTGGAGCGCGGCACGTTCCGCCTCGTCGCCAGGAAGATGACGTGCCGGGCGCCGCCGGCGCCGCCGCCCCGGGCCGGAACCACGCGGGCCTCCGCCTCCAGGCCGGCGCGGGAGAGCCGGGCGAGGTAGGCGTCGTCGGGGCCGGC
>Ga0153915_10002782_pt1 | contig 15960 bp, 15 predicted proteins | sample Opewatmetagenome_2_FD_107003 | JGI IMG/M metagenome (GOLD analysis project Ga0153915, IMG submission 107003) | Freshwater wetland microbial communities from Ohio, USA - Open water 3 Core 3 Depth 3 metaG | ecosystem: Environmental > Aquatic > Freshwater > Wetlands | place: USA: Ohio, Lake Erie...
CCGAAGGACTTGACGATCCCCTGGACCCTCAGGACCGGATCTGACATCTGGAGCCCCCGCGACTGCCGGACATTGCGGCCACGCCTTCCGCGGTACCCCGCGGAGTTTGCGTGGCATTACCTACAAAAAGCGCGGGCGGGAGCAACGCGCTCCGCCCGCGCCCTGATGAAGAAGATTAGGTGCTAGAACCCGAACGTGTCAACGTTCTTGAGGGTAATCGTGATCCAGCCCTGGCCCTGGAGCACCTTGGTGGAGCCGGGGGCGAACTTCATGCTGGTCCAGCCCGGAGCCTTCAGGTTGAGGCCGTTGGCGATCTTCTCGCCCTTGAGTATGGCGACGGCCATGGCGAGCATCGCGTAGCCTGCGTCCTTGGAGTCCCAAAGCAGGACCGCATCGGTGATGCCGGCCTTGAGGTATGGCTTGCACTCGTTGGGCAGCCCGACCGCGGTCACGAACGCCTTTCCCTTGAGGCCGAGCTCCTGGATGGCGCGCGCCGTGCCCGGGACGGAAAGCGAGGAGGTCCCGAGGACGCCCTTGAGATTGGGATACTTCTTGAACAGCTCCTTGGCGCGCTGGTAGGCGGTGTCGAGGTTGTCCATGATCTCCACCCGCGGCTCGGCGGCGAGGAGGGTCATGTTGGGGTAGTGCGCCTTCTGGTAGGCGACGCCGGCGTCTGCCCACTCGTTGTGGGAAGCGTTGGTGACGTTGCCGACCATCGTCGTGTAGACACCCTTCTCCCCCATCATCCGGGCAAGCTCTTTCATGATCGTCTGGCCGAGGCCTTCATTGGAGAAGGCTTCGATGTCGTAGAGGCAGTTCTCCTGGGAGGCGCCTTCGTGGTCGATGACCACGATGCCCTTCGACAGCGCCTTTTCGAGCACGGGCTCGAGGGCCGACGGATCGACCGGTACGACGCAGATGGCGTCGACGCCCTGTGCGATGAGATCCTCGATGACCTGGGCTTGCATGGCAGCGTCCGTCTTGGCAGGGCCCTTCTGGAAGACGTTGATTCCGGTGTCTTTTGCGAACTGCTTGACGCCGAGCTCCATGTGGACGAACCAGGCGTTCGTTGCGTCCTTGGGCACCAGGGCGATCTTCCATGCCGATTGCGGCTTGGAAGACTTGAACTTCATGGGATCATAGTTCTGCGCGAAGAGCGGCACCGCAATCACAAAGACGAGCAAGAGCGATGCGACGATCAAGAGTGTCCGTTTCACCTTTCTGTCCTCCTTCGGATCGAAGATAGCGCGAGTCTATCATTGGTACGCGTCCTGTCAAGCAGATTTAGTGATGCATAAGTAAGACAGGAAGCCATAGACCTCCCGAGAAGGCGGTCTCACCAGTCGTCGAGGCAACTTCTGGCCCCTTTTACTAAATATTCAGTTATCCTTGACAAATAGACTCCTGGACCCTACGCTAAGCCTAAGGAGAGGTCCTCAACGGGATGAGCGTTCGTGTGAAGGATATCGCCCAGGCCGTCGGCGTCTCGCCGACGACGGTATCGCTTGTCCTTAACAACAAGCCGGGCGCCGGGGAGAAGCTGCGCGAGCGGATTCTCCGCACGGCGAAGGAGCTTGGGTATGCGGCCCCGAAGGGCGCCAGGGTCGGCTCGCTTTGCCTCCTCCATATCGCCCGGCACGGCCACACCGTCAATCGCGACCATGACGTATTCATCGCGGACTACATCGAAGGCCTCAGCCACGAAGCGAAGCACGCGGGCTACGCCCTCGAGATCGTCACGTTCAAGCCGGCGCCGATGGAGCAGATTCTCGACGTCGCACTCGCCAAGGCCTCCGACGGGTTCGTCATCCTCGGGACCGAGCTGAGCCGCGAGGACGTCGAGGCCTTCCGCGAGCTGCGCAAGCCCCTCGTCTTCCTCGACACCTACCACGAGTTCCTGGACTTCGACTTCGTGGACATGAACAACGCGGACTCCGTCTTCCTCATCCTGTCCCACCTCCACGAGATGGGCCACCGGGAAATCGGCTTCGTCCGCGCGGCGGTCGAGACACGCAACATCCGCCTGCGCGAGGAGGGATTCTACGCGGGGCTGGGCAGGCTCGGCCTCGAGGCGGACAGGTCTTTCGTCTTCTCCGTCGACCAGACCTATCACGGGGCCTACGACGACATGAAGGCGATCCTCGCCGGCGGGCCGCGGCTCCCGACGGCCCTTGTCTGCGGCAACGACATCATCGCGAGCGGCTGCCTGAAGGCTTGCTCCGACACCGGCATCAGGGTCCCAGAGGACCTCTCCATCGTCGGCTTCGACAACCTCCCCCTCTCGGCGGTCGTCGACCCGCCGCTCACCACCGTGCAGGTCTCCAAGGTCCAGATCGGCCGGATGGCCATCCAGCTCCTCGTTTCGCGGCTTCGTGGCGACGCTGATATGCCCTCGGTGAAGGTACTGATTGGCGGCAAGCTCGTCGAGCGGCGCAGCGTGAGGAGGATCGGCGATCCCACGTGAAAAGGGGGGAAGCGACATGAAGTATTCCGTCATCCTCGGCAACTTGGGCAACACCTGCGACAGGTTCCTGTCCTCGGGCTACAAGGAACAGCTCCCCAAGGCGGAGATGATCCGGCAGGCCGCGGCCATCGAGGGCGTGAAGGGCGTCGAGCTCGTCGGCACCTGGGACGTGACGCGCGAGAACGTCGACGAGATCGGCGGGCTCCTGGCCAGGCACGGCCTCCAGTGCGTCTCGATCATCCCCGACCACTTCTCGCAGAAACGCTGGGGCAGGGGCGCCTTCGTCTCGAAGGACCCGGCGATCCGCGCCCAGGCACTAGAGGAGACCCTGGCCGCCGCCGAGCTCGCGCGGAAGCTGAAATGCCCCCTCGTCAATCTCTGGCCAGGTCAGGACGGCTACGACTATATCTTCCAGTCCGACTACCGCGTAGAACGGCGTTGGACGATCGAGGCGGTCAAGACCGCGGCGAAAGCCTACCCGGACATCCGCTTCTCTCTCGAGTACAAGTCGAAGGAGCCCCGCACGCACTCCACGTGGGCACGCGCCGCGGACACCCTCCTCGTGGCCAGGGAGACAGGCCTCCCCAACGTGGGGGTTACCATCGACACGGGCCACTCGCTCGCCGGGGGCGAGAACATGGCCGAGGCAGCGGTCATCCTGTCGGACTACGGCCGCAAGCTGTTCCACCTCCACTTCAACGACAATTACCGTTCGTGGGACGACGACATGATCGTGGGCGCGGTGCACTTCGCGGAGTTCCTCGAGCTGCTCTTCTGGCTGCGGGAGGTCGGCTACGACGGCTGGTACTCCATGGACCAGTACCCGTACCGCGAAGACGGACAGGCCGCCATCCGCTCGAGCGTCGAGTTCCTGCGCGGGCTCGAAACCATGCTCGACGGCTCCGTGGACGAGTTGCGCGCCGTCATTGCCTCGGGCGACCCGATCGGGTACACGGCCTGGCTCAGGTCGAAGCTCTTCCGGCGCTGACGACTCCTCGCGGACCAGGAAGTGAACGCGAACATTGAAAAAGCCCGCTTCATGCGGGCTTTTCTAGAGCGAGCGAGGGGAATCGAACCCCCGACTCCAGCTTGGGAAGCTGGGGTAATGCCATTTTACGACGCTCGCTAGCGCGGAAAATGTAGCAGGCGCGCGCGGCTCTTGTCAAGTTTACTTGATGGCCGCGGCTTTCTCCCGGTCTACCTCCTGGTCCAGGACGTAGAGCACGAGGTCGCTTCCCTCGGGCACGATATAGGGAACCGCGAGCGGTCCCCCGGGGTGCTTCATGGAAAGGATCTCCTTCGGCTCGGAATCCGAGACGATGACCAGCCGGATATTCACGGCGATGGCTTCGGGCGGAATGGTGTACTGGTACAGCCCGAAGACGTTGTCCTTTCCAATGCTCGCCGCCGTGGGAGCGCTCATGACGAGCTGGACCACCTGGCCGTACTCCGCCTGGGAGCCCCTGGCGGGCACCTGGGAAACGACGGTGCCGGCATCCGAGCTCTTGGCCGTTGCCTTCACCGAGAACGCGAACGGGATGTTATCCCGCTCCAGCTCCTGGACCGCCTCCTGGAAGCTCTTGCCCACGTAATCTCCCACGGTGACCGTGGAGACCGCGCCGGGCTCCTGGCTGACCACGAGCTCGAGGTAGGTGAGCCCGTTGATCTTGGTGTTCGCTGCCGGGCTCTGGGCGAGCACCCTGCCCGCGGGAACCCCCGCCTTGTACTGGTAGATGATGGGCGTCTTGATGATGAGATTGGGGCTGTGGGACGCGAAGAGCGTCTGCAGGTGGACTTTCACGTCGTCCAGGTTCATCCCGACGTAGTTTTCCACCTTGTCGATGACCGGACCGCGGCTTACCCGCAGGGTCACACGCTTGCCTGCCTTCACCAGGGTTCCGGCCGCCGGCCGCTGCGAGAGGACGATGCCCTTCTCCGTGTCGGAGGAGAACTGGGCCTGCACGTCGGGGTACAGCTCCTTGGCCTGCAGGTCCGCAAGGGCGTCCAGGACGTCCTTGCCCTGGAGGTTGGGCACGAGGGTCTCGGGCTGGCCGCGCACCGCGATGCCGAACGTGATCCCGCCGATCACCAGCATGAGCCCGATGATGCCCACGAAGAGCAGCACATAGAGCTTGAGGCTGCGCAGCTCCGGCGAGTCGTCCTCCTGCGGCACGATTCTGCGGATCAGCGCCTGGATCCACTCCCAGGCGGTCTTCAGCCACTCCTGCGCTTTCCAGACGAAATCTCTCATACGTCCCCTGCTCGCGCCCCCAGGCGGGCACCCACGATGTCGGGCTGGCCGTTCAGGAACGATCGCCAGTCCGTCGGCTTCCTGAACTGCCGTTGGAGGCGTTCGACGGCGAGAATGCCGCGGCCGGTCTGAACGAGCAGTCCGTGCTCCCTGTCCGCGGCGCGTACCGTTCCCGGCATCTCCGGCCTGTCCTGATCTTGGCCGAGGGTAGCCGGATAGACATGGGATTTCAAGACCAGGATGGTTTCACCGCCGCGGCTCGTGGCGGCGCGCGGCCACGGGTCGAACGCGCGGACCTTTCTCTCGATGACCTCGGCGGGCTCTTCCCAGCGGATCACGCCGTCTTCCTTTGCGATGGTGTGTGAGTAGGTCGCAGCCGCCTCGTCCTGCGCGCGCACCGGAGGCGCCTGCCCCGCGGCGAAGGCGGCCAGCACCCGGGCAAGCACCTCCGCGCCATGAGCGGCAAGCCTCTCGGTGAGCGCGGCCGTGGTCTCATCGCCCTCCAGGGGGTACGGCTCCTGCGCGTAGATGTCCCCCGTGTCGAACTTCAGCGCGATCTTCTGGATCGTGACGCCGGTCTCGCGGTCCCCGGCCAGGATGGCGGCGCTGATCGGAGAAGGCCCGCGGTGACGAGGAAGGAGGGATGGGTGCACGTTGATTCCGCCCAGGGGAAAGAGATCCAGCAGGGACTTGCGGAAGATCTTCCCGAACGCGGCGACCACCAGGAGCTCGGGCGCGAGGCCGCGGACTTCCTCCAGGAACGCCGCGTCCAGCCTTTCCGGCTGCAGGACCCTCAAGCCCAGGCGGGAGGCGGCTTCCTTGACCGGGGGGCAGGACGGGGAGCGTCCCCTTCCCGAGGGCTGGTCCGGGCTCGTGAGAACCGCGACGACCTCATGGGCATGGGCCGCCTTCTCGAGCGACGGGACCGCCAGCGACGGCGTTCCCGCGAACAGGATGCGCATCAGGCTCCTACGTTTGCCTCGTATTCGACGAGAAGACGCTGCTTCTTTTTCTGATCGATCCGGTCGAGGAACACCACGCCGTTGAGATGGTCGAACTCGTGCTGGATCACGCGCGCGAGGTAGCCTTCCGCGGACAGCGTAAACGGCCGTCCCTTCTGGTTCCACGCCTGCACGCGCACCGAGGAAGGCCGGATCACGTCGGTGTAGATGCCGGGGATGCTGAGGCAGCCCTCCTCGAACGGCTCCACTTCAATGGAAGTCTCCAGGATGTCAGGGTTGATGAACACCCGGGGCATGTCGTTGGGCACGTGCGCGACGAACAGCCGCAGCAGCCTGCCCACCTGCACGCCGGCCAGCCCCACTCCTTTGCCCCGGTCCATGGCCTCCAGCATCTCGGTCAGAAGAGTATCGATCTCCCCGTTGATGTCGGGCACGACCACCGAGTGCTTCTTCAAGATGGGGTCAGGCCACTTGATGATTTCCAGCATTTCCCTTCCTGTCCTTGGTTGATAAATAGTAGTGAAATCTCAGCGCCACGCCAAGCATAGCCAGGCGATGACAACAAGGGCCCTCCCGTAACTCCCCACGCTCTCGCCGTCTCCTGCGGAGCCGCCCTACCGGCGCCGCTTCGCGTCGCCTGCCGGGCCGGGGCTGCCGCGCGGGGCCCCTTTCGCGCCGCCTTCGGCGTCGCTTCACAACAGCGCCTGCGGGTCCACGTCCACCTCTACGTACACGCCCGCCGGCGCCTTGTACTCCTGCAGCGCCGCGTTCACGCGCGCGTGGGCCTCGGGGAACCTGGTCGTGCGCACGATGAGGTGAACGCGGAAGTTGCCGGCTATCTTGGCAAGCGGCGCCTCGGCCGGCCCCAGTACCTCCGCCGCGCCGGCCAGCCGCTCTTCCACTGCGCGCGCCAGCGCGGCGCAGGCCTCGGTGACCTTCGCCCGGTTCCTTCCCCGGAGAAGCAGGCGGATGAGACGGCTGAACGGAGGGAAACCCAGCTGGCGCCGCATGTCCAGCTCCGCGGCGTAGAACTCCTCCAGCTTCCCCTCCCGGGCCATCAGGATGGGAAGCGCCGCGGGCCGGTAGGTCTGTATGAGGACCTTCCCGTCCGGGATCGTTCTTCCCGCCCGGCCCGAAACCTGCACGAGGAGGCCGAACGTTCTCTCCGACGCGCGGAAATCCGGCATCTGCAGCCCCGTATCCGCGTTGACGATGCCCACGAGCTTCACCATGGGGAAATTGAGGCCCTTGGCCACCATCTGCGTTCCCACCAGCACGTGGATCCTGCCCTCGCGGAAATCAGCCAAGGCGTTCTGCAGCACTCTCTTCTTCTTCACCGCGTCCGTGTCCACCCGGCGCACCACCAGCTTGGGGAAGTGGCGCTGCAACTCCTCCTCGATTCCTTCCGTGCCGAACCCGGTGTAGCCGACGTCCAGGGAGCCGCACTGCGGGCAGACGGTGATCGGCGCCGCCGACCTGCCGCAGTAGTGGCAGATCATGCGCTGGCGTTCCTTGTGGTAGGTCAGCGCCACCGAGCAGTGGGTGCATGCCATCTCGTAGCCGCACGAGCGGCAATGAAACAGGTAGGAGAAGCCGCGGCGGTTCAGGAAGAGGATGGTTTGCCGCCCCTCGGCGTGGGTCTTTCCGATCTCGTCGATGAGCGGCCCGGAAAGGGGGCCCTGCTGCCGGCGCATGTCGATTATCTCGACCTCCGGCATTGCCCCTCCGCTCAGCCGCTCGGGAAGGTGCAGCGCGGTGAGCTTGCCCTCCTTCATGTAGTGCCATGCCTCCAGGGACGGCGTGGCGCTGCCCATGAGCAGGATGGCGTTCTCCCCGGCGGCGCGGTGCATGGCGACCTGCCGGGCGTGATAGCGCGGCGTCGTGCCGGACTTGTAGGAGCCCTCGTGCTCCTCGTCGATCACGATCATCCCAAGGTTGGGAAACGGCGCGAATATCGCGCTTCTCGCCCCGATGACGAGGTCCACTTTGCCGTCCATCACCCTCCCCCATTCCAGGAGCCTCTGCGAGGGGGTAAGCGATGAGTGCAGGATGGCCACACGGTCTTTGAAGGTGGAGCGGAAGAACCGGATGACCTGGTGCGTGAGCGAGATTTCCGGCACCAGGTAGATCACCCCTTTGCCCCTGGAGACGACCTCCCGGGCAACCTCGATGAACACGTCGGTCTTGCCCGAGCCCGTCACGCCGAACAGGTAAAAGGAACCCGTCCCCTTTTCGTTGATGGCGCGCACGGCATCGCTCTGCTGGCCGGCCAGCTCGTAGCCGCGGGACGCCTCCTCGGGCGGCAGCTCCTCGGTCTCCGATTCCCGCCGGCCCCCGGGGATCATCGCGGAGAGAGCCTCCCCGAGGGAGCACATGTACATCTTCGACATCCACCGGGCCAGTGCGAGCACCCGCTCGTTGAAGACCGGGCGCGAATCGATGACCCGGGCGATTTCCTTGATGCCCGCCACGCCCGGCGGAGGAGCCTCCAGGTCGCCCACCACCAGGCCCGTGAGCCGCCGTTTCCCGAACGGCGCCGACACGCGGAAGCCGGTGAGCGGAGGGGAGTCGGCTGGCAGCTGGTAGGTGAAGCTCTTTCGGACGGAAGGTTGAAGACGACCTCGGCGAAACGGTCCATCTGCCGGCTCACGGCTGCAGGAGGCGCTGGACGACCTTCAGGTCCTCCCAAACGGGCTTGCGCAGGGACTGGTCGCGGAGCACCGCGCTGGGGTGATAGGTCACGACCACGGGGATGCCATTGCGCTGGTGCACCCTGCCGCGAAGGGCACCGAGGCTGGACGTGGTGCCCAGAAGGGTCTGCGCCGCGATCCGTCCCAGGCAGCAGATGAGCCGGGGGCGCACGGCGGCGATCTGCTGCTCGAGGTACGGGAGGCAGGCGCCGATCTCCTCGGGGTGGGGCTCGCGGTTCTGGGGAGGACGGCACTTCACGCAGTTGGCGATGTAGCACTGCGAGCGGTCCAGCGCGATGGACTTCAGCCACTTGTCCAGGTACTGGCCGGCGGCCCCCACGAACGGCCGTCCCGTGCGGTCTTCTTCCGCGCCGGGGCCTTCCCCGACGAACATCACCGGGGCGTCCAGCGAACCCTCTCCGGGGACCGTGGTGGTGCGATTGGCGGAAAGCCCGCACTTGACGCACGCGGAGACTTCCGCCGCCACGCGGGAGAGCAGCTCGGCCCGGTCGGCGCCGGCCCTGCTGCCGTCATCGACAGGAACCGGCGCCTCCACCGCCTGCGCTCGAGCCGCAGCCGGTGCCGAGGAGCCCGCCGGGGCCTGGGCCGCCGCCGGGACCGCCTCCACGGCCGGCGCGGCCTGCTCGTCGATTTCGATGTCAGGGTGCGGCCGGGAAAAGCCCGTGGCCAGCCAGTCCTCCAGGAGGTTCAGGGTCTTCCACAGGCTCTTCTTCGACCGCGCTTCCGGGGTCATAGACTACCCTTTCCAGGAACAGGCCTTTCGCGGGTGCCGTGGCTCCCGCGTTTGCCCGGGACCCGGCCTCCATGATGAGGCGCAGCTCCCGCGCTCCCATTCCCTGCTCCTCCAGGAGGAACAGGGTTCCCATGATCGTGCGAACCATCTTCCAGAGAAACGAGGTGGCCGCGATCGTGTACACCAGCGTGTCCCCTTCCCGGTGGAAGGCGGAGACATCCACCCGCCGCATCTTGGAATGGTTGGCGTCTCCTTCCGCGGAGAAGCAGGTGAAGTCGTGCTCCCCCACGAGCACGGCGGCCATCTCGTTCAGTCGCGCCAGGTCGGGGCTGCGCCGCATCCAGTGCCGGTAGGCGCGCAGGTGCGGCAGGAGAACCGGCCCGCACACGGTATAGTAGCGATACACTCTCTGCCGCGCCGAACGGCGGGCGTGGAACTCCCAGGCCACCTCGTCGCTGCACAGCACGCGCACGTCCCTGGGCAGGTACGCGTTGACCGCGTCGCGGAATCGGCTCCCCGGGATCGAGGCGATGTCGGTGCGGAAGCTGGCCACCTGGCCGGTGGCGTGCACCCCCGAATCGGTCCGGCCGGCCGCCAGGACGCGTACGGGATGCCCGTGCATGCGCGCGAGGCCCTCCTCCAGGACTCCCTGGACGGTGCGGCCCCGGCTCTGGACCTGCCACCCTTCGAAGTCGGTGCCGTCGTATGCGAGCACGAGCCGGATGTTCCGTTCCGCCATTGCGCGTCCGCGCGGGTCTCAGGCGTCGCCCGCGGCAGCGGTCTCGGCGGCTTCCCCGGCACCGCCCGGCCGCAGCTTCTCCATCTCCGCGCCCATCTGCTCGTAGACTTCCTTGGCGTTGTCCAGGATCGCCGCGGGACGGTTCTTGGAGGATTTCCCCACGCCGAAGATTTTCGCCATCATGCGCCGGTCGTACTGAAGGGCTGCGACCCGTTTCTCCCTGTCCGGGGTGGTCCCGTACTTGAAGTCGAGGTAGGCGGCGAGATAGATCACCCCGTAGTACCCGTAGTTCTTGTCCAGGTCGGGACCGAAGGCGAGGTTCGCGTCGAACGGCTCCTGCCCCGCGCTCTCCCGCTCCAGTGCGAGGCGGTAGTAGAAGTTCGCCTTGCGGTAGAACAGCAGCGCGAGGGTGTCCCAGCCCTCGCCGGGCTCCTGCTTGTCCAGGTCCGACAGCAGCCAGGCCGCCCGCAGAGCGCACAGCCCGGCCTTGTACGTGGGGTTGGCCCGCTTCTCGTAGAAGTCATAGCACATTACGGAGAAGTAGTAGCTGGCGATGCCCTCGCGCAACGCGCGGGGGGCCGTAAAGTCCAGCTGCGGGAAGATGGAAGAGATGCTCTCCCGTCGTTCGTCGGCGTTGACCTCTGCCTTCTTGCGGCGGCTCTCCGAGGGTCCGCCGAAATCCTGGGGGAAGGCTGCGAAATAGCACACGGGGCAGACGGTGACAGGATACAGCAGCGGGTGCACCTGCCCGTACTTCTTGGACGGGTCGTACTGCCGGCGAAGCTCCTTGGTGAGATTGCCGGCGATCAGCCTCCCGCCGCCCGAAAGCAGGTCCTCGCGGAAGAACTTGGCATTGCACACGGGACAGACGGTCTGTTTCTTTTCGAAGAAGGTGAGATGTCCCTCGGCCATGGCCTACCCCCCCTGAGGTTACCCCTCTATTATCACCATTGCGAGCGCGTTGTCACGCTCGTGAGAAAGGGAGCAGACGAGCCGATGGCCGCCGCAGTCCTTGAAGGCCGCTTCCGCGGCTCCCGTGAGCATCATGAACGGTTTCCCGTTCGAGTCGTTGAGCACCGCGATTTCCTTGAGGGCGAAATGGCGCAAGCCCGAGCCGATGGCCTTGCCGAAAGCCTCTTTCGCGGCGAAACGGGCCGCCAGGGAGAGCACCCCCACCTCGCCCCGGGGCAGGGCCGCGGCGAGCTCCTCCGGGTGGAAGAACCGGTCGTAGAGGCCCTCGATGTGGCTCCATCTACGGATACGCTCCACGTGGACCACGTCGATTCCGATGCCGATGATCACCTTTCCGTGCCTCCTCTATTTCCCGGACGCCACGACGCTGACTGCGACTTCTTTGGGATCCCAGTCCAGGATCATGACTCCCGGGATGGAGTCCGGGCGCGTGGGCAGCGTGTAGGTGCCGGCACGCCTCACGGTTCCCAGCTCCAGGAGCAGCTTCATGTCCTCCGGACGCAGCGCGTCCACCGCAAGCTGCGTGCCCTGCACTTTCAGCCGCCCCGGCCCGGGCGCTGATTTCAGGGCGAGGTGGGCAGACAGGTCGAAGGGCACAAGGGCCACGCCCTCGAACTGGTGCTGGACCACGGACTCCTGGATGGTCGCGTGGAAATCGGCCGCCGCATCCCCTCCGATCTTCACCAGCGCGTTGGGGGCGAGGACCTTCACCCGCACTGCAAAGCTGCTCGTCCTGCCGGTGAGGTCGATCTGCTCGGTGGCGAGGGAGGTGATGGGCTGCACCCGGCTCTTTGCGCCGCGGATGATCACGTTCTGAGGCGAGATGCCGGACTGGACCAGCTCGTACCCGTAGGCCGGCGTGCCCCGCACGTCGGGGGACAGCACGACGCGTTTCTCCGTCAGGGGCTCCAGGGTGAACGTGATGGACTGCGGCTCCACGCGGATCTCCAGCGGCTCCACGCCCTGCGCCGTGCCCTTGCGGTCCACCTTCACCTCGGCGCGGTAGGCCCCGGCTGTCTTGTGGCTCTCCAGGCTCACGCTGGCCTCCACGTCCTCCTCCAGGATCGGGAAGATCGCGTCCCCCGCCCCCCGCAGGGTGATGCGGACGGTCTTGGGAAATGCCGAAGCCACGGCGAGCCCCGCCGGCGTGCCGACCTGCAGGGGGACGCTGAAGAACCTCTCGCTGAGCGTGGTGACCCGGTGGAAGAGCAGGAGGATGACCGCCGCGGCCAGGCAGATCACCTTGACCGGCAGGTCCGCCAGCAGGATGCGGGTGAGGCGCCGGCCCCGCATCAGCTCTTCTCTCCCCGCGGCTCCGGGCCGCGGAGCTCCCGGCCGCCCTCGGACCGCAGCAGCTCCTTCAGCTCGGCCTCCACCTCACCGACCCCGATGTCGTATCGGATGTCCCCGTCCCGCGCGAGGGAGACCGCCCCGTTCTCCTCGGAGACGACGATGACCACGGCGTCGGTCTCCTCCACGAGGCCCAGCGCCGCGCGGTGGCGCGCGCCGAAGGCGCTCTCCACGTCCTCGCGCTCGGAGAGCGGAAGAAAGCAGCCCGCCGCGACGATCCGGTCCCCCTCCACGATCATGGCCCCGTCGTGCAGCGTCGTGCCCTCGAAGAAGATCGTGCTGATGAGGTTCATGGAGATGTCCGCGTTCAGTCGAGTGCCGGTCTGCACGATGTTGCGGATCCCCACGCGACGGGGGATGACGATCAGGGCGCCACGGCGCCGGGCGGACAGCTGCTGGACCGCGCTCATGAGGATGTCCAGGCGGGGGCTGCCCGGCCGGGTCCCGTTGCGCGCGCCCACCCGGAACCACTCCCGGCTGCCGATCTGCGTGAAGATCTTCCGCAGCTCGGGCTGGAAGACGATGGCGATGGCGATGACGAGGCCCGGGACCAGCACGTTGAGGATCCACAGCAGCGTGGTGAGCTGCAGGAAGAAGGACACCGCGTAGATGAGGATCATCACCACGGTTCCCTTGATGAGCTGGATGGCCCGGGTCTGCACGAGGATCTGCCAGCTCTTGTACAGGAGGTAGGCGAGCATGAGCACGTCCAGCACGGGGCGCACCACCTCGCGCACCACCCAGGCGTTCAGGAGCTGTTCCATTGGTTCCTAGGCCCCGATCCGCCGGACCGAGTCGATGATCTTCACCATTTCCACCGCGTCCGCCACGTCGTGGACACGGATGATGTTGGCCCCGTTAAGGATGGCCAGCGTGTTGGCCGTCACCGTTCCGATGAGCCTTTTTTCCACCGGCCGGTCGAGGATCTCTCCGATGAAGCCCTTGCGCGAGAGGCCGACCAGGATGGGAAACGCCAGGGATTTCAGGGAGGCGAGCTCGCGGATGATGCGCAGGTTGTCCTGGATGCGCTTGCCGAACCCGATCCCGGGATCCACGATGATCATCTCCGGCGCGATGCCCGCCCCGATGGCCGCGGCGATGGACTGCTGCAGCTCGCGGAGGATCTCGCTCATCGTGTTGCGGTAGTAGGGGTTCTTCTGCATGTTCTTGGGTGTGCCGCGCATGTGCATGAGCACCACGGGCACCTTGCGCCGCGCCACCAGGCGCGCGAGATCCTCGTTGTGACGCAGACCGCTGATGTCGTTGATGATGTCCGCGCCGGCATCCAGCGCCCGCTCCGCGATTTCCTTCCTCCGCGTGTCCACGGACACGATGACGTCGGACTCCGCCCGCAGGGCCTGGACCACGGGAATGACCCGGCGGATCTCCTCGTCCTCCGGCACCGGCTCCGAGCCGGGACGGGTGGACTCCCCGCCCACGTCAATGATGTCCACGCCCGCGGAGATCATCTCGCGGGCATTCTTCATGGCTTCCTTGATCGTCGCCGAGCGGCTGCCCGGGTAGAACGAGTCCGGCGTGCGGTTGAGGATCCCCATCACGTAGGTCTTGTGCGTGAAATCCAGCGTGCGAGTGCCCCAGGAGATGGTCTTGTTCCCGCCGGTGATGCAGTCGAGAATCTCGGAGCTCACGGCAGCCAGCCCGTAGGGCTGGTCCCGGAGGCGCGCGGCGAGCAGCTGCAGCGTCCGCCGGCTGCCCGAGAGGATCACGTTGGTCTCCCGCTCGGTGAAGTCCAGCGCTCCCCGGTTCATCGCGATCCCGCCGCCGAGGGTCTCCAGGGTGGACTTCATGATGTTGGCGGCACGGGTGTCGATGCCTTCCAGCTTGATCGTGAAGTAGAGGAAGGAGTCCGACAGTTTCTCGATGTCGTCCGTGGAGAGGTCCAGCTCGCCCAGGTGTCTCTTCAGATCACCGAGGGAAGCAATGTCGATGGGGTGCGCGTTCGTTTCCGTGGACTTCAGGAGCATGGACGCCACGGCCGGATACTAACAACTGGCTTCTCACGGCGTCAAGCCAAGCACGGCGCAGCGAAGGTGGCATTCCCCGACCCGGCAGGGCGGCCGATTACTGCGAGAACAGGACGTCGATCAGGCGGTTCAGGTAGATGAGAAGCAGCTGCCTCTTGCGGGCATCCGTGATCGTGAGGCCGGGTTGCGCCGGCGCCGGCCCTGCCGCGCCCGCGGCCGCGGCAGGCGCGGCCCCCGGTGCGGCGGCGGCAACGGCCGCAGCCCCTGCACCCGGAGCGGTTCCCGCCGCCGGGATCGCAGCCCCCGGCGCGGCGGCTGTCGCGGCGGGGGCGAGAACCGTCTGCAGGTCCGCGGGGCTCAGCACGTTCGCCGTGGAAGCGAGAAAGGTCGTATAGGTGAGCCGGGCGTTGGCCAGCCGCGAGAAGGCTATCGAGCCCTTCTGGTCCAGCAAGCCTGGCGAGATGGATCCCGTGATCGTGATTGACTCGTTCTTCCCCTGGATGGCCACGGTGCGGGTTCCCTGCACCTGCGCGGTGCCGTCGGGATTCAGCGCGGTAACGACCACCGGCACCTGGGTCTTCAGGCTCAGGCTGTCCTTGCCCGTCGTCGTCAGCGTGCCCCCGGTCCGCACCTGGGGCAGAAACGAGAAGAGATTCCCCGAGGAGCCTCCGGAGAAGTCGATCGTGAGGTTCTTCGAATCGTTGCTGGAGGAAGAGAACGAGAGCGAGGAGGAGGCGTCGATCTGGACGACGAGGGCATCGCCCACCGCGAGGCCCCTGCTGCCGGAAAGGTAGCCCTTGAAGTCCTGGGTCCACAGGCTCTCCCCGCTCGCCGGCAGTACCGCGGCGAGAAACAGGAACACCACCATGGACCGCGCAGCAACGGCCGTCACCGTCTTCACGTGCCGCTCCTCCTCGGAGCCGCGCCCTGGCCCGTACCGCGCGAGAACACGCGCCGATGCGGTACGAGCAGGCCTAGCGCAGCTTCTTCTTGTGTCGGTTGGCCCTCAGCTTCTTCTTCCTCTTGTGCGTGGCAATCTTGTGTCGCTTTCGTTTCCTACCGCAGGGCACAGCGCCTACTCCTTTCGATAATTATATACAAGAATCGAGCCATTGCGAGACATTCTTCGTCGAAGCGCCACTATGCGGATTTCCCGGGGCGAGGTCAAGTGCTCTCCGCGATGAAGGCCTCCACCCGCGCGCGGATCTCCGCTGGATTCTGCGGGCTCACCCAGCACACGCCGGGAACCGAGCGGAAAAACGTGAGCTGCCGCTTGGCGTAGCGCCGGGTGCTCTGGGCAATCTTCCCGCGCACTTCCGCCAGCGTCTCGCACCCCGACCGCATCGCCAGGAGCTCGCGGTAGCCGATCCCCCTCATGCCGGGGTCACGCAGGCTGTAGCCCCGGGCCAGGAGAGCTTTCACCTCGTCCAGCAGCCCGGCCCGGAACATCGCCTCCACTCGCGCGTCGATCCGCCGGTACAGCTCGTCCCGGGGCCGGTCCAGGCCCACCAGGAGAAAGCGCATGTCCGCGCGGGGTGCCCGCGGCCATCCGTAGGAGTACAGGGACCTGCCGGTGGACTGCAAGACCTCCAGCGCCCGCATGACGCGGTAGCGGTCGTTGGCCGGGATGCGGGATGCCGCCTGCGGATCGGACTGCAGCAGGAGCCGGTGGAGGGCGGCCTTGCCCTCATCGCGCTCCTGCGCCCGCAGTCTTTCCCGGACAGACGGGTCCACGGGCGGCGCCTCGGGGAGCCCGTGCATGAGGTTGGCGAGGTAGAAGGCGGTGCCGCCGG
>Ga0153915_10002783_pt1 | contig 15955 bp, 12 predicted proteins | sample Opewatmetagenome_2_FD_107003 | JGI IMG/M metagenome (GOLD analysis project Ga0153915, IMG submission 107003) | Freshwater wetland microbial communities from Ohio, USA - Open water 3 Core 3 Depth 3 metaG | ecosystem: Environmental > Aquatic > Freshwater > Wetlands | place: USA: Ohio, Lake Erie...
CATGTGACTGCAACTATATCACGTCTTGCCGGCAAAATGGATCGCGAGAGCCGAGAGCGGTCCAATAAGCGTTCGAATGATCGTGGTGGAAGGTATTTCTTTTGTGCCCTTTGCGCTTTTAGCGGGGAAATTCCGGATCAAATCGCCGCCGGCTGGTCGAGATCGAAGCTGAGGTTGGCGATCATTTGGTGCGCGTCGGAGGCTTCCTGTTCGGCAGGGTTAGGGCACACTAATGAGGATCGAATTCGCAGGATAAACTCTCACCGGCCAAAGCGGAGCGGCGGAGAGATTGGATGTGCGGTAGTATGACACCGGCTACACTGGTTACAGATCGGACGCGATCTCGCGGAACTCGCCTTCGAGGTCTTCCATGATGTCGGCGGCGAATACGACGAGAGGGGTAGGTTGGCCGATTCCTTCAACGATTCGTTATAGAGCCTAAAGATATCGAGGTTAACATAGTCGCGGTTCCATTCCGTTAATTCATAAGCACGATATCGAAAGTGGAGATCGAGAAAGTCGAGATAAAGAAGTGAGACCCCGCAGCTCTTTTAATTTTCAATTCTCTTCATCTTGAGCGATGTGAGCAGCGAGATGACGCTGATGGCCAGGGCGAAAAGATAGGTCACGTTCATCGACGCAACGAACACCTGCGCGTTGCCGGGATCGGGCGTTGTCCCTGGAATGCCGGAGTAGTAGCGAAAGGCCAGGGTCAGAAAAATGCCGCTGAGCGAGATGCCGAGCATCTGTCCCAGGCCGAAGATCCCGTTAATGATGCCGATGGCGGTGCCCCAGTTTTCCTTGGGCAGCGAGCCAATCATCACCGCCTGGGACGGCGTATTGAACATGGCCGAGCCGATGCCGGTCAGCGCCAGCAGGACCGTCGGCAAGATCCAGTGGGAGTCGGGTTTCAGATAGGCGCCGATCAAAAGGCTCGCCATGAGAGTGAGCACGCCCAGGATTAACAGAAAACGCGCGTCGATACGGTCGGTCAGAACTCCGCTCACCGGCGAGAGCACCATGCTGAGCACCGACGGCACGAGAAAGATCACACCCATGAACGCCGGCGTAATCTTGAGCACTTCCTGTAGGTAGAAAGGCGTGATGAACATCGTGAGCCCCTGGGTGATGCAGCCCATGAGCAGGCCCACCGAACCGTAGGCGAAAACCGGCACGGAGAAAAGCGGGAGATTGATCATCGGGCTCGGGGTCATTTTCTCGTGCGCGATAAATCCCCAGACCATCCCGGCAAACGCCAGCGCGAGCAGCGCCCGGTTGGCGCCGCCGACGACTTCGGCAATCTTTTGATCGAGCAGCATGGTGACGAGGATGGTCAAGCCGAGGAAGAGCAAGGCGCCTCGGTAGTCGATCGCCTGCTGGCGCGCCGGCGACGGCGCCGCCGCCCGTCCGGTCGTATAGCAGAGCCCCGCGCCGATGAGACTCGGCAAAAACAACAGGAAAAAGATGCCGCGCCAGTGAATCAGATCGATGATTAGACCGCCGATGGGCGGGCCAACGAAAAATCCGAACTGATGCGACATGGCCATCAGCCCTTGGGCCTTGCCCTCGGAGCCGGCGGGCATAGCCCGAAACGCCAGGGTGCGGCCGGATGATTGAATCATCGCGCCGCCCACGCCCTGCAAGAAGCGAAACAGAATCAACTGCAAGACATCCTGCGACAGTCCGCAGAGGAGCGACCCGACCGCCATGATGGCCATGCCGAAGCCGTAGGTCTTGTGATGGCCGTAAATATCCCCCACCCGGCCGCACACCACGCCCAAGCCGATGCCCGCCATCTGATAAACGATCAGCGCCCAGGAAATCCCGAGCATATCCGTTTCCAGTGCCGTCGCCAGCGTCGGCACGGAAATCATGAACACCCGGGTCGAAATGCCGGCAATGGTCACGCCGATGACGGAGTTGATCAGGGTGAGCCGGCGCAGCCGATCGCTCGGCAGCCGGGGATCCTGCAATTTCAAAGATGTGAGCCTTTCATGGTGGTGCGTCGAACGGCGGAATTTCAAGCTTTGGGCACAAGCGTCGCCACTGCATCAGCCGTAAAACTCGCTCACGCACGGAAACGCCGCAAGTTGCAGAAATGTACCCGCCGGTCGAGATCGTTCGATCCTATCGGGTCTCGGCCTACGTTTGTAGGACTGCGGGGAGAAAGCAGCTCTTCGACCCAGTTTTTTTCGACGGACTCGGCGCCTCACGGTGCGGCGAGTGCACTGATGATTAACAGCGCGCCAACTAGCTAGTTCGAGCTCGACGCCGGTGTCGGCGATCATTTGGTGCGTGTCGGAGGCTTCCTGTTCGGCAGGGTTAGGACCCATTAAGGAAGATCGTATTCCCAGGATAAACTCTTACCGGCCAAAGCGGAGCGGCGGAGAGTTTTGATGTGCGGTAGTAACGCCACCGCCCAGTGTCACCCGACGGCCGCTGGGAGGCGAGAAAACGCTCGGTCGAATCTACGGTTTCTTGGGTAAATTCTTCATGATCTCATCCATGTTGATATTCGGCATGCCGGGCATCGATATATCGCCGGACTTCTGTCCAGGCTTGCAAGCCCCCAACCATTTGGCTTCCATTCTCGATGAAGTCTCCCGCATGCCCTCCATCGGTGGCTCATATGTGCTCTTTGATTCTACCTTGTAGGCCGAGTCGAACCGACCGGAAAAGATTGACCGGGTCTTTGCCGTGCTGCCGTCCACCTTGCACACCGATTCGTGGATGATCTTATCACCTTCCTTGTGGAATTCGCTTTTGCTGCATGACGATTTCTGCGTTCCCCGCATGTCGTTTTTCGCGAGATCGTCGCTCTTCTCGTCGACACACTGCTGCATCGTGTGTGAACCCCCGGCCTGCGCGCTTGAGATCTGGATCTCCCACAGCCCGGACTTGCGCTTGGGTGGATCGAAGGATGCCCCGGAGGCAGCGCTGCTGAATGTGAGCAACGTGGCGAGCAAGAAAAAATATAGCATGGCGATCTCCTTGAAGTTTTTTTGCAAAGACGTTTTTTTCGCCTAGTCTGGGTTGCTGTCAAATCGCCGCGGGCTGGTCGAGCTCAAAGCCGAGATCGGCGATCATTTGATGCGCGTCGGATGCATCCTGACCGGGTGTGGTTAAATAGCCATTGACGAAGATCGAGTTGGCCGGATAGAGGCTCAGCGGCTGGAGCGAGCGCAGATTTACTTCCCTGCCGCCAGCGACGCGGATCTCTTTGCTCGGATTGACGAAACGGAAGAGGCAAAGCGTCTTCAGGCACTTTTGCGGCGTCAGTTCTCTTTTTTGTTCGAAGGGGGTTTTCGGAATCGAATGAAGAAAATTGACCGGGATCGAGTCGATGTCCATAGCGCGAAGCGTGAGCGCGAGATCAATGATGTCGTCGTCGCTCTGCCCCATGCCGATGATGCCCCCGGAACAAGTCGACATACCCGCCGCCTTGACGCTCTCGATAGTGGCGACGCGGTCGTCAAAGGTGTGCGTGGTGACGACTTCCGGGTGGTGCTGGCGGCTCGTGTTGAGATTGTGATTGATGCGCCCGACGCCCACCTGTTTGAGCCTGCGAACTTTCTCCTCGGTCATTAAGCCGAGCGAGCAGCAGATGTTGATGCCCACCGTTTCCCGAATCTCGCGCACGGCGTCAGCGATCTCCTCGATTTCTTTGTTCGTCGGTCCGCGGCCGCTGTTGACGATGCAGTATCTGACCGCGCCGGCGTCCTTGGCGGCTTTGGCGCCCTCGATGAGTTTTTCCTTGGAGAGAAACGGATAGCGGTCGATGGGCGCGTCGGACACGGAGGATTGCGAGCAATAATGGCAGTCTTCGGGACAAAGGCCGCTCTTGGCGTTTTCCAGCACGTGGATCTGCACGCGCTTGCCGTGATAACGGTGGCGGACTCTGAAGGCGGCGCTCAGGAGCTCCGGTAGAGATTCATCCGGCGCGTTAAGCACCGCTTGCAGTTCATCGCGCTCCGGAATGATGCCCTGAAGCGCTTTATCCGCCAACCGCTGAAAATCCATTCTCACCTCCGGAATCAGCAAATTTCTAGCATGCGCCATTGGGTCTTGCAAATGTTGCACGGTGTAAGAAGGGTAGAGAATTCTAGTGCGGGATTGCGGTCTGTCGGAGGCCGTGTGGATTAATGGGTCGAATACGGCAGGGGTTAGTTGGCGGATTTTTCCTGCTAACGTCTCATGAATCCATTTTCTCCAGCGCAATCGCTTTTACCTTATTCAGATCCACTTTCCCCGACCCGAGCAGGGGAATCGATTCGACCGGGTAGAGATTGTCCCGCTTGGGAATCCACAGCTTCGGCAGCGCGGAGCGGTTCATCTTGTCCCAGAGCTCATCGGCGGCAACGCTATTTTGATTGTAAAACGCGACCAGCCGTTCGCCCTTTTGCTCGTCGGGAACCGCGATGACCACCGAGGTGGCGCTGCCGAGGATTTCGTTGATCGCCTCTTCGATCTTAACATGGGGCACCATTTCACCGCCAATCTTGCTGAAACGCGAGAGGCGGTCGGTGATCTTGATAAAACCGTCTTCATCCACGGCGGCGATATCCCCCGTTACGTACCAGCCGTCGCGCATGGCCTGAGCGGTGAGTTCCGGTTGGCCGAGGTAACCGACCATGACGTTCGGCCCTTTCACCAGCAGCAACCCTTCTTGTCCAGGCGGTAAGGTCCGCTCGGTACCGGGATCGACAACTTTGACCGCGACGCCGGGAATCGGGTGGCCAACGGTTCCCGGTTTGTTGCCGATCTGTTTTTCAGCGCCGTGGCTGACATTCGGAATATTCGCGGATACCACCGGCGCTAACTCGGTGCAGCCATAGCCTTCCAAAAGCTCCAAGCCGAATTTATCCTTGAACTCTTTGGCGATCTGCTCGCGCAGTTTCTCCGCGCCGGCAAGCGCGAAGCGCAGCGTGGCGAACTCCTCGGTGCGGCAACGACGCAGGTAAGCGGCAAAAAACGTCGGCGCGCTGATGAGCAGCGTCGCTTTGTACTTTTGCACGGTTTCGCCGATGGTTCTGGCGTCCGTCGGATTGGGATGATAGACGACGCCGAACCCGGCTACGAGCGCGAGCCAGAGAGTGCCGGTGAAGCCGAAGGAGTGAAAGAACGGCAGCACTCCCATCATGCGGTCGCTCGTGTTGAAGTGAATCACCTGGCAGACCCCGTCAATGTTGGAAAGGATATTGAAATGGGAGAGCATCACGCCCTTGGGCGTTCCGGTGCTGCCGCTGGAAAAAATCACCGTCGCCAGATCGTCCGCCTTTCGCTTGCCGTGGTACCGGCGCTCCAGCCAGGCGGCGGGCAGAAGCAACGAACTTAAGAGGGTTTCGATTTTTTGCAGCGGCGTGAATTGCTTGCGCAGCTCTTCAAGAAAAACCATTCCTTCCAGCTTGTCGAGGTTCGCCTTGGATAGAAACAGCCGTGAAGTCAGGATCGTTTTGATTCCAGATTGGCCCAGGGCGGCCGTGAGGTTTTCCTGGCCGGCGGTAAAATTCAAATTCACCGGGACTTTCCCCGCCAGCGAGACGGCAATGTTGGCCAGCGCTCCGCCGACGGAGGCGGGCAGCAGCACACCGACCATGGACTCCTCCGCGCAATGCTTTCGCACCCAGCTTGCGAGGAGGCGGCTGCCGATCAAGGTTTTCCCCCATGTGAGTTCGGTACCGGTAGTGTCGGCCATGCAGAACGAAGACCAGCGCTGCTTGGCGACCCGGATGAAACGAGAATGGAGAAGATCGCTCGCGCCGCGGCGCAGGCGCACCGCGTCGCTTTCGAGTCCCAGAACGGTTTGGCGTACTTCTTGAACGGTGGTGCAGGAGGGTAGCGGGGCGCCGAATGAGACCGTGACCGGGTAAGGTACGAGATTGGGCCGCTTCCAAAAGAAACGTCCGCCGCGGTAGCTGAAGATGCTACCCCACAGTTGATCGAGGTGCACCGGAATGATCGGCACGTCGGTGCCGTCAACGATCTTCTCAAAGCCGCGCTTGAACGGAAGAATGTGGCCGATTCGGCTGATGGCTCCTTCGGCGAAGATGCACACGACATGGCCTGCTTCTAATTGCTGGCGCGCGCGCCGCAGAGACCCGACGATATCGCGCCGGTTCGTTGCCGAGACCGGAATGACTTTCATCAAGCGGAAAAACCCATTGAGCCAGCGTATGTCATAGTAGTCGCGGTGCAGCATAAAGCGGATGACGCGATCCGTGGACGCGCCGATCAGCAGCGCGTCGACGAAGGAGACATGATTGGAAACCAGCAGCGCCGGGCCGCTGACTGGAACGTTTTCTGCGCCGACGCTCTTGATCCGATAAAGACTGTGGGCCAGCAGCCAGAGGATGAAGCGGACGAAAAAGTCAGGCAAGAGATAAATGGCGTACCCTGTTGCCGCAATGGTGAAAAAGCCGACGACCAGGATCATCCGATCCGCGCCCATGCCGAGAGGACTTTCCATCATCCAGAGCGCCGCCGATGCGAGCAAGACTCCCAGGGTATTGAAAACGTTGTTGGTTGCGATCAGCCGGCCTTTGTCCTGACGGCCGCTGCGTTGCTGCAGCAGCGCGTTTAACGGGACGGCGAACAGGCCGCCGAACAAACCTAGAAACACCAAGGATGCGGCGGTGAAAACAAACGAATCCTTCGTCAAGAAAAGCACCATGGCGAAGGCGCCCATCCCCATGGATCCCAAAGGCACCAGTCCCGGTTCGATCCGGTCGCCCGATAGACGGCCGGCGGCGAGGCTGCCGGCGCCGATGCCGAGAGCGGCGAAGGTCCAGAGCAGACTGATGCGGGTCTCCCCCAATCGCAATATTTCTTTCCCCAGCAGCGGCAGTACCATCTGGAGAAACGCCCCCAGAAACCAGAAATAAGAAATACCCATCACGGTGAGCCAAAGCGGCCGATCCTCGTAGAGCTTTCGCGTGCCGTCCCAGACTTCCGCGACCGGGTTGAGGTTGAATTTTTTCGCCGAGCCGGAGGGCGGCACCTTGGTAATACCCAAGCTCGTTAGGGTTCCCAACGCTGCGACGGCGATCAGCACGATGCCGATCCAATCGAGCCGTTCTTTCCACGCTTCATATATGGCCCCGCCCAACGAGGTGCCGAGAATAATGGCGAGGAAGGTGCTCATTTCAAGCAGCCCGTTGCCGCGAGAGAGGTCTTTTTCGGAAAGCATCTCCGGCAGGATTCCGTATTTCGCGGGGCTGAAGAAAGTGGAGTGGAGACCCATGAGAAAAACGATCCCTAACATGGGCTCCATGCGATCGGTAAAAAACGCCAGGAGGCCGAGAGTCATGGCGAAAATTTCAAAGACTTTGACGGCCACCAAAACGCTGCGCTTGCTATGAACGTCGGCGAGGTATCCCGAGTAACCCGAAAACAGCAAAAAGGGAAGAATAAATAGTCCGCCGATCAGCGGAATGTACTGCTTGCCGCCGGCGGCGGGCACGTCAAGGGCAATTAAAGTAATGATGATCTTGTAAAAATTATCGTTGAACGCGCCGAGAAACTGGGTCCAGAAGAAGCAGAAAAAACCGCGGTTCTTAAGAATATCGGTGTAGTTTCCCGCTGCCATAGGGGTGCTTGGGGTACGCCCCGCCCTATTGTTCGGTGAAAAAAACAGGCATTGCAAGAGCTTTTCTCGGATTTTAGCGGGTGGATTCACGAGCCGGATGTTGCGCCCGTTTTCCTACGAAAGCTCGAATCCTAAGGCGGCGCCCTTCGACGGCAGCCGGTTGGCGAATGCCACGAGCGCTATTTGCTTGCATCCTTATCTGAGCCGGTGTAGCATCTTCCAATCCTTTGGAAGAATGGGCGCCCAATGGAGGTCGAAGGATATGTTTGGCCGTAGTGATATCCTTCTCTACTGTAGTGATATCCTTCTCTACTGTAAAGGTTTTCATGCGTTTTCAGAAGCTTCCATCGACCCGCTTTGATCATAAGTATTTGATATCGCGCAACTCCTGTTAGGCAAAGAGGGTTGGCATCGCAGTTGAATACAGGTCTTAGTCAGTATTTTTTTTATGATGAATTGCAAACATAAAAGGGGGATCTTATGAAATTAAACGCAAGACAATTATTCTATCCGGCCTTGGTGGCGATATCTGTTTTCGTAATGCAGGGGTGCCTCGCGACTCGTGACTGGGTGCAGGAACGACTCGACCCCGTAGCGGGGCGGGTCTCTCAAAGCGAGCAACGCTTGAATCAGGCCGAAGGTCAAATTGGCAGTCTCGGTGGACGCATGACCGGCGCGGAAGGCAAGCTAGGTCAGATGGATGGACGGATTGGCCAGGTTGACGCGAAAACAGAAAGAGCCCTGGGTGCGTTGGCAAACCTCCGGTTGGAGCGGCGTTTTGTGATTGACATGAAGGAAGGCGCCAACTTCTCATTCAACTCGTCCAACCTGCCGACCCAGGCTAAAAAAGAGATCGATGGATTCATCAGCGATCTCAAGGGCGATGCCGCAGGCATCGACGGCGCGATGTTTCTGGTCGCCGGCCACACTGATAGCGCCGGCTCGGAAGATTACAACTACGAGCTCGGCAAGAAGAGAGCCGATGCGGTGAGCCGGTATTTGATCACACAAAAGAAAATGGATCCGCTGCGCGTCGTCACCGTCTCCTATGGGGAGAACGCTCCGATGGTGGAAAATAACTCGACCCAAGGACGAGCCAAGAACCGCCGCGTCGAGATCCTTGTCTATCGTGACGGAATAACCTCCGCCGCTGCTGCGTCTTCCGCGACGCCTGCGGCGGAACCGCGAGCCGCGCAGCCGCCGCAGCAACCGTCTGGCGAAAGATTTTCTCAGCGCTAATTTGTTAAAGATTTTGGGGGGTAGGTCGAAAAAGGCGGAGCCGATGGCTCCGCCTTTTTTTGTTGGTATTCCGGTTTTACTGTGGAGGAGTATTCACCACGGAGGACACGACGAGCCCGAAGTTCAAGAATATTTAAATCGTAGGCCGAGTCCGAGCCAGAGCGTGATCAGGGCGAGAATCAAGATACACCAGTGCGTGCTTTTGAGGCGACGAATGAGGGAATCCAGTTCTTGGGGAGAGACCGCATCGCCGCCTTCGTGCCGTCTGACGAATCGATGACCGATGCCCATGGACTGGTAAACGCTGAAGATCACGAGTAGGAAGGCGAAGATCAGCTTGACGGCGAGCTGATAGCCGAACTGTTTCACGAACAGCTCCCGATACGCCGCCTTCAGTTCCGTCACCTGGAACGCGCCGGTGAAAATTAGCACGCCGAGCGCGCCCACCTGCAGCGGGTTATAAAACTTGAGTCCGCGAGCGAGAAAGCCCTCCTTGTCCTCATGCTTTTCAATGGCAGAGACGGACGGTAGAAGTATCGCCCCTAGTCCGACAATGGCGCCGAGGTAGACAATCAGGGAGACCAGGTGAAGCCAGGAGTTGAGCATGGAAGGCGAATTTATCCCCAGCCGAAGCGAGAGCCTTTTTTGAACGGCTTGCCGGCTGCGTCGTAACTATCGCCGATGGCGTCGAGCTGCGCGCGAATCTTTTCGAGATCGCGCTCTTGATGCGCCTGGAAAGCCTGGGCTTCTTTAGCGCGCTTCTCTTGGAACTGAGCGAGATCTTTTTCCCGCCGGTCGGCGAATTCGGTCTGCTCTTTTTCCCAGCGCTCATAGGAATCCTTGAGCAAGGTTCTAATATGGTAGTTCAGATTGTCCCGAACCACCGTTGACTTGTGGCAGTGCGGACAGAAAATGACGTTGCCGATCATGAAATTGCGCACGGATTCGACATGGGTCTCGTTGCACTTGAAGCAGCGCATGGGAATGTCCCAGGAATCGATGCTCGGGAGCTTGACATAGTTGTTGACGCCGGGCTCGACGTAGCCGGCCGCTGGCCGCGCCGGTTGCGCGGCGGCGACGGGTAACGCCGCAGGGGATGCCGCGGCTTGGACGGGAGCCGCCAACGCAGCTTTGGTTGGTACAGCGGCGGATGGAGTCGAAGCAGCCGCGACCGCGGATTCCTTCTGCGGCGCGGCCGCTTTGCCTTCGCCCTTGTGGAAACGCGATTCGAAGGTGTCGCCGATTTGCGTTTCCGGATGCAGAGCGCGGGCGCGCTCGATCAGCACTTGTTCGCTTTCGATATTGTTGGGATCGGTGACGCAGCAGTCCACCGGGCATACCGCGGCGCAGGCTTCGTAGTCGTGGAAGCCGACGCATTCCGTGCAAAGGAGCGGATCGATGACATAAACCGGGTCTCCCTGTTTAATCGCGTTGTTCGGACACTCCGGCTCGCACGCGCCGCAGTTGATGCAGTCGCTGGTGATCATCGTCGCCATTCAATCGATCCTCCTAAAGACTTTGATGGAATTGAAATCGGGTAAAAACGAAAGTCATCGTAAATGAATTGCCCCACGGTTGCAAATCCCGCGTTGCATGCGCGCAATTCAGTCAGTATCTTGTTCTTCGGTGCAAGCGATATTTCAAAACGGACTTAATCATGGCGGGCGCAAACTTGAGCCCCTTTAGGATTGGAACCTGCGGTTACTCCTATCCAGGGGCGCCACCCGAGGGTTGGTCCGGTGTATTCTATCCGAAAAGCCGAGGGAGGCGGTTGGATGAACTGGAATTTTATGCGACCTACTTCAACGCGGTGGAGATCAATTCGACATTTTACCGTCCGGCGACTGCGGCGATGGCGCAAGGCTGGGTGAATAGATCGCCGGGGGATTTCGAGTTCGCGGTCAAGGCGTGGCAAAAATTCACGCATCCGAAGAAGCTCGGCACGGAAGCCGGCGGTTCGGGTGAGTCGTGGGAAAGTTTCGATGCTGCCGATGTCGATCTTTTCTGCCAAGGCATCGCGCCGCTCTGCGATGCCGGAAAACTCGGTCCGCTGCTCTTCCAATATCCCGCGAGTTTTCACCGCGATGAAGAAAACCTGGAGAAGTTGAGCCAGACGCTAGCGGCCTTCGAACCTTACCGGAAGGTGGTCGAGTTGCGCCACAAGAGCTGGAGCGACGACGCGGGGGAAACTCACGCCCTGTTGAGCCGATCAAATTCGGCGTGGGCGTATATCGACGAGCCGAAGTTCGACTCGTCGGTCAAACAGGATCTCGATTTCTCCGGGAGCATCGCCTATCTGCGGCTGCATGGCCGGAATCAAGACAAATGGTGGCGCCATCAGGCCGCCTGGGAACGCTACGATTATTTTTATCCGTCCGCCAGTGTGCGCAGGCTTGGCGCGAAGATCAAGCAGCTCGCCACGAAGTCTTCGGCGACGACGTTCTATGTTTTTTTCAACAACCATGCGCGCGGCCAAGCTGTGGCCAATGCTCTGATGCTAAAATCGGAGCTGGCGAGTGACCCCAAGATGCGCGCGCCCGAAGCGCTCGTCGAAGCTTTTCCGGATTTGAAAGATTTTATCGGCGGCGCTGGGCCGGGTGCGCTTGATCCCAGTTGATCATTCAGCGGCAATTCGAGACGGCGTCTAGGTGAATTCCACCACGGAACTGAAGCTTGGCCTTTCGACCATAGCAACTGGAAGGTTCGCCATCAACGAATACACTCGGGTTGCATTCTTATATGAGTTGACAACCCTGCCTTCGTTGGGCTGCAACATCGGCCTCTTGGACCGCGATGAAATAAGGGCTATAAGGTTTAAGTATGAAGATCTCACCAATGACCCTGGGCCGTTGCCTCGCCCGTTTGAGCCTGGCATTGGCAACGTTAACGCTTTGCGCGGGACAGACATCAGCCGCTGACAACGCAAAGAAGGTCCGCCTCGCTTATGCCGGCTGGGAGCTCGGCACCGCGGTGGCGTACGTCGGTGTTGATTCCGGCTTGTTCAAGAAGCATGGGTTGATCATCGACGAATTCCCCATCCGAGATACGCTTTCCGCTGGGGTTCAATCTCTCATCGGCGTCGACTTTCTGATCGGCTTCGGCAATCCCCTGGCGATTCTCCAGCCGGTGGCGGGCGGGGCGGACCTTGCCCTGGTGGGCGCCCATGTAAGCTACGATCAGTACGGGATGGGTGTGGTGGCTGGGGTTTCCACGGTCAAGGAGTTGAAAGGCAAGAAGGTCGGTGTCTCGGCGCTCGGGGCGAGATCGGATTTGATCGCCCGAGTGATCCTGCGGCGGGCTGGGTTGGATCCCGCCAAAGACGTCGAGTTAGTGGCGGCCGGCTTGGCTCCGGCAAGGGCGCTGGCCCTCTCAAAGAATCTGGTGCAGGGCGTGCCCCTAAACCAGGAGGTTGCCGCCGAAGCGCAAAAGTTGGGAATCAAGATTTTGGAATTGAAGAGCGTACCGGTGGTGACCGATCTCCTCATGACTACGCGCTCGTTTATCAAACGGGAAGAAGACACGGTGCGCCGCTTCATGAGAGGGTACGCCGACGCCATTCATCATTTTGTTTCGCGGCGGGACGATAGCCTGGCGATCCTGAAAAAATATTTTCCCAACAACCAAGGTCTCACGGTAGATGCCATGTACGACAGTTTTTCTGCGCAATTGCGCCCGCTGCCGGAACTTAACAGCGAAGCGCTGCAGGCGCTGGTGGATATCGGCGCCGCTATGGAAAAGCCGTCAAAATCTCTCAAGCCTGCCGATATCACCGAGCCACGATTTGTCGATGAGCTCAAAAACAGCAAGTTTCTAAAAGATCTTTACACCGAAAAGATCAGCTTGTAGGCCCCACCGTCGCTTTTCCTTTGGGCCTTCGCGAGCGCACGCGCTTCGCCGCGATCGCGGAGTTTCCAAGATCGGTCCTATCCTGCGCTTGTGGAACTGTCGGCGGTCATTTGCTATGGACCAGGAAGAAGAATTTTCACGGAGGGTATCATGAGACTGCAAAATCAAGTCGCCATCGTCACCGGCGCCGGGCGCAATATTGGCGAGGACATCGCCAAGTTGTTTGTTCAGGAAGGGGCCAGGGTGGCGGTGGTCGATCTGGACCCAGGGCGCAGCAGCCGTGTGGCGAACGAAATCAACGCTAAGAACCCGGGCCGGGCCATCGCCGTGGTCTGCGACGTGGCGTCGCCAAGCTCCGTTGAGAAAATGGTGCAAACCGTCGTCAAAGAATTCGGCGGCGTCGATATTCTTGTCAACAACGCCGCCTGGACCGACCACAAAACGCTTTTTGATATCACCGAGGAAGAGTGGGACCGGGTCATGAACGTTTGTCTGCGCAGCGTCTGGTATTGCACGCGCTACGCGGCGCGAGTCATGATTGACCAGAAGCGAAAAGGCAAGATCATCAACATCGCCTCTACCTCCGGTCATTGGGGCCGAAAGGAAGCGACGGCTTATACCACGGCGAAAGCCGGCGTGCTCAACCTCACGCGCTCCATCGCGGTGCAATTGGCGCCGGAAGGAATTCGCGTCAACTCCATCTCGCCGAACCGCATCGGTTCCCCGGTCGGCCAGGAGGAAATGCCGGAGAATCGCTTCTTCAAAAATCTTGCCGGCCGGCGTGGCGTGCCGATGGACGTTGCCAAGGCAGCGGTGTTTCTCGCCTCGGTCGAATCCGATTTCATCTACGCCGTCGATCTTCCAGTGGACGGCGGCGCCCTGGCGATCCGGGATTAGGCCGGGTTATTCTTGTAACGAGGAAAAGTGATGACGGGGGCCAACGGAGATAGGAGTCGCGTTTTGCCGTGTTCAAGGTTCAAAGTTCAAGGTTCCACGTTTGAATCCCATACTCCAAATCCGGTTCTTTGAACTTTGAACACGGAACCTTGAACTGAACCCGGATACCGGATTTGAAAGTTAAGGCACGGAGCGAGGTGCGAGCCTTCCGTAGCGAAGGCAATGGACCTCTGCCCCTAAGAGTTTTGAGATCACCGGTGCCCTAAGTAGCGTCCGTAACCGGCTGACAGCAGATTGCCAAGCACGTTAAACGGCTTTGATGCTGCGGAGCTCGGTGCCTTCGCTACTCCAGTCTCGCTCAGTAGAGATTGTAATTTCAACTGCCGAATCCGGGCTGAATTGCGGGGTCGCGGTCCGAAGGCCATGCCGCGAGGCGAGGAATCTAATCGGTGACTTTGAATTAGGAGCCGGTGTTTTACTTCTTGCTTTCCGGCGTTTGAGTCGACTTTTCGATCTTGGAAACAACCTGGCTGGCGGTTTTGTCCCACTCCAGATTGCGTAGCTGAGTTCGAATGCGATTGAGCAGATCCCGGTTGTTGACCGGTTTGGCGACAAACTCGCTGACGCCAAGGTCCATGGCCGCGGCCCGGGTGTTCATGTCGTCCCGAGCGGTGAGCAAAATAACCGGCACCGCGGGGCAGATATTCTTGAGTTCCCGAGCGACCTCGAGACCATCCATCCCCGGCATCATGACGTCCAAAACGATGAGATCGACAGGCCGGGATTTGACGATCGAAAGGCATTCAACGCCGCTAGTAGCCCCGACCCCGACTAGGCCGTGTTTTGAAAGCAGCAGCAGGAGAAACTCGAGCACGCCCTTGTTGTCGTCGACGACGAGAACCGTAGGGGCCGTTTCCGCCGGCGTTGGCTGTCCGGTGTTATCCATAATTGGCACCGCTTTCTTCAAGGCTCGTTGCTAACGATCCTTCTCTAAGTCCGGGGCGGCTATAAACTCCGCGAACGGCTCGGCGAGTTCGGTCGCTTTTGCCGCTTTGGCGGTGCTGACGGTCGGCTTACGCCGAAGCTTCGCCACAAGCGTGGTTCTTTTTAAGCCCAGCATGCGCGCCGCCGCGCTCTTGTTGCCGTTGGCCAGGCGCAGAGCCTCTTCCATGAGCCGAAACTGTAGCTGCTCCGTCGCCTGGCGCAAGTTGATGTGCCCGCCGCTGAGCGTCGGCTGAGGACTTTTCTTGTCGGAAACGAACGCGCGAATGTTGGCCGGCAGGTCTTTTAGGTCGATAGCGCCATCCTGGCTCAGGATGACCAGCCTTTCGACGAGGTTTTCCATCTCCCGAATGTTTCCCGGCCAATCATATTCCCACAGATAAATCATCGCTTCACGGGAAACAGCAATAGTCAGGCCATGTTTCCGGTTGGATCTTTCAAGAAAATGATTGATGAGGAGAGCGATATCCGAGCGGCGCGCGCGCAGCGGCGGCAAGTGAATCGGTATGACCTGCAGCCGGAAGAACAGGTCCTCGCGAAAGGTACCCTTTTCGACCTGATGCGCGAGGTCTTTGTTAGTGGAGGCGATGACGCGGACATCGACGTTGACGGGCTGATCTGATCCCACCGATCTCACGGCGCCGTCTTGAAGCACGCGCAGGAGTTTGGCTTGCAACGGCAGCGGCAGTTCGCCGACCTCGTCAAGCAGGATGGTTCCATGGTTGGCCAATTGAAACATGCCGGCGCGCGTGGAGTGAGCGCCGGTAAATGCGCCACGAGCGTGGCCGAACAGTTCGCTCTCGAGCAAGTTCTCCGGGATGGCGGCGCAGTTGACCGGCACGAAGGGCCGGTCGGCGCGCAAGCTTAGATTATGAATCGCGCGGGCGGCCAGTTCTTTGCCCGTGCCGCTCTCCCCCGTGATCAGCACGGTCGCGTCGGTTACGGCCACTCGCTGAATGATCTCTTGAATCTTCTTGATCGAGGGGTGCTCACCGATCATCCCTGATGAAGGCAGCATAGGAAGTCGCGAATCTCCTTACGATAAATTCCATCACGGGCAGGCTTGCCACCGGCGGCATTTTTTCTTTAGCGGTGCTCTCCCTTCCAAGCCGTGGTCCCACGGGCCGACCGGGCAAGCCGCGCTTCGCCGATGAAAACTGAATCTACGTTAAGAGACGATATTTTGCAATCAACCCCAGGAATTCCATAAGAATTGCGCCGCCCACATGCGCGTCCCGGCAGATGGGTCGGAGCGGAGAATGTCCGGCGCCGAACTTGGGATTGAATCTTGCGTCGCGCACGATCACTCGACGCCAATTTTTTAACGGCGGCTACGCATCTGTTAAATTTTTAACAGGAAGAATATATTTCCCGGCGGCCTTCCGC
>Ga0153915_10002784_pt1 | contig 15954 bp, 27 predicted proteins | sample Opewatmetagenome_2_FD_107003 | JGI IMG/M metagenome (GOLD analysis project Ga0153915, IMG submission 107003) | Freshwater wetland microbial communities from Ohio, USA - Open water 3 Core 3 Depth 3 metaG | ecosystem: Environmental > Aquatic > Freshwater > Wetlands | place: USA: Ohio, Lake Erie...
GGGCCACGAGTGGACGTAATTGTAGATACTAATGTATTTATAGATGCGATTTTTCACGATGATAAAGAATGTCTTGAAATATTACAACGAGAACACAAACTAGAACTGTTTTTTATTATGTCCAACGAAATGACCGAGGAATTAATAAAGACAGTTTTTTATCATGCCATTTCCCTTAAATTATCATTAAACGGTTTTAAACAACCATTGTTTAAAATATGCCGAACATTAAGAAGGGTAATACCATTTGAGCCGCAATCAAGATTAAATATTAGCGCCGATCCGGACGATAATATGTTTATTGAGTGCGCAGTCGGAACTAACTGTGAATATATTGTTTCAAGCGATAGCCATTTACTTGATATTGAACGAGAAATTAAAAACAAAGCTAAAAAGCCTATCAAAATTATAACGCCATATGAATTTATCAATATACATAATTTATATCGACTGAAAAATCATTTTAAATCTTAACATCTTCCCCAACTCCCTAACCGGGAGTTTTATTTTGCCCTCCTCCTTAACCTTATATTAACATCCCTGCAATATTGTCTTAACAATTTTTCTATGATAAAATTAAAAAGCGCAAGTATATTGGGTTTGTCTGACAAATCAATATGTTGTGGGGGAGGAAATTTTTAAGCACAATTCCGGAAAAGTCAAGAGTTGAATAAAAAATTTTTGGATGTAAAATTAGAGTAAACATCCGAACTGATGTTCGATGGTAACGTAAAATGAAAAAGGAAGTGGTTGGGAATGATGGTTGAGAAGGTAAAGAACGAAGAATTGATTACTTTAGTTAAAAATCATTGTCGCGAATTACTGAAAGAACCTAAAAATCAAAACCTTGACGTTAACTCGTTTACCATCGGCTTTATGTATGGCATTACAGAAAATCAAAGACCCGGATAGCCGGGCCTTTTATATTTATTGATTATATTTTACAATATTACTTCTTTTTTCGGACGCTTCTAGCGTTAGGCTCCTCCCGCCTCCACCATTACTAAAAGCGTCCGACTTGATAATGCCAAAAATTTTATAATCATCGGCGTTTAATATAATCTTTTTTATGCAAATATCAATTACTTTTTTGCACATTATAGGATCGTTCCGTTCGGCTAGCATTTGTTGAATTAGTTTGACGTATCCCAATACATCCTCTTCAGTAAAAGTAATATTTTTTCGAGACACTTCGTTCAGCCTTAGTTCTAATTGTTCTTTATCTCTGTTTAAAATATCCAACTTTGGGCCAGCTATTGATCCTTTTAAATAGCCGTCGGCAATAGCGGACAAAAGATTGTTTATCTGGGTTTCGGTTCCTGATATTTTATTTTTTACTTGAATAATCTCATGCGTATAATCGTTCGTTTTTCTTTGTTGATATTCTTGCATTCTACACATTAGTTCCCGAATATTTTTAGGGTTAAATGTTTTTTCGATATACTCTAATACATAATTTTCAATTGTTTCCTTCCGGACATCTTTATTGTCACAAGTTTTGTTTTGTTTTTTATTAACACAACGATAAAGCCGATAATAAATTTTATTTCGTCCGGCTACAGTCCCCACTCCAGTGTAAGCCGCTCCACATTTTCCGCAAAATAATTTTCCAGTCAAAATATAAATCGTTTTGTCATTGGCGCGGGGGCATAAAAATTTTCGCGATTCAAGGATTGATTGAACTTTTTGCCATTGAGTGAAAGGAATAATTTCGGGGATGGCGTTAGGTATTTTAATTATTTTATCGTCGGTTTTTGATTTGTGATTATTTCTTTTGCCTAATTGACTTTTTCGAGTAGTCCTATTAAAAACATAGGTCCCGGTGTACTTTTCATTTTTTAAAATGTCATGGATAGAATTTTTACCAAACGGTTTACCGTTTTTGGTTCTGGCCCCCGAATCGTTTAATTTTTTAATAATATGTCCATATCCTTCACCGGTAGCGGCCATCTCGAATATAGATTTCACAATTTCGGCTTCAATGGGATTGAGAATAAGCTTTTTGTCAGAAGATAAATCATAACCGAGTGGAGGTTTCCCGCCTGTATGCTTAGCTTGTAAGGCGGTTTCGCGCATTCCTTTTTCAACTTCTCTTCCGAGATTCCGGGAATAAAACTCGTTCATACTTTCGAGTAATCCTTCTAAAAGAGCATCTTCAGGGGAATCACCAAGAGGTTGATCAACGGCAAGTAATTTAACACCTTTTGTTGAAAGTTTTTGTTTGTAAATAGCAGAGTCTGTGCGGTTCCGGGCAAATCTATCAAGTTTATGAACCAAGAGCAGTTCAATTGTATAAAGTTCGCTGGTAATGTCGGAGATCATCTGTAAAAATTGGGGCCGATCGTCAGTAGTGGCGGTAATGGCCTCGTCAATATATTCTTTGATGATTGCAATATCATTTTTTGAGGCATATTCTTCTACGGCCCGGCGTTGGGCCATAATTGATTCTTGCCTTTGGTTATCAGAACTAAAACGATAATAAGCTACGGCTTTCATGTTTCACCTGCGAATCTTATTTTTATGAGCTATTTTCCAAACCAACCATTCAATTTCATTAAAAAGCCAGGTCAAACCGTTCAAAACTGGATATGGAATTTTCATGCATTCTCCTATAAGTTTTACTAATAATATTTGATGCAAAAACAGCCTTAGCCATCGTGATGCCTCATAATTTTTCCCTCAACCTATCCACTATTTCCGATAATAATTTTTTATCCTTTTCGGGTAATGCCGCTGCTCTTTTAAGTAATTCTAATGTTTGATCGATTTTGCCATCTTGCATTTCATAAACTATTTGACGGAGTCTATTATCTAAATAACCATCAGAAGTTAAAATTTCGCTTGTGTTATGTCCGAGAAGAAAATCAGTAGTAGTATTTAGTACACTTGCCATTTTAGCTATGATGTCGGAATGAGGGATTCTTTCACCATTTATATACCGCGAAACAGAAACCTCTGTAATATCTAGTCTTTTTGCCAGTTCTCTTTGAGTTAATCCCTTTGATTCGAGCAGTCCTATAATTCGTTTACCAATTGGGCAAATCATTTTATCACTCCTTTAACCAATATTATAAAGTATAAACCTTAATGCTATTAATATTTTAATCAAAGTTTTAAAATACTTATTGACTTAACCTAACGGTTATGTTAATATAAAATCAACAATTTAACCAAAGGGTTATAACGAAAGAGGGGATAAAGTGAATTCTTTAAAACTTAAAGGCGCACGAGTTAGCAAAGGGCTAAATCAAGAAGAGACGGCCAAAAAAGTCGGAGTAGCTCTTCCGACTTATTGTAATAAAGAAAACGGCAAAATACCATTTACAACAAAAGAAATTAGTAAATTGTCGAAAATTTTTGATCTTAATATCGTCGAAATTAATGATATTTTTTTTGACGGCGACTTAACCAATAGGATAAACAACAAGCAGGCAGTTGTTTAAGGGGGGTTCAAAATGTTAGTTGCTACCACTTTTAATCGTAAAACCGGAAAAATGATTAAGCAAGAAGTACTTGATAATACAGAAGATCCGGAAGTTTGGGACAAGCTGGCAGAGGTTTTTTGGAAAGAGATTCGGCAAAGAAAAGCAGAAGAGAAGTCGGCGTAAGGAGGATTTGAATGGAGCTACATATCGACCCTGAATTTAAAAGCCTAATCCCTCCATTAACGGATGAAGAGCACAGCGAGCTAGAACAAAAGATTTTAAATGAGGGATTTGATGGTAAGAAGTACGGCTCTTTAATAACTTGGAACGGGATCTTGGTCGACGGACACAATCGGTATGAAATTTGTAAGTACCATAATATTGATTTCGTCGTCGATGAAAAGGAATTTGAGAACCGGGAACAAGTTAAAGAATGGATTATTAGGAATCAGTTTGGTAGAAGAAACTTAACGCCATTTCAACGGGCAGAGTTGGCTTTACAGTTGAAACCGTTGATACAGGCGAGGGCGAAGGAAAACCAAAAAGATCACGGCGGTACTGCTCCGGGAAAATCACTTCATCAGAATACTGATAAAGTGTTAACCCCAAAAGTAGACACCTACAAAGAAGTCGCAAAAATTGCCGGGGTATCTCATGACACCGTACATAAAGTTGATGTTATTAAGAAAGAAGCATCGGACGAAATCAAGCAAAAGGTCGCATCGGGAGAAATGAGTATTAGGCAAGGGTATATGAAAACACGTAACAAGGAGGTAGCTGCTGCAAAAGAGCCTAGCAAGCCAGAGGCAAAAGAGGCCGAAAAAGAAAAATCTTTGGTTTCGCAGACCAAAGAAGAATCAGAAAATACTTCGCTTATAAGTATACCTGAATTTCAGTCTGCTGTAAATCGATTTTTAGCTGAAGTTCAACCCTATGTTTTTATGGAAGAACACTTCAAAGCATTATCTCAAGATGAAATTGGACTTTTCAATCGAGAAATTAACTTTATTGAACAATGGACGTCTGATATTAAAAAAATTCTTGGAGGGCTTAAATAATGATTAAACACGATTGTGCGCCGCAAGTTATAGCTGTTGGCGATTTAAAGGTAGACCATTCTTATCAAAGGACTCTTTCAAATTCATTAATTAATTCAATTTCTAACAATTTCGATTCCGGATTGGTTGGTTCGCTAATCGTCTCTAAACGTGATGATGGTTTTTACGTAATCGACGGGCAGCATAGGCTTTATGCATTGCGAAAAAACGGAGTTAAATCGGTTTTATGCACTGTATATTTTGGCTTAACCTTAATGCAAGAGGCACGGCTTTTTGTAATGTTTAACGGTAACCGCAAGAAACCTACTGCACTGGAACTTTTTAATGCTCGAATTGCTAGCGGTGATCCTTCGGCGGTTGAAATTAATCTAATAGTTCGCTCCTGTGGGTTTACGCTTGGCAAAAATGGTGGTCAAGCAATAAACACTATTATTGCGGTAAAGGCGATTGAAAAAACATACAAACAACTTGGAGCGATTGGATTAAACCGAATTCTAAACCTACTAAAAGAAACATGGAACGGAACCGTTGAATCGCTCGATAACCACATGCTTAACGGTATGAGAGTTTTTGTTTCTAAAGCAAACAATCACTTTACCGACAGCGACTTCATTTCAAGAATGAAAAAGGTTGATCCGGTAGTGATTTTAAGAGAGGCCAAGGCGCTGGGATCAGCTTTTTCAAACGACTATAACTTACCTTGCGCTATTGTTTTGGCTAAATATTATAATCACGGGCGTAGTTCAAAGCGAATTCCGGAAAATCTGTTTTATTTGAGTGAAATACCAGCTTAAACTCTTCTTTACCAGCCTCCGGGTCTGGACATACCCGGATTAAAATATTGGAGGTTACGATGAAATATACGGTTGACCAATTACAAGAAATATTAAAAAACCATCGAGAATGGGTAACTACATCAGGCGGTATTCGCGCCGACTTGAGAGGTGCCGACTTGAGCAGAGCCTACTTGATCGATGCCGACTTAAGCGATGCCAACCTGAGAGGTGCCGACTTTAGAGGTGCCGACTTTAGAGGTGCCGACTTGAGCAGAGCCGACCTGAGCGATGCCGACTTAAGCGATGCCGACCTGAGCGATGCCGACTTAAGCGATGCCGACTTGAGCAGAGCCTACTTGATCGATGCCGACTTAAGCGATGCCAACCTGAGAGGTGCCGACCTGAGCGGTGCCAACCTGAGAGGTGCCGACCTGAGCGGTGCCGACCTGAGTTATACCAACCTGAGCGGTGTCAAAAACCTTTTAAAACCAATCGAATTTTTGAAAAACAACTTCGTAAAGACTGATGCCGGAATAATTGTCTATAAATCTTTTGGCGAACATCACGATCCAAACCCAAATTGGAAAATTGAGGACGGTTCGATTATTGAAGAGGTTGTCAATCCAATACCAACTGCATGTGGTTCAGGTGTGAACGTCGCAACAAAAGATTGGGTTGATAAAAACTGCGATAATCAGGTTTGGGAATGTCTTGTCAAGTGGGAATGGTTACCTGGCGTGGTGGTGCCGTATCAAACTGACGGTAAAATTAGAGCCTCTAAGGTTCAACTGATTAGAAAATTGTAATTTTTTTCGTACTACCCTCTTTGCCAGCCTCCGGGTCTGGACATATCCGGATTAAAATATTGGAGGTTATCATGAAAGGTTTTAAAGTCTTTAAACCTGATTGGACATGCAAAGGATATGACTACAAACAAGGCGGGGAAACTGCCGTTGGAACTACTCACGAAATACAGATGTCGCCGGTAGTTTGTAGTGTTGGTTTTCATGGATGCTTAAAACTTAATGACTGCTTTAGTTACTATCAATTTGATCCTCAAAACAAAGTTGCAGAAGTTGAGTTTTTGGGCGAAATTCAACGACGTGATTATGATTCCAAGATTGCAACAAACAAAATACATATTATTCGCGAATTAACATGGCATGAAGTTTTAGATACAGTGAACGCCGGGGAAAACAATACTGGTAGAGCTAACACCGGCGACCGGAACGCCGGCGACCGGAACGCCGGCAACCGGAACACCGGCGACTGGAACACCGGCAACCGGAACACCGGCAACCGGAACGCCGGCGACTGGAACACCGGCGACTGGAACGCCGGCAACCGGAACACCGGCAACCAGAACACCGGCGACTGGAACACCGGCGACCGGAACACCGGCAACCAGAACGCCGGCAACTGGAACACCGGCGACTGGAACACCGGCGACTGGAACACCGGCTACCGGAACACTGGCAACTGGAACGCCGGCGACCGGAACACTGGCAACTGGAACGCCGGCGACCGGAACACCGGCGACCTTAATTTGTGTGATTTTTCATCCGGTATATTTTGCGCTCAAACTCCCAAACTTTTGATTTTTGATAAACCAACAGATATGACTTATTCAGACTGGTGTAGTTCGGATGCGTACAATGTTTTATCGAACTTAGTTTTAACACAATGGATTGACTCAAACGAAATGTGTCAAGTAGAAAAAGGTCAACACCCGGAATATGAGACTGTGGGCGGTTATTTAAAACAATGGACTTATCAAGAGGCGTGGAAGAATTTTTGGGACGAGCTTAGCGATGGCCAAAAGGAAATCATTTTTAAAATTCCAAACTTCAATAAAGAAAAGTTTCGGCAGATTACCGGGTTAGAAGTTTAATAGATCAGTTAAATTACCGGGCAGAGGAAGGAGCGATTCAAATGGCAAAACAAAATGTTTGGATTAAAGATTTTGAGCAAAAAACCAAGGATTTGAACATACCTAGAGAGCTTTTTATTAATGTGATTGCAGTGAATGGATATTTAAAGAAAGAGGCGTAATCATGAGCAATGACATTCAAAAGATTCTATTACCAATCATGACTATATCGGCAATACTGGGCGGAAGTTACTACGGTTTTCAATACCGACCTAGATACCAAAAGCCAATGCGTAAATGTCTCCGTAAAGGCTGCGATAAAATAGCCAGTCACAACGGTGGTTATTGTAGCCCGGAATGTTGCAAGATGGATAAGGTACGGAACTAGTGTTCCGGCCTCATATAAGGGAGTTGTATCGAAGTATGATAATACTTTTTGCCCACTTTACAACTCTCTTATAAGGGGCAATTTAACCCCCATATTCGAAGGTCTCCTGTGTGAGGTGGTAAGAGGTCGAGTACCCGCCTTCGGTATCAAAAAAAATCAATCCAGTAAAGGGAGAAATAAAAATGTGGTATTTAATCGGTCTTATATTAACGGCTGTTATAATTGGACCTTTGTCGTATGCATTAGGTGAGGCGCGCGGTTATTATGTTGGCCTTGACGAGGCAGGATATGAACTAGATAACGACGGGCAGATAGTTAAAAAAGCAGATTTTTAGTATTTATAAGGAGGGTAAGCAATGACTGATTTAAAAATAGGCGATAAAGTTTGGTGTTATTCAGCTCCTTGTTTTCCACATAAGGGTATTGTTACCGAACTTAGGGCGCTTGGTTCTGTTGATATTATTAGATGTCATCTTGATGGCTACGTGGTTGCTCCTGATAGAGTTTGGACTAAAAACCAAGTGTTTAAAAGGCCGGATGAAAAGCAAAAATTAATAAACCAGCTGGAACAAGACGGATATGACTTAATCCGATACGCAAAAGTTATCTTGGAGGCCTCCGATGAAAATTAAGTTTAAATTTATTTTGGGGATATTACATTAACACCACGAGGAGGTGAGCACATTGACTACAGCTAAAATCAAACGGTCACGGCGAGGCTTTTTAGGAATTGCCGTACCAACTAAAACCAATCTTATTATTTTTAGACGGCTTAGCGCTGTTCATGTGCAGCCCAAACACGCTTAAATAGGTCCGTTTTGTTGTTCGTACTCTTCTATAAATTTGCGCAATATAAATTCAATTTGGCCAGTCCGGGAGCGCACTTCTTTTGCGCTGATTTTATCTATTTTGGTTATTAATTCTTTAGGCAAACGTAGTTGAATTAATGGCAACTCTGACGGCATATTCACTCCTCCTAGAATTTTAATTATATCACCTGACCGTCAAAATAAATACCCTTCAAAGTGTATATAAAATATATTGACAAAATATATATAAAGAATATAATATAATTAGAGGTGAAGTAAAAGTGAATGATAGAGAAAATGTCCTTATAAAAATGCCAACCGAATTAAAACAGTCTTTAAAACAAGAAGCACAATCCAATTATTTGTCATTAACTGCTTATATTATTCAGTTGTTAAAAAATCGGAAAGCGAGTTAAAAGGAGTGAAATGATGAACGAGCTTATTAAAATTGAACATCAAGGACAAAGAGTATTAACTACTCAACAATTAGCGGAAAATAGGGATTTTTTTAAAAGAAAAATGAAGCAGTTGAATGAACAAAATGAAAAATTACAACAACAGGTAATTAAGAACCAAAGTGGATTTTTAAAAAATATATTCGAAAAAATTGACGAGGTTACTTTGGGCTATATCTATCAAACTGCAAAATGTTTTAACAAACCAATGACATCTTGTGTATATTTTATAAAAAACAAATATAGTGGTTCGATCAAAATAGGTTGTTCCGAGCACCCCCAAAGACGGATGAATGAACTTAAAACAGCATTCGTGACGGTTGGGATGAAGCCAAAATTAGAATTACTTGGGTTGATTGTAACTTTTGATGAATTTGCTCAAAAAATCGAACACGATATCCATGAATTTTTTAAGGCAAAAAGACTTATGGGAGAATGGTTCGACATTAACGAAGAAGATATTTTCAATAATGTTATTGTCAATTTGGCAGATGTTACTTTTTTCAACGGCACATTTGTTGATTATTCCGTTCATGAGTGGGAATATATGTATCCGGTTATCAAAAACTATAATCTACATCCATGTGATGTTTTTCCGGAAAAAACAAACATTGTAGACTGGCTTGATTTTAGACCTAACAAATTGGTAGAAATATACAATTTGGTAGAGAGAAACAATATTGGTTTTTATGACAAAGTTTTTATGGAAAAAGATGGTTTACTTCACCAAATAGGCGTCAAATCTATAAATACTAACCGAATGATTGATTTTCGAGAATTAAAGAAATTAAAACAAGACGATTATTTTTGGGGAAATTTAGTTTTAAACTTCAATAACAATTAGGGCACACGTCTAGACAATCAAACTTTAGTTACTGGTAAGGGATTAATTTGGTTACAGAAAAAATGGACCATTCAAGACAAGGAAGAGGCTTGTTAAAAAAAAGGGGGGTTCTGCTTCCCTCAGATATCCAAGGGAAGCAGTAGGGGAAATGAATTTTAGGGGAAGAACGCGGGGACGTTCTTGATGGTTCTATCTTAACTCGAAATAACAACAATTTAAAGCTGAACATTTTCAGCTAGGAGGTGAAAAAATGATAGCTAAAAAAATGTTACGAATGCGGTTGGCAATGGGGTTAACTCAAAAGGGCCTGGCTGAGGTATTAGGCCGACACCCGGACACAATTAGAAATTATGAAACCGGGAAAACGACAGTCCCGTTCGATGTTTACAATGAAACATACAGTTTATACCGGGATCATAGAAAAGCCGAAAAAATTCAGCATATGAAAAAAACCGCTTGTGATGAAGCGGCTTAACACTCGAACCCAATCAAGAGTTTTTATGTCTATTGATATTTTATCAAATTCAAGGAGCAATAGCAATGCCAAAAAGAAAACCCAAGGATAACATACGGTTAGGCGATAAAGTTAAACTGGTCAAGTGCTATGAAGCAAGAAGCGGCAAATATGACGGAGTGGTTTTTGAAGTAACAAGCGAGCCTTGGGATGTATGCGGTTCGCAAGTAGTTACAATCGCAAGCCCAGAAAAAAGATTTCCGTTATTCGCTACTGAGTTTCTGGAAAGAGTTTCTTAAGTTTTTGCCAGCTACGGCATGGCGTGACCATGATAAAGGACCTAAGTCTCCGCCTGATAAAGGTTTGGTGAAAGGGAGACAGCCTGGCAAATTACGGATATTTATCCGCTACCAATCCCGGCCCCAATCCGACAATTCGGCGAGGGACAAGTCCTCCGATAGCCGGGGTCTATGGGGGACTATACAAAAAGCGAGGCGATTTAAATGAAAATGAGAACATCACGAACCGAGCGTCAACGATTAGCTAAAGCGATATATAGTATCCGAGATATGCTACGTGATCCGCTGCGCCGCCCCCCTACTCAATTAGATTTTAACGAATATCTCTGTGGTTGGGCAAGCGCGGTTTTGTGGCTAACTGATAGCTGGGTGTGGATAAAACACGATCTATTAAAACACAGTTATCCGCGATTTGCAAAAAAATATCCGGGAGTGAAAAATCATGTCGCGTGACCCTTTTTATGAAAAACCTAGCGCTATTTGCGCCGGTTGTAAATGCGAGATTTGGCCCGGAGATGATTTGTTAGAGTTTGACGGTTTTGTAACTCACGATGATTTGGATTGTATCAAACGGTCGCTTAACCCCAAACAGAAAACCGGGGCCAAATATGAGGAAGAGCATAAGATTGATGAGAAAGAACGGTTGGTATCATGACGGCAGAGAGTGTTGTTTGGAAATCTGTAATAAAGGAGATGGAAAAGGATGAATCTACATCAAAAATTGATAGAGATCCGAAAAACGATCCCTTACTTGCAAAAAGAAAACCAAGGGACTCAATACAAATACGTAAGTAGTTCTCAAGTGCTAGCGGCTTTAAAGAAAAAAATGGATGAATTAGGAGTATTACTAGTCCCTTCAGTATCCGGTCATAATGTATCCGAATCAGCTGTTGAATATATTGATAAAGATAGTGGCCATGTCAATAAAAGGACTATTACATATTTTACAGAGCTTGATATGGTTATGACATGGGTTAACGCTGACGAACCAAAAGAAACTATTCCTTGTCAATGGTATGGTCAGGGCGTGGACATTGCCGGAGAAAAAGGCGTTGGTAAGGCGATGACGTATGCAGAGAAATATTTCATGCTTAAATTTTTCAATATCCCAACAGACAAAGATGATCCAGACTCTTTTCAAGAAAAATCGAACCCTGACGACAAACCCAAAGCGCCATCTCAAACAAAACTTACAGAAGCCCCAAAGAATACAGCCGGAATAAGTAAATGTGAAGATTGCCAACAACCAATAGCAACAACCACTGAACAAGCGGCGAAAGTAAAATCTTGGTGTAAGTCTCATCCGGAAACGTTCGGCAACAAAATCCTTTGCCAAGCCTGTCAGGGAAAGCATAATGCAAAGAAGGTAAGTTGATATAGATGAGCCATGTCAAAGAGAAATAATTGGCCGTGATAAGCGGCAAAAGGAGGGCAAAAGTGAAGATAGTTAAGCTTCAAGCTGAAAACGTGAAAAAACTTAAAGCTATCCAAATTGTTCCGGAAGGCAACGTAATTAAAATTACCGGGAAAAACGAACAAGGAAAAACCACTGTTTTAGATTCTATTTGGTGGGCGTTGGCCGGGACCAAAAACATCCAAGAACAACCTATTAGAAGCGGGGAAAAAGAGGCCAGTATTACAATTGATTTAGGTGAAATGATAGTAACCCGAACTTTTACGGAAACTGGTTCATATTTAAAAGTTGAGAACGGTAAAGGAATGAAGTTTAGCAGCCCCCAAGCGTTACTTGACAAAATAATAGGGAAGCTATCGTTTAATCCGTTGGAGTTTGCCACCGGTAACAAGGCGGAAGATAAGGCTAGACGAGTTGAAACTCTTCTAAAAATTGTTGACTTAAAAGTTGACAAAGAAAAAATTAAGGAATTGGCCGGGATAGTTCCAAAAGAAAATAATAACCCATTGGAAATGATTAACGAAGCTTATAAATTTGTTGAAGAAGAACGAACAGTCGTCAATCGGGATTTAACGCGAGTTAAAAAAGTTTTGGAATCTCTTCCGAAGATTACCGATCCTGTTAAGCCGGTTACAGTTCTTGAATTGGTCTCGGAAAAAGACCGAATGGTAAAGGCTAATCTGGAAAATCAAGAAGTACGGGACAGTTTAACAGACTGCCAAGAAAATATTTCCCGTACTAAAGCCGAAATTGAGGATTTGGAAGCCCGGTTAATTGCTTTGAAAGAAAGTTTAGACAACGAAGAAAAACGAGAACTACAACTTCAAAACGAGATTAGTAAATTAACAGAATATGATTTAATTGACATCGGAACCCAGATCAGCCAGGCCGACGAAACCAACGCCAAGTTTCACCAATGGGAGAACCAAGAAAAAACCATTGCCGACATTATGGAATTTCAACAGGAATACAACCATTTAACCAAAGTTATTGAATCAATCAAAAAATACAAAAAGGAATTAATCTCAACAACTCAATTTCCGGTTGACGGCTTGGATTTTGGAGATGGCGGCGTTTTATATCAAGGTTTACCTTTTGAGCAAGCCAGCAGCGCACAGAAGCTTCAGGTCAGCTTGGCGATAGCTATGAAGCTAAATCCTGAGTTAAGAGTCATTCGAATTGACGATGGCAGTCTACTGGATAGCGCTCACATGCAAATAATTGAACAAATGGCAAAAGACAACGACTTCCAGGTATGGATGGAATGTGTGGACGAATCCGGTAAGGTTGGAATTTATATCGAGGATGGAGAAATCAAAAGCCAGCAGATAGTCAGTTAATCCCTTTTGAAAGGAGGCGGTCAATCTAATCAATCCAATCGAGAGGGGGTTGATAATTCAGAACTTAAACAAATTTTTCTGATAATTTAAGGGTTAAATACAATAACACAATCTCCCCGTCTTTCGGGGCGGGGAGCCAAATAAGAAAACAATCCCGCAAGGGTTTATATATACCGCAAAAACCATATGGTTGTTCAGTATAGGATATGCAATAAATAATACTTTTATGTAAGGAGAAAAGGTTTATGGAATTGTATCGCGATCATCATCAAAATTATAAACGTTATTCAATACCGAAAGCACAATTGATAATTGCAGATATCCCTTATAACATCGGTCAAAACGCTTATGCCTCTAGCCCTAGCTGGTATCAAGATGGCGACAATAAAAACGGCGAAAGCAAACTGGCTAAGACATCATTTTTCGACACCGACAGTGACTTTAGAGTACCGGAATTTATGCACTTTGTATCAACAATGCTCAAAAAAGAGCCAAAGGAACCCGGACAAGCCGGATGCATGATTGTGTTTTGTGAGTTCGAGCAGCAATTTATGTTGATCGAACAGGGCAAAAAATACGGATTTAATCATTATATTAACCTGGTGTTCCGAAAAAATTATTCTGCGCAAGTTTTAAAAGCTAATATGAAAATCGTTGGGAACTGTGAATATGCTATACTCCTATATCGTGAAAAACTTCCGAAATTTAACAATCACGGCAAAATGATATTTAACTGCATGGACTACCAACGGGATACGGCAACGCCAAAGATTCATCCAACCCAGAAAAGTATTAACGTTATACGGAATCTTATAGAAATCTTTACTGATGTTGGAGATGTAGTGATCGACCCGTGTGCCGGAAGTGGCGTTACTCTTTTAGCGGCTGAACAATTAGGGCGTAAATCGTTTGGGTTTGAAATTAAAAAAGAATATGTTGAGGCGTTCAAATCTAAGTTGTGCGTAAACACCCAAACGGCATTGTTTCGGCCAGAAGATATATATAGAAAACCGGAAGCAAATAAGAGGACAACTCTATTTGATACGGAGGCGATTTAAGATGAAAATTCTGCATTTGACTCTTAAGAAGGCTCTGTTTGATAGAATGCTCAGATAAACATTTTTCTATACCCTAGAACGACCGGAAATATATTTTTAATATCAAAGTAAGGGGGTAATGTTGTGGACGAAAATAAGACGGTTTATAAGACGCATGAATCTCAACTCCTTGAATGTCGTGCAACTATAGCCGCATATCCAAAAAATTACGCTTTAACCAAAACCAAAGGAGGTCAATCATGAATCTATGTCTACATGAGTTTGAGGTCAAAGGGATTTTAGATGGGACTATTACGGAGATATGGAGACCGGTTAAGCCGCAACCGAGGGAAACAAGCGAGTGGTTAGATGTTGATCCAAAATGTAATTTTGATTGGAATAGTTGTTATTGCGGTATCGATTATATTAAAAGCAAATCCCCCTTTGGCTCCGTTGGAACGAGAATAACAGGGAAAGAGACATGGGGATTAAACAAAGAAGGCGGAGTCGAATACAAAGAAGATAGTATTAATGGAGTTTTTTTACATTGTACTTCTGGTGGCCCTGATATTGACGGAACTTGTCAGGAATACTGGAATGAATGCATTGATTGGAAATCATCCGTTATCATGCCCTCCTGGGCCTCTCGCATTACCCTAATTACCCTTGACGTAATATGTAAACTAGCAAGGGATATTACGGAAGAAGAGGCAGGAGCGGCGGGATTTATTAAAGAACGCCACATTTTTCCTGATATAGATTTCCGAAAACGTTGGAATTTCCTCTATTCCAGGGAAGGCTATCCCTTTGAATCGGCTTGGTCCTGGAAATCGAAATTTGAAGCGGAGGTAAAAAGATAATGAGTTCAAGCGAATGCACTAAAGAACGATTCCTTGAGGATGTTAAGAATCACAAAATAGAAATCATCCGAAATGATGGGTTATATCGACATATCAGATTATCGAAAGGAAGCTCTACTTGTCAGTATGATATTTTAACTTGGCCGGGACACCTTTGTATAACCGGTGATTGTGGTTCTTATCTTTTTGCACGAATTGAAGATATGTTTGAGTTTTTTAGAAATGATAGGGCAATAATCAGTCCCGATTATTGGGCTGAAAAGTGTTTAAGTGAGTCACGCTTTGGCGAAGGCTTAAGGAAGTTTTCAGTAGACATGTTTAATCGGCGGGTAATAGAATACGCAATTAGTGACTGTGAAGGTAAAAAAGAAAGAAAGAAAATTTTAAGCGCAATTGATGAATTATTACATTGTGAAGATGAATGGGAATGCGTTTCAGCAATGAGAGATTTTGATTCGGAAATTGTTAGCTTTGTCGACTTCTGGGAAGATGATTGCAAAGTATATACCTTTCATTTCATTTGGTGCTTGTATGCAATTGTATTTGCAATACAAAAGTATGATGAATCTTTGAAAGCTGAGTTAGTGGAGGTAAAAAGATAATGGAAGCATTTAAATTTTCTAAAAAATGTTGTTGCATACTAAATTGCAAAAATTGCATATACCAATTTCTAGGATGGGGCGAAGAGCCTTGTAAAAGTTGCAAGGCTCTGGAAGCGCATGGAAGTAATTTTGACGGTGGCGGCGAGTTAAATGGCACTTGTGTGCGAGAGGAGCAAAACAAAATAGAGGGTGATGTTTTGCTCATATCAGACGGTAACAAAACTAGGCAAATGGATCAAATCGATCAAAATACAGATGAGTTTTCGAATCTGCTAATCAAAAAAATCGAACAACTACATGCCGCTTTAAGCTGCGCGGCTCAA